>Ga0070741_10000121_pt1 | contig 301566 bp, 301 predicted proteins | sample Coa_R1_4_FD_66440 | JGI IMG/M metagenome (GOLD analysis project Ga0070741, IMG submission 66440) | Surface soil microbial communities from Centralia Pennsylvania, which are recovering from an underground coalmine fire - Coalmine... | ecosystem: Environmental > Terrestrial > Soil >...
CTCATCTCCCTCATGGCTGCGGAGTGTCGCGGAGGTACCGAAGTAGGTGTAACGAATCAGCCGAAGGTCTGTCGCGCAAGTCCCGAAGGCGTTTTGTCGCCCTTCAGCCGACCTTGCACAGAAGCGATGGCTCCGGAGCAGGGATTCGAACCCTGAACCTTGCGGTTAACAGCCGCCTGCTCTACCGTTGAGCTACTCCGGAACGGGTCTATCGAATTCTAGGTGCTGATCTCGTTTGGCCGCCCCGTACCGCCCGATACCGGGGTGTTACACCGTAACTGGCGTCAACTGGCGTCAGGAACTGCCGTCAGAACTGGCGCCAAGTCGCACGAGGGCACTTACGATCCCAGAAACCTGTAGGTCCGGCCGCCGCTCATTCCGTCGGACCTTGGTCAGGCCTACGCAGATCCTGTGATGCACAGATAAGCCGGTTGCGTGAAGACGCGTGCCTTGGATCCGAACACCAGAGATAGTCGCCTGTGCCAACGCCACCAAAGTACGGTGAAGCATGCCTAGAGCTCTCGATGATGAATGCGGGGCCGCCGTTCGCCGCGGCCTGGAAATCGCGAGACTCGCTTTGACAGGCGAGCTGGCCGAGATTGATGCGGCGAGGGAGATATCCAAACTTGGGAGCGTTGATTGTTAGGAGTTTCTACAAGAAGGCTACGAATTGGTCGATCTAATGGGGGACTTTGCAGCCCCGGTCTATTCATGGGACCTAGATAACCCACATGAGCACGTAAAGACAGAAATCACGGACGAGATCCGTCAAGCACTGACAACGCTCCTGGCGAGGGCCGAGCACCACGATGGCTAACGTTCAGTGTTGTCGCTAGGTTGCGCGCCGGCAAGGTGGCCGATCAGTTGGGTCCTCTCGAGGAAGTCGAGTGGAACCGGCGCCGACCCAGCCGCCATTCCCGCAACCCGCAAACACGCTCTGGATTCCGAAAACGTCCCGCTCACGGCAGGTGTCCGTAGGACAGCTAAAGTCACTTAGGAGGACGCCGATGGACCTGATCGACACGGTGCGAGCGTCCGTCATTGGAGAGGACGAGGCGGTCCTGGGGCCTTATGGCTCTCGCCGCGTCACGTACGCAGACTACACGGCGTCCGGCCGCGCATTGACGTTCATCGAGACCTTCATCCGCGAGGTCGTGCTGCCGCTGTACGCCAACACGCACACCGAGTCGTCTGGGACAGGCCTCCAGACCACGCGTTTCCGCGAGGAGGCGCGAGCCATCATCAAGTCCGCGCTCGGCGGCGGCGACGAGCACGCGGTGATCTTCGTCGGCTCCGGCTCGACAGCTGCGATCAATCGCATCATCGACGTGCTGAACCTCCGCGTGCCCGCGAATCTCGACGACCGGTACCACCTGTCCGCGGCCATCCCGACCGACGAGCGGCCGGTCGTATTCATCGGGCCCTACGAGCACCACTCGAACGAGCTCACGTGGCGCGAGTCAATTGCGGAGGTGGTTCTCATCCATGAGGATCACGACGGCCACATCGACCAGGAGCAGCTCGAGCGCGAGCTGATCCGGTACGAGAAGCGGTCGATAAAGATCGGCAGCTTCTCCGCTGCGTCAAACGTCACCGGCATCATCAGCGACTGGCGATCGATATCGGATTTGCTCCACCGCCACGGCGCGCTCTCCTTCTGGGACTTTGCGGCCGCGGCGCCGTACATGGAGATCCGGATGGGATCGCGCGAGCGACCGGCCGAACCCTATCTCGATGCCGTCTTCATTTCGCCGCACAAATTCATCGGCGGCCCCGGCACGCCGGGCGTTCTCGCTGCGCGTCGCGAGCTCTTCACCAACCGCGTCCCGGGCATGCCGGGCGGCGGCACCGTGACCTTCGTCAACTCGACGGAGCACGATTACGTGCGCGACATCGAGCACAGAGAGGAAGGCGGGACCCCGGCGATCGTCGAGTCGATCCGCGCAGGCCTCGTGTTTCAGCTCAAAGAGGCAGTCGGCGCCGCCGCGATCCGCGGGCGCGAGGAGTCCTTCATCCGCCGCGCGATCGAACGCTGGCGTCGCAATCCCGCGCTCGAGATACTCGGCAATCCGGACCTCGACCGGCTGTCGATCGTCTCGTTCGTGGTCCGCCACAACGGCCGGTACCTCCATCACAACTTCGTCGTCGCGCTCCTGAACGACCTGTTCGGCATCCAGGCGCGTGGCGGTTGCTCCTGTGCCGGGCCGTACGGGCACAGGCTGCTCGGCATCGACCTCGACCGCTCGCACGAGTTCGAGCGCGAGGTCGCCCGCGGGTGCGAAGGGATCAAGCCCGGATGGGTGCGCGTGAACTTCAACTACTTCATCTCGGAGCCCGTCTTCGAGTTCATTCTCGACGCCGTCGACCTCGTGGCGACCGAGGGCTGGAGGCTGCTTCCGGACTACAGGTTCGATCCATTGAGCGGGCTGTGGCGGCACCGGTCCGGGCTGCGCGAGCCACCGCTGAGCCTCGGCGATGTGAGCTACTCGGCGGCCGTGCCGGCCTCCGCGCACCGCCACCGCGAGCCCGAATCCGCGCTGCCGCGATACCTAGACGAGGCGCGCGCCATCCTGCGCCGGCCCATCCAGCCCGCGGAGCCGGTCGCGCTCAGCGCGGACTTCGAGCACCTCAGATGGTTCTGGATGCCGGACGAGATAACGGTCGCGGGCGCGCGGCCGTGAACCTCGACGAGCTCGTGGAGCGGCTACGCTCAGGCGCGGTTGAGCCGGCCGATGTCGACGGCCAGCCCATCCTCAGCGTCCGCGTCTACGAGACGGAACGGTCGCAGGCCGAGCTCTATTTGCTTCGCCGCGGCCAGCGCATCCCCGCCCATCGCCACTCGGCGATCGACGACGTGTTCCTCGGCGTCCGCGGCCGTACGCAGATCCGCACATGGGATCCGTCAGGCGCGCACGTCGACCACGTCCTCGGCCCGAACGCGGTCGTCGTCGTCGAGCCCGAGACGGCGCACGAGGTTTCCTGCGTGGAGGACGAGGCGGCGTACCTGCTGACGCAGAGCCCGAAAGAGCACTACGACATCCACCGCGTCGAACCCTGGGGCCGCTGAGGCTACACGCCGGGCGGCGGAACGAACGGCGCGGTGCCTTCCGCGGTTCGAAGCTCGAGCGCCGTGGGCCGCTCGGCCGGCCCGGTCGACAGCCGCACCGTTAACGCCCCCAGGCCCAGCACCGCCTCATCGGCCGTCTGCGACCGGACCTCGAGCCCGAGGTCCTGACTATAGAGCTGCAACAGCCGCTCGACCGACTTCGTCGCGACCGTCACGCCCGCCACGCCGCTGAAGCCGTTCGGGTGTGACGCCGGCGCGTCGTGCGCGAGCCGGTCGGCGTCCGGCGTGTCCCACTGGATCACGAAAGGCCACGGCCGGTGCCATGGCGAACCGCCAGGTATCAGCAACCGCCACGACAACCTGTAACCGTCCGGCCGGATCCGCTCCATCGCCTCGGGCGCGCCGACGGGCGCAAAGCTCGACGTCCAGCGCGCAGCCAGCTCGTCGATCTGCGCGGTCGCGACCGCGAACGCGACCAGCCCGCCGCCGCTGTCGCGAAGAAAATCGCTGAGCTCGCCCCCATGTGCGCGCTCCTCAACCTCGTCGTACACGGCGAGCAGCTCCAGGTAGTCAAGACCGAAGCGGACGATCGCGTTGTGCGTGCCGCGTCCCGTGTGCTTGCCGCCTGCGGTCACCGCGAAACCGATCCCGCGGTAGACCTCCATCGCCGCGTCCAGGTTCTGCACCGCGATCACCGCATGATCGAACCGATCCGCGTGCGCTGACACTCAGTGGATCGTAGCGGCCACAATGGGCGCGCACCAACAAGAGGAGGGGCGAATGCTCAGCGTGACGTTCTCGCGTGTACGTGATGGGGAGGAGGACCGGCTTCGGGAGTGGGGCCGCGAATTGATGCAGCGCGCCGGCGAGGTTCGCGAGACGTTCAGGCAGGAGGGCGTCCGCCACGAGCGCTCGTTTCTCATCCGCACGAGCGAGGGCTGGGTGCTGATCCGAGCTGGCGAGGTCGAGGCCCCCGAGAGGGCGCTGGAGGCCTACAAGACCTCGACGCTCCGAATCGACGCGGAGCATCGCGCGGTGATGGAATCGACGCTCGAGGGTCCCTTCGCCGCAGAACAGATCTACGAGTGCAGCCTCTGAGGCTCGGCCCCGGAGAGACCGCGCTCGGGATCTCCGTCCTCCTTTCGACCAGCTTCGCGGTCCTGCTGCCAGTGATCCCCGTCATCGTTGAGCGCAAGGGTGGCGCGGGCGTTGCAGGCGCGGCAACCGCTTCGCTTCTGGCAACGACGGTCGTGTCCGAGTTTCTCGCGCCAGTCGTCATGGCGCGCGTCTCGCCGCGCGTGCTCGTCATCGCCGGCATGCTCTTCGTCGGCCTGCCCTGCATCGTCTACTTCATCCCCGGCGTGAGCCTCGCGGTGATCCTGTCGGCCACCGCGCTTCGCGGCGTCGGAGTCGGCGTGACAGGGGTCGTCTGCATGGCCCTCGCCGCGCGCCACGCCCGGCCGGAGCGCCGGGGCGCATCGATAGGCCTCTACGGGACCGCGTTCACGCTGCCATTCTTCGCCGGCCCGCCGCTCGGACTGCTGCTCCTCGCGAATGGGCTCGGCGGTGTCGCAGCGGCGATCTCAGGGGCGGCGGGCGTGCTGGGAGCCGCCGCCGGCGTCCTGATCCACGACGACCGCGCCGCGCTCCCTGGAGTCTCGCTCCGCAAGCTCGTCCCGCCCGCGGCGGTGCTTGCGGTCGTCCCCGCGCTCGTCCTCGCAAACATGACGTTTGGCGTGGCCGTCACGTTCCTGCCCCTCGTCCTGCCCGTCGTCGGCGTCGGCTCGGCCGCGACGTTCCTTCTCGTGTCCGGGATCGCGCGCGTGGTCGCGCGGTTTGGCTCAGGCCTCCTGTCCGACCGCTTCTCGCCAGAGCCCGTCATGCTGGCCGCCGTCGTCGCGGCGCTGCTCGGCCTCGGCGGTCTCGCCCTGAGCCCGCCTGGCAGCGCCGTGGTCGTCATCGCCGCGGCGATCTACGGCCTCGGGTCCGGCGGCGTGCAAACCGCCGCCTTCCTCGCGATGCTCAAACGCGGAGCGACGACCGACGTGCGCGTCGTGACCGGCGGCTGGAACACCGCGGTCGACATCGGGACCGGCGGCGGCGCGGCCGTGTTCGGCCTTATCAGCGCCGCGGCCGGCCTCAACATCGTGCTGCCGCTGCTCCCGCTCCTCGCCGCCGCTGCGATCGTGCCCGCGCTATTCCTGGTCCGGCCGGCGCGCGCCGCTAGCTGACCCGCGCGCCTCCGAGGTAAGGGTCGACGTAGACGGTCGGGCGCTGCCTGGCCTCCTCCCAGGACGGCGCGGGCTCCATCGTGCACGCGTTGAGGTTCAGCATCAGCGCCCAGTTGGTCACGAAGAGCACGAGCGCCTCCTGGTCACCGGGGTTGACGTGCTGGTGCCACACGTTGGGTGGAATGAACACGACGTCGCCCTCCGACCAGTCGATCCTCTCGCCGTCGTGGATCTCGTGGCCCGTGCCCTTGATCACGTACCCCATCGCCTCGAAGTTGTGGCGGTGGATGTCGCTCTCGGAGTGCGGGGGCAGGCGCCGCAGGAACGACGCGATCGCGGCGTCATCGAAACCGTTCGCCGCATCAATCAGCAGCTGGACGTTGCCTTCCCACCTGCGATCGGCCGCGCGCAGCACGCGCTTCTCCGGGTGCTGTCGCTGCGCGATGATCCTGTCGTAAAGCGTCGCGTCCGGCCGAACGCCGTAGGTCGCAGCGCGCTTGCTTCCACCGTCCATGAGCGCCTCCCTTTCGCGGCCGTCGCCGCAGCCTGTGCTATGTAGGAGGTCAGTTTGAAGACTTCGCCGGCGAGACTGCCGATGCCGTACGGGTGGGGCAAAGTTCCCTACACGCTCGAGGATCGTCTGCCGTGGATGAACCTCCCATTCCAGGTGGCCGAGTACCGGAGGCGGGTCGACCGCCTCGCGAGGGACGCGGAGACTGCCGGTCTCGACGTCGTCCTTGTCTGCGGCGATCCGAGCGACGGCTCGTATATCCGCTACCTCACGAACTTCGAGGACTTCTACGGCGGTCAGAGCATCGCAGTCGTGGCCGGGCCCGAGCCCGGATTCGCCACGAACGCGGTGATGCACGGCGAGCCGATGCACTCCGGGATACAGGACTGCTGGATCGCGGACGTCCGGTGCACAGCCGCGCCGCGGACCGTGACGGGTGGCGCGCAGGTGTCGACGGTCTTTGACCACGCGGAGGACATGGTCCGCGAGCGCTGCGCGAGTCCGCGCGCAATCGGGATCGCGGGTCCGCAGCTCGCTGGGCTGTCCGAATCGCTCGCGGCCGCATTCCCGGGCGTCGAGGTCCGCGCATGCACCGACCTGATCGACGAGATGTGCAAGATCAAGTCGCCGGCGGAGGTCGAGGTGCTGCGCAGGGCGGCCGCGCAGGCGGACGCGGCGGTCATCGCCGCGATGAGCGCCGTCCGCGAGGATGTGACCGAGTTCGAGATCGCCGCGGCGGCGCACGACGCGATGTTTCGCGCGGGCGCCGAGAACATCGGTTTCGCGATCTCTGTCGTCGCGGGCGAGCGCGCCGGGTTCAAACACATGGCCCCGACCGGCAACCGCGTCCGCAGGGGAGACCTCGTATATGTCGACCTCGGCAGCAAGAACATGGGCTACTACAGCGACTGCAGCCGCCAGACGGTCTGCGGGACGCCGAGCGCCGAGCAGCTGCGTTTCATGGAGGCGAACATCGCGATCGTCGAGGAGTGCACCCGCAACATCGCGCCCGGCGTGACGATCGCTTCGATCGCCGACATCGGCCTGCGCGTCGCGAAGCAGCTCGGTTACGACGACTGCCTCTACTTCCGCGGCCACGGCATCGGCTGCCGCATCCAGAACCGCCCGCAGATCGCGCCGGGCAACCCCGTCGTTTTCGAGAAGGACATGGTCTTCGCGTTCGAGCCGATGCTAGTGAAGCTCAGGTTCGGGACCGCGTGCTGGGAGGACGTCTGGCAAGTCACCGCAGGCGGAGTCGAGCGTCTGAACACGGCGCCCTACCGGTTCTGGTGAGCATGCCGCGATTCGACACCTCAGAGCTCCGGGCCTTCGCAACCGCAGCGCTCAAGGCCGCCGGCCTGGTTGACGGAGAGGCGGAGCTCGTCGCCGAGGTCATGGTCGACGCCGAGGAACGCGGCTACGACTCGCAGGGCATGATGCGGCTCCCGAGCTACCTGCGCTGGGCGACCTCCGGCGAGTTCAAGTCGCCCGCCACTATTAAAGTGACGCGCGAGCGGCCGTCCGCCCTCGCGGTCGATGGCGGCAACGGCTGGGGCGCCGTCATCACGACGCGCGTGATGGATATGTGCATCGAGCGCGCGCGCCAGAGCGGCAGCTGCTTCGCAGCGGTCGCGGACGTCGGCCACGGCGGCCGGCTCGGCTACTACGTGGGGCGCGCCGCGGAGCAGGGCATGATCGGCATGGTCGCGCTCGGCGGCCCGACCGCGCCCGTGATGGCGCCATGGGGCGGCCGCGAGGCGCGGCTTTCGACGAATCCGATCGCGTTCGGCTTTCCGTATCCAGGCGGCGCTCCTGTGGTGGTCGACGTCTCGACGACCCAGGCGGCGCGCGGCAAGGTGGCGATCGCGGCCACCACCGGGCGCTCTATGCCGGACGACTGGGCGTTCGACGCCGAGGGCAACGTGACCACCGACCCGAAGCTCGCGCTCCCGCCTGCCGGCACGATGGCGCCGCTCGGAGGCCACAAGGGCTACGCCCTGGCGATCGCAGTCGAATTGATGTCCGCGGCGATCGCCGGCGAGTACCCCCGCGAATCCGACGGCATGTTCGTCGCCGCTTTCGACGTCTCCGCAGTGACCGACATCGGCCTGTACGGCGGCGCGGTCGCAACCCTCGATGCCAGCGTGCGGTCGAGCGCGCGCCGCCCGGGCTTCGACGCGCCCGTTCTCCCCGGTACTGGGAGCGCCGAGCGCAAGCGGCGGTCACAAACCGAAGGCGTCGAGATCGCCGCCGAGATCTGGCGGCAGGTCACCCACGCAGCGTCAGGCCTCGGCGTCAGCGCGCCGGAGTCTTCGCGCTGACGCCCTGTAGTAACGTGCGTTTGTTCAGTTGACCGAGCAGCGAAGGGAGGGGAAATGTACGGGCTGAAGCTCGACATCCCGTATCAGCCGAAGGTCCCGTACGACTGGAAGAGCCGCGAGCCGTGGGTCCAGCTGCCCTTCCCGCAATCCGAGTACGACGACCGCATACGGCGCGTGCGCGAAGCGATGCGCGCGTTCGGCCTCGACGCGCTGGTGATCTACGGCGCGCCGGGCGGCGAGGAGGCCTCCGCGCGCTGGCTCACGAACTTCAGCACGTTCGGCGGGCCGCAGGCCGTCGTCGTGCCGCCCGACGGCGAGCCCTGGCTCTTCTGCAGCCGCAACCTCCACGGCGAGCCCATGCACAGCCTCTACTGGCAGACGTGGGTGAGGGAGGCGCACCCGGCGGCCGCCGGCGACGGACCGGCTGCGAGGGCCGCCGAGATGCTCGCGTCCACCGATGCAAAGCGCGTCGGCGTCGCCGGTTGGGAAACGATCCCCAGGACCTGGGCCGACGCGCTGGCCCGCGGCCTGCCGGGCCGTGAGCTCGTATCGGCCACGTCGATGCTGATCGAGCTCCGTTCGGTGAAGAGCCCGCTCGAGATCGACAAGATGCGGCAAGCGAGCATGGTCGCGGGGCAGGCGCTCAAGGCCGCGATGGACGCATGCCGGCCCGGCGCCACCGAGCACCAGGTGAGCGGGATCGCGCACCAGGTCCTGTTCGGTCTCGGCGCGGAGGCGGTCGCCTTCGACACCGCGGTCGCCGCGGGGCCGCGAACCGGACTGAAGCACAGCGTGCCGACCGGCCGTGTGATGCAGGAAGGCGACATGGTGTTCATAGACATCGGCGCGCGGATGGACGGTTACAACTCCGACCTGTCGCGAACCTTCGTCATCGGCGAGCCCAGCGCCGAACAGCGCCGGTTCCTGGCCACCGCGGAGCGGATGTTCAAGGTGTGGCTCGATGAGGCCCGGCCGGGCTCGGTCGTGCCCGAGCTGAAGAAGAAGTGCCAGGAGATCGCCTACGCCGAGGGCTACGTCGAGGAGCACATGCCGATGGGCCAGGGCCATGGCCTCGGCACCGCAGTTTGGGAGATGCCCTGGTTCTCCTTCGAGGCGAACCAGGTCCTCAAGCCCGGCATGGTCTTCGCCCTCGAGCCAATGCTGGTGCGACTCGGTTTTGGCACGGCTGTCGTCGAGGACACGATGCTGGTCACCGACTCGGGCGTGGAGGCCCTGTCGGGCCTCCCGACCGCCTTTTACTCATAAGGAGAGAACCCGATGCCCTTCGCCAACTCCGGCGGCGTGAAGATCTACTACGAGCTGCGCGGCCGTGGTGAGCCGCTGGTGCTGCTGCCCGGCCAGGCCAGCGACCACGAGACCTGGGACGACGTCGCGGAGGACTACGGGGGCCGTCACCAGCTCGTGCTCATCGACTATCGCGGCACGGGCAAGAGCGATATGCCGACGTCGCCGGAGTATTCGACACGGCTGTTCGCGAACGACGTGGTGGCCGTGCTGGACGACGCCGGAATCGACCGCGCGCACGCGTTCGGCATTTCGTTCGGCGGGCGCACGGCGCAGTGGCTGGGCATCGACCACTCGGATCGGCTCGGCGGCCTCGTCTTGGGATGCACCACGCCTGGCAACGCGCACGGCGTGAAGCGGCCCGACGACGTCGTCGCCTTCTTCGCCAACCCGCCGGCCGACCCGGAGGTCGCGTTCCGCGAGCGGATGAAGCTATTCGTCACCGACGAGTTCTACGACTCGCACCCCGAGTGGGTGAGGACGTTTCGCGAGCGGCGCGCGCGCGCCAAGATCCCGCCGGCGGTCGCCGACCAGCACGAGATCGCGTCCGAAGGCCATGACGCGTGGTACGGGCTGCCGAAGATCACGGCCGCGACGCTCGTGATGCACGGCACGGCCGATCGGCTCAACGCCGCCGGCAACGGTCCGCTGCTCGCGTCGCGCATCCCGAACGCAAAGCTGCACATGGTCGAAGGTGCGCGGCACCTGTTCTACCTCGAGAAGCGCGAGGAGACCAGCCGCACGATCCTCGAGTTCCTGGCCACTGTTCCGGTGACGGCCGGACGAGCACAGAGGTAGACGATGCGAATCGGGTTGACCCTTCCCAATCGCGGAATTCTCTTTGGCGCGACTACCGTCGACACAATGCTGCAGCTCGCCGAGGAGGCAGACCGTTCCGGCTTATTCGACGCAGTGTGGGTCGGCGACAGCCTGCTCGGAAAGCCGCGGCTCGAATCCATCTCGCTGCTCGCCGCCGTGGCCGGCCGCACGAAGCGCGTTCGCCTCGGCACTGCATGCATGGCGAGCTTCCCGCTGCGCGACCCGGTCCTGCTCGCCTACCAGTGGGCGAGTCTCGACGTGATCTCCGCCGGCCGCACGGTGCTCATCGCGTGCACGGGCCTCGTCGAGCAGGAGGGGGCGAAGGTCGAGGGCTCCCTCTACGGCCTCGCCAACGCGCAGCGCGTGACGCGGCTCATTGAGTGGATCCAGATCCTGCGGCTGCTGTGGACGACCGACAACGCTTCGTTCGACGGCCGGGAATACAAGTTCGAGGGCATCAGCATCGACCCGAAGCCGGTGCAGAAACCGGCGCCGCCGATCTGGATCGCCAACAACGCGCCCGCAGAGAACCGCGGGCTGGTCGAGCGGACCCACCGCCGCGCCGTCACGCACGGCGAGGGCTGGCAGACGTCGATCTGGGACCCCGAGGACCTCGAGTGGCGCGTCAAGGACATCATCGAGAAGACGAAGGAGGTGGGGAAGGACCCCGACAAGTTCGAGCGGTCGGTCTACCACAACATCAACATCAACGAGGACGAGGAGGCCGCGGTCGAGGAGTCCCGCCGGTTCCTCGAGCTGTACTACGTCCCGATGAAGTTCTCGGACAAGGACGTGCGCGACTGGGTCGCAATCGGCTCGCCCGACAAGTGCATCAGCCACCTGAAGCGGCTCGAGAGCATGGGCGTGACCGAGGTGGGCCTGCGCATCACGAGCTGGGACCAGATGGGGCAGTACCAGCGCCTGATCGAGGAAGTTCTACCGGCCCTGCAGCCGGCCCGCCACCTCTAGAGGGCCTCTCAGTACTCGCCGGCGAAGTGGCACGCGGCCCAGTGCCGGCGCGACTTCTCCTCGAGCGGCGGCTCCTCGGTGGAGCAGATCGGCCGCGCGATGGGGCACCGCGTGTGGAAGCGGCAGCCTGAAGGGATGGCCGTCGGTGAGGGCGGCTCGCCCTCGACGCGCACGTCCTGGCGCGCAGCCTCGACGTCGGGATCCGGCACCGGCACTGAGTTGAGAAGTGTCTTCGTGTACGGGTGCAGCGGCTTGTCGTAGAGGTCTTCGCTCGGGGCGATCTCGACGATCTTGCCGAGGTACATGATCGCGACGCGGTCGCTGAGATGCCGCACAACCGAGAGATCGTGCGCGATGAAGAGATAGGTCAGGTCGTGCTTGTGCTGGAGGTCTTCCAGCAGGTTCACGATCTGCGCCTGGATTGAAACGTCAAGGGCCGACACCGGCTCGTCGGCGACGATGAAGGTCGGCCGCAGGACGAGGGCGCGAGCGATGCCGATCCTCTGTCGCTGACCCCCCGAGAACTCGTGCGGGTAGCGGTCGACCCAGCTCGGGTTGAGCCCACACTCCCGCATCGTCTCGATGACGCGCGTGTGCTGCTCCTTAGCCGTGCCGAGACCGAAGTTGCGCAGCGGCTGGCCGATGATCGCCCCGACGCTCTGCCGCGGATTGAGCGAGCCGTACGGATCCTGAAAGATAATCTGCATCCGCTGACGCATCCTTCGCAGTGATTCGCCCTCGAGCTTCGTGAGGTTCTTGCCTTCGAAGAAGACGTTGCCTGACGTCGCGGGCTGCAGCTGGACGATCACGCGGGCGAGCGTCGACTTGCCGCAGCCGGATTCTCCAACGAGTCCGAGCGTCTCGGTCGCGTTGATCTCGAAGCTGACGCCATCCACGGCCTTCAACGGTTCTGAGCCGAAGAAGCCGGTGCGTACGCTGAAGTGCTTGGTCACGTCCTCGACGCGAACGATGGCCAGGCCCCTGGTTTCTGTTACCCCGGGCTCAGCCGGCTTCAACGTTCTCCACGTTCCGCATCAGCACCCAGCACCGAGCCTGCTGGCCGGCGTCCACCTCCGCGAGCGGCGGCTCCTCGACGCTGCATCTAGCAATGCGGAACTTGCAGCGCGGATGGAACTTGCACGCCGCCGGCGGGTTGCTGAGGTCTGGCGGATTGCCGGGAATGGTCACCAATCGGTTCTTGCGGCTGGCGTCGATCCGCGGAATCGAGCGCAGCAGCGACCAGGTGTACGGATGCTGCGGGTTCTTGAAGATCTGCCGGGTCTCCCCGGCCTCGACGACGCGTCCGGCGTACATCACGATGACGCGCTTGCAGAGGCTCGCGACGACGGCCATGTTATGCGTGATCAGGATGATCGCGGTGCCCTGCTCGCTGTTCAGCTGGCGCAGGAGCGAGATGACCTGAGCCTGGACCGTGACGTCGAGCGCGGTGGTCGGCTCGTCGGCGATCAGCAGCGACGGTTTGTTGGAGACGCCCATTGCGATCATCGCGCGCTGCCGCATGCCGCCCGAGAACTGATGCGGGAAGTCGCGCGACCTGCGCTCGGCCGCGGGGATGCGAACCTGTCGCAGGAGCGGAACGATGCGCTGCTTGGCCTCGCGCCTTGTGAACCGCTTGTGCGAGTCCATGGCCTCCTCGACCTGGAACCCGACTCGCAGGACAGGGTTCATCGACGTCATCGGGTCCTGGAAGATCATCGCCACCTGGTTGCCGCGGACCTCACGGACCTCGGATTCGTCCATCGTCACGATGTCCTGGCCGTCGAGGAGGATCTTGCCGCCGACGATCCGCCCAGGCTCCGGCACCAGCTTGAGCAGCGAGAGCGCCGTCATCGACTTGCCGGAGCCGGATTCACCGACGATCCCGAGCGTTTCGCCGCGATCGAGCGCGAAGCTCACGCCGTCGACTGCCTTCACGATCCCGCCCGACGTGAAGAACCACGTCTTGAGGTCTTGCACCTCGAGGATCGGGCGGCCCGACGCGGCGCTCACGAATAGATCTTCGTAGTCAACCCCGACAGCGCCTCGATCCCATCGTGCGTGATGAGCATCGTGTCTTCGACCACCGCGGTCCCGACTCCGAGCTTCACCAGCATCGGCTCGAGCGCGAAGATATTGCCTTCCTGCAGCACGGTGCCGCCGTCTGGGTTGACGGGGCCCTGCGGGCCCCCGAGGAATGGCAGCTCGAACAGCGAGACGCCGAGGCCATGGCCCCACCCGAGCGGCTGGTGCTCCTCCTCGAAGCCTGCGTCGTGCGCAATCTTGGTGCATTCTTCCTTGATGTCGTTAACGGCGACGCCAGGCCGCGCGCGCTGCATCCACACCTCGAAGAGCTTCTCCGCGGTCACGAGCATGCGGCGCTGGTAGTCGTCGGGCTCGCCGACGACGATCGTGCGCGAAAGGTCGGCGTGGTAGCCGTCGACCTGGGCGGCCATGTCGATGAAGACCATGTCGCCGTTCTGCATCAGGCGGCCGCTGGGATATCCATGTTTAAGGCCGGCGCGCGGACCGGCCACGACTGCGCTGTCGAAAGCGAGGCCCTCGGCACCGAGGGTGAACATCACCTGGTGCGCGATGCCCGCAACCTGGAATTCGCTCGCGCCCGGGCGGCACGCGTCCATGGCGGCCTTGATCGCGAGCCCCGAGATCTGAGCCGCGCTGCGCATCTTCTCTATCTCGCGCGGGCTCTTGATCGCGCGAAGACGCAGAATCTCCTGGTCCGCCGACTTCAGCTCACAACCCGCGAGTCCATCCTTTAGGCCCTCTGCCCAGTAGACAGGCATCTCGCGGAAGCCGATGACGCCGAGCCTGCGGATACTTTTCCCGCCGCCGAGCGCCTTAACGACCTCCGCGGTGATGCTCGAACCGGCGGGCACCAGCCGCGCGTCGCGAAACCATGTGCGATTGAACAGCGTGTGCATCGGCTCGCCGTGCATCGCCATCTCGGCGATGAGCACCGGCTCACCCTCAGGGTGCAGGACGATCGCGGCCTGGCCGAGGAACGGAGTGAAGTTGGAGAGCCAGCGCACGGTGGCGTCGCCGGCCTCGCGTGCGATTGCCAGCAGCGCATCGAAACCGTTCTCGGTCATCAGCTTGCGCGTGCGCGCAATCCGCTCGCGGTACTCGTCCTCCGGGAACGGAACGTCCAGCCATGGCTTCCGGCTCTCCCAGTCGAACGGGACTTTCGGGGTCTTAGTCGCCATTCCGAACCTCCTGCCGGGCCTCACGCGGCCCGCCTCGCGACCGGTGCCGAGCAAATATTAGAGACTCGTCCGCGACGCCTACGTCCATCCTGCGGGAAACAAGCGATCGTTCACTTGACGCTCCCATAGCCCTGTGATTTGATAGCGCCGTTTCCGCTTCGTCAAGGGAGGTCGCCATGAGGCCCACGCCGTTTTCCCGCACGCTCGCGGCACTGGTCGTCGCGGGTCTGGCAGCCGCAGCCTGCGGCACATCGTCGACCGGCGGCAACAGCGGCGGCCTGGCCGCCGATCAGACGCTGCGCTTTCCGATCATCGACGACATCGCGACGATGGACCCAGCGCACATCATCCTGCCGACCGACGTGACGATCCAGGCGAACCTCTTCGACGGCCTTTACAAGTTCGACAAGGACCTCAAGGAGGTCCCTGACATCGCGACCGATATGCCCGAGGTGTCGAGCGACGCGATGACGTATACATTCCACCTTCGCCACGATGTGAAGTTCTCGAACGGCGACCCGGTCACCGCGCAGGACTTCATCTACAGCTGGACGCGGACCGCCGCGGCCAACGACTCCTACTCCGGCGTCTTCGACGCCGTGCAAGGGTACGACGCGCTCACCGCGAGCCCTCCGACTGGCACCGCGCTGACCGGACTCTCGGCGCCCGACCCGTACACGCTCGTGGCCAAGCTGACGCACCCCGAGGGCTACTTCCTCACCGAGCTCGGCGAGTGGGCGGCCGTCGTCATCGACCAGAAGGTCGTCAAGGCCCAGGGCGAGGACACGTGGTGGACGACGCCGCAGGGTCTCATTGGCACCGGGCCGTTCAAGATGACGCAGCGCACGCCCAAGGCCTCCATGGACTTCGAGCCCGTCGCGAACTGGTGGGGCGGCTCGACCGGCGCGCTGAAGCACATACACATCGACATCGTGAAAGACCAGACGTCGCAGGTTAAGAAGTACGAGTCCGGCGGATACGAGAGCGTCGGGCCTGCGTACAACTACCCGGACATCGACGACATGCTGCGGTACAAGTCCGACCCGACGCTGTCGTCGCAGCTGACGGTGAAGCCGTTCGCGCGCACGTTCTGGCTTGCGTTCAACTTCAAGAACGGCCCGTTCGCCGGCCTCGACGCCGGCAAGCTCGGTCGCGAGGCGTTCAGCATCTCGATCGACCGCAACCAGCTCGTCGACATCGCCTGCGGCCACGCGCTGCAGTGCGACCCGGCGACCGGCGGCGTGATCACCAAGGGACTGCAGGGTTACCTGGGCGATGGCGCGGACCCGAACGCGAAGTTCGACCCGGCTAAGGCCAAGGCCGACCTCCAGCAGTGGGACCCGACCGGCAGCAAGACGCACGGGCTCGTCTTCTTCTACAGCACCGACCAGCGGCTGCAGGCGATCGCCGAGAACCTGCAATCGCAGTGGAAGCAGAACCTCGGCGTCACCGTACAGCTGCAGTCGACCGACTTCCCGACCTTCAACAAGCAGGTTCGGTCACAGACCTTCGCGATGTTCAAGCAGTCCTGGACCGCCGACTACGACCACCCGCAGGACTGGTTCGACTACCTGTTCTCGTGCTCGAACGCCCGGCCGGGAACGACGAACGCGGCAGCCGTCTGCGACCCGCGGATCGACACGCTGGTAAAGCAGGCGGACGTCGAGTCACTTGACCAGGGCCTGCCGAACTACACCCAGGCCAACCAGCTCCTCGTGCAGGACGTCGCGACCGCGCCCCTGATCTACGACAAGCGGCCGTTCATCACCAAGCCGTATGTGAAGGGCGTCGGTGCGAACGCGCTCTTCGACTACCCGTGGACCGGAGTCTCCATCCTGCAGCACTAAAGCCGGCTCACCAAGGCCCGGCCGCCCATGCGGCCGGGCCTCTTTTCATGAGGGACAAGTGATCGATCATCTCGACACCCCGGCGCTCGTGCTCAACGTCGACGCGCTGGACCGCAACCTCGAGCGCATGGCGAAGGACACCCGCGCAGCCGGTATCGCGGTGCGGCCCCACGTGAAGACTCACAAGAGCCCGTGGGTCGCGGGGCGGCAGCTCGCGCTGGGCGCCGTCGGCGTGTGCGCCGCCAAGCTCGGCGAGGCACGCGTCATGGCCGAGGGCGGCGTGCGCAACATCCTGCTGACCACCGAGCTCACGCCCCCGAAGATCGAGGCCGCGCTGCGCCTGATGCGGATGGCTGACGTGACGTTCGTCGCCGACGATGCGGAGGTCGTGCAGGAGATCGGCCAGCACGCGACGCGAGAGGGCGTGACCGTGCCGCTCCTCGTCGACGTGAACGTGGGCCAGAACCGCTGCGGCACCGAGCCCGGCGAGGCGGCGCTCGACCTCGCGCGCGTCTGCGCGAGCACGAAGGGCGTTCGGTTCGCCGGCCTGCAGGGTTACGAGGGCCACCTTCAGCACGTCAACGACCCCGCAGAGCGCCGTCGCCTGTGCTTCGCCGCCTACGACTTGCTCGCGGAGACCAAGCAGACCCTGGAGGGAGGAGGTATCGAGGTCGACCGGGTGACGACCGCCGGCAGCGGCACCTACCGGCTCGCGATCGAGCATGGGCTCGCCACCGAGATCCAGCCCGGCTCCTACGTCGCGATGGACTCGCAGTACGCGAAGGTCGGGGGCATCGAGTTCGAGAACTCGCTGTTCGTGGTGGCGGGCGTGGTGAGCGTGAACCGTCCTGGGCAGCTGGTCATCGACGCGGGCTGGAAGACGCTCAGCACGGAGGACGGCATGCCGGCGGTTCGCGACGCGCCCGAGGCCTCGTACGCGCCTGCGGGAGATGAGCACGGAAAGATCTCCGGCATGCCCGGCAAGCACCGCCCGGGCGACCAGGTATGGCTGATACCTAGCCACTGCGACACGACCGTCAACCTGCACAGCGAGTACAGCCTCATCAACGACAACGGCGAGTACCTGGGGCGGCTTCCGATCCCGGCGCGGGGGCGCATCGCAACCTAGACAGAGCGGCCGGCGCGGGTTCCCTCGAGAATCGCGTCGTGCACGCGGCGGGGCGCGACTGCGTCGCCGACCATGTGCAGCTCGTCGACCAGGCCCTCCAGCTCGGCCGCGAGCGAGCCGTTCGCCCGCGATGCCGAGGCGACGACGCAGGAGTCGCAATCGATCTCCGATCGCCTGCCGGTCAGGACGTGCTCGATCACCACTCGCCCGCCGTCGAACCTGTTCGCGCGGTGCAGAGGAACCAGCTCCACGCCGGCCTCGAGCAGGCGGCGGAGGATCAGCGGCTTCTGCGTGTCGTCGATCATCTCGCCCACGGCGTACTGCGGCGCGACGACGGTCACGCGGTGTCCACGCGACGCGAGCAGGTCGGCACATGTCGGTCCCGCGGTCAGCGGGTCCTCCGCGTAGACGACGACGCGCTCACCCAGCGCCGTGCCGCGCATCGCCGACCGCACGTCGACAGCGCCGGTGAAGGACTCGGGCAGCGGCCGCGGCTCCGACCCGGTCGCGACCACGGCGGCGCCGGGCCGCAGCGCGAGGACGCGCTGCGCGGTCGCGGTCGCTCCGAACTCGAAACGAACGCCGGCGCGGCGTGCGGCGCCCTCCAGCCAGTCCACGATGCCCGCGAGCTCGGCACGGCCTGGTGCGGCCGACGAGACGCGGACCTGTCCGCCGGCGCGGCCGTCCTTCTCGAGAAGCACGACGTCGTGGCCGCGGATCGCGGCCACGCGCGCCGCCTCGAGACCCGCGGGGCCCGCGCCCACGACCACGACGCGCCTCTTGCCCGCGGCCGGCGTCACGATGCCGAGCTCGGCCTCCCGCCCGATCATCGGGTTGTGCACGCACTCGATAGGTAGGCCCTGGTAAAGGCGGCCGATGCAGCCTTCGTTCGCGCCCACGCAGGGCCGGATCTCGTCGAGCCTTCCCTCCGCGGCCTTATTGGGCATGTCCGGATCGGCGATGATCGCGCGCGTCATGCCAACGAGGTCCGCCATGCCCGCGGCGAGGGCGGCCTCGCCCTCGTGCGGATGCACGATCCGCGCGGCGTAGAGCACCGGCGCCTTGATGGCGCGCTTGATCCGGGCTACGGCCTCAAGGTAGACGCTGTGTGGGAAGTAGGCGGAGGGCACGTGGTACGGCCTGCCGAGCAGCGTCTTGGTCGTGCCGGCGGTGACCGAGAAGAGGTCGACCATTCCGAGAGCGTCGAGCCGGCGCGCGACCTCAATCCTTTCGTCGGGGCTCAGCTCTCCAGGTTGAAAGTCGTCGGCGCTCATGCGCACCATAAGGACCGCGTCGCGTCCGATCGCCTCGCGGCAGCCAGCGAGTACCTCGGAGGTGAACCTCAAGCGGTTCTCAAGGCTGCCACCGTAGCGGTCACTTCGATAATTCACATTCGGGGACAGGAACTGGTCCGTCAGCGCGTCGCCGAACATCACTACCTCGGCGCCGTCAAAGCCTGCGCGCACGACCCGCGCCGCCGCGTCGGCGTAGGCGTCGACGATCATGCGGATGTCGCCCTCCGTCATGACCCGCGGCACCTCGCCGGTGCGGTCGTTGGGTTCATCCGACGCGCCTAGGTTCGGCGTTCTCGTGAGCGCCGAGCTCGACCTCCGTCCACCGTGCATCAGCTGGCAGGTGATCGCGGCACCTTCGGCGTGCACGAGGTCAGCCAGGCGGCGAAACGCGGGGATGATCGAGTCGTCCCAGTTCCGAATGACGCCGGGACCCGGCGTGAAAGTCGGATGGATCGACGTGGTCCCGAAGCACTGGATCAGGCCGGCGCCGCCTCGCGCCTTAGCGGCGTGGTAATCGATGTAGCGGTCACCCAGGGCTCCGCGGTCGGCGAAGAACGCGTCGTGCGACGTGCTGACGATGCGGTTCTTGAGCCTGACCTTTCCAACCTGGAGCGGAGAGAAGAGGAGTGGAAACGCCGCTGTCATACGGGCAACTAGCGGCGCATCCTCGGGTCGAGTGCGTCGCGCAGGCCGTCGCCGAGCCAGTTGAATGCGAGCAATGTCACCGACAGCGCGAGCGCCGGCGCGAGCACGATGTGAGGCGCGAGTTGCAGCGCCTGGAAACCCTGCGCCGCCATCGCGCCCCATGACGGCGTGGGTGGTTGCACGCCGAGGCCGAGGTAGCTCAGGAAGGCCTCGAGGAGGATGGCGGCCGGGATGATGAGCGTCGCCTGCACGATGATCGGTCCAAGCGCATTGGGGAGGATTTGGCCGATCAGGATCTGCCTATCCCTGGTGCCGCTCGCGCGCGCGGCCTCGACGAACTCTCGCTCGCGCAGGGCTAAGGTCTGGCCGCGAACCAGGCGCGCCATGTCCATCCAGCGCGTGATCGTGATGGCGAAGATGATGTTCTGCAGGCCACGGCCGATGAGCACGACGAAGATGAGCGCTACCAGTAGGTCGGGAATGCCGTACCAGATGTTGATCAGCGTCGAGATGACGAGGTCGAGCTTGCCGCGGTAGTAGCCCGCGAGCAGCCCTAGCGTCACGCCGACGACCGACACGAGGAGGCTGGTGCCGATACCGATCTCGATCGAGATGCCGGCGCCCAGCATCACCCGACTGAGGATGTCGCGGCCGGCCGCGTCGAGCCCGAGGGGGTGCGCGCGGGTCGGTCCCTGGAACGTCGGGCCGAGGGCCTGCTGCCAGTAGGGATACGGCGTCCAGAAGTTCGAAAGGATGCCCATGACCACGACCACCAGCGCGATCACCGCCCCCACCACGGCGAGGCGGTTTCGCGAAACCCGGCGCAGCACGTCGCGCCACACCGGCACGTGCGGCGCGAGGACGAACTCGTCGACGATGGGATCGGGCCTCGCGGCGATCACTGCACTAGTACCGGATCCGGGGATCGAGCATCGGGTAGACGAGGTCCACGACCAGGTTCGCGAGGCCGATCAGCACCGCGTAGAACGTGAACACGCCGATGACCACGTTGTAGTCGCGCGTGACGATGCTGTTGACGAACTCGTTGCCCAGGCCCGGGATGCCGAATATCGACTCGACGACGACCGAGCCCGTGAGGATGCCAGTGACGAGTGGCCCGAGGATTGTGACGACCGGGATCAGCGCATTCCGAAGCTCGTGCCGGATGACGAGCAGGAGCGGCTTCACCCCCTTGGCACGCGCAGTTCGCACGTAGTCTTGGCGGATGACCTCGAGCATGCTCGCGCGCGTCATGCGCGCGACATAGCTCGCGAACGGGAAACCGAGCGTCAGCGCTGGGACGATCACCTGCTCGGGTTTGCCCCAACCGATGTTCTCGTAGAAGGCGCCGCCCGTCCACCGGTACAAGCCGGTCACGGTCAGCAGAACGAGAAGGCTCGCGATCACGAAGTTCGGCATGCTGTAGCCGACGACCGCCGTTGTCGTCGAAAGGTAATCGACCCAAGTGTTCTGGTAGATCGACGCGAGGACGCCGAGCGTGAGCCCGACACCGATCGTGATCAGCAGGGCGAAGGCGCCGAGCGTCGCGCTCGTCGCGGCCTCGCGCAGGAGCAGCGGCGTCACCTGTACGCCTCGATTGACCAGCGACTCGCCGAGGTTTCCGTGCAGTACGCCTGTCACCCAAAGCACGTACTGCGTCGGCCAAGGCAGGTCGAGCCTGTAGTGATGAAGCAGGGCCGCCTGCGCCTCGGGGCTCTCCCTGCGGTCGGACAGGAACGCATTGCCTGGCAGCTGGTGGATACCGATGAAGACGATGGATGACACCGCGAAAGCGGTGAAGATCACCAGGATCAATCGCTGGCTGACGTAGATCAGCGTGCCCCGCGTAGCAGCTCCTCCCCGAGACGATGCCCGAGCGAGCTATATGTTAGTCGCCGCAGTCGACGTCTTCGGTAGGGAGGGTCGGTTGAGAATCGGGCTCGGGCTTCCGAACAGAGGCGTGCTCTTCGGCGTCACGACCGTCGAGGAGATGATCGAGCTCGCAGAGCTTGCGGACCTCTCAGACGCCTTCGATTCCGTCTGGGTCAGCGACAGCCTCCTGGCCAAGCCGCGGCCGGAGGCGATCACGCTGCTCGCGGCGATAGCTGCGAGGACCCGGCGAGTGCGCATCGGCACCGCGTGCCTGGCGTCGTTTCCGCTACGCGACCCTGTACTTCTGGCGGCGCAATGGGCGACGCTCGACCAGCTTGCCAAGGGCCGGACCGTCCTCACGGTCTGCAGCGGGATTGTCGAGCAGGCTGGGGCGCAGGTTGAAGGGATGGTCTACGGCATATCGAACCGAGACCGGATCGAGCGGCTAGAGGAGGGGATCGACGTGCTGCGTTTGCTTTGGACGCGCGACGACGTCGAATACCACGGCAAGCATCTGACGCTCGAACACGTGAGCGTCGAGCCAAAGCCGGCGAGGACGCTCTGCCCGCCAATCTGGGTCGCCGCCAACGCCGACGGCCGCGAGCTGATCGAGCGCAGCCATAAGCGCATCGCGAAATATGCGGATGGCTGGCAAACGGTACGCGGCTCGCATGAGATCACGGGCCGCCTCTCCGACATCAGAAGGCGTCTCACAGCTGAGGGCCGGGACCCGAAATCATTCGTTTGCAGCGCTTATGTCAACGTCAATGTCGACAGCGATCGCGAGCGGGCTTTCGCCGAGACTAAGCGATTCATGGACCAATACTTCGGAGGTGACCACGGGCGCAATGAGATCGACGAGTGGTGTGCCTACGGACCCGCGGCGGCTTGTGCCGATTACCTCGACCGCTACCGCGCGGCCGGGGTCGACGAGCTCATCGTCCGCTGCGTGTCCTGGAACCAGAAGACGCAGTTCGGGCGGCTGCGCGATGACGTGCTGCCGCGGCTCCGCGCGTTGAGTCCTTCCACGTCGACCTGAGCACGCGCAGCCAGTTCTCATAGCCGATCTTTCGGAGGTCGCGCTCGCCGAAGCCGTGTGCGCGAAGCACGTCGACCAGCTTGGTGAGCCCGGTTACGTCCCCCATCTCGTTAGGAATGGTCGTGCCGTCGAAGTCCGAGCCGAAGCCGACGTGCTCAGGGCCGACGCGCTTGATCAGGTAGTCAAAGTGCCTCGCGAGCTGTTCGAGCGGCGTGTCGGGGTTGCGCCTGCCGTCCTTACGCGTGAAGGCGACTGAGAAGTTGACCCCGACCATGCCGTCGGAATCCTTGATCGCGTCGAGCTGCCGGTTGGTCAGATTGCGCGGGCTCGGCGTCAGTGCATAGGCGTTTGAGTGGGTCGCGACCAGGGGGGCTTTGCTGATGCGCGCGACATCCCAAAATCCCTGCTCGTTGAGGTGCGAGAGGTCGATCATGATCCCGAGCTCGTTGCAGCGTTTGACGAGTTCCTTGCCCTGCAGGGTCAGCCCGGGCCCGGTGTCCGGCGAGTGTGGAAAGCCGAACGGCACGCCCTCACAGAACGCGTTGGGCCGACTCCACGCCAGGCCCAGTGATCGAAGCCCCGCACGGTAAAAGACCTCGAGGGCGTTGAGCTGCGGGTCGATCGGCTCTGCCCCTTCGAAGTGAAGGATCGCAGCCATAGTGCCGGTGTCAATGCAGGCTTGCATCTCGTCGACGTTGCGCACAACCTTCACACGACCTTGAGACTCCTCCTCGAGTCGGAACAGTGTCCCGGTCATTGCCATAGCAAGGCGCAGCGCGTATGAGTGGTCGATCGCGGGCGGCAGGTCGTGCGACATGCGATCGACTTCGCGCGCCTCGGGCTTGTTTAGCTCCGGTCGGCGCGAAGTCGGGTCAGGCGACATCCAGACGGCGAAGAACCCGCCGACAAAGCCGCCCTTCTGAGCGCGAGGGAGGTCGAGATGGCCACCGTCGCTCAGTTCGAAGAAGCTGCGCGCTTTCCATGCCGGGTCGTACTCCGGCATGTACAGCGCCAGCAGCACATCGTTGTGGCCGTCGAAAATCTTCAGGGGAGGAGGGTTTCGAGGCACTGGCGGAGCATAAGTATGATGGGTCTCGCGTGCCGATCTGGGACGACGTAATCAGCGCCGGGGAACGCCGCGCCTACGAAAAGGCCGGCTGGGGCGGGCGTGTCGGTTTCGGCCAACGGCCGGCCCTGCTCGTGACTGATATGTACCGGGCGTTTGTCGATCCCGCCTATCCGTTCTCGTCTGAAACATCGGTCGAGACTGCGTCGCAGATTCGGATACTCCTCGAGGCTTTTCGCAGGCGCTCGCTTCCGGTCTTCTTCTCGACCGAGCGGCCGGCTCAGAACGCCGCCGACCGCGGTCGCTGGAAGGTGAAAGCCGCCGATGGTGCCCAAATGACCGAAGCCGCGGCTTACGAGATCTGGCCTGATATCGCTCCGGTCAAGGGCGAATCGGTTCTCGTAAAGACTTACCCGAGCGCGTTTTTCGGTACGACTCTGTCAAGTCAACTGATCTATCTCTCGGTCGACACGCTGATCGTCACCGGGACCGTGACGAGCGGCTGTGTACGTGCCACGTGCCTTGACGCGTTCAACTACAACTTTCGCGTCATCGTTCCACAGGAGTGCGTGTGCGACCGCGGCGCGGCCTCGCACAAGGTCGCCTTGTTCGAGATCGACATGAAGTACGGCGATGTCGTCGCGCTCGACGAGGTCCTCGATTATGTTCAGGCCGTGAATTTGGGGCCGGGCTAGCTGCTCGCGATAGCGAGGGGAGGACAGTTGCGCCCTCGAACCGACGGCCGTTGGCAGTGTGTTATCGCGCGCACATGCGAGCCTTGAATTAGCGAGGGTCATTGCTTCGGCCGCGCGAGCTCAATAGTGCGGTCGCCTGAAGCCGCGGCCTCTCTCTACGCACGTCCTTAAACTCCGGACGAGGTAGACACCTTCAAAGCGCGTCCAGACCCTCGGCGGTCGCCAGACCTACGGTCATTTGGGTTGGTACGGGTGAAGCAGACGCGAGCCTTGCCGTTTCCCGAACATGGCGTGTCATTGCTTGGACGGCCTGCTTGCGTTGATGGCTCTGAATGGCCACCAAAATCGCGCTGTGCTCGTCAAGAACAGCCTCGCGCCGCGCTTGGTTGCCCATGATCCGAGCCGCGAGCAGCCACAGAACGCCGCGTAGAGAGGAAATCATCCTCGCCGTGCGCGGAAGCCTCGCCAGATGAGCCATCGTCAGGTGGAACTCTTCGTCACGGGCGACGAACTCGCCGAGGTCATCGATGCTCTCGCGCTGGCGCTCAAGGATTCGGCTCAGTTCGCGTAGAGCCGGATCAAGCGACCCGTCGCCGGCCTCGTCGCAAAGCGTACCCACGACATAGCACTCGAGCATTTCCCGAAGCGCGTAGAACTCACGAATCTCAGCCGGCGACACCTCACGCATGCGGAAGCCGCGCTGCGGAATGATCTCGACCAGGCCTTCGTGCTCGAGCTGACGAAGCGCTTCGCGGATCGGGGTTCGGGAAGCCGCGAGCGTTTCAGCGAGCCAGCTTTCAGAGTACAGCTGGCCTTGCTCGAACTGCCCTCGCAGCATTCCAAGACGAATCGACTTGTAGACCTGCTGACCGAGGCTGTCACGGCGTGCGCGCGAGAGCCGATTCAGGTTGCCATCGGGCCGGTCAACAGCATCGGCACTGTTGCTCGACACGTCACTGGGATACTAGAATGCTAGGATACTACCGGTCAAGCTGATACAGCGCAGCGTTGCCGTCGTTCAACGGAGGGCACGAGAGCTCAGGGTGGGGTCTTCTTCGCTCGCGACGCCGCGTACGTACCAATCATCTCGCTGCAGTGCCGGTGTCGCAAGTGCTCGCGGAAGCGCGACAGCTGTTAACGGCCCGGTCAAGCGAGCCCCGAATTCGATACTTGGGTTCGTCGTCGAACCGGAGGTTTCTTGCCCATGAAACAAGGTTCTCTGGTCGAGATCCGCCCGACCACGTATAGCTATGTGTTCAGTCCCTATCGCGAACCCATCGCTCACGTCAGGCTCGGCGACCGTGTGGTGATCCATACGAACGATGCGTTCGAGGGCCGAATCACGGACCCGAACGCAGTTCCAAGCAAGGCCCTCGCCGGCGCGAAGTTCCTAAATCCGCAGACCGGACCGATCTACGTCGAAGGAGTTGAGCCCGGCGACACGCTAGTCGTCGAGATCGAAAGCATCGAACCGACCAGGGACTTTGCGGTCAGCTGCCTGATTCCATACTTCGGCGGACTGACCTCCACGGCGACAACCCGCACGCTTCAGGAACCGCTTCCAGAACGCGTTTGGATCTGGCAGCTCCGTGACGGCAAGCTGACGAACAAAGAGGTCGGCGTTGAGCTCGACTGGGATCCATTCATGGGCACATTTGCGGTCGCGCCGGATCTCGAAGCGATCTCAGCTCTGGCACCTGGGCCGTTCGGCGGCAACATGGACGTTCCCGCTGTTCGACCGGGCAACAAGGTCTACTTTCCGGTCTGGAACCGAGGCGGGCTCTTCTACACCGGCGACTGCCATGCGCGTCAGGGGCAGGGCGAGCTTTGCGGAGTCGCACTGGAGATCACCGCACGTGTGACAGTCGTCTTCGACGTGATCAAGGGCAAGGAGATCCTGTGGCCGCGGATCGAGTCGCAAGACGAAATCATGGTCGTCGGCAGCGCGCGACCCATGGAGGATGCGGCTCGCATCGCGAACACAGAGCTTGTGCTCTGGCTGGAATCCGACTACGGAATGGACCGGTGGGACGCATATCAACTGCTCACTCAGGCCGGCGGGCTCTATGTGGGCAACATGGTTGACACGACCTATTCGCTCGTCGCCAGCGTCAAGAAACAGTATCTGGGCCGGTCCTAGCCATCCGCATCTTCTTCACGACCGACATCCATGGCTCCGAACGCTGTTTCCTCAAGTTCATCAACTCAGCACCGTTCTACAAGGCGGATGTTCTGATCATGGGCGGGGACATGACAGGTAAGGCCATCGTGCCGCTGGTTTCCGTGGGCAACGGTGCCTACCGAGTGACGTTTGCGGGGCGAACGACGACGCTGCAGAACGACGCCGAAGCTCTGGACATGGAGAAGCTGATACGTGTCAACGGTTTCTATCCGTTCAGGACGGAGCAGGCAGAGGTAGACGACCTCGCCAGAGATGAGAAGCTTCGAGATCAGAAATTCCTTGACCTCATGCGGGCGACACTCCGCCGCTGGGTATCGATCGCTGAGGAGCGCCTCGCCGGAAAGAACATTCGGTGCTTCATGACGCCCGGTAACGACGACCACCTGGAGATCGACGAGGTGCTCGAAGGCAGTGCCATTGTCACGAACCCCGAAGGCAAGCTGGTCCGCTTGACCGACGGAAAGACCGAGGTTGAGATGATCAGCTGCGGCTGGAGCGGTCCGACGCCGTTCGACACTCCGCGCGAATGCAGCGAGGAGGACCTTGCGGCTCGGATTGAATCGATGGCATCGCAGCTTCGATCTCCAGAAACCGCGATCTTCAATTTCCACGACCCGCCGTACAACAGCCATCTCGACCTTGCACCGATGCTGGATCGCAATCTCCAGGTCCAGACCGACGGCGGTCAAACCCGGATGGTTCCCGTGGGCAGCACAAGCGTGCGTGCTGCGATTGAGCGATACCAGCCGCAGCTCGGCCTCCACGGTCACATACATGAATCGCGCGGCCAGACGAAACTCGGCCGAACCACATGCGTCAATCCCGGTAGCGAGTACGGGGAGGGAGTCTTGAGAGGAGCGGTCGTCGATCTCAATGGCAACAAGCTGAAGAACGTTCAGCTCGTATCAGGCTGAAAACGAAAATGGGAGGGTAGGACACATGGCCGAGACAGCGTCATCAAGCTCGACGGCGGGGTCAGGCTTCTTCGTTAGGAAGGCCAGCGGGTTGGTCCGTCAGGCATCGGCGTTCGATGCGTTCATCTTCAACGTCTACTTCATCAACATCGGCATCGGCGTCGCGTTCATGTTGCTGTTCTTCGCTCTTTATCCCGGCGCGAATCTCGTCCTCTCAGCGCTTGCTTGCATGGTGTTGGTCTTACCGATGTCGGTTCTGTACGTGATGTTCATGTCAGCAATGCCGCGCTCCGGCGGCGACTACGTCTATGTGACCCGCTCCCTGGGCCCAGCCTGGGGCTTCATGAGCAACTGGAACTGGAACATGTGGAACTTCTACCTCATGGGGATCGCGGGCAGCTTCCTGGGCCTGTACGGCATTTCGGGCTTCTTCAGGGTGATCGCCGGCTTCACGCACAACGCAGGGATTGCCGGCACGGCCGATTTCTTCACGACATCGAACGGCAAGTTCGTAACGTCGGCCGTCCTCGTAATCGTGTTGATCGCGATGTTTGCCTACGGCCAGGGACTCCGATTCTATTTCCGCTTTCAGAAAGTGACGTTCGCACTCGCGACCCTGTCAACGCTGATAGCAGTCGTTGCAATCTTGATCGTGGGCCACGATGGCTTTCGAACCGCGTTCAACAGCTACGTCGGGACCTTCACGTCGAAGGCCGACCCGTACAACCAGGTTCTCCAGGCCGCCAACTTCACCCCCGCGCCATTCTCCTTCGGTGAGTCGATGTGGGCGGTGACATGGGCATTTGTCGTACTCGGCTTTGGCATTGCGTCGACGTACATCGGCGGCGAGATCAAGGTGACCTCGGGCGTCTTTCTCAAGAGCCTGACTGGCTCGGTTGTCTACTCCGCCATCTGGATGGCGGTGATCCTGGCGGTCTTCCTCTTCGTCATTGGCGACAAGTTCCTCGGATCACTGTCCGCTGTGAACCCAAACACAGTTGGCCTTGCTTTCACGCCTACTTTTGCGGAACTCGGGGCAATGGCAAGCGGCAACATCGTCATTGCCCTCGTCGTTGCGATCGGGTTCGCCTTCTGGACCTATGTCTGGATGCCGGGCTACATCCTCTCCTGGTCGCGGAGCATACTCGCCTGGTCCCTCGACCGGCTTGTGCCCGCCAAGTTGGGTGAGGTCGATCCAAAGCGACAGGCGCCTATGTTTGGTCTGGGCGTGCTGCTCGTCGGCAGCCTGATCGCGTGCGCTCTGTATTCGTACACGAACTACTTGACGTTGCTCGCCGGCGCGCTTGGAGAAGAGTTGACGTTCTTCATGGTCGCGATCGCCGGCATCTTCTTCCCGTACCGCCAGCGCCAGATCTGGCAGAGCTCGCGCTATAACCAGGTCTTTGCGGGCGTTCCAGTGATGACGATCCTCGCCGTTGTGTCACTTATCGGACTGACGATCATCGCGTGGATCCTGATCACCGACCCCAACTCCGGCGTCAACTGGCAGCTGAACCGGAACAACCTGATCTTCACATTCGCGACGTTTATCTCCGGACTCGTCATCTACTACATCGCCTATTTCGTTCAGCGGAGCCGTGGCGTGGACGTCACGCTCGCGTACCGCGAAATTCCGCCTGAGTGAGCGAAACGGCCGACCAAGATCTGACTGCAGCTCCGAGCGACCAAGAAGGCCTGAGGCGCCAAGCCGAGGCCTTCTTGGCCGCTGCTCAAGACATCATTGAGCACGCCAGGTCGAGACGCATCACTCTTCGGCTGCTCGGATCGCTTGCTTATCGGCGGCACTGTCCGCAAAACGTGCCTCTCCTCGACGCGATGCTCCGAGTGCTGACGGATCTCGACTTCGGGTCCGAGCGTCGGTTCGCTCGCGACCTGCAGGCAATGTTTGTGGAGCTCGGATACCGGGCGGATGCCGACATGGCTATGGCAACCGGCGGCGCGCGACAGTACTACAAACATCCGAAGACGGGCCTAGGCGTCGACATCTTCATGGACAAGCTCGACTACTGCCACCCGATCCCGTTTACGGGGCGGCTGGAGATTGACTCCGAAACTATTCCGCTTGCAGAGCTCCTGCTCGAGAAGATGCAGATCGTCGAGCTCAACGTCAAAGACGTGAAGGACACGATCGTGCTACTGCTGGAGCATCCGGTCGGTGGAACCGACTCAGAGGTGATTAACGCCGACTACATCGCAAAGATGCTCGCTTCAGACTGGGGCTTCTATCACACAGTTACAACGAATCTGAAGAAGGTCGAGGACCATGTCCGCGACTTCGATCAGGTCGATGCTGAACAACGCGCGGTGGTGCAAGACCGCGTCGAGCAGTTGCTGAAACGTTTTGACGCGGAGCCAAAGTCCTTCGCCTGGAAGGCCCGTGCGCGGATCGGCACGCGAGTCCGGTGGTACCAGGAGGTCGAAGCCAAGCAGTGATAGGGAGGACGCAGGCGTGAGCGAGACAAGACAAGCGACCCAGATGGGGTCCGGCATCAACACTTTCCTCGGCGCGCCCCATGTGCGGCCTGACGCCAAGCTGCTAAAGGAGCATGGGGCCAAGGCGGCTTTTCTCGGGATCGCTTACGAGAATGCGAATGTCTACCGGCAAGGCCAGAGTGGCGGTCCCCGCGCAGTTCGTGAGGCCACCGACCAGTTCTTCAGCTACCACTACGACTACGACATAGACCTCTTTGACGTTTACCGGCTTGTCGACTGCGGCGACGTACCAACAATCTCGACCGATACGGTCGCGTCCCACGATTCGATGCGCAGGAACGTCAAGGAGATTCTTTCCGGAGGCGCTCTACCGCTGATCCAAGGGGGCGACCATTCGATTCCGATCGGGACCATGAAGGCTCTGTCCGAGGTCACCGAAGGCGGCATGGGGCTGATTCAGTTCGACTGCCACCTCGACAGCTCAGACGAGTTTCTGGGCAGCCGGATGAACGGCGGCTGCCATCTCCGCCGCACGTCGGAGCTTCCAAATGTCAATCCCAAGAACATGGTCCACATCGGGTCGCGGGGGCTCTGGAACCTGCCCGACCAGGCCCAGTACTGTCGAGACTCAGGCATCAACGTAATCCGCATGCGCGACGTGAGGAAGCGGGGCATCCAGGCGATCGCGCGAGAAGCGCTCGAGATGGCGGCGGATGGAACCAGCGCCATCGCGATCGACGTGGACCTCGATGTGCTCGACTGCTCGCATGCGCCGGGCGTGTGCTCGCCCGAGCCCGGCGGAATGCATCCGGCCGACCTGATGGAGGCGCTGGACACCATCGCCGAGTCTGGCCGGGTGTCCCTGGTCGAAGTGGTCGAGCTCGCCCCGGTCTGGGATCCGAGCGGCCTTGGAGCGCGAATGGCCTGCTACGTGATGTTCACCGTTCTCGGGGCCAACGCAAAGAACGTCAAACCGGCGGGACCGCTGGCCGCCGCCGCAAACCAATGAGCGCGTCGGTGCGGCCGAAAGCGGTACCCACGAGCAGCATCCACAAGACCTGGAACCGGAAGCTGCCGCCGGCTCTGACCGTGCGGCCGGGCGAGGTGGTGTTCTTCGACGCACTGGATGCGTCGGGCGGGGCGATCGATCGGAACTCGAACACCGAAACGATCGCGAACATCGACTTTCGGCGGCTTGACCCGCTCATGGGGCCGGTCTATGTCGAAGGTGCCCAGCCGGGCGACGCGCTTCAGATAGACGTCGTCGATCTGAAGCCGTACGACTGGGGATGGACCGGGCTCATGCGTGATTTCGGTCTACTCGCGAGCGAGATCACGGAGCCGTATCTCAAGATCTGGCATCTCAACGGCGACGAGATCGAGTTCGATTCCGGAGCGCGCTTCCGACTTCACCCCATGATCGGAAACATCGGGGTCGCGCCGGCGAAGGACGGCGACTACGCCTCGATCAGTCCAACGAATGCCGCCGGCAATCTCGATTGCAAGTTCCTCGGCGTGGGCTCCACTCTGCTTGTGCCGGTCTTCAACGAGGGCGCATTGCTTTCAGCAAGCGACGGTCACGCGATCCAGGGCGACGGTGAGCTCTGCGGGACTGGCATCGAGTGCCGCATGGAAATGACGCTGAAGCTGTCGCTCATTCGCGCAGCGAACCTCAAGGCGCCGGAGATCTACGTCGCGGACACATTTCCGGCCGAAGAGGGCTATCGCATCTTCATGGGCATCGGCCCGGACCTCATGGAAGCCGCAAAGGACTCGGTGCGGCATTCGATAGCTCCTCTCGCCAAAGCACAGGGCATCAGCGAGCTCGAGGCCTACGCGATGCTCGGGCTCATCGCCGACCTTCGGATTCACGAGATCGTCGATCAGCCGAACTGGGTCGTTGGCTGCATGATCCCTCGCCGGCTCTTCTGAATGGCTTCGCCCGAACCGGTGCTGATCGGAAACCTGACCTGGCCTCAAGCTGCCCGCCTCACGGAGGACGGAGAGCGGCTATGCCTGCTTCCTGTTGGCGCCCTCGAGCAGCACGGCAGGCATCTACCAGTACGAACCGATACCGCGATCGCCGAGGCGATATCGGAGGCCGCCTCACGCCGCACTGGCGTTCCGGTCCTGCCCTGCCTTTGGGCGACCTCATCACAGGCGCACACGAAGAAATGGCCGGGAACCTATGCCCTCACGCCGCGCCTTCTCATCGACGTCGTGGTCCAGTTGGCCGATTGGGTGCGATCGTCTGGATTTACCAAGCTGTTGCTGCTCAATGCACACGGCGGCAACATCGGGCCGCTCCGCGTTGCCGTCGATGAGATCCGCTGTCGCGGCGACCTTCAGATTGGCGCGATCAACTGGTTCACTTTGACGGCAGAGATCGAGGCCTTCGTCAATTCGGATGGCTCTGACGTACACGCAAACCGAGCAGAAACGTCACTCATGCTGCACCTGCATCCGGACTTGGTTGACCGTTCGGCGATCGCTGACGATCCCGATCGGACGCTGGATAGCGTCTTCAACTACACGGTGGCTCAGACAAGCATCGATGGCCTGACGGGTTCACCCAGCTTGGCCACCGCTGAAGACGGTGCCTGGCTGTTCGGACTGGTTGTTGACGCGCTGAGTGAAAAGATCGAGCGCGCTCGCGCCGAGACTCCTCCGGAGCTCGCGTCACCCGGGTCGCACCGCTAACAGGGGGAATCGACGTTGGCAAAAGCACCACTACACGTCACATCGGCGATGGTTCCCGAGGACCGGGTTGCCGAGTCGAAGGCACGGCTCGTGGAAGCCGGAGTCGAATATTGCTTTGCAGCCTGGGTCGACATACACGGTCGGCCGAAAGCGAAGATGGTCCCTATCGATCTCTTTGGGAACCTGGCCCGCGGGTCTGAGATGTACACCGTCCAGGCCTTCGATGGGATGGGCCAGCTGGGCCCTCAGGCTCCGGATCAAGCCGTTCTACCTGACCTCGACACGCTGACGGTCTGTCCGTGGAACCACCGATACGCGTGGATGACCGGTGACCTGTACTGGAAAGGCGAGCCGTATGAATACTGCTCGCGGACGATTCTCAAGAACACCATCCGACAGGCGGCCGACAAAGGGTTCGCGATGAATCTCGGGATCGAGCCTGAGTTCTACATCCTTCGACCGGGCCAGAACGGTAACCGGAGCGAGCCGTTCCACGCGGCAGACAAAGGTCCTTCTTGGGCGTACGACGTCGAATCGACGCTTGACGCAATGCCTCTTCTGGACCAGCTGCGGAGGTGCCTCGACGAGCTCGAGTGGGAGGTGGGCTCATTTGACCACGAAGGCGGCCACAGCCAGTTCGAATTCGATTTCACGTACACGGATGTCCTCCAGATGTGTGACCGGTTTGCGCTCCTCAGGCTGCTGATCAAAGAGGTCGCGAAGCAGCACGGCGCGTTCGCCACGTTCATGCCGAAGCCATTTGCGAACGACTTCCGGTCTGGCGCCCACTTCAACATGAGCCTTGCCGACGCGACTTCGGGGAAGAACTTGATGCGAGATGAGGCAGATCCTCGCGGCATTGGGTTCTCGCAAATTGCTTACCAGTTCATAGCCGGCCTGCTCGACCACGCCAGTGCAATCGCCGCTGTGTCGGCCCCAACGGTCAACTCATACAAGGGGTTGATCCCCAGTGGCGTCGATCCAAGCGGCCTTATACGGGATATCTCGTGGGCGCCCGTTTATGTCGCCTATGGCGATAACAATCGAGCGCTGATGCTCCGGCTCCCGCACAGCCGTGACTGTGTTGAGAACCGCGTTCCCGACATCTCCATGAACCCATACTGGACGGCCGCGATTCATCTTTCCGCAGGCATCGACGGTATTGAACGGAAATTGGATCCAGGTCCGCCTCAGAACGCCAATCTCTATGAGATGACGCCAAAACAGTTGGCCGAGGCCGGCGTAGACCTCCTGCCGAGAACGCTTGCGCAGGCACTCGTCGCATTCGAGAAGGACCCGATCACCGAGCGTACCTTTGGACCGGGCCCGAAGAACGAATATCTTGCCCTCAAGACCCACGAGTGGGAGAAGTACCACGCCGAGATCTCAGACTGGGAGTGGGAGCGATATGCGAATTTCTTCTGAAGCATCCGCAGGCGACCGGGCACGCAATCGCGACCGCTAACCGCGAGATGGTAAGGATCGACCGCGCGCGATCTGCTGCTCGAATCGGGCGTGACGTCGATGCGCTGACGACCTCTATGTACAGTCTCAAGGCAGACGCGATCTGCCGCTATGCGTATACCGATGTCTACGCAAACACTCTTCGCTACTTTGAGCAACAGCTCACCGATATCGGCTTCGAGGTGGCTCACGACCCTGTGGGAACGATGCTCGCCCGAAATCGAGCGCGCGGAGAACCATGCTTCGCCGTCGGCTCACATTGCGACTCCAACCGCAACGGAGGGAAGTACGACGGGACGCTCGGAGTTGCCACGGCCGTCGAGGTTTGCCGGCTCAGCAAGGAGCACGGTCTCGAGCTCCCCCTGCAAGTCATCAGCTTCCTTGAAGAAGAGGGTTCCGGGTTTGGGCAGTTGCTACTCGGAAGCCGGATCGTTGCCCAGTCGATCACCGAAGAAGACCTTCGCGAGCGGGTTCGGGCGAGAGACGACGGCCGTTCTTTCTGGGAGCATGCCGCGGCGGCCGGCTATCGGCCGCAGGATTGGCGGGAAGCACATGACATCCTCAAGCACCTCGTCGGCTGGATCGAGCTCCACATAGAGCAGGGGAAGATTCTTGAAGATGCCGGCACGCGCATCGGAATCGTCCGTGGAATTGCCGGCTACGTCCATGCCGACATCACGATTCAAGGTAGGGCGGATCATGCCGGCGCGACACCGATGGATTCGCGACACGATGCGGGTGTCGTCGCCGCCAAGACCGTAGTTGAGATCGAGCGAATAGCTCGCGCTGCCGGTGACGGGACGGTTGGCACGGTGGGTGAGATCACGTTTCGTCCTGGGATCATCAACGTCGTGCCAGGTGAAGCGCGATTCTCCCTTGACCTCCGCGGGATGAACGATGAGAAGGTCGAGATGGCAAGGCGAAAGATTGTGGCGTTCGCGCGGAATGCGGCCAAACGCCGCGGTATGGAGGCAAGCTACAAAGAACGGCAGACGGTGCCAGCGGTGCGACTCGATCACGATCTTGTCGCCGCGATCGAGTCGGCCGCCGCGGCTGTCGACGAGCCATACCGGCTGATGGTCTCAGGCGCCGCCCATGACACGATGTGCGTGGCGCCTTTCGTCCCGAGCGCGATGGTTTTTGTGCCGTGCCGCGCCGGCATCAGCCATTCGCCGCTCGAGCAAGCAGACCCGGGCGATGCCGCCGTAGCCGCAGAGATCATGCTGAATGCGGCACAAACCTTCGTCTCGCGTGCGATGAACTGAGCTTCCATCGGCGGCTCGCGCCGGCTCGTCATGGGTCGCGGTCCATAAATGCGGGTTCCAACCGGTTGTCTCATTGACGCGCGACGTCCATCTGAGCAGCGCGTATTGAGCGTGAGGGCAACGCGGTTTCGCGGCATCCTGCTTGCCTCAGGAGGCGCGGTCGTCTTCAGCTTTGACGGCCTCCTGATCCGGCTTCAGTCGCTGTCGCCGGCGGGGATCATGTTCTGGCGCAGTGTGTTTGCGACGATCGCGTATGGCGCGATGGCTTTCGTCGCGGCCCGGGCGATCCAGCCAGGGACTGATCCGTTGCGCAAGAGTTGGGCCCCACTGCTATTGATCACGCCACTCGCATTGCTTTCCAACACGACCTTCGTTTTTTCGATCACGCACACGGCGGTTTCGCAGACCTTGGTGATCGTCGCGTCGGTGCCGATTGTGACTGGGATTCTCGGTTACTTCGCCCTTCACGAGCGCCTGCCTCTGCGGACATGGCTTGCTGGCGCGACGTGCCTCATCGGAGTGGTGGCCGTTGTCGCTGGGAACGCTGGCAGTGTCGACCTACAAGGCGACCTCTGGGGCGTCGCCAGCCTTGCCATCTCGGCAGTTCTGCTCGTCGCGTTTAGGCGGTATCCCAACGCAAGTCGGTTGTTGGCTTTGATGGTCGCCGCTCTGGCCGCGGACCTCGTCTTCTCAAAATGGGCGCGGCCGTTTCCCGACTCTAGAACTGCCATCGCCGCGGCGGTCGACGGCATGCTGCTTGTGCCGGGTGGATGGCTCTTGACGAGCCTGGCTCCTCGTTACCTGCCGGCCGCAGAGGTTGGTTTGTTCATGCTGATCGAGACCGTCCTCGCGCCGTTGTGGGTATTCATCATTGTTGGCGAAGTCCCGACTTACGCAGTGGTTCTCAGTGGTGCGGTGATCCTGGGAGCGATAGCGGTCCATTCGTGGCTCGATCTCCGCAGTCCGTCTGGATCGTGCCCTTCCCTTGGCGCATCCAATGACCGCGAAGACATCTATCCCGAGCAACTGGGATGAGAGCCGCGCAGTGGCGTATGGCGTAGTCGTTTGGCGGCGGTCGCCGGCGGGACTTTGGCTCATCGCGATCTTCGGCGTGCCCACAGGGTTCCGGCACTGCTAGGCAAGGGCGTCGAAACCGACCGCCTCCTGCAACCTGCGTTCGTACTCGGCGGGATCGTCGATCCGCCACATCCCCATCGCCTTGGCCAGCACGCCGCGCGTGGGAAGCGGCAGGGTTCCGATCAAGGGATTGTCGAGGAGATGAGCGGGACGGCCAAGGTCCATCCCGTCGACAACAGCTCGTGATTCTTCGATGAAGTAGAGCTCTTCCGGCATCAGGGTCCCAAGATGTCCGCTCGGCGTGGTGCCGGACAGCTGAAGCCTCCCCATGCCCAGCGCTCTGGCGACCTCCTCCCGCGCGCGAACCAATGCGCGCGACCGCCAGCTCGCGAGAGGCAGCCGCGAATTCACCGCGTTGAGCGCTCGGAGCCGCCAATCGTCGCTCGCCGTGAACGTCCAGTCGACGCTCGGCCTGTCCATCGTCACCCGAACGCTGGCTGGTCCGATCCACTCGATCCGCAAAGGCGTGTAAGCCGTCCGCGAACACGCTGCTCCGTAGTAGGTGGTGCAGGCGCATGGCTTCTGCTGGTCGACGTAGACCGCCCACTCCCCGTGGGGATTGCGATGCCAGAGAGCGCGGTAGGAGACGAAGTTGCTCTCCGGTAGGACCCGGAGGGCGAGCACATGCCCGGAGTCGAAAGGCAACCCGACGACTCCCCAGCCCTTGACGTACTCATGGCTGCTCCACGGTGACTCGCGGTGGGTCTCCTGAAGGCCGGAGAGGGCAGATGCCAGGTCGAGCATTTCGGTATGGCGAAGTTACGCAGCCCTGATCGTCCTGAGCGTCCGGCGAAATACCGTACTTTTCCGAATGTTGACCAGCAGCCTCCTCAGTCAGATTCGGACCACGGATTTCGAATCGGCCAGGAGGCTGTTGATGAGCACGACACAGACGAAAACGGTGGGCGCGATGGTGGCGGACGCGAAGGCTCGGATTGAGAACCTTTCGCCCGCTGCCGTCGCGAAAGAGGTCGAGGCGGGCGATGCCCTGCTCGTCGACATCAGAGAGCCTGAGGAGCGCGCTCTGAACGGCGTGATCAAGGGCTCCGTGCCCGCGCCGCGGGGCATGATCGAGTTCTACGCCGACCCCACAACTCCGTACCATCGCCCGGAGTTTCAGTTCCAGCGGCGGATCATCCTCCACTGTGCGTCCGGCGGTCGTTCGGCTCTGGCCACCGACACGCTGGCCTCGCTGGGATATACGCGAGTGGGACACCTTGACGGAGGGCTGAAGGCGTGGAAGGAGCAGGGCTTTCCAGTCCAGAGCGTGTGAGCGGCGCGGTCATAGACTAGGCGCCCTTCGATGACGTTGAAGCTGATCGGTCGCGACAAGGAGCTCGCTCGGCTTGCCGGGCTGCTGGGCCGCGCAGCGAGTGGTTCGGGGAGCCTTGTACTCATTGGCGGCGAGGCCGGCGCGGGCAAGACCGCGCTGGCCCGCGCGGCCCTCGAGTGCTCTCAGATGGAGTGCATCGAGGTCGCCGCGTCTGAGACACCCGCCCGCGAGTACGCGCCCATCACCGCATTGCTGCGGGCAGCGACGCGGAAGGGATATCCAATGTCGCCGGGAGGCTCCGCCCTCGGCATGTTGCTGCCCGAGCTCGAAGGCACGTCGGACGGCCAGGGCCGCGATCAACAGTCCATTCACGACGCGATTGCGCGCGTGCTGGCGGATATGTCTTCCCGCCACCCGCTCGGGATCCTGATCGACGACTGTCACTGGGCTGATGCCGCGACGCTCGATGTGCTCGCGTTTCTGGCCGACGTCGTTTCCGACCTGGCCCTTGTGTTGATCGTCACCTACCGCAGCGACGACATACCGCGCGGTCACCCGCTGCGTCGCCTGCGGTCGGAACTGCGCCGCAAGGGCCGGCTGGTGGAGATCATCCTCGACTCGCTCGCAGCCGCCGAGGCGGCCCAGCTTCTCGACGCCGTCCTGAACGGCAAGACCTCGAGCGCTCTCGCAGACCAGGTTTTCAAGCGCACCGAGGGCCTGCCGTTCTTCATCCAGGAGGTCGCCACGACGCTCAGCGAGACCGGCGCGCTGCGGCCGACTGCGAACGGACTCGACCTCGACCCTGACGCGCCGTTGCCACTCCCCGAAAGCGTCCGCGACGCCGTCCTCCAGCGAGTCGACAGGCTCTCCGACGGGCAGCGCGACGCCCTCACGGCGGCGGCGGTGGCAGGGCTTGAATTCGACCTGAGCGCAACCACCGAGGACGTCTTGAACGCCCTGCCGGTGACTGGCCTTGTCGTCGACCAGGGAGACGGGCGTTTCGCATTCCGCCATTCGCTCATCCGCGACACCCTGTACGAGACGATTCCGTGGGCCAGGAGGCGATCACTGCACCGGGCCGAGGCGCAGCGTCTGGAAGCGGCGTCGGCGGCGCCCAACGCGATCGCCACTCACCTGCTGGCGGCGGGCGACTCCGATGCGGCGCTGAAGTGGCTGATCCAGGCGGGGCGGTCGTCGTTCGAGCTTTGCGCCTATCGCGATGGGGCCTCGCAGTTGAGCCGCGCGCTGGACATCTGGCCGGTGGATACAGATGTCGATGGACGCCTCGATGCACTCGAGATGCTTGCCCGCTGCGCTGAGCTGGGCGGCCTGGCGTCCCTTGCAACTCGCGCATTCACCGAGGTGATCGACCTCGTCGAAGGCACTGAGGATCGCGTCCGGTACGCGGACGCGCAGAGGCGGTTGGCCGCCACCCTGGAGGGGCAGGGCGCGTGGGATCGTGCGGTGACCGCGCGCCAACTCGCCGCGGCCGCATTTGCGGTTGCGGGTAATACGGAGGAGGCGGCGCTCGAGCGCCTCACGGTCGCGGGGAGGCTGCGCTCCGCCGCGAGCTTCACAGCAGCTCTCGAGCTGATCGAGGCCGGCAAGGGTGAAGCCCGACTCGCTGGGCGAAAGGACATCGAGTTAAGGCTGCTAGCCCTCGAGGGCAACGTTCTCGCGAGAGCGGGCGACGGCGAAGCGGGCGTCAGGATCGTGCGCGTGGCGCTGGCGGAGGCACTCGCCGGCGGCGACTTCGGTACGGCCGCAGAGGCGTATCAGCGGCTGGCCGATTCCCTCGAGCACGCGGGCGACTACCGAGCAGCGCGAGATGTCTACGTCGAGGCGGCGGACTTCTGCCGAACCAATGGTGCGGCACCGATGGGGGAAGTCTGCCTCGCGTGTCTCACGATGGTCCTGCGCCAGTCCGGCGACTGGGACCATGCCGCCGACCTGGCCAGGGAGGTGATCGGCAACTCCACGAGCAACGCTCATGCGCAGGCGGTCGCCCACGGCGTGCTCGGCAGCATCATGCTGCACCGCGGACGCGTGCAGCAGGCGCGTTCGGAGCTGCACAACTCGAGCGTCCTCGCGCGTCGCATAGGGCTCGCCGCGATGGAGATCGATTCGGAGACCCATCTGGCTCGACTGGCGGCTCTGGGCGACCGCCTGGAGGAGGCTCGCGAACGTTGCCGGCGGGTCATCAAACGCTGGCGGCGCACAGATGCGGAGCGCCACTATTCGATCTCGAACCTGCGCTGGATCGCCAGCTTTGCAGGCGAGGTCGCTGACCTCGGTCTACTCCGCGACGCGACCGACGCGCTGACGAGGATCGCAGCCAAGCCGGCGGACGAGGCGCACGCGGCTGCGACGTCGGCCCTGGCCGAAGGTTCGATGGCCGAGGGCGATTCTTCAGGAGCAGCCGTCCGGTTCGAACAGGCTATTACGGTCCTGTCGGGCGTCGAGCTGCCATTCGACAGGGCCGAGGTCGAGTGCCGAGCCGCTGTGGCGTACACAGCGGCCGGCGATCGGAACAGTGCGCTCGAGAAGTTCCGCAGCGCGCACCGCGCCGCCATCAAGCTGGGGGCCAGGCCGCTGGCGAACAGGATCGCCGAGCAGGTCACCGCGCTTGGAGAGAAGGTGGAACGTCGCCTCGGCCGCCTGGCCGCGGCCGGTGTCGGCCGCGGAGGCTTGTCGCCCCGGGAGCTGGAAGTCACCCGGCTCGTCGCCAGCGGTCTCACCAGCCGCGAAGTTGCGAGCAGGTTGAGCCTCAGTCCGCGCACGGTTGAGATGCACGTGCACCGGATCCTCGGGAAGCTGGATTGCCGAACTCGAGTGGACATCACGCGACGCGCAGGCGAGCTCGGCCTTCTGCAAAGCGCGGAGACAACCGCATGAATCGCGCGCGCATCGCGGGCTTACTTGTCTTCCTGATCGCGGCGTGCGCCGCGCCCTCGGGAGCGCCTACCGGCTCGCCCGCGGGAGCGGTGTCGCCCTCTCCGCAAAAGCCCGGACCACTCGCCGACACCTGGACGCGCGATGGCACGACCTGGCACGAGCACATCGGTGCCGGCCCCTCGCCGCGCTATCTGTCAGCGATCGCTTACGACGCCGCTCGTCACGTGTATGTCCTGTTCGGCGGTTGGTCGGTGACCGGCGCTTCCGACGAGACCTGGACCTCGGACGGCACGACGTGGACACTCCAGCACCCCGCGCACCGGCCGGGCGCACGCCGCGGCGCAGCCATGGCCTTCGACGTGGTGCGCAAGGTCGTGGTTCTCTATGGCGGCCTGGTGGCCGATTCCGCGGAGGGGCACGCCGACGAGGACACGTGGACGTGGGACGGAGTCGACTGGACTCCGGTTCTGCTGCACGGTAAGCCCGGGTTCCGGGAGGGCGCTCGGATGGCCAGCGCCCCTGACGGGGTGATTCTTTATGGCGGACGAACTGACAACACGCACTACTTCGACGACGCCTGGAAGTTCGACGGATCCAGTTGGTCCGTCCTCGCAGAGGACGGGCCGAGTAGTCCGCCGGCGAGGGCCAGCTCAGCCGTCGCGTGGGACGCGAAGGATCAGGCGCTCTTCGTCTTCGGCGGCATCGCAGCCGATGTCACGGCCGGCCCGGGAGCGCAAGGAGTTCCGCTTCGCGATGCATGGCTGCTCACCCGACAGGGTTGGGCGTCGGTCCAGAACGGACCAACGCGGACCACGTTCTCGGGCGCGATCTGGAACGCCTCCAACGATCGCATAGAAGTCATCTTTGGGATGGTGTGCCCGAATCCGGTCAACGACTCATGGTCGTGGGATCGAACCTCCGGATGGTCAGACGTCGCTGCGAGTCCGGTGCCGGCCCGCTGGGGCGCGGCACTCGCGGCCGATACGAGCGGAAACGTTCTCGTGTTCGGCGGCGATGACGAGAGCGGCTGCTAGACCTCGTCTTGTAGTGCTGAGGCCCTGGAGGTGAGCTCGTCGAGGCGCTCCTGCGGCCACACGACGATGCCGTCGTCGTCGGCGATCACCCAGTCGCCCGGCCGCACCCTGACCCCCGCCAGCTCAACCTGACCGCCGACCTCGCCACCGCCCGACTTGCCCGGCCTTATCGGAGTCAGGCCGCGCGACCACACGGCCAGCCCGAGGGCTGCGATCTCGGCCGAGTCGCGAACCGGCGCATCCGTCACGACCGCGACGACGCCGGCATCCGCCAGCTCCCTCGCAACGTTGCCGCCCATGCACGCCGCCCGGGATCGGGAGCCACCAGCGACCACAAGCACCTTGCCTCGCAACCCGCCCGCCTGGAGGGCATGGCGGACGTCGAGGTTGTCGTCGAGCGTCACGCGAACGGTTGCCGCCGGCGCGGCCACCGACGCACCCGCGCGCAGCGCGCACAGGATCGGCTCGAGAACGCCCTGCCCGCCGGCGGCGTCGCTGGCGAGCGCGCTGGTCAACCTCAAGGGGCCTTCATTTCTTGAGGCTGTCGACGAGCCGGCTCGGCTTGATCGCGTTCACGCCGGTGACCTGCTCGTTGATCTGGTCGGCGAGGCTGTCGAGCTCGCCGATTGACGTGCCGCCTTTCGCGTACACGTCGATCGCCGTCGCTGCAGCGGTCACGTCGACCTGGTCGCCCTGCGCGGCCGGGAGAGCGTCCTTCAGCAGCATCTGGCCGTCGGTGATGTTGACGTAGGCAAACCGATCCGGCGCCGTATGCGTCTCGCCGAGGACCCCGACGACCTTGAACGGGTGGCCCGCGACGCCGCCTTGCGGTTTCAGCGGCAGGTCTATGCCGTCGCCGACGCTCTTCTTCAGCTCGTCGGCGATCGCTGACCCGAGCACCACTTCGCCGCTGGAGTCCGCGTCGATCGCGTGGCCCTGCGCGTAGTCCGTCTTGAGGCTGCTCCATGCCGCCTCTGTCGGATCGCTCGCGATGATCGAGTCCGTCGCGATGACGCCCGCCGCTTCGACCTGCCCCGTGCGGGCATCGAAGCGGTAGACGGGGAATGCGGTCTTGACGCCGGAGACCTGCTTGATCTCCTGGATCTTGGACATGGGCAGCGTCGCACCGTCGGCAGGGTTGACCTGGATGGTGCCGCCGTAGAACGCGGTGTCCTCCGCCGAAGCACCCGAGCCCGCGCTGCTGCTCGAGCCGCACGCAACCACCATCGCGGCTGCGACGGCGAGCAGCGCGCGCGGTGTCATCGCGCCGACGTCAGCTGGTAGCGGTGCTCGGGACGGCCGGGTCCGCCGTACCGCATCGTCAGCTCCGCCCGTCCGAGCTGGCAGAGATGGTCGAGGTATCGACGCGCCGTGACCCGGCTCACCCCGGCCGCGTCCGCAACCGCCGCGGCCGGCAGGCCGGACTGCGAGCGTCCGAGCACCTGGATCACCAGCTCGAGCGTCGAGTCGGACAGGCCTTTGGGTAGCGGTTCGTTGCGCCCGGACCGCAGGGCGCCGAAGATGCGGTCGACATCACCCTGCTCGGCCGTGCCGATGCGCCGCATCCGCTCGTGCGCTGCAGCGTAGGACAGCAGCTTCTCCTCGAAGGTGGGGAACAGAAAGGGTTTGATCAGGTACTGCACGACCCCGCCTCGCATCGCCGCGCGCAGGCTGTCCACGTCGCGCGCGGCCGTGATCGCGATCACGTCGACGGGCGGGTGATTGCCTTCGCGCAGCTGCTGCAGCACCTCAAGGCCGGACATGTCCGGCAGGTAGATGTCGAGCAGGACCAGGTCTGGGCGCAGCTGGTCGACCGACTGCAGCGCGATTTCGCCGATGTGAGCGCGCCCCGCGACCTCGAAGCCCTGCACCCGCTCCACATACGCGCAGTGCACGTCCGCGACCCGGTAGTCGTCCTCGACCACCAGCGTGCGGATCACGACCGCGTCGCAACCTTCGAAGGTACGCGCACGGTGAACAGCGCGCCACCGTCGTTGGCGGCCGCTACGCCGCCACCATTACGGAGCGCGACCTGGCGCACAAGCGCAAGACCGAACCCGCGGCGCTTCACACCCGGACCTGTCTTGGTGCTGAACCCTTCCTGGAAGATCTGGCCGTCGACGCCTGCGGGAATCCCGTGGCCCGAGTCGTGCACCTTGATCACCAGCTCGTCGTCCTGCTCGGTGACCGAGACGCTCACCCACCGGCCGTCGTCGGATCCGGCGGCCGCGTCCAGCGCGTTGTCGATCAGGTTGCCGAGGAGCGTGATCAGGTCTTCGCCGTCGATCGAGCTGCGGGTCATCATCGTGTCGTCGCTGACCCGAAGCTCGATCCCTCGTTCGGAGGCCACCGCCGCCTTGGCGAGGAGCAGCGCGCCGAGAACCGGGTCGCCGACGCGCTCGAGGAGCGACTCTGTCAGCTCCTGGTGGAGTCCCGACGTCTGCGCGATGAGCTTCATCGCGTCCTCGCCGCGGCCGAGCTGCACCAGGCCCGCGATGGTGTGTAGCCGGTTGGCAAATTCGTGAGCCTGGGCGCGCAGCGCGTCGGTGAGGCTGTCGACGCCCAGGCCTCGCGCAAGGCCGGTGATCTCGGTCGAGTCCCGCAACGTCGCGACGTGCCCGATCTCCTGGCCGCGCACCCTGATCGCGCGCCGGCTCGCGAGGAGCACGCGGTCTCCCGCAAGCAGCACCTCGTCCTCGTCCTTCAGCGCGCCGCTGAGAAACTTCAGCAGGCGGCCCTGCGGAAGCACCTGCGAGATCCTGCGCCCGACGCAATCGTCGGGCAGGCCCAGCAGGCGGCGGCCTTCGTCGTTGGCCAGGGTGATGATCCCGTTCCGGTCGGTGGCGATGGCGCCTTCATGGATGCCCTGGATGCTCGCCTCCCGTTCTTCGAGGAGACCGGCGATCTCGTACGGTTCTAGCCCGAACGTCTGCCGCTTCAGGCGCGACGCGAGCAGCATCGACCCGATGACGCCCAGGCCGAGCGCGAGGAGCACCGTGAGCCCGTAACCGGGCAGCTCGGCTACAAGCTGGCTGAAGACGGCGTCCTCGAGGAAGCCGACCGACACCATGCCGATCACGTGCCCGTCATAGAAGATCGGCGCCTTGCCTCGAGCCGAGACCCCGAGCGTGCCGCGCTGCACCCCGACCCATGTCGAGCCGGCAAGAACTGATGCCGGGTTCTCGTCTACCGGCTTTCCGATCAGCGCCGGGTTGGGATGCGAGTAGCGGATGCCGGCGCGGTCCGTCACCACCACGTAGCTGGCGGCGGTGGACTTCCGAACCCGCTCCGCGTTCTTCTGGATCACGCCGTTGGCGTCGCCGTTGAGCAGCGCCTCCTGGATGTCGCTGTTGGATGCGACCGCCTCCGCGATGGCCAGCGCTCGCTGCTCGTATTGCTGGTCGAGCTGGTCGCTGGCCTGCCAGACCGCGGCCGCAGCGCCGATCAGAGCGGACAGCAGGATGATGGCGATCTGAAATAGAACGATCTGGTAGGCGAGCGGAAGCCTTGTCTTCACCGCGATCCTGTTCGCGATCGTAGTACGTCGCCGCCGGCACGGCGCGCGACCAAAACGACCAAAACGGCCACAACGACCGCATCGATTGCGCATCGCTCAGGCGGCACCCAGAGTGGCTTTCCATGCAGTCCGCCATCGAGCTGCGCGGCGTCACCAAGCGATTCCTCACGCCGTCAGGAGGCGTTTACACAGCCCTTCGCGACCTGACCATGACTGTTGGCGAGGGCGAGTTCTGCGCCGTCGTCGGTCCGACCGGCTGCGGCAAATCGACCACCCTGGCGCTCATCTCCGGTCTCGAGCCTGCTAGCGAGGGCGAGGTCGAGGTTTTCGGGAAGCCGGTGAACGGGATCGCCGACGGGATCGGCTACATGTTCCAGGCCGACGCCGTCTTCCCCTGGAAGAGCGTGATCGAGAACGTGGCCGCCGGGCCGCGCTACCACGGCATGTCTTCCCGCGAGGCGCGCGAGCGTGCTCGCGAGTGGATCACGCGCGTCGGGCTCGCGGGTTTCGAGGACCGCTACCCCTATCAGCTGTCGGGCGGCATGCGCAAGCGCGTCGCGCTCGCGCAGAGCCTCATCAACGGCCCTCGCATCCTGCTCATGGACGAGCCCTTCAGCGCCCTTGACGTGCAGACCCGCTCGCTCATGGAGAACGAGCTGCTGGGGCTGTGGGCGGCGAGCTCCGCATCCGTCGTCTTCGTCACCCATGACCTCGAGGAGGCGATCTCGCTGAGCGACCGTGTCTTCGTCATCACCGCCGGCCCGGGCACCGTGAAGAGCAACTACAAGGTCGACCTGCCGCGGCCGCGCAACGTCGCCGAGATCCGCTTCCAGCCGCATTTCATCGAGATCTACGAAGAGATCTGGAAGGACCTCAAGGACGAGGTGCTGGTCAGCTATGAACGCCAGAAAAGGGGCGCGGCTTAGTTGGCGTTGAGCATTCAAGCTCGGGGCCGCGACACGTCCGAGGCGAAATCCGCAGTCGACCTGGTGGCGAAGCGGAAGCGAGACCACCGGGTGCGACGCCTGCAGGTCCAGGGGCTGCGGCTGGCGGTCGCGGTAATCGTCCTCGGCGGCTGGCAGCTTGGCGCGCAGGTCAGCGACTGCAACACGGCCGGCCACCTGTGCGTGGTCGACAAGTTCTTCTGGTCGCAGCCCTCCGACATCGGCCAGAAGCTGTGGAGCTGGGTCACCCAGGGCACCGACCTCGGCCCGATCTGGGACCAGGTGCTCGTCACCATGCAGGAGACGGTCGGCGGCTTCATCGTCGGCTCGATCCTTGGCGTGATCTTCGGCGTCGCCCTGGGCCGAAGCCGGCTGCTCGCGGACGTGATGGGGCCATACATCAAGGCCGCAAACGCCATTCCACGCGTCGTCGTGGGGGCGCTGTTTGCCATCTCGCTAGGCCTCGACATCAAGGCCAAGATCGCGACCGCGGCGATCCTCGTCTTCTTCGTCGTCTTCTTCAACGCCTTCCAGGGCGTGCGCGAAGTCGACCGGAACCTCATCGCGAACGCTCGCATCCTCGGCGCCCGGGACCGCGAGTTGACGACCGAGATCATCATCCCGTCGGCGCTGTCCTGGATCATCGCCAGCCTCCACACCAGCTTCGGCCTTGCGCTCGTCGGCGCGGTCGTGGGCGAGCTGTTCGGTGCCACGCAGGGGCTGGGCGAGCTGATCTACGCGGCCAAGAACAACTTCGACGCCGCCGGCGTGTTCGCCGGCATGGCGCTGCTCGCTGCCATTGCGCTGGTGGCAGAAGCCCTGATCACAGCGCTGGAGAACCGGCTCATCCGATGGCGGCCGCCGGTCGCCACCGAGACGAGGATTTGAAGGAGGAATCGACGTATGCGATTTGGTAGTCCCAGGCTCGTGGCCGCGGTTTCGGCAATGGTCGTGCTCGCCGCGTGCGGAACCACATCGAGCCCGTCGGCAGGGGGCGGAACCGTCGACCTGAAGATCATGGTCGGCGGCCTGAACAAGCAGATCTACCTGCCGAACATGCTCGCCAAGCGACTCGGCTACTTCAAGGATTACGGCCTCAACGTGACGCTCATCGACGAGGGCTCCGGCCAGGCATCTGAGGAAGAGGTCGTCGCCGGGAACGTCGACGCGGGCTCAGGCGCGTATGTGCACCCGATGGTGCTCAACACGCAGGGCAAGAAGATCGAGACCATCTGCCAGTTCGGCATCGCCCCCGGCGAGGCTGAGGTGGTCGACGCCAGCCTGACCAACATCACAAGCGCCAAGGACCTCGTTGGCAAGAGCCTGGGCGTGACCGACCTTGGCTCAGGCACTCACGTGCTGACGCAGGCGATCATCGGCTCGGCGGGCGCGGACCCGACCAAGGCCAGCTACGTCGCCGTCGGCGCCGGTGACACGTTCATCGCGGCCATCCAGCAGAAGAAGATCGCCGCCGGGATGACCACCTTTCCGACCATCTCGCGGCTGGTCAACTCGGGCAAGGGCAAGATCCTCGTGAGCCTGCTCGACCCGCAGTCGACGCGCGCCGCCCTCGGAGGCGACTACCCGTTCATCGGCATCTTCGCCAAGAACGACTGGGTCAACTCGAACAAGGACACGGCGCAGAAGCTCGTGAACGCTTACGTGAAGACACTCAAGTTCATCCACTCGCACACTGCGGCGGAAATCGCCGACCAGATGCCGACCGATTACTACGCCGGTGACAAGGCCTCGTACATCGCTGACCTCCAGTCCCAGCTCGGGATCTTCGGCACCGACTGCAAGATGCCGGTCGGCGGACCCGAGAACGTCCAGAAGATCCAGCAGCAGTTCGTCGCCAGCTACAAGGGCAAGTCGGCGAACCTGAGCGAGACTTACACCAACGAGTTCGCCGACAAGGCGAGCTGATCGACCGCGATCCGACTACGGGCCCGGGCATCGTGCCCGGGCCCGACCAGCAATCGGCGGCTCAGGCAATCGCTGCGGCGGGTGCGGCAGCTGGTACGTCGATTCGCCCCGCCTCCGCCAACCGCGTGGCGATCGTCTCTGCGACGAACGCTGCATCGGGACCCTGGCCTCCGATGAGCCCGGACGCCAGACGCGTCTGAAATGGCAGGCCCATGAAGTAGAGGCCCTTCTCACCTTCGGCGACTCCGCCCGTGTGCGTCGGGTATCCGTCGGGGCCGGTGACTGGGAATCGGATCCACGAGTAGTCGCGAGTGAACCCGGTGCACCACACGATGGTCTGCGGCTGCAGCTTGCGACCACCATCGCAAACGGGAAAGCCTCCGTCGATGGCGGTCACCCTCGGTGCGCGCCCGGCGCCGGCGGCCAAGGCTTCGCGCATCGTCACTCGGATCAGCGGTGCGCCGCGGTGAAGCACAAATGGCTTCATGCGCCGGCCCATTGGCGTACGCACCGAGGCGATCTTATTGGCGTAGAACCAGAAGAACTTGCCCTGGAACGCATAGAAGATGGGCGGGATCGCGCCCGTTCCGCGGCCTGCCAGCACGGTCTTGAAACCGGCGCGAGCGGCCTCGATCGCGATTTCGACGCCTGATGTGCCGGCGCCGACCACCAGCACTTCGCCGATCAGCTGCGATGCGTTCTTGTACTCGGATGCGTGAAGCTGTCGAATCTCGGGCTTGATGTCGACGGCGAATCCGGGAATCCTCGGTCCCTGGTAGCCGGTCGCGACCACGACATGCTCGGCGAGAATCGGCCCGGCGGACGTGTCCAGCCTGTACGAGTCGCCACTCCGCTCGAGGCTGAGCGCGCGGACGCCGGTGCGGATCGGCAGCTGGTGCTCCCGCGCGTAATCCTGGAGGTAGTCAGCCAGCTGGTTCTTGTCGGGGAAGCTGTCAGGCGGCGCTGGAAACTTCGAGCCCGGAAGGCTGTCAAAGCGAGCCGGCGTGAACAACCGCAGGGAGTCCCAGCGGTTCCGCCATTGATCTCCGATGTCGCTTCCAGCCTCCAGCACGACGTGCTTCACGCCACGCAGCGCCAGCTCATACGCGCTCGCCAGGCCTGCCTGACCGGCTCCGATAACCACCGCTTCAACCCTTTCCGCGTCAACCACTCCGCACTCCTTCAGTAAACCTGCAATAACTGCAGTCTTACTGCAGTCTGTGTGGTGCTACTGTAACGACCACGATGGCCGACGTCAAGCCGGGACGCATTCCGTACCGCCAGCGGCAGGCCCTCGCCACACGACGGCTGATCGCGCAGGCTGCCCGGACGCTGTTCACCGCTCACGGCTACGCGGCGACCAGCATCGAGGCCGTCGCGGCGGAGGCGGGGGTCTCGCCGCGCACGGTGTATGCGATCTTCGGAACCAAGAAGGCGATCCTGGGCGCCGTGTGCGAGGAGTGGCTCAGGGAAGCCGGCGTGATGGAAGCAATCGCCGCGGGCATGACCGAATCCGACCTGGCGCGCCGGCTTGCGCTGGTAGCCCGCACGAGCCGTCGCCAGTGGGAGCTGGATCGGGGGGTACGGCGGATGATCGGGGGCGCCGCGGCCTCCGACGCCGACGTTGCCCGGATGCTCGACGGATGGAGCGAAGACCGAGCGCGCTCGTTTCATCGCCTCGTTGACGGCCTCGAAGGTCAGCTTCGCGATGGGGTGGACGGCAAGCGGGCGGGCGCGCTCATCCGCGCCTTGACAGCGGCGGAGATCTACTCCGAGCTGGTTGACGGCGAGGGCTGGTCGCCCGCGGCATACGAGACCTGGCTGTCCGCGATTCTCGCCCAGCAGCTGCTGCGCCACCGCTGAGGTGATTTGCAGCCGCAGGATGGCCCGTTCACCTGCTCAGCGTTTGAGTCTCAGGATCAGCTCGCCGTCAGGACCCGGCCCGGTCGGGCTCCCGTCAAGTCCCCGTTGTGGACCACCCTCGTACCGGCGACAAAGACGTGGCGCACGCCAGACGGAGGCTGCAGAGGATCTTCGAAAGTGGCTCGATCGATGATCGTGGACGGATCGAACACGACAACATCTGCGACCTTGCCTCGCTCGAGCACGCCGCGGTCCTTGAGACCAAAGCGTCCCGCCGCTAAGCCAGTCATCTTGTGGATGGCCGTCGGCAGGTCGAACAGACGCTGCTGTCGCGAGTATTGACCCAACACCCGTGCGAACGTTCCTGCCCAGCGCGGGTGGGGCTTGCCAGGTAGCGGAATGCCGTCCGACCCGATCATCGAATCTTCAAAGCCGAGGACCCGCCGCACGTCCTGCTCGCCCATGAGGTGAACGATCATGGTCACCCGGCCGTGCTGTTCGAGCAGCAGGTCGAACACGAAGTCGGCCTCGGCGCCGGAGGCGAGTTCGCTGACGGAATGCCCTTCCAGCTCGGGCCGGCCGGGACAGGTCGCAATTACGATGCCGTCCCAACCGGCTGCTTTTTGCAGGTTCTCCCACCCTGGAGGACCCACTTCGAAGTCGGCCTTGATTCGGTCGCGGATCGCGCGATCCTCTAGACGTTCCAGCATTCGCGCGACGCCTCCCTCCTGAGCCCACCGCGGCAGCATCGCGTACAGCAACGTGCTGCCTGCGGTGTATGGGTAGACGTCCACGGTGACATCCACTCCCATACCGCGGGAGTCCGCAATCAGCTGAAGCGTCTCCTCGCTTCGTCCCCAATTTGCTTTTCCTGCGACCTTGTGATGCGAAATGTGAGTCGGCACGCCGGCCTCGATGCCGATTCGGATTGCCTCTTCGACGGACTCCCGCACCATGTCCGTTTCGCCTCGAATGTGGCTGACGTATGGTCGGCCGTAGCCCCTGACGGCTCGAGCAAGGTCGATGAGCTCTTCTGTCCTCGCGAATACGCCCGGCATGTAGATCAGCCCAGTTGAGAGGCCGAACGCGCCCTGGTCGAAAGCCTCCACGACGAGCCGCTTCATCGTCGTGAGCTCGTCGTCTCGAGGTGGCCGGTCCTCGAATCCGAGTACGCCGACACGGAGGCTTCCGTGCCCGATAAGCGGTGCCAGGTTGGACATGATTCCCGCGCTGCGGACGGCCTCGCTGAAGCCGTCGAGATCCCGCCAACCCACCTCGCCGTCGCCAAAGAGTGTGCGCAGGTGATCCTCCATGTCGGCGCGGTGGCCCGGCACGTGTGGAAACGGGCTGAAGCCGCAGTTTCCACAGATCTCTGTCGTTACCCCCTGCCGAACGCCTGCAGCCGCCACGTGTTCGAACTCCGAGCCCAACGACCAGGCGAGATCCGAATGGGTGTGGGTGTCGATGAAGCCGGGAGCGACGACCTCGCCGGTGGCGTCGACTTCCAGCCGGCCGGACGCCAGCGCGAGATCTCCGATCTCGGCGATCCGGTCCCCGACTATCCCGAGGTCAGCACGGCGGCCCGCGGCTCCCGTACCGTCGACCAGCGTTCCTTTTCTGATGAGGACGTCAAATTCCAATGTCGACAATCGCGATCAATCCGGCTGAACGCCGAGGCCCGGGCCGCGGGGTTCATGCACGGCCGGTCCGATTCCTCCGATCGCATCCACAATCGCGACAGAGCGCGGGCTGCGTCCCAGCTGGATTCCAGCTGCCAGGTCCGAAGCTGGAGCTGCCGCGGCGCAGGTGATCGCCAGATGCGCGCTCGCGGCGACCCCGCTCGCAATCTCCAGGCAGCTTCCGATGACGCATTCCATCCCTGCGTCCGAGGCAAGCCGTGCCACTGTTCTGGCGGGTGCAATTCCGCCCAACTTCTGAATCTTCACGTTCACGAGATCCGCTGCTTCGGCTTCGATGACACGTTCGGCGTCCTCTGGCGAGAAGACCGACTCGTCAACCACGACGCGGACTCCAAGCTCCCTGCGTAAACGCCGCATCGCCACGAGCTCCGACGCAGGACACGGCTGCTCGACCATCTCCAGCGTGTAGGGCATCATCCTGTCGATGACCCTCAGCGCGCGAGATGGCTCGTAGGCGCCATTGGCATCGACGCGGATGAGAGCTCGTGCGCCCAGCGCCGACCGCAACTGCCGCACGCGCTCGATATCGCGGTCGTCATCGTGCCCTCCTATCTTGATCTTGAAGGTGCGAAAGCCTTCCTCCTGCCTCCGCGCGGCTTCTTCGATGACCGCCGAATCGCCGTCCAGCCCCAGGATCCACGTGCATTCGACCGTCAGGCGACTGCGCCGCCCCAGCAACTGCCACGCCGGGAGGCTCCGTTGTCGTGCGGCCAGGTCGTGGCAAGCGACATCGACAGCGGCCCGGGCTGACCGGCAGGAGGGCGCCGTCCGATCGATGATCGAATGCACCAGTGCGAAATCGCCGGGATCCGCTCCGACCACGGCGGCGGCGACGGCGTTGAGGGCAGTCTCGATTTCGCCGCGCGTTTCGCCCATGAACTCCGGCAGTACCGTTGCCTCACCTCCGCCGACGAGGCCATCGGAGTCGCTCACCTTGACGAGAATGTGATCCAGCGAGCTGAAATTACCGATTGACATAGCAGCGCCGCTAATGGGTACGCTCACGGCTGACCAGACGACATTGCTAATGCGCAAATGAAGTTCTCACGCCGCAAACCTGCAGTCCGGAACAGCTGAGGCGCCCAGGGGCGACGCCCGTTGATCAGTTCCGGGTGGCATCCAGAGGTCTTCTTCCGGCTGTGGCCGCGAGGCGAGTTTGAAGCGGACTTCGACGCCTGGCAGCGTAATACGCACGGCCCGCAGGTCGTAGAGGCGCCGGGCGCTTTCCAATTCGGCTACTTCGAAGCCGTAACGGATCTGCCGCAGGCCTATCGCAGCGGCGTGTCACGGATGGACTATTACAGCGCGCGCAATCTTCAAGACCTGATCCGCTGGATGAGCAGCGAGGAACTGCAAAGAGGGTTGGACGACGGCCAGAAATGGCTGAGCAGGCTGAACGAGGTGGATGGTGCCGCATTCTCGGCCAACGTTTACACCGTGACCTCCGTGCGGGGAGATGATCCCGCTGAGGAAACGCCGGCCCTGGTCGAGCGATACGAGGTGCCTTCCGGGCAGGATGCTGATTTTGACAAATGGCTCGAAACGCACGCTATTGATGTCGCGGACCAGCCAGGTGTGACAAGGGTGCGCACATTCCGCGCTGTGCGCGCGGGCGTACCCATCCCTCAGTACCTGTCCCCCGGTAATCGCATGCTGCGGGCGGAACTTGAGCCTGAGCGAATGCGGACCACTCTTCGGTCAGCTGGAATGATCGACGCGCTGGAGGCCTCGATGCGATGGGAGCGGGATCTCGAATATGTGACGCGCGACGTGTTCCGGCCGCTCTTCGGTTACAGAGCATCTGCGGCCGAGCGCGCGAGCACGAAATAGGAGCCAAGCGGAAGCCCGCGCCGAAATGCGGCACCGATCAGGACGTCAGCCGTGATCCACAGCACCTTGTCAAGCAGGTCGCCGTAGACCGCACGCGCGAACATCGACGACTTGTTGTCGGAGGGGGTGGGCCAGCCCGCGGGTACCTCCGTCGGGACCCGGCTGTAGTCGAACCGGATTCGGCCGCCATGCACACCCTGATCGACGAGGAAATAGCCGGGCCCAATGAGCCAGCCAAGCGGATGGACATTCCGGCCAACCACATCCGCGCCCTGTCTGGCGAACCGTTTCTCGAAATGGCTGAACGCTCTCAACGAGTTGCGCCCCATGAAGGTCGCAGTGGCCTCGCCGGCGGGTACCAGTTGCCCATCGACACCCGTGGGCGCTGCTGAGGCGAGTTCCCAGAGGCGTTCCTGGTGCTTCGCAGCGATCGAGCGGCACTCGGCGACACGATCGGCAGGCGTGAGCGCTGCGACGTGGGCGCGGATCCGGGCCAGAGTTGCGCCCGGGTCATCGAGCAGCGAGGTCAGCGTCATGCCACGATCCTTCGCGCGGCCATCCTGGCGATCGCCATGATGGTCAGCTGCGGATTGACCCCGAGGTTGGTCGGAAAAACTGACGAGTCGACGACATACAGGTTGTCGGTACCGTGAACGCGAAAATCGGGACCGACCACGCCATCCTCGGCTCGCACGCTCATGCGGGCGGTGCCGAACAGGTGCGAGAGGGCTAACGGGTAGCGAGCGGGATCATCGCCGGACTGCTCGATCAGGTTCAACTCGTTCGGCTTGAGACGGTCCGGCAGCCCATCCACCGGGCACACGACCTCGCGAGCACCGGCGGCAAACATGACCTCGCACGCGCGGCGAAGACCCCGCCGGAGGTTGGGCAGATCACGCGGGTCGAGGCGGAAGCTCAGCCGGCGGTCACGCCAACCGATGCCAACCTCGCCCTCGCCTTGAGAGCGCAGCGGCAGCACCCACACTGCCGCGTGGCTGAACTCGGCCATCAATGACGCCCAGCGACGGCCGATCCCCGGCAGTCCCGCGAAGAACGTCTCGGGCGGCAGCGCGAGCGTCTCGAGCTTCACGCGAGACTCGGACCGCAAGGCGTCGACCTCGAAGCCTTGTGTCGCGCCGTCGCTCATCCGCACGGGTGCGTCGAAGAGTCCGACGATCGCCATGCCGGGGTGGCCCTGGAAGTGCTGCCCAAGGTGTCGCGACCGCACGCCACTTCGCGATAGAACGCCCGGTGTCTGCACGGCCGAGGCCGCGACCAGCACCGCCTCGTTCGCCATGACGTCGCCCGACGCGGTCTCGACGCCGATCGCTCGCGTCCCGCGCATCAAGACTCGGCGGACGCGGCGACCGGTCATGAGCCGCGCGCCGCGCTTCTCCGCATATGGCAGATACGTCAACTGCATGCTCTGTTTGGCACCGTGCGGGCAGCCGAGGTTGCAGCGCGCGCTACCCCGACATCCCTGGGTGTTGCGCAGCGTCGGCGAACCGACGATTCCGGCAGCTGCGGCGCCCCTGCTCAGCAGTCCGTTGTTTCCGCCCCAGATGGTCTCGGGCGTGAGCTCGGCGTGGAGCTCGGTCTCGATCTCGGCGGACGCCGCCATCACATCCTCGTACTGAACAGCGTCGCCGATGCCGAAAACGCCGTCCCATTCGCGCCAGACGTCTTCCGGAAGCCGCCGCATGATCGCGGAGTTCACGACGGTGCTGCCGCCGAGGCACCGTCCCTGGATCACGAGCATCGGCGCCCGGCCCCCGGTCGCCTGAGCGCCCATGCCCCGGTATAGACGCGCGAATGTGGGTAATGCACGGTCCTCGAACTGATCGGTCGAGATGCGCGGACCCTCCTCGACGATCGCGATGCTCGGATTCGCGTCCGCCAGCACACGTGCCGCCGAAGCGCCGGCCGCGCCTGACCCGACGATCACGTAGTCGAAGCTGTCGGTCACGCGCGGTACCCGAGTGCCTTGCGGACGTCGGGATGCGCGCCATAGTGGAGCGCCGCGACGGTTTTGAGGATGCGCACCAACTGGCGCAGGATCGCGATCCGCGATCGCTCCATCGCGGTCAGCGCCTTCTCGCGCTCCGGCGGCGATAGCCGGCTCAGCGGTGGCATTCGGCGCACCAGGACCGGAGCGACCCACGCGCCGCCAAACAGCGCGAGTCGAAAGGCAAGCCGGAGGTTGGGCGCTAGGTCTTTGCTGGATTTGCTCCAGAACCTCTCGAAGCCGGACTCAAGCAGCCCCATGGGCAGCACCGGATTCACCCCCGAGGGGAGCAGGGCATCAAGAACCGCGCGGTCAAACCTGTTCATGACACGAGGCAAGATTTCATCATGCCGATTGAGCACGGGCGAAAGGTCGTCGTCACCGGGGCCTCATCCGGTATCGGGCGCGCCAGCGCCCTCCGGCTCGACCAGTCGGGTTTCCGAGTCCTTGCAGGAGTGCGCAACGCAGCGGATGCAGGGGCGCTGGCCGCGACCGCTTCGAATCGTTTTACCACCTTCGAAATGGACGTCACCGACCCGAAGGCAATCGCCCGCGCCGTGCAAACGGTCAACGACGTCTCTTCAGACGCTGGGCTTCACGGCCTCGTCAGCAATGCGGGGATCTCGCTGGGCGGGCCGCTCGAGATCACGTCGCTCGAGAGCCTCCGCCAATGCCTCGAGGTCAATGTCGTCGGCACTGTGGCGCTGATCCAGGCATTCCTGCCCCTGCTGCGAAACGGTCATGGGCGCATCGTCGTGATCGGCTCCATCAGCGGCCGGCTGCCGTCGCCGATGCTCTCCTACTACTCGGCATCGAAAGCCGCGCTCGCGGCCATTGCCGATTGTTTGCGGGTTGAGTTGAGGCCCTGGTCGATACCGGTCAGCCTGATCGAGCCTGGGGCGGTGAAAACTCCGATGTGGGACAAGGGACTGCGGGAGGCGGACGCCTGGATGGCGGCGCCACCTGCGGGAGCCGACCTGTACATGGGCGCGGCCAGGAAAGCGCGGGCCGTGATCGGGCAGAGGGCACAAAAGGGCATCGCGGCTGACCGAGTTGCCACGGCCGTCGTCCACGCACTGACCTCGTCGAGACCTCGCTCCCGGTACCTCGTCGGTGCAGACGCCCGAATCCAGTCAGCGATTCGCCTGGCTCCTGATCGCGTTCGCGACCTGATCCTGGCTCGCGTTCTCGGCCTGGATCGATAGCCAATCCGACGCTGAGCGCGCGGGCTCAGTCGAGCGAGATTTCAACCTCCACCGCCAGGTGATCAGACGCATCGACCATGCGACCGTTCGACAGTCGCACCGACTCGACGAAGGCTATGCGCGCGGTCACCGGCAGCTCCCGCCCGGAGGGATGCCGGTAAAGGATGTGGTCGATGGCTTCGGGAGACTTTCCGGGAGCGGCGTGGCGGATGGTTGGGGGCGCCGGACCGGCAGTGGCGAAGGCGTTTCGGAGGCCGCAGCGCGACATGAACGCCTCGAGGGCCGGCGTCGTGGCCGGCAGGTTCAGATCGCCCGCCACCAGCAGAAATGCAGTCGGATCGACGCGCTCGATCGCTACCGCGAGCTGATCAAGCTCACTCAGCTGCTGGCGTGCATAGCGGTTGGAGGGCGTCCAGTCTTCGTCGTAGTTCGCTAGAAGGTGGGTGTTGATGACCACGACGGGTACCGCATCCAGATGAAGCCGGCACGTCAGGAAGCCTTTACGCAAGAGCCTGTCCGCCCAGCTGATGTCCCACCGCAGCCCTCGCTCGCGAAACACTTCGTAGGACGTGCGCTCGACCGGGTGGCGAGCGAATGTGACCAACCCGCCCATCACCGCGAGCCCAAAAGGCTCGAACTCGGCCGGTCCGTAGGAACCGAGCACACCCTGGAGACGGCGGATGCTTCCCCGGCGCGTCACCTCTTGCAGACAGACGATGTCATCAGTGCGCTCGTTGAGCAGCCGACCGATCGCGTCAAGCCTTGCTTGGGCCTGTCCGCGCCAAAGACAGTTGAGGGTGAGCACGCGGACGGTCGATCCGGCCATCGGCTTCGCAAGGATATCGTTCGCTTCGGAGTGGTTTGGTTGCGCGCCGTCGACCGCATGCCGGCCGACGGCGCGAGCGATCTAACCGCTTTGTCTAGTGCTGCGGTGCGTTGCTGTCGCCGAGGTACTTCTGCGCGAGCTGCTCCGGGTCAAGACCAAGATCCCGGAGTTGCTCCGCGTGGTTGCCCACGTGCACCTGGTCGGGCAACCGCTTCTCGGCTTGCTGCACCAACTCCTGCTCGCCCCGGCGCTCGAGCTCGCTAAGAATCGCCTGCTTGTCGATCAAGGCTGTTGGCCTCCTTGTCCGAAGTTATTGGTGCAACGGTGAGCCGTGGCCGGCTACTTACGCTGCTCGGCCGCGAATCTCGACAATCCCGTCACGCACACGTGCCTCGAGTCGGAGTTGGGGAAAGCACGACGGACCCTTGATCAGCCCGCCATCTGAGAGGCGGAACTGGCTGCCGTGCCACGGGCACGTCACCACGCCGTCGGCGATCTCACCTTCGTCCAGCGGCCCGCCGAGATGGGCGCACGCATTTTCCATCGCCGACACAACCATTCCGGCGCGGCGCACGAGGATCTTGCGTCCGTCGACCTCGACCGCACGCGCCAGGCCATCCGGGACGTCGGTGAAACGGCACACCGGTTTCCAGTCGGAAGGGCCGGCCAGCCACGCGTCGTGGTTGACCATCATCGCGCGGCCGTACACCAGCTCGCCCCCGATGTACGCGGCCGCCATGGAGATCCCGAATCCGGCCATGGACCAGGACCTGTACCGGCGCGGCGAGAACAAGGCAATGGTCTGACAGCCAAGGCCTGCCACATTCATCAAGCCGTGGAGCAAACCGAGCCGGCGCTCCCGGCCATCTGTCACCGTCCAGTCGGCCACACCCGAAGCCGCCGTGACCAATGCCGACGCGTTGCCCACGCCGGTCAAGAACCTCGCTGACTTCCGAGCGCCGACGAAATCGAGCACCAGCGCGGACGTCCAGAAGCCGATGGTCGCGTCGGTCGCGATCGGGTGCAGGGCATGGCCGACCTGCCGGCCGTGGAGCACGTCCTTGACGCCTGTCCGGTCCGCCCAATCGACGACCGGTCGCAGAAGTTGGTTGATCCTGGCCTGCGCCCGCTCGAGAATCGGCTGCTCCTCGAGCACGCCGATCAAGCGTGAGCGAAGCGATGACTCCATGGTTGACGGCTTTTGAGGGTCCATCGGCGGCGTTTCACGGAGGATCTCGGCCACGATCAGAAAACGTTCGAAGCGGCGTTGTTACGGCGCTCTAACCTCACGCTATGGCTCAACACCCATCCTGGAACAGCGTCTACGAGGGATCGCCGCCCTGGGACATCGGCCGGCCGCAGCCCGGCTTCGTGATGCTGGCGGACGCGGGCGAGTTCCAGGGACGAGTGCTGGACGTCGGCTGCGGAACGGGCGAGCACGTGATGCTGGCGGCCAGCCACGGCGCCGAGGCGATGGGAGTGGACGTGGCAGAGCTGGCCATCGAGCGCGCGCGGGCCAAGGCGCAGCAGCGTGGCATCAGTGCGATCTTCGAGGTCGGGGATGCGCTGCACCTCGACCGGTTGAGGCGGCAGTTCGACGTCATCACCGACAGTGGCGTGTTCCATGTCTTCGACGACGAGGAGCGCCCGGTTTATGTCAACAGCCTGCGGTCGGCCCTTCGGCCCGGCGGGATGTACTACATGATGTGCTTCAGCGACCGCCAGCCTGGCGACTGGGGCCCGCGCAGGGTGTCCGAGGCCGAGCTCCGCGCAGCCTTCAAGGACGGTTGGTCGATCAAGTCGATAGAGCCCGCGATCTTCGCTGTGACGATCGACGACAACGGCGTCCAGGCCTGGCTCGCCACGATCGAACGGCTCTGATCAAGTCCCTAGAGCTGTTGTGGGCAAGGGAATCGGAGCTGGTGCAACGGCAACCTGGGTTTTCCGGCCGGCCCGCCGCCCCTCGTACGATCGCGGCATTGGGCGCCAAAGTCCCGAAGAGCTCCGAGGCTCCTCACCGAGGCGGCTCGTGGAACGTTGTAAAGAGCGGCTACCACGCGTTCTCGGGGCTCATGTGGGTCACGCCACGCACTCCGTCGATACGCCTTGGTATCGCCGTCGTGATCGCGCTGACCGCAATGGGTCTGCTCCTGCGATTTACGGGCGTCGAGATTGCCGTGCTCGTGCTGGTGGGCACTCTGCTGGTTGCAGTCGAAACGATCAATACGTCGATCGAGATGCTCTGCGACTTTGTTCAGCCGAAGCACGATCCGAAAATCGGAAAGATCAAGGACGTTGCCGCCGGAGCCACCGCAGTTACGGAGATCGGCGGCGCGGTGGCCGTAGCGATCGTGCTGTGGCCCCATGTCTGGGCTGCGATCCACAACTGAGTCGCCCCACGGAAACCGACCTGAACGGCTGTCGGGGTCCTAGGCCTTGTTCTTACGGGAAGGTGTCGTCGACCAGCTGCGGGGCGCCGTGCCGGGCAGGTAGTAATAGCTCCCGATGCGGATCAGGCCGGCCGGCGCTGAGTACCACGCGTCGCGACCGAACAGGGGCAGCGCCGAGGCGAGGAACGCGTGCCACGCCGGGACGGCGACGTAGAAGCTGTCAGAGCCCTGGGTCATCTTGGTGCGCCAGTCAGGGTTGCCCATCCAGACCGCTACCGCGATGTGGGGGGTGAACCCGAGCGTCCACGCGTCGGCGAAGCTGTCGGAAGTTCCGGTCTTCACGGCCACGTGGTAGCCGCGGATGTTCAGGATCGTGTTGCGCCCGAAGATCAACGCATGGTTGGCGTCGTTGGACATGATCGCGGCCATGATGTAAGCCACCTTCGGATCAATCACGCGCGTCGACACGGTTTGGTGGGTGTAGATCGCCTTTCCGGCCAGCTCGACGCGGGTGATCGCAAACGGCTGATGTAGGACCCCTCCGGCTGCAAGAACCGAGGCGCCGGTTGCCATCTGCAGGGGCGTCTCGCCGTAACCACCAAGGGTCAGTGACGGGCCGTACGAACCGGCGGGCCCGTTGTCGGTCTCCGTGCCATCCGCGTGGAGCACCCACGGGGGAGCGCCCATCGCCCTGGCCATTGCTACAACGTTCTGCGTTCCGACCCCGAGCTCGACCTTGACCGCGGGAATGTTCAGCGAGTTCCCCATGGCCTGCTGCAGCTGCAGCGTGCCGTGATAGCGGCCGTCGTAGTTCTGCGGCCGCCACCATCCCGACCCGTCGGGAATGCTGATCGGCGAATCGGTGATCAGGGTGGTCATCGTGTACTTGCCGCTCGCAATCGCGGTCGTGTACGTGAAGATCTTCATCGAGGATCCGGGGTTCCGCGGCGGCCACACCGCGAGGTTGTACTGACCGCCATTGGCGGCCGGGTTCGCCGATGAAACCATCGCGATGATCGCCCCCGAGGCCGGGTCGATGGCAACCAGCGCGCCCTGCTGCACACGGCGCCACGCCAGGTTGTGCACTGTGCCGCTGATGGCGCGCTGGCCGATGTTCTGAAGCCGCAGGTCGAGCGTGCTGATCACGTGGAGGCCGCCGCCGTAGGTCATGGCGGCGCCGAACTGCTGGATGAGCGCAGCGGTGACGTAGCTCACGAAGCCCGCCGCGACGATCTGGTTCACAGGAAGGAACAGGTGGTTCGGCGGCGTGAGGTCCTCTGCGAACGCCGCGTCAGCGTCGGCTCGCGTGGCCGTCCGATTCCGGACCATGGCGTCGAGCACCTGGCCCTGCCGTGCCTTGGCGTTCTTCCAATCGCGCAGCGGGCTGTAGTAGCTGGGGCCGCGGACAAGTCCGGCAAGCAGGGAGGCCTGCGCGAGGTCGAGCGCGCTCGTCTTCTTGTGGAAGTAGATCTCCGACGCGGCGGCGGTCCCGACGGCGCTGTTGCCGAACGAAATGTTGTTGAGGTACATCTCGAGGATCTGGCTCTTCGAGTACGTGCGCTCGACCTCAAACGACAGGAGTGCCTCACGCAGCTTGCGGTCGAGCGTCGGCTTGTCACCGACGAGGCGCAGCTTGACGAGCTGCTGCGTGATCGTCGAGGCGCCCTCGACATTGCTGCTTGCCTTCCAGTCCACGAGTGCGGCGCGGACGACGCCAAATGGGTCGACGCCGGGCTCGGAGTAGAAGTTGTGATCCTCGATCGCGATTATCGCGGCCGGCAGGGAGGTCCCCATCGCCGAGAGCGGCTCGGAATAGTGCTGGTAGCCGGCCGGGTGCAAATCGGCCAGCACCGAGGTGCCATCAGACGCGTAGATGATCGTGTCGGTCGCGATGGGATCCGTCAGCTGGCTGATGTCGGGGAACGTCGATGCGTAGCCGGCATATGTAGGCGAGGAGAGGATCAGCGTCGGCGTCGCAATGACCGCAAGCAGGAGTACTCGGAGCAGCCGGCCGGTGTGGCGTGAGGATCGGAGCTTGCTCACCGCTTTCGGTGCGCTCGCCCGCCGCCTTAGGCCGCCTGGCCTAAGAGGCCAGTCGGCTCTCGCGACGCTTCTTTGAGCCATTGGTCTCTCTCCTCCGATCCGCCCTGCGTGTAACGGACTTTCCGCGCACGCTGCGACTGCGGCCACCTTCGGCGCGGTTGGCGGTCGGAACACGCGTGACAACCTGCGAGGCGCGGGTGCTCGCTGGGATAACCGCCGGATTGGCGATCGACGACGTGATGGGGTTGGTCCTTCCGGTGGCGCCACGCAGCCGCATCAAGAGGAGCGTCGACCACATCGCGGCTGCGAGCGCAGCCGGCGCGAACCATGTGTTGAAGCGCCGGTTGATCTCGTCCGTGGCCGATGCGGCGTTTGGCTGCACCGATCGAGCGCCGGCCCGCCGAGGAAGCACCCACCACTCCCGAAGCTTGTTTACCGGTACACGGGGACCGGCCTGACGATTGGTCGCGACCAGTGCGAGCGCCAGCACGTCGGCTCCAAGTAAGAGGACGACCCACGCGGCGATCACAAAGCGCTCGCCGGAAATCCAGCGCGCGGCGGCGAGCTCGAACGTGCCGGCGATCGTGCCCGCGACCCGGCTTGTCCCCCAGGCGGCGGAGGTGGTCAGCGCATGCGTCTGCGGGTCGTTGATGCCCAGGACGGCTACCGAGCAGGCACCAACCAGACCGATCCAGGCCGCAAGCTCCACAACCTTGTGCGTCTTCCGCCGGAAGGTGATGACAAGCACCGCCGCGGCGAACACTCCAATGAGAAGGCCCGTGATCGGTTTGTCCACTGTCACGAGCGGTCCGCACCATTTCGCAGCGACCCTGGGAGACGATTCACTGCCCTTACAGTCGGGTCTGCGGCGCAATAAAGACAGCAACACACCCGGCTTTGGCGCCGTCGAACGCGACCTCGCTAGCCGGTCGCGTCGTTGAGCATCAAGGTCGAAAGTCCGCGCCGAGGGCCAGAAGTCTACGTAGTAGCGCGGGCTCGGTTCCCCTCCGTCTTGCCTGTCTTGCTGACTCTGTTACGTGCTGCCGCGCAAGCTCATGGAAGCAGCTAGCCGTTTTTCAAAGACCGCAGATTCAGTCCCTCTATCGAACCCGCAAACGGCCGGAGCGGCAGAAGGCGAAGGCAGTAACCCGAATGAGCGTGATATTGGTAGTTGACGATGATTCCGCGACGCGGCTGCTGGTGAGGTCGATACTCGAGATCGCCGGGCATGAGGTCATCGAAGCCCCGCACGGTTCTGCAGCACTGGACCTCATCAGCCCCGAGCGGCTGCCGGACGTGGTCGTGACCGACCTGAGGATGCCGATCCTCGACGGTAGGGAGCTGATCGCCCAATTGCGCTCAGGACCTGACACTGCAACGATTCCGATCGTCGTCGTGTCTGGGAACGCGGCCGAAGCCCGGACGCTGAAAGCCAGTGGTCTGGTCGAGGCGGTGGTTTCCAAGCCTTTTGTGGCGGCCAACCTGGCGCAATGTATTAATGCCGTTACCAGCCGGCAAAGCAGACCGCCGCCTGTGGCCTAGGCGGTACAGCGATTCGGGACGCGATCGGTCCCGCAGCGCGTCGTCAGACGTTCAGGCAACACCCGCGTAGGTTGCCTCGACGGCAAGACGGTCGGCGTAAGTCTTGTAGTGATCGTCGAACGGCCCTGTGCACGTGATGAGTGTCAGCCGCGCCGGCCCATAGGGCTGGCCCATATCTGGAGGGCCCGTCCCGTTGGGCCAGACCTTCAGGGAGTCCACCGTGAAACGTTGACGGCTGCCATCGGCAAGAACGACGACGATGCTGTCTCCTTGATGCAACTGACCGAGCCTGGCGAACAAAAGCGGTGCTTTCGGGTAGCCCGCGTGACCCTCGATCACCGCATCGCCAGGCGCGCCCGGCACGGGGCCACCCTTGTACCAGCCCGCGTTCCAGAGGTTCTCCGGTAAGTCCAACCTCCCGGAGCGGTCAACTCCAACCGCCTCAATCGGACGGTGGACATTAATAGACGCGATGAGGATCGTGGCGGGTCGCGCGGTTGGTATCGGCGCCTGCGACGGAGCGACCGGGGGACCGGGCGCGCGGACGTGGACCCCGGTGGCATATCCAATGCTGGGAAACGCCACCGTTGGCGAAGCAACGGGGTCGACCACGCCGCCGGCTCCATTTCCATCGCTGCCAATTGAGATCAGCGCCACCAACAGCGCGCTGATCATTGCAAGCTCGCTCAGGAACTGCGCGGAAAGGTGCATCCGTCGGTCCACGGCCGCCCAGGTCCCCGCCATCGACCAAAGACTAGGTGTTACGGCGGCGGCGCCTCCAGCTGTTGACGCTCAACACCAGCGCTGCGATGCCGCTGCCGAACGCGATCCAGAGCAGCCACGGAACCTCTCCGATCAGCTCGGACGGAACGCCCAGCGTGGCCGGCAGAACGTTTCCGGCCGGCGGTGGAACGAAGGTCGGCACGCCGTACCCGCACCCGCTCGGCCGGATGATCCGGTTGGTGTCCAGCGTCACCGCACCGCCTCGTGCAAGTGCTCGGCCGTTGAGTGTCGCCCCCGTCTGCATCGCGATGGAGGTCAAAGCCATGATGTTGCCGATGAATGTCGTCGAGGTGGCGATCGTCGCCGAGCTGCCGACCTGCCAGAAGATGTCGCACGGCTGCGCGCCATTGATCAGCACGACCCGGGCGCCTGACGCGGTGACCAGCGTGCTTCCGATCTGGAAGATGTAGACGCCGGCGCCGTTCAGGGTCAGGGTGCCCGTAAGCGTTGGTGCCGTGGTCTGGCAGTAGACGCCGGGGACGAGGTTCTTCCCACCCAGGTTCACGCCCGTGAAATTGTTCGTGCCAGGACATGGTTGAGCGGCGGCGTTGGTGTAAGCGGCCGCCAGGTTGGTCTGAGCGGTGGTCGCCACAGAGTCACCTTTGTGCTGCGTGCCCGACGTCCCCGGGGGAAAACCGGTGACCGCGCTTCCGGGGGCGACCCCGAGAAGGCCGGTGATCCAGCTGGGGCCCGTGTTTGTGACGGTGGTGCCCGCAAGCACGGCGAAGTTGCCGGCGGTGCCCAGCCCCGGGTCGGTGGCCGCGAGGGTCGTCAGGGGCGAGAGCGCAGCGAGGCACGCAATGAGGAACGAGGGAAGCAGCAGCCGGCGCAGTCCGTTCACGGCACGATCCTCCCGATAAAAATCGCGTAAGAGTCCTTCGTGGCGCGCATCTTATCGGCTCGGCGCTGACTCGTCTATGGCATTAACCGATGGCTGCACGAGGCTGTTGCTGACTTTGTTACAGGCCCTGGGTCAACTTGAACGCGGGGAACCCCCCGCAAAGCTTCTCGCCATTCGTGTTGGCGCGGACGACACAGGGAGAAAGCGACATGAGACGAATGCTCTTCAAGGCGCGGTTTCTTGGGCTGGTCCTCCCGGCCCTGCTGGCCGGAGCGTGGCCGACGGCCGCACTGGCATCGACTGCCTCCGGACTGGGTTCAGCGTCCAGCTTCGCAGTCCTGAGCGCAGCGCCAAACGGCGGCGGGGCCGTGACCTGCACCGACGGCACGATCACCGGTGACGTGGGCTCCTCTGGCGTTGCTGCGTCGGTCGTCGAGACCGGCTGCACCATCAATGGAGCGATCGTCGCCCCGGTCTCCGCGGGGGTTGTAGCAGACTTCAACAGCGCCTACGCGGCGTACTCGGCGATCCCTTGCGGCACGACCCTGACCGGCACGCTCGCCGGCGTCACGCTTTCGCCTGGCGTCTACTGCTTCGATGCAGCGGCGACGCTGACTGGGACACTGACCCTTAACGGGCCGTCGAACGCGATCTGGATCTTCAAGGTCGGGACCCTGGGCACCGGCGCCCTCACCGCCACCAACTTCACCGTCGCGATGGCCGGTGGTGGTGTGCCCTGCAATGTGAATTGGTGGGTCGCGCAAGCCGCGACGATGACTGACTCGAGCTTCGTGGGCACCGTTCTCGCTGGGGCCGCCATCACGCTCACTCGTGGAACGTTTGCCGGTGACGTGCTTGCGAAGGCCGCGGTGACGATCACCGGGACCAGCCTCGTCGGCTGCGCTGCTGCCAGCGGCAAAGGGCACGGCAAAGAGAAGAAGAAGTGCAACCAGGGCGTGGGCAACGGCCCCGAGGGCTGCGATCCCGGGAACTCGAATCATCACAACGGTTCAAATGACGAGCTCGGCGGCACACCGGGGGATCCAGGTCGAAAGGGCCCCAAAACCAGCGACCTGCGCGGGTCGCAGGCCAATGGCGCGACCACTGGGACGGGCAACGTGCCCGCGAATATCCGCGCCCACGGGATGACCAGCGCCGCCGGCCGCGCGAGGACCAAGCCCGGCAAAGCCGCCGGCAATCGGAACGGAAAGGGCAACGGAAAGAACAAGTAGTTGGCGGCGGAGCTCCTCAGCGCGCCGATCTTGGTGCACGACTCCCTGCGTCTGGCCTGAGGCGGGCGCCGCTGAAAATAAGAAAGCCTCGCGGGGGTAGCCGCGAGGCCACAGGACGCGTGATCGCTACGGCGTCACGGAGAGCTGGCGTTGAGTTGTTGGATTCGCGCCTCCCAATAGCCGAGCCGCTGCCTGAACTTCTCGGCCTGGGCCACGACCACTGGCACGTTGGTGAGCTCTACCTCGCGGCGGGCCTCCTCGGACTGCTTGGCCATCAGCTGATGGATCCGGTTCAGCACCTTTGTCTCCATAGCCAGGATTTCCGTATAGATCTGCCGCCAGTAGAGCGCCTGCTTGAGCGACGCGGCCGCAGGGATCTCTTCTCCATCCATCCGTAGATTCCAGTCGCCGCCGCGGATAGCAGCCTCGATGTCAGGCCGCTCCTTCTCGGGTTTGGGCTTGCTCATGACGTCTATTTACGGGCGGGCTCGGAAACTAAATCAGTAACTTTCGGAAGGGCTGCCGCAAAGCCGCTGCCATTGCCGGCCTGTGATCGGGCGGGGTCCCGTTCCAGGGACTGCGCGACGTCGCCGAGCTCCGTTGCTGCCTTTGTTATGGCCCGGCAGCGATGCTTCATCACACGTTACCCGGATGGTCCGGACCTCATGACAGCCGGTTGTGGGTTTACCTGCCTCCGATGGTTGCGTCGGATTAAGGGAGGCTCATGAAACCAATTTCGCGCAAGTCTGCGCTCGCGGCCGTCTTCGTATCAACGTTCGGCGCCATCCTCGCCATTACCGGAGGGGGCGTCCTCGTCGCATCGGCGACGCAGCCGCCGAACCACAGGGTGACGATTTGTCACGCCACCGGCGCTGACAACAACCCGTACGTCGTTGTCACGCCCGACATCGCGTCCGCGGGTTTTCTGCGGGGTGGCCATGACGGTCACACGGGCCCGATCTGGGTTTCCGGCGACCAGGCGGCGCATCAGAAGTGGGGCGACATCATCCCGCCATATCAATACGTGCGGGCTGATGGGACGAATTTCGTTTTCGCAGGCTTGAACTGGACCGCCCTGGGTCAGGCCATCTGGAACAACGGCTGTGCAGCTCTTGCTCAGACGACTCCGACGCCGAGCCCGAACGCGACGCCGAGCCCGAGCGCGAGGCCGAGCCCGAGCGCGACACCGAGCCCGAGTGCGACGCCGAGCGCCGGCGCAACGCCGAGCGCCGGCGCAACGCCGAGCGCCGGCGTAACGCCCACTGCATCGCCGACCGCCGCTGGTGGCGTCTCTGCCGCAACCCCTAGCGGGGGCGTTCTTGCGGCGACCGCAACGACCGTGCCCGGCCAGGGCCTGGGCCTGTTCCTCATCGTGTTCGGCATGCTCGTCATGACCGCAGGCGCGATCGCCTGGAAGCGACGGACGCTCCGATGATGGGTATCAACCCGCGGCACGCGAGGGGGAAACGTTCCCCTCGCGCCGGCCGTGCCCGGCGAGCGGCAGCCGTCCTGTTGGCCGCGGGCACCGTTGCCGTCATGACCGGGATTGCCGTCGTCGGGTTCGGTCTTGCGCCGATGTTCGGTTTCGGGAATGAAACCGCGACCGTGAACCAGCCCCTGCAGTCATGGATCCCCTCGGACGTCAGTCCCGGATCCTCCATCGCAGGCAGAGGCAGACCGAACTTGCCGGCACTCGTCGACGGTCCGGTCAAAGGTGTCGCGTTCCAGATGCGCATTGCGGCCCTCGACTACAGCGCCACAGTTGTGGAGGGGGTCGACAGGAACGACCTTGCCCACGGCCCGGGCCACTATCCGACAACCGCATGGCCGGGCCACGGCGGCACAGTCGGCGTGGCGGCACACAACGTGTACTGGCTCAGCTTCAATCGACTCAAGGCGGGCGACCGCGTCGAGCTCCAGACCCCGCACGGTCTTTTCGTTTACGAGATCACGGGCTCGAAAATCACGGTGGCGAGCGACATTGGTGTGCTCGAACCGACCGGGCAGCCCAGCCTCACGCTTACGACGTGCTATCCGCTCTGGGCCGGCGTCTTCGCAACAAGGCGGCTCGTGTTCTTCGCGCGCGAGATCGGTGGCGTCGCTCAGGTCACATCGACTCGTTAGCGCCGAGGACCCGCGGGTCTAGCTGAACTCGACCGCGATGTAACCGAATCCGTTGGCACCGACCGCCCAGGCCGTCGCCACGTAGTGGTACGGCCCGAGGATGTTGGCCCTGTGGTCCGGGCTGTTCATGAACATGGTGTTCAGCTGTGTGTCGTTCACGCCGGCGGACCAGTAGCCGACGTTTTCTCCCGCCTGGCGGCCTAAGCCGCATGACAGGTCGACGCCAGGCCCGTTGGTGTGAGAGATGAATTCCTGTCTCGCCATACGTCGCGCATTGCCCACGGCAACGTTGCTGAGGCATGAGCTCCAGGTCAATGGGGCGAGGCCGTAACGCGCGCGGTCCTGGTTGATCAGTGCCTGTTCGGTCGTCCTGAACACGCTCGTCGGCGGTCGCGGTTGAGCCGCCGTCTGGTGGCCGGGAGGCGATGCCGGATTCGCCACCCGGGCCGGCGGCGAGACGACGCTCTGCGGCGGGTTGCTGTGAGCGATGCGGGCGGGTCCGCTTGACACAAGCTTTGGAGACGTGGCGCTCGTCGGCGCAGGCGCTCCGGACGCACCCCCGTGCGCAATCCATACGGCGCCCAGAGCGAAGGCGCTGATCGCGGCGACTGCTCCAAGCCTGGCAACGGTCCGCATGAGGCCGGCAGAGTCTGACAGCGGCTCGGACCTTAACCCGCGAGAAGCTTTGTAAGGAGATGTGAACGACGCCGACGGCCGCGTCAGCGGTGCGTTGCTAACTCCACGGCCCACGTTCGATCTCGCCGATCGCCCACATCGCTTCCTTCGAGATCGACCACCACCCCGTGACCTCCGCGTGGTCAGCTGCAGCCAGGCGCTGCAGCTCAGGCAGCGCGGCTTCGACCCTCATAAAGCCCAGCGCGTAAGCCGACCAGAACCGGACTTCGGCCACAGGGTCGCCCAATCCGGCGATCAGCTCATCGGCAGAATCGAACGTGAAGCTCGCTCCAAGCGCCTCGGCCGCAGCGCCACGGACGCCGGCATCCTGCTGTGGATCGTTGAATACGTGCCTGAGCGCCAGGATCGCTTTCGGGCTGCCGAGATGGCCGAGCGACTGTGCGGCCAGCTGGCGGACCATGTTGTCCGGGTCGCCGAGCATCGCCTGCACGAGGTTCGAGGTCGCCCGGCGATCGCCCAGCACGCCGAGCGCCTGGGCGGCGTCACAGCGGAGTGACGCGTGCGGGTCCACAAGCGCTGCGAGCAGGGGCTGAAGCGCCTCGCTCTTGTGGAACGAACCTAGCTGCTTCACCCGGCCCAGCAGCCATACCGCGGAGGATCTTGTCGTCAGCGCGACGCGCTTGTCCGTCGCCATCGCGGCGAGCGCATCGAGTGAAGTGCCGCCGGCGCGCCGGAGCCTGCGGAGCAGGACTTCCGGGCTGCTCGGGCCGAGCCCGGTGCGTGCAATCGACTCGGACAGGTCGAATTCTCGATGTGTGCGCAAACCGGTTGTATTTTGTCTCGGCGGCGCGGTCGGCTCTAGCCGCGCGCGGTTGGTGCTTCGAGCACTCCCTCGGAGCGTGGGGCAGCGCTCACGACCTGTCCCACGATCAGCGTCGCGGCGGCTTGGATCTGTTGCCGATCAGCGAGGGCAGCGATGTTTGCGAGCGTGCCGATCACGTGCCGCTCGGTCGCAAGTGTTGCGTTGCCAACCACCGCTGCAGGCGTCGAGGCGCCGACTGCGGCCGCGAGCACGCGCGCAATCTGCGCGAGCCTCGCCCGGGCCATCAGCACCACGAGCGTGTCGCTCACTCGCGCGAGCTCAACGAGCCTCTCGTCGAGGTCTTCGCTGTGACCTGACGTGATCGTCACCGACGACGATGTGCCGCGCAGCGTCGCCGGGATCCCGAGCGCTGCGGGCGCCGCGAGCGCGGAGGTGATGCCCGGAACGACGATCACATCGACACCCGCATCGACGAGGACCTGCAATTCTTCGCCGCCCCGTCCGAATACAAACGGGTCACCGCCCTTCAGCCGGACGACGAAATGTCCGTCCGCCGCGAGCTCGATGAGGCGCGCGTTGATGCTCTCCTGCGAAACGCTGTCTGCCGAGCCGCCGCGTTTCCCGACTGCCTCCAGCCGAGTGTCCGGCCCAGACAACGCGAGTGTCTCGGGTGAGATCAGCGCGTCGTGCAGAACGACATCCGCGTCGAACAGCAGCTCTCGGGCGCGCAGCGTGAGCAGTTCGGGGTCGCCGGGACCTGCTCCGACGATCGCGACCCGGCCGCGCCATTGCGCGCTTCGTTCCGCGAGCGTCGCGGCATGTGCGTACGCCGCGGTGGTGCGCCCCGCTCGGAGCATTGAGCGGAGGTCGGCCTGCAGCAGCCTGCGGTAAACCCGCGTCTGCGTCGCGATGGGCACGGCCTGTTCGCGCAGGCGGCGGCGGATTCTGCCGACGAGCGCGGTGAACGGTCCCCACTCGGTACCGAGCAGGCGCTCGATCCGCACCCGAAGCTGGGAGGCGAGAAACGGGCTCTCGCCGGACGTCGAGATCGCGATCACTACCGGGTCGCGGCGAACGATCGCGGGCGCGATGAACCGGCACTGCTCGGGTCGGTCGAGCACGTTGATGAGAATCCCTGCGGCTTCGGCCTCCTCCCACGCCAGCCGATTCACCTTTGAATCCCCACTGGCGTCGACGACGATCCGAGCGCCGGCGAGGTCGCCCGGCCGGTAATCGCCTGCAGCGATCACGGTGACGACCGCGCCCGCTTCCCGCAGCAGCGCCGCCTTATCCGTCGCGACCGGCCCGTCCCCGAGGACGACCGCTCGCTGATCCATGAGGTCGAGATAGACCGGGTAGTACCGCATCACGCGCTCGCTCCGCGCCGCTCGAGCGGCCAGTGGATGCTGCACTCCTTGACGTCGCTGTCCTCCCACCACCACCGACCGGCGCGCTCGCCTTCGCCTGGTCTGATCGCGCGCGTGCACGGCTCGCAACCGATCGAGGTATATCCGCGGTCGTAAAGGTCGTGATAGGGGACGTCGTTGCTGCGGATGTGGTCCCAGACGTCGCCGCGCGTCCAGCGCGCGAGCGGCGCGATCTTCATGATCCCGCCGTGCAGGGGGTCCGGCGCCGCAACCGGGGTCTCAGACCGAGTCCTGGCCTGGTCGCGGCGCAGCCCCGTGATCCATGCGCTGCGGCCGCGCAGCGCGCGCTCGAGCGGCCGCGCTTTCCGCACCTCGCAGCACGCGTTGCGCATCGCGACGGAGCCATAGAAAAGGTTGACGCCGTGCTGCGCGACCATCGCGCGCGTTTCTTCGGCGTCAGGTGAGACGACGTCGAGGCGGATGTCGTAGCGCTCGCGCATTCGGTCGATGACGTCGTAGGTCTCCTGCGGCAACCGACCGGTGTCGAGCGTGAGGACGTGGGCGCCCGGCCGGATGCGGCTCGCGATGTCGATGATCACCGACGACTCGGCCTGGAAGCTCGCAACGATCACGACGTCGGGATACGTCTCATAAGCCCAGCGCAGCGTTTCCTCCGCGGAGGCGCCGATCTCGCTGGTCAGTTCGCGGGCGGGTGAGCTCATGCGGCGCCCCCCACGACGGAGCGCTCGCGCAGCGCGTCGAAACCGACGCGGTCGACCCACTCGCCGAAGCCTTCGTTCGCAGCGCGGTCCCGGCCGAATTCCTCGAAGAGCGGCCGCAGGAGCCGTGGGATCTCGTCGATCGACACGTTCGGCGCGTAAACGCGGTTCAGACGTGTGCCGTTGAAGTCGCCGCCGAGCATCACGTCGTACTTGCCAAGGGTTGTGCCGACGAAGCCGACGTCGCCGAGGTACGGGCGCGAGCAACCGTTCGGGCAGCCGCTCATCCGGAAGCTGATCCGCTCGCCGCCGAGGCCGAGGTCTTCGAGGTCTGCCGCGATGCGACGGATCAGCGCCGGCAGCGCCCTTTCGGCTTCGGCGACGGCCAGGCCGCAGGTCGGGATTGCGGGGCAGGCCATCGAGTGGCGCAGCGCGCGCGGGATGCCGGCGACGGCGGTGACGCCGTGCGTCGCGAGGATCTGCTCGACGCGGTGGCGTGCTTCGATCGGAATGCCGGCGAGGATCACGTTCTGCTGCGCGGTCAGTCGGATGTCCGGCCGGAGCTCTTCGACGACCTTGCGAAGGCCGGTTGCATAGCGCGCGCTTCCGACGTCCGCGATGCGGCCGTTCTCGATGAAGAGGCCGACATAGAGCCGCCCGTCGCCCTGCTCGTGCCAGCCGAGATGGTCGTCGACCGGTTTCCATTGCAGCTTCTCCGCCGCCTCGAACTGGCAGCCGGACCGAGCCTCGACCTCGGACCGAAACCATTCGAGGCCTCGGTCGGCGATGGTGTACTTCAGGCGGGCGTGCTTGCGGTTCGTGCGATCGCCGTAGTCGCGCTGGACCATGACGACTGCGCGCGCGACGTCGATCATTCGCTCCGGCGTGACGAATCCGAGGGGTTGCGCAACCGCGACGAACGTCTCGGGTTTGTGATGCGTTCGTCCGAGCCCGCCGCCGACGAGCACGTTGAAGCCGCGAAGCGAACCGTCGCCATCGCGCATGGCGACGAGCGCGAGGTCGTTCGCGTACAGGTCGACGCAGTTGTCGCCCTCGAGCGCGACGGCGATCTTGAACTTCCGCGGCAGGTAGCGCTCGCCGTACACGGGTTCTGTTTCCGGCTCGGACGATTCGATGACCTCGCCGTCGAGCCAGATCTCGTGATAGGCGCGGGTTCGCGGTGTGAGCTCGCGCACGATCTCCCCGATCCAGCGATCGACCTCGGCGTGGAACGCGCCCTCGCCCGGCGCCGGGCAGCACATCACGTTGCGGTTCACGTCGCCGCAGCCGCCGAGCGTGGTCATCAGCGCGTCGTTGATCGCCTTGATCGATCGCCTGGCGTTGCCCTTCAGCACGCCGTGCAGCTGGAAGTCCTGTCTCGTCGTAACGCGAAGCGTGCCGTTCGCCCAGCGCCGCGCGATCTCGTCGTGGGCGAGGTATCCGTCCGCGGACATCACGCCACCAGGGATGCGCGTGCGGATCATCAGCTGGTGGTGCTTGTCGAGGCCGCGCGCCCGGGCTTCCTTTCGGCGGTCGCGATCGTCCTGCTGATAGATGCCGTGGAACTTCAGCAGCTGCTCAGACTCGTCGCTGAACGCTGCGGCGTCGCTGCTCAGCTCAGCGGCGATCTGCCCGCGCAGATGCCGGCTGGCGCTCTTGATCGTTTCGTTTTTCGAAAAGCCGGACGGAAGGGAAGGATCGATGGCCAAATGGATGGACCTCCGCTTGCTTTTTGCTGTGCAGGCCGGTCGGAACCGCGCTTCTAATGCGCGCGGGGTCGGGCTATAGGAGCCCGATCGGAAGACGCCGGCTAGCTACAGAAGCAGCTGGAGCAGCGCGCGTAGTCGATCGCCCGGCGACGGGTGAGCAGGCGTGCAAAGCCGGGCATGGCGCGCATGTGCAAGTCGGAAGCGTAACCGGGCGGCATCTATTCCAGCCTGTGGATCAGATCCAAACCGACGGGCGCAAACTTTGGAGACGCAAACCTAATCGGTCGGCCGTCGACGACTGGCGATCTCAGGCGTGTAGGTCACGCGCCACGACGTACGTCTCGCCGCCTCCGGACTGACGGTCCAGCAGAGGCGCGAGTATGGGTGAGAGGTCAGCGCGAACGGGGCTCGCAAGCCAGCGCCTGTAATCCGCTTCTGCACGCCAGGTCGCCAGGACCAGCATGGGGCCCTGCCGCGACGTAGGGATGTTGTGAGAACCGCCCAGAAAGCCGCCGTTTTCCCGCGACTTTTCGAGAACCTTCTCTTTTTCCATGAACTCGAGGATCGCCTCGTAGTTGCCGTTCTTCGGATGCAGGTACAGCACGCTCGTGATCGAACCTTCAGGTGCCATGCGTCTAGTCTGACCGCGACGGCGGCAGCCTCATCAGACGAAGTGACAGGCCGTCCGGTGACCCGGCGCGACCTCCCTCAGCGCAGGCCGTTCGCGAAAACAGAGGTCCTGCCGCATCGGACATCGGTCTCCGAACGGACAGCTCGTCTCGCGGGTTGCCGTCGCGCTCGCCGCCGGTGCGGCGGCCTCGTCCTCAGCCAGCGGATTCGCACGGCCGAGGAGCACCTGCGTGTACGGATGCCGCGGCCTGGTGTAGAGATCGACGGCCGGGGCATCCTCCATCACCGCGCCGCGGTACATCACGATCACCCGGTCACTCACGTGCCGCACGACCTCGAGATCGTGCGAGATGAACATCATCGCGAGCTTGCGGCCGGCCTGAAGGTCGAGGAGAAGGTTCAGCACGCCAGCCTGCACTGAAACGTCGAGCGCGGACAGGGGCTCGTCGCAGACCAGATATTTCGGATCCAGGGCAAGAGCGCGGGCGATCGCGACCCGCTGCAGCTGGCCGCCGCTCACGTCAAAGGTTCTCCTGCGCAGGATGTTCGCCGGCAGGCGCACCTGCTCTAGCAGCGCCAGGGCGCGCTTCTTCCGTTCAGGAGCCGCCTGACCGAAATTCTCAAGCGGCTCGGTGATGATGGTCTCGATGCTGTGTCTCCAGTTCAGGCTCGAGCGTGGGTCCTGAAAGATCGGTTGGACCGCGCGCCGGAAGTCCCTCCATTGCGTCGGACCGAACTTCGTCAGCGGACGACCATCGAACTCCACCGTGCCGGACGTCGGCTCAATCAGTCCCAGCATCAAGCGCGCGAGCGTCGACTTGCCCGACCCACTCTCACCAACGACGCCGACCGTCTGGCCAGGTGAGATCGTGCAATCGACCGAGTCGACGGCGACCGTGTAGTCAGGCTTCAGTGGCCACCGGCTGTTCGTGATGAAGTGCTTGGTGACGGAGTTCGCGACCAGGCTCATTCGACCGGCTCCGGGTTGAAACATGCCCAGCTGTCTGCGCCGCCGGCCGAAAACGGCGGAAACATCGTCGAGCATTGATCGACGGCTCGCGGGCAGCGCGGCCGGAAGGGGCAGCCCTGTTCCGAGTCGACGTCGTGCGGAGCCGGAGGATAGCCCGCAAGCGAAGCGAGCTTCGCCTTGTGCTCTCGCTCGCCGGCCATCGTGCTGCGCAGCAGGCCGCGGGTGTAGGGATGGCGGGCTCGGTTCATGATCGCCTCGGTCGCGCCTATCTCGACAGCGCGCCCGCCATACATGACGAGAATGCGGTCAGCGACCTGACTGACGACCGTCAGGTCGTGGCTGATGAGAATCACCGCTAGCCGATACTCGCTCTGCACCTGCTTGATCAGCGCGAGGATCTGTCGCTGAATGGTCACGTCGAGCGCTGACGTCGGCTCGTCGAGAATCAGCAGCCGTGGTTGGCAGATCATCGCGGTCGCGATCATCGCCCGCTGAAGCATCCCGCCTGACAATTGGTGTGGATACGCCTTCATCACGCGATCGACCTCGCGGATGCCCATCTCCTTGAGGCGCTTTGACGCTTCGCGCGCGGCATCTGACGCGTTCGCGCGTCGGTGGATGAGCAGCGGTTCGGCGACCTGGCGACCAACGGTCATCGTCGGATTGAACGCGGACATCGGCTGCTGAGGGACGTACGCGATGTCCTGCCCGCGAAGGCGGCGCATCTCCTGCGAGGGCAGATGAACGAGGTCTCGGCCGTCGAACATCACCCTCCCCGAGACGACCTTCCCATTGGCGGGGAGCATCCGGATCACCGCGGTGGCTGTCGTCGACTTCCCGCTTCCGGTCTCGCCGACGACCGCGAGGATCTCGCCGCGTCTCACCTCGAACGACACGGACCGCACCGCTCGCAGCCATTCGTCACCGGACTGATAGGCGACGGTGAGGTCGGTCACCTCGCACATCGCGGAGTTCGCCGCGGCAGGCGCCATCAGGCAAACCGACTCTTGTTGCGCGCCTCGAGCCAATCGCTTACGACCATTGCGGACAGCACAGCGGCCAGTACGAAGAGGCCGGGAAGCGTCGTGTACCACCATGCGACGAGCAGGTGGCTGTGGGCATCGGCGATGATCGCGCCGAGCTCAGGGGTCGGCGGCTGTGCGCCTAGACCCAGGAAGCTCAGGCCCGTCAGCGCGAGCACGGCATAGCCGACGTCCATCGAGATGCGCGCCGAAAGCTGCGGTAGGAGGTGCGGGAGCAGGTGGCGATAAAGGATCGCGAAGGTCGATGTGCCGGCGGCGCGAGCACCCTCGACGAACGGGAGCTCCTTGAGCGCCAGGACCTGGCCACGAACCATCCTCGCGTAGCCCGGCCACCAGACCGCCGTCAGGGCCACTACCACTGTCGTCAATCCGGGCCCAACCGCGCTTGCGATCGCGATCGCAAGGATGAGGTACGGGAAGGCCAGGAACACATCGGTCGTTCTCATGAGAACCGTGTCGATCGGGCCTCGGAAGAGGCCGGCCACACCACCGATCACCGTCCCGATGACCGCCGCTCCGATGACGATCAACACGGCGATTCCGAGCGAGTACCGAACGCCCCACACGCAGCGCGCCCACAGGTCCCGGCCGGCCTCGTCGGTGCCGAAAAAGTGGTGGGCAGATGGGGGCGCCAGCGTGTTCGAGGTGTTGAGCGCCAGCGGGTCTTGCGGCGCGGCGATGCCCGGCAGCAGAACGATCAAGAGCCATACCGCGACGAGGACGAGCGCGCCCCAGCGCCGGCCCAGGCCGGCGAGGTCGATGCCGCTCATCCGGCGCGCTGGGAGCGCTGGTGCCGCCATCAGGTGGCCCGGATGCGCGGATCGATGACGGGATATAGCAGGTCGACGATGAGGTTGACGACGACGAACCCCAGGGTGACGACGACGGTGACCGCCATGATCGCGGGGAAGTCGAAGGTTTGAAGCGCGTTGTACATGTAGATGCCGATCCCGGGCCACGAGAAGACGACTTCCACGAGCACGGTGCCTCCCAACAACCAGCCGAATTGAAGGCCGAGCATCGTCAACACCGGGTTGATCGCGTTCCTGAACACGTGTCCAAGAAGCACGCGCCGCGTGCTTGCGCCCTTGGCGATCGCGGTACGCACGTAAGGCATTCGCATCTCTTCGATCACGGACCTCTCGGTCAGTCTCGTCGCGACGGCGAACTGCCACATGACGAGCGCCGTGACCGGAAGAACAAGGTGCCACGCCGAATCGCCGAACGCCGCAAAGTTTCCGGTTAGCAGAGAGTCGACGGTATAGAACCCGGTGATCGTCGGTGGTGGGTCGAGCTGCATCCGACCCGTGATCGGAAACCACCCAACCCGGCTGGCCAGCCACAGCTGGAGCACCATCGCGAACCAGAAGACCGGCATCGCGGTCCCGAGCATTGAGACCAGCCGGATGATCCAGGACTCGAACCGATTTCCTCGCCAGGCCCACACCAGCCCGAGTCCGACTCCGAGCAGCGCGTAGACGACGAAGCTGTAGAAGACGAGCTCGAGGGTTGCGGGTAGCGCGGTCAAGATCGCGGGCCCGATGGGCTGCCGGCTCGCGTATGAGGTCCCGAAGTCGCCGTGGACAAGACCGGAGATGTAGGTCGCGTACTGATCCCAGACCGGGCGATCCAGGCCAAGCGAATGTGCCGCGGCCTTGATCTGCTCTGGGCCCGCCCGTAGTCCTGCGACCGCGCACGCTGGGCAGGAAGGGACGACGTGTGAAAGCACGAACGTCCCTGTGACCACGCCGAACAGCACCGCCACCGCCCCGACGAGTCGCCGGAGCAGGTAATAGGTCACCCTAGGCGCTCAGGACTGTCAGCTTCCTTTCGACCAGTAGAACCAGCGGATGATCCCGTCCTGGAAGAACGGGTCGTACTTGACGTGTGCCCACTCCTTTCGCACCGGCATCACGAGGTCCGGCGCGATGCAGAAGATCGTTGACGCCGAATCAACAATTCTCTTCTGCATGTCCGCGAGCAGCTGGTTCCGCTGGCTTTCGTCCTGGAGCTGCACCACCTTGTCGAGGTCCGAGTCGAGCGTCGGATCCTTGTAGTTGGCCCAGTTGTATCCACCCTTGCTCGGCACGTTGGCCGAGTGATACGAAACGCGAAGGACCAGAGCAGGATCGGGTGTGTTGGGAAACACATTCAGGAATGTCATCGGCGGCGAGCTGGCGTCGTTCGCCATCTGCGGTGGAATCTGCGGCCAGGGCGGCGCTTCGACCGCGAGGTCGATGCCGATCTTCTGCAGCGCCGACTGGAAGATCGTGCCGGCGAACGACTCGTAGTTGAGTCCTTGGACCGTGACCATGCGCATCTTCGTGCCAGGCGCCACGCCCGCCTGCTGCAGCAGCTGCTTGGCGGCGTTCAGGTCCTGCTTGGCAAACGGGAGGCTGGAATCCCAGCCCGGGAACTGCGGCGGGATCGGGCTGTTCGCGGGCCGCCCGAAGCCCTTGTAGAAGTTCGTGTAGCCGTCGTAGTCGAATGCGGCGATCAGCGCCTGACGAACCCTGATGTCGTTCAGCGGGGTCCGGATCATGTTGAGTGGGATCGTGCGAAGCTGAATCGCGGGCTGGCGGACGACCGCAACGTTGGGGAGGGTCTTCGCCGTCGCAGCGTTGTCTGGGCCGATGTTGCTGAGGAAGTCGGTCTGGCCGCTCTGCAGCAATTCGAGCTGGGTCGTCGTGTTCGCGTTCTGGATGATCGCGACCGAGGTCGGAACGCCAGGCTTGAAGTCGCGCCAGTAGTGCTTGTTCTGGGACATGTCGATCCGGTCGTTGGGCTTGACGGAATCGAGCATGTAGGGCCCGGTGCCTGCCGACTTGTTGGCAAACCAGTTCTTCGCCCACGGATCCGAGCTCGTCTTGTTGCTCGAAATAGCGTTCGGGCTGGCGATCAGGAACCAGGGCATCGTGCCGGGGAAGAGAGAGTAGGGGGCGCTCAGGTTGACGACGAACGTGTTTGGATCAGGCGCTGAAAAGCCCTTGATGTTGATCAGGTAGGACGCCGGCCCCTGGTTGATCTCCTGGAGCCGCTGGAAGCTCATCAGGACGGCCTGAGAGTCAAGCTTGGCGCCGTCGTGGAAGACGATGCCCTGGCGGATCTTGAAGGTGTAGGTCAGCCCGTCTGAGGACACCGTCGGCATTGACTCCGCGAGGAGCGGACGGACGTCAAGGCCCCCTGGCGTGTATTCGAGCAACGACTCGTAGACGTTCTGCGTGAACTGCAGGGTGTCGGTGTCAAAGCCGATGTGCGGGTCCAGGTTCTCCGGGATGACCACGTTGGTCCAGCTGGCCTTGACGTTGCCTGTCGCCGTGCCTGCCGAGGTCGATCCCGCGCATGCCTCCAGGAATGCGGCTAGCGAGCCTGCACTCATCATGGCTGCGCCGCCCAATCCTGCACGCTGAAGGAACTGGCGGCGAGACCACCTGCTGTCAAAGATGGCCGAGATCGGCTTTGACTCCATGAGCGCACCTCCCATTGGCGACCCGCGCGGGCACCAGCACCGCGATTCTAGTTAACGAACAAGCGCTTGTCCACAAGCCCGTTCAGACGTACGCCCCGGGACTCGGCGGCGGCAGCGCCCCAGCTTCGAGCATGAAGCGGCCGTAGACCATGACCTTCAGTGGTTTGGCGAGGTGGGCCAGGTCGTCGAGCGGATTGCCTTCGAGAAAGATGAGATCGGCTGCAGTACCCGCGACGGGAGCGGTGTGGGGGCCCAGCCCGTTCAGCTCACGGCCGCCCGCGGTCGCGGCTCGCAGCACGTCGATGCGCTCCAGCCCGATGCTCTCGAGCAGGCGGATCTCGGCGTGGAGTCGGGGCCCGATCGGGTTCAGGTCCGCTCCGGTCGCGATTTTGACGCCGGCCGCCACGCACGCGAGCACGGCCTCGGCGTGCTTCTTCTGCGACGCGATCGCGCGGCTCATCGCATGCTCGGGCCAACGGTCCTTGCGCATCATCTCGACGTCGTGGGTCACGCCGATCGTCGGCACGAGCCAGGCTTCCTTGGCCGCGATCGTCCTGGCCGCCGCTTCGTCGAGCGCATACCCGTGTTCGACGGAGCGACCGCCCAGGTTCACGAATTTCTCGGCGAGCCTTGCGCTCCCGCAATGTGCCAGCGCCGGCAGGCCACGCTGCCGGGCGGTGGCCATGACCATCTCGAGCTCGTCATCGGACAGCTGGCCGCTGTCGACCGTCTCGTGGACGCTGTACAGGCCTCCGGTGAGGAGGATCTTCACCCAGTCCGCGCCCTGCTCGGCCAGCGACCGCACGGCACGGCGCATCTCGGTCGGGCCGTCGGCGACGAGAAATGGCTTCGTGTTCACGTACTCGCGTGGAAAAGCAGTGCCGTGACCTCCAGTGGTCCGTATCGCGGGACCCGAGCACTTGATCCGCGGCCCCGCCCAGCGGCCACGCGCGATCGCATCGCGCCAGGCGATGTCGATCCCGTCCGCTTCGGCCGCGGTTCGGACACCGGTGACCCCCATGCTCAGCGCCTGCAGCAGGTTGGCGCCCGCGCGGACGCTGTGCTGGGCGGACCGTTCGAAATAGCCCGCCGCGGTCAGGTCGTACATCAGCCCGGCCGGGTGGGCGTGCACGTCCCACAGGCCGAACATGATCACGAGGCCGTCGCAGTCCACGCGTGTCAGCTCGTTGCGCGAACCGGGCTCGACGACCACTCCGTCGGCGACCGCGACATCGCGCCGCTCGACCTTGCCGCTGCCCACGTCGAGCACGCTGCCGCCGGCGAGCAGGAAGCCCGCCATCAGATCACGACGAGGTCGTGCTTTGCCTCGTTGAGCCTGACACCTCCGTGTTCGGTGACGACGTAGATGTCCTCGACCCGCGCGCCGAACTCGCCGGTGATGAAGATGCTCGGCTCGATGGTGAACGTCATTCCCGCTTTGAGTGGCGTGTCGTCAACGACGTCAAGGTACGGCGGCTCATGCACGTCCTTGCCGATCGCGTGGCCGAGACGATGCCGGAAATGGTCGCCGAAGCCGGCGTCCGCGATGACCGCGCGGGCGGCGGCGTCCACCTGGCTCGCCGGGACGCCAGGCCGCATCGCGGCTGCGCCGGCAGCCGCGGACACGATCACCGCCTCGTAGGCCTTCACGAAGCGATCGGACGGCTTGCCCATGTGGATCGTGCGACCGAAATCCGAGCAGTAGCCCGCGAGAGCTGCGCCGAAGTCGTAGCTAAGCGAGGTGTTGTTTCCGATGGGCCGCTTGCTGAGCCGTACGCTCGCCGGGCGCTGCTCGTTCGGGCCCATCGTCCAGACGGCGGTGTCAAACGACTCATCGATCGCGCCGAGATCCTTCATGCGGGTCACAATCCACGCGGCGAGGTCGTATTCCGTCAGCTCGGGCTGCAGTCGCGCGAGGGATTCGATCCATACCCGGTCCACCAGGTGGCACGCGTCCCGGATCGCGGCCAGCTCTGCCTCGGACTTGACGCTGCGCACCCGTGCGAGCAGGTCCGCGGCGAGGGTGACGCGGGCGTCCGGGAACAGCTCCTGCAGGTTGAGGATCAGCTCGGCGGGCGCGTCCAGGTTGACGCCGATCCTGCGAGGCGCCTTGCCGACGGCATCTCTTAGCACCGCCTTCGGATCGTCCTTCTCCGCGAACACCTTCATGGGCGGTCGCTCGGCGCTGATGTCGAAGTGAAACTCCGCCATGTGGCGAGGGACGAGGAGAAGGGGATCGCCCTCCGGCTTGATCACCGCCCCCACGGCCCATTCGCCGAAGAAGTGCGACGCGCCGTAGTGGTGGAGGCGCCGGTCGACGCCCAGCAGATATTCGAGGTCGACGCTGTGACCGACGAACAGGAGATCGAGGCCACCGGCGGCCATCTCGGCACGCACCCGGTCGAGCCTCGTTCCGAGCTCGGACCGGGTCAGGGTTGCGGCGCGCTCAGCGCTCATATCCATACAGCTCCTTTGCGGCCCTCTCGCTGATGTAGCCGTCCGCGATGTCGTCCTCGACGAGCTGCCGCTCTCGCTCGCGCGGATCGCCGTAGCCACCACCACCACCTGTCGTCACGCGGATCTGGGTCTCCTCAGGGCAGACGATGTGACTGGCCTTCAACCTGGTGATCACCTCGCGGCCAGGCCGCTCGACCTCGACCTTCGGCGTGCCTCCCTGCCGGCCGCCGAAGATCCCCCACGGACCCGTCACGCTCCGCTCCAGCCAGAGGGAGCAGTTGAGCTGGTCCGCGAGGGTCTCGAACTCGCGGTGGATGGCGAGACCTCCACGGCGACGTCCCGCCCCGCCCGAATCCTGTGCCAGGGCGTACTCGAGAACCCTGATCGGGTACTTGGACTCCATCACCTCGGCGGGATAGTTCTTGAGGTCGCCCCCGCCGTAGTTCGCGAGCCCGTTTTCGCCGTCCTGGTCCCGCGACGCCCCCCAGCCGAGCGCGACCGCTTCGCCTGTGACCCAGGTCTCGCCTGTGTCGCTATGGATTCCGTCGAACATGACGTTCATCGGGTCCGCGCACTGTGCGCCCGTCACCAGGTCGGGCATCACGCCGGCCATGAGCTTGATGAAGAGGTCGATCATCAGCCCCGCGTGCGGGTAGTAGTACTGGCACGCGGCAGGCTCCTCGGCCGCGAAGATCGAACGCGGCGGAGCGTAGAGGTGGAGGTTGCGGAAGGTGCCACCGGTCGGCGGCACGTCAGGGTTGATCAGGAACTTGAACGCGAGGCGCGCGGCCGACCACGTTTGGGAGAGTCCGGAGTTGAGGCAGCCTCCCGTCTGGGGCGAAGAGCCCGTCAGGTCGAGATAGATGTCCGAGCCCTCGATCTTGACCTTGAGCTTGACCTTGACGGGAACATCGAAATGCGTGCCGTCGGAATCCATGAATCCCTCGGCTTCCCATTCACCACTCGGGAGCGCCCCGACGACCTCGCGGTCGAGCCTCTCGCACTGCTCGAAGATCTCCGTCACGGCCGCGCCGAAGTGGTTAGTCCCGAATCGCTCGAGGATGTCCTGCAGGCGCTGCTCTCCCGTGCGGCAGGCGGCGACCATCGCGTAGAAGTCGCCGTGGATGCTGCGGGGCATCCGGCTGTTGATCATGAAGAAGTCGAGCAGCTCCTGGTTCAGCCGGCCTTTGCGCATGATGCGAGTCGGCGGGATCCGGTATCCCTCCTGGTAGATCTCGGTCGATGCCATCGTCTGGCTCGGCTCCATGGCGCCTATGTCGATCCAGTGCGCCTTGGCCGCCGCGTAGCCGACGAGCTTCTTCCTGAAGAACACCGGTGTGAACAGCGAGATGTCGTTGAGATGGCTTCCGACCTCATAGGAGTCGTTGACGAGGTAGACGTCGCGCTCCGCCATGGATTCTTTTCCGTACTTGCGAACCGTGACCTTCACGGCATCCTCGAGCGCTCCGAGGAAGATCGGCAGCCCGGGAGCCTGTCCGAGAAGCCGGCATTCGTCGTCGAACAGGGCCACGCTGTAGTCCTTGATCTCGTAGATGATCGGCGTGTAGGCGCTGCGGGCGAGGTTGACGCCCATCTCGTCGGCCGCGGAGTTGAGCGCGTTACGGATGATCTCGACGGTCACCGGGTCGACGGTTTTGATCACTGGACCCTCTGGACCGACAGCCACCCCTTCGGGTCGGCGGTCACCGTCCAACCGTCGGGCACGACGGTCGTGCAGGAATCCTCATCGATGATGCACGGCGCCTCGATGCGCTGGCCTGCCTTGAGGTCGGAGCGGCGGAAACGAGGCGTGGCGACGCTGCGCTCGCGAAAGCGCACCGGGTACTCGTCGTAGGGCTTGCCCGATCCCGACAGCGCCGCGGAGCCGTTCGGCCGGTCGTGGCTGCCGGTTGCGACCGCGGTGAGTCGAAGGTTCACGACCTCGACGAGCTCGTCCGGGTTCGAGTGCCCGAAGGTCTTCTTGTAGGTCCGGTGGAAGCTCGCCAGGAGCTTCGAGTCGAAGCGCGGCGCGGGCAGCGTGAGGAAGTGCTCCTGGCCGACGTAGCGGAGATCGGCGCTCACGGCCAGAGCGGCCTTCGCCGGGTCCATCCCATCCTCGCGGAGCAGCTCGCGGGCCGAATCCTGGAGGGCGCGCGTCGCCGTCTCGACCTCGCGCGGGTCCATGCGGTCCCAGCGCGCGAAGTACGGACGCACGACGTCGTGCCGCACCTCCGCCTCCAGCATCCCGTGGGCCGAGAACGTCCCCGGCGAATACGGCACGAGCACGGAGTTGACCCCGAGCTCCTCAGCGAGGAATACCGCATGCATCGGGCCGGCGCCTCCGAACGCCACGATCGAGAACTGCCTCGGGTCAAGACCCCGCCCGACGGTGATCTGCCGGATCAACGCCGCCATGCGCGCGTTGACAACCTCCAGCGCGCCCTCCGCGAGGCGTTCGGTGTCGACCGACAGGGTCCTGGCCAGGCGTCCGAGTGCGTCCGCGGCGGCGTCCGGGTGCAGCTCCATCCGGCCGCCGAGGAAGTATTTGGGGTTCACGCGTCCCAGGTGGACGTTGGCGTCCGTGACCGTGGGCTCCAACCCGCCCCGGCCGTAGCAGGCCGGCCCGGGGGCGGCGCCGGCGCTCTTCGGGCCCACCCGCAGGCCGCCCGCCGACTCCCAAACGATCGAGCCGCCGCCTGCGCCGATGGTTTCGACGTCGATCACGGGGAGGATCAGCGGCTGGCCTTCGAGCATCGCCTCGCGCTTGATCAACGGCTTGCCGTCGATGCAGAGCGAAACGTCGAAGCTCGTTCCGCCCATGTCGATCGCGATCGCGCTGGCCGACCCGGCCCGCCGCGCAAGGTTGCCGGCCGCGATCGCGCCTCCAACCGGCCCTGAGAGCAGTGTGTTGACCGGCTGCACCTGGGCGCGCGAAGCGGTCGTCATGCCGCCGTTCGACTGCATGACGTGGACGCTCGATCGAACACCTCGGGAGCGCAGCTCGGATTCGAGCTCTGCGAGGTAGGTACGCACGGTCGGAGCGATCGCGGCATTGACGACCGTCGTGCTCGTCCTCTCGTACTCGCGCCACTCGTTCGCGATGCGGTGTGAAAGCGAGACGCTGACCCCTGGATGTCGGGCGGCGATGATCTGCTCGCAGCGGAGCTCGTGCGCCGGGTTGCGATAGCTGTGAAGGAAGACCACGGCGACCGAGGCGATGCCGGCGGCGACGAGCGCGTCGATGGCTTGCTCTACCGACTGTTCGTCAAGAGGCGTGATCGGATGACCGGTGGCCGACATGCGCTCGACGACCTCGAGACGATGGCGGCGGGCGACCAGCGGCGGGGGCCGGTGGTACTGGAGGTCGTACATCGCGGGCCGGTTGGCCCTGCCTATCTCATAGACGTCGCGAAATCCCTTCGTGGTCAGCAGGCCTACGGGCGAGTACTTGCGCTCCAGGAGCGCATTGAGCCCGGCGGTCGTGCCGTGGACGAAGAACTCGACCTCGGAACCCGCCGCGACGGCGTTGTCGAGCACCTCGAGAACCCCGGTCGCGAGATGCCCGGGCGTCGTCAACGCCTTGGACGTCGTGACGCCGCTAGAGCGAGATGTTGCGACGAGGTCGGTGAACGTGCCCCCTATGTCGACCGCGACTGCCGGTCCAGCCACCAGCCAAGACAATATTCGACACCGGGAAAACTAGCAAGCGCTCGTTCTTCTGCCGACTACGACTCCGGCGCCGATCAGTGCAGCCAGGCCGAACGCGCACAACACGTAGACGGCGATTGGTTGGGCGCGGGATGGTGTCGCGGCCCGCGATTCCGCTAGCACCCAGGACATCGTGAACGCGCTGCCCTCTGTGGACGGCACGCCGAGGCGGCGGACCTCGAAGCCCTCGTCGCCGGCCGCCTCCAGAGGTGAACCATCGGTGCGGGACACGCGGACCAGGTGCAGACCAGCCGCGTCGGCGACGGTGGCCCCGTACGAGCGTCCATCCGGAAGTGGTCGCGGCTCGATGAAGTGTTCGGGCGGGGATAGATTTCGCTCGGCGCCGCCGAGAGTGATGCTGACGATGCGTGAGGTTTGCGTGGCCAGGTCCTCCCGCGCGAACAGCACCGTGCCGTCGTCGAGCCACTGCGGGTAGGCGTCCCGCGGCCCCGCCGTCAACTTCGCAGCGCCCGAACCGTCGGCCTCCATCACCCACACCCGGTTCGTGAACCCAGTCGGTGGGCCCGTGGCTCGGGCCTGGGGAGGTGCGCCGCCGCTGATGTAGGCGATCCGCGTGCCGTCCGGAGAGAAGGCGGGTTGAGTGTTGCCGGAGTCGGTCGTGTGTGTGAGCTGCACAGGGTTGCTGCCGTCGGCCGCGGAGACGAAGATCTCGTACGCGCGCGTCCCCGGCGGCAGTGCGGAGTAGACGAGGCGCTTACCGTCCGGCGACCAGCTCGCGCTCGTAGCGGTCACCGGCGGATGAGTGATCTGGGTGGCGGTGCCGCCGACCGCAAAGGGACGGGTGTAGATCTCCGGGATCCCACCCTCTTCTCCGGTGAAGACAAGGCGTGTCCCATCTCGCGAGAGGCTCGGATAGTTATGGTCGGTCGGCCCGGTCGTCAGCCTCCGAAGCGGCGTCCCGTCGAGCTTGAACTGCGAGATCTGCAGCGAGCCCTCGCCGTTGGTGACCGCGACGAAACCGATTGGCTCCAGAAGCGTCTCGGCGGCAACGCCGTGTGGCACCGAGAGGGCTACGAGCGCACCCACGGCGGCGACCCGTACAAGCGTTAGTTTTGCTGATATCTTGGCTTTCCGTCCGGATGGCATGTAGTCACTCGACTGGCGCGCTTACCGTTCCATGATCGCTCAGCGTGCTGCCGACGTCGTAACGGTAGAGGTCGTTCGCAACGCCCTGAACTCCGCAGCCGACGAGATGGGCGCGAACCTCGCCCGAAGCGCGTACACGCCAATCATCTATGAGATGAAGGACTACAGCGTTGCGATCTTCAACGCGAAGTTCGAGCTCCTGGGTCAAGCGCCCGGCCTCCCGATATTTCTGGGGGCTCTCGAAGATGCGGTTCGGTTGACGGTTGAGCACTACGGCGAAGAGAGCATCCGCCCTGGTGACGTCTACCTCGTGAACGACTCGTACCTCGCGGGCAGCCACCTCAACGACGTGTCCGTCTTCACACCTATGTACTTCGAGGGCACCCTTATCGGCTACGCAGCCAGCAAGACGCACTGGCTCGACATCGGCGCCATGGAGCCCAGCCAGACGATGGCCGCCACAGAGATCTGGCAAGAGGGCTATCGCCTCGGCCCGCTTCGAATCGTCCGTGCCGGCCGGCTGAACCGCGAGCTCATGGAGCTCCTCGAGCTCAACAGCCGCCTCCCGAACAGCGTGCATGGAGATTTCCAGGCCCAGATGGCGGCCTGTCGCACCGGCGAGCAGAGGCTGGTCGCCATTTACGAGCGGTTCGGCAGGGAGGTCGTCGAGTCTGCGGTCGGCCAGATCTTTGCTCAGTGCGAGAGGCTTGATCGCGAAGCCGTCGCGGCTCTGCCCGACGGCGAGTGGCATGCGGAGGGGTATCTCGACAACGACGGCCACGGTTCGGACCCCGTGCCGATCCGGCTCACCGTGCGGATCGAGGGAAGCGACGTCTATCTCGACCTGTCCGGCTCCGCGCCGCAGACCTCCGGCTGCCTGAACTGCGGCTTCGCCCAGACGATCTCAGCGGCGCGTCTGGCGTTCAAGTTCCTCATCAATCCAGACGTGCCGGCATCTGGCGGCACGTTTCGGTGCGTTCACGTGACAGCACCGCGTCGATCTCTGTTCGCTGCCGAGGAACCGGCGGCGTGCCAGTACTACGGCCCGCACCTGAACCTGCTGATCGATCTCTTCATCAAGATCATGTCCGGCCTTCTTCCCGAGAAGGTGACGGGCTCGCAGTGCGCCGACGCGATGAACGTGATCCTCGACGGTCTGGGCGGTGAGAGCGGACGCTGGATGATGGGCGAGTCGCTGGCGGTCGGTTGGGGCGGAGGACGCGCCCTGGACGGATCGAGCGCCCTCGTCGACTATGCCGGCGGCGACCTGAAGAACTTTCCCGTCGAGGTCATCGAGGCGCGATACCCGGTCCGCATTCACGGCTACGGGCTGGTCTGCGATTCTGGCGGCCCTGGCCGGCGCCGCGGCGGCCTCGCGATTGTTCGCGACTACGAATTCTTCGACGACACGACGCATGTTTCTCTCTGGTTCGAGCGCAAGGTCACGCCGCCGTGGGGCGTCTTCGGCGGCCGGGCGGGAATGACCCCGTCGATCGAACTGCTGCGTCCGGGCGAAGAGCCGATGCATGCGCTCAAATGCAGCCACCTGCGCGCGCCTGCCGCGAGCCGCCTGCGCGCCATGACGGGGGGCGGAGGCGGCTACGGGCCGCCGCGGGACCGCGAGCGAGACCTGGTTGCGTCGGACCTGGCCGACGGCTACATATCCGCGGCTGCGGCGCTGGAGGCCTATGGATATCGAAGCTAGCAAGGCGCGCGAGGTCCTGGCCGCGAACGGGCCAGACGAGGTATCGCGTCGAATCTCACTCCTCCGCGGTTCCATGGCCCGTGAAGGAATCGATGTTTTCTACGTCGGGCTCAGCACGGACCTCGAGTACCTGGCGGGGATCGAGCGCCCGCTGCACCAGTACGGGCGGTTGAGGTTCTGGGCGGACTGGGTCATCGGTGGCGTCGTTGGCCCCGAGGGCACGCCGGTTTTGATGCTGACCCGCCACCTCACGAAAGGTCATCTCAACGAGCTGGGCGCTCCTATCCGCGGGCTTGAGGTCGTTGTCGTCAACGAGAGCGACGAACCGACCGAGGTCGTCGCCGCGACGTTGCGCCGCATTGCGGGCAGAGACCCGCGGACGATTGCGATCAACGTCGACGCACCGGCCGCCCTGGCGCTGAATCTGCGCTCGATCTTTCCGGCGGCGACCGTTTCGATCGACACGCAAATCCTAGCCACGCTTCGCTCTGTCAAGTCGGACGCCGAGCTCGCCGCGATGGCCGATGCATGTGAGCTGGTGGACCGTACGTACGAGCATGCGTTGGGGATCGTTCGGCCGGACATGACGGAGATCGAGCTGGCCAGGGAGATCGACGCGCACATGATCTCGCTGGGCGCGGTAGCGCCTTCGTTCAAGACCGACATCTGGACCATGGGCCCGAGCGAGAAGCGAACTGTCGGGGAGCGGGCACGCGACCAGCCGATCGGGACCGGGACATCGCTGAACTTCGATTTCGGGGCGGGCCTGCGCGGTTACTGCTCGGATTTTGGCCGCACGGTCTTCATCGGCAAGCCGCCCACGCGCTACATCGAGGCCTACGGACTGGTCGTCGGGGCGCAGGCCGCGGGTGCGGCGGCCCTCCGACCTGGGACAAGCGCTAGCGAGGTTGACCGTCAGGCGCGGGCCGTGATCGAGGCCGGTGGTTACGGCGAGTGGTTCTGGCACCGGCTTGGACATTCGATTGGCAAAGACACGCACGAGCCGCCGTTTCTCGACATCACGGACGACACGCTGCTCGAGGAAGGGATGTGCTTCACCATCGAACCCAGCATCTTCATTCCCGGCGAGTTCGGCTGCCGCGTCGAGGACGTCTATGTCGTCACACGTGAAGGCGGCCGGCGAATGAATCACGTCTCGGCCGAGATGCGTACCGTCTGAACGGAAGGGGAGGTTTTGATGAGCGACGCCGTGGCCGACCGAGCAGTCGACGAGCTTCGTTACAACGAGCTCTATGAGCGGGCGATGGTTCGAATCCGCGATATCGGCATGGAGCCCTATCTCGACCTCGGCTCCGAGACACGGTCGGGGACGCGGCTCAACCGCGAATACATGGCCGCGATCTCCTTTGAGATGAATCTGCTCGGTAGCGAGCCGGCCACCGCTGCAGCATCTCTCTTCGGCCACCGGCTGAAGGCGCCGATCATCGCGTCGGCGTTGTGTGAATCGCGAATTCTGAAGCGGCTCGGTCCATGGACGAAGCCCTATCTCGAGCAGATCGCTGCGGGGCTCGCGGATGCAGGAAGCATGATGTCGACTGGCGACGTTGAATTCGACGAGCTCCGGCAGATCGTCGCCCAGGGTGCGCCGGTGCTGCACATCGTCAAGCCGTACGCCGACAAGAAGAAGGTGTATGCGCACCTCGAGGCAGCCGAATCGATGGGATGCGTTGCGGTCGGCATGGACGTCGACGCGATGTATCTCGAAAAGGCGTGGGACGAAGTCCCAGGTCCGCCTTACCTCGGTCATCAGACGAACGAGGACCTGGCCGGTTACATCAAATCGACGAAGCTGCCGTTCGTCATCAAGGGCGTGCTCAGCGTCAAAGACGCCCGCAAAGCAAAGGAGTTGGGAGCTGCCGCGATCGTGGTCAGCAACCACGGCGGTGAGGCCATCGATTACACCGCGCCGGTCCTGGAGGTCTTGCCGGCAGTGCGAGCGGCGGTCCCCGACCTGACGATCCTGGTCGATTCCGGGTTTCGTCGCGGTTCGGATGTCTTCAAGGCTCTTGCCCTGGGCGCGGACGGCGTGGGTCTCGGCGCCCAGCTCGTCGTCGGTTGCGCCGCCGCCGGCCGCGAGGGTGTGCGCAGGATGATGGCGATCCTCCAGGAGGAGCTCGAGCGGATCATGTCGGTGACCGGGTGTCCGACCGTTGCGGACATCGAACCGTCGGTTCTCCACCTGCCGCGCTGACGATGCAATACGACGAGATCGTCTCGGCCGGAATGGCCGCACTTGAGGCCGCCGGCGCTGCGAAATTCCTCAATACCGCGTCCGAGACCGGCGCGCAGGCGCGGCTCAACCGCGCGTACATGGACGCCATCACATTCGAGACACGATTGATCGGAAGTCGCCCGGCGTCGACAGAGATCAATCTCTTTGGGGCTCGATTGCGAACCCCGGTGATCGCATCGTCGCTGTCTCAATCGCTTGTCCTCGACCATCTTTCGTGGGACGAGCCGTATCTCTTGCAGATCGCGTCGGGCTTAGCTGATGCGGGCAGCGCGATGATGACCGGGATGGTGTCGGAGGATGAGCTCGCCTCGATCATCGCCTGCGGCGCACCCGTGATCCACATCGTGAAGCCGTACCAGGACGAAGACGCGATCGCACGCTCTCTCGACGCGGCGAGCCGGCTCGGGTGCATCGCAGTCGGAATGGATATCGAGGCGGTCTATCAGCTGCATGCGCCTGGCGAGAGGCCGGGCTCCGAATACCTGGAGCACAAGACCGAACAGCAGCTTGAACAGTACATTCGAAGCACTCGCCTCCCGTTCGTCGTGAAGGGAGTGCTGAGCGAAGCTGACGCTGCCGCCGCGGTCGCGCATGGGGCTGCCGGCGTGATGGTCAGTCAGCACGGCGGCGAGTCGATCGATTACGCAGTGCCGGTTCTCAAGGCGCTCCCCCACGCGCGCCGGGCGGCCGGGAGCGCGACGGTGCTGGTCGATACGGGATTCATGCGAGGTTCCGACATCCTCAAGGCGCTCGCCCTCGGCGCCGACGCCGTTGGAGTTGCCACCCTTCTACTGATCGCGTGCGCTGCGGCGGGACGCTCAGGCGTACGCGAGATGATGAATCGCCTTGGAGAAGAGATCGCGCGCAATCTCTCACTCATGGGGTGCGCCACCCCGCTTGACGCTCGACAGGCGACTCTCCATGTCGTCGCAACGCGTTAGCCGCGGGGGCGATACAGCGACGCGCAGCCTGACGCAGGGCCAGAACGCAAGGTCGCGACGGCCTTGAGCTCGCGGCCGGCGCGTGCCCGGACGCGCCGCGGCGAGCGCACCTCTGACGAAATCCGATCGGTTGCAGTCGACCTCTTCTATAGACGCGGTTTTCAGGCCACGACCCTGCGCGACATCGCCGCGAAGGTCGGCATTCAGGTTGGGAGCCTGTACAACCACATTGCGTCGAAAGGAGATCTTCTCTTCGAGATCATGGAGAACGTGATGGTCGAGCTTCTTGACGACCAACGGAGGGTTGCGAAGACATCCGATCCGGTCGAGCGGATGCGGTTGCTCGTCTACCACCACGTCAAGTTCCACGTGGAGCGCGCGGAGGAGGTATTCGTCGGGAACAGCGAGCTGCGAAGTCTGAACCGGACGCAGCGTGCCCGCATCGTCGCGCTGCGTCGCGAATACGAGCAGGTGTTTCAGGACGAGCTCGAAGACGGAATTCGCCAGGGTAAGTTCCTTCCAGTCGACGTGCCGGTCACCGCATTCGGCATCCTGGCCATGACGAGCTGGGTGTCGTCCTGGTACTCGTCCCGAGGCCGCCTGTCGCTCGAGGACATCGCCGAGATCTATACGTCGATGGCGCTCCGTGGGATCTGGAACCCGGCTGCTGGCACGTTTGATGCGGCGGCCGCAAGAGTCGAATTCGCGCGTGGCGGCGGTTAGGGCACGGAAAGGCGGCGACGCAATCTGCAACAAGATCGTCGAGCAGGACCTGCAAGCCGGCAGCCCGGACCGAGCAGAGCGCTGCAGCTAAGGTCTGAACAACCATGGCGCATTCAATGAATAGCGCGACGGAACTGGCCGATGCGATTCGCAGGCGCGAGATGCGTTGTGTCGAGGCGATTGCAGACGCTCGGCGGCGCATCGATGAGACAAACGCCGAACTCGTCGCCTTCGTCCACCTCGACTGGGCGCTTGCCGAGAAAGCCGCCGAGGACATCGACAGGAGACTCGAGCGCGGCGAGGACGCAGGCCCGCTCGCCGGCGTCCCGTTCGGGGTGAAAGACCTCGATGACTGCGCCGGCATGCCCACGAGCTATGGGTCCCTGATCTTCAAGGATTCATCGCCGAAGGCGGAGGATTCGCCGCACGTTGCGCGCCTGCGCGCTGCGGGCGCCGTGCCGGTCGGCAAGACGGCACCATCCGAGTTCGGGATGGACTCCGCAACTACGACTCGCGCATGGGGCGTGACTCGGAACCCGTGGCGGCTTGATCGAACTCCCGGCGGCAGCAGCGGCGGATCTGCGGCCGCGGTCGCTGCCGGAATGGTGCCCGTCGCTACGTCGAGCGACCTTGGCGGGAGCACTCGTACGCCGGCCTCGTTCACCGGTCTCGTGGGACTGAAGCCGTCGCAAGGGCGCATCCCGCAGCGGCCGTCAACCACCGACCTCGGGATGCATGGCGTTCTGACGACAACGGTCCGGGATACCGCGCGCTCTCTCGATGTGATGGCCGGACCATGGCCGGCCGATGTCCTGTCCTTGCCGGCGCCTTCGATGAGTTACGAGAAGGCGATCGAGACCCTTGACGTAAGCCGGCTGAGGGTTGCGTGGTCCTCAGATCTCGGCTTCGCGCCCGTCGAAGGCGAGGTCGAGCGCGTTTCGCGCGCGACTGCTACCCGCCTTTGCGCGGCAGCCGGGCTCGAATTGACTTCCGACAGCCCGGCATTCACGCAGCCGGGTCCGATCATCTTCAACATCGAGTTTCCGCGCTGGATCCACGACCTTTCCAAGCAGGGGATCTGGCCGGAGAAGAGGGATCTGCTCAGCCGTGCCGGCGTCTGGGCTGCCGAGTTCGGGCTGTCAGTCGACTTCGACGCGTTCCTCGAGGCGGAGCTCGACCTCGTGAGAGTCAGGCGGGAGATCGGAGATTTCTTCGCCAATCACGACGTCTTGATGACGCCGACCGTCGCATGCCGGGCCTATGGCGCGGATGACCCATACCCGACCGAGGTTGAAGGCCGAGATGTCCGCGCCACCACGATCGAGCCGTTCACCCAGCTTTCGACCCTCGGTTGGTTGCCGGCGATTTCTGTTCCCGCCGGAATGTCGAGCGATGGGCTGCCGATCGGTTTGCAGATCGTCGGAGCGCCGCACCGCGACGACGTCGTGCTCAGGCTCGCGCGCATCCTAGAGGTGGTCCAACCGTGGCCCTTGACCGCGCCGGCTCGGCCGGCACCCCGCGTTGACACCACCCCCGGGCCGAACTAGGATTCCGCATGCAAACGGGCGTTAGTTTGTCCACGCGTTCAGGGAGGCATCCATGAAACGGACCAGAATCCTACTGGCCACCCTAGCCCTCGTCGCGGTTGCCCTCAGCGCGTGCGAGAGCAGCACGACGGGCGGGCCGAGTGGTGGGGCGAAGGTCAAGGGCGGCGATGCGAAGTTCGCGATGCAGCCCAACACGACGCCGAACTACATCTTCCTCATGGAGCCGCCGCAGTTCAACTCGAACATCTGGGGCCAGTTCGTCGAGCCGATGTGGTCCCAGCTCTACTCGTTCATCGATTTCAACGGGAATCCGAACGTCAACTACGACCGCAGCATCGGAAACCAGCCCACGTTCGCATCCGATGGGCTCACGGCGACCGTGACCCTCAAGAACTGGAGCTGGTCGGACGGCCAGCCGATCACCAGCCGCGACCTCGAGTTCTGGATGACGATGTTCGCGGCGAACAAGGGCAGCTACGGTGGCTACGTACCAGGCCAGATCCCTGACAACCTGACCGGCGTCACCTATCCCGACGCCCACACCGCGGTATTCGCGTTCGACAAAAAGTACGACCAGACGTGGATCATCTACAACCAGCTCGGGCAGCTTGGCGTGATGCCGCAGCACGCGTGGGACAAGACGTCGGCCGGCGGCGCGATCGGCGACTACGACCGCAGTGTCAACGGCGCGCACGCGGTGTGGAACTTCCTCAACACCGAGGCGCAGAAGCTCGACACATACACGACGAACCCGCTCTGGCAGGTCGTCAGCGGCCCGTGGAAGCTGTCGCAGTTCGACGCGAGCACCGGACACGCGGTGTACGCGCCGAATCCGGCCTACTCCGGTCCTGACAAGCCATTGCTCGATCAGTACGAGCTGATGCCGTACACGACGGACACGGCCGAGTTCAACGCACTGCGTGCTGGCGAGCTCGACTACGGCTATGTGCCGGTCCAGGACCTGAGCCAGACGACGTACCTGCAGTCGCATGGTTACTCGATCAAGCCCTGGTACTCGCTTTCGAACAACTACTTCGTCATCAATTTCACGAACCCGAAGACGGGTCCGCTCTTCAAGCAGCTCTACATCCGTCAGGCGATGCAGACTTTGGTCAACCAGAACGGGTACATCACGAACATCCTCAAGGGCTATGGAAAGCCGACCTACGGGCCGACGCCGGTGACGGGTAATCCCGCGTACGTCAGCGACGCTCAGAAGAAGGACCCCTATCCCTTCAGCGTCGATGCCGCCAAGACGCTTCTCACGAGCAACGGCTGGACGGTGAACCCTAACGGCGTCAGCACGTGCGCGAATCCGGGTACGGGTAGCGGCCAGTGTGGTCCTGGCATATCCGCGGGAACCAAGCTCGAGTTCAAGATGCAGTACGCGAGCGGGGCGCTGGTCCCGAGCCAGGAGATGCAGGCGTTCAAGTCGGACGCGTCGCAGGTCGGGATGCAGATCGACCTCGCCGAGGCACCGCCGAACGACGTGTTTGCGATCTCCGTGCCGTGCGACCCGTCCACGGGCAATGGATGCAACTGGGACCTCGTCTACTGGGGTGGACCCGGCTGGACGTACGGCCTCACGGATACGTACCCCGAGCAGGGCCAGATCTTCCTCAGCAGCGCCGGTGGTAATGCCGGCGGTTACAGCGACCCGACAAACGACCAATTGATCCTCGCGTCGTGGACCTCGGGCCTTGACGCCCTGCACGCGGCGAATGACTATCTCGAAAAGAACCTGCCGGTCATCTGGATGCCCCTGGCTCCGTACCAGATCTCAGCCATCAGCAACAAGCTTCACGTGGACCAGGGTGTCGCGGTGATCGCAATGCCTCAGGGCTGGTACCACACAACGTAGTCGGTCAATTGCTACTCTCCGCCGCACCGCGATGACGTTCTACGTGGTGCGGCGGATCCTTCAATCCGTTGTCGTCGTCCTCGTCGTCGTGGTCGTCGTTTTCGCCTTGACGCGTTTCCTGCCCGGCGGCCCCGCGCGGGCGATCATGGGCCCCCGGGCGACGAAGATCCAGGTCCAGAACTTCGAGAAGACGTACGGCCTCGACCAACCAATCCCCGTGCAGTTCGTCGACTACCTCGCCGGTTTGGGACGGGCGGATCTTGGGTCGTCCTACAAGCGGAACCAGACCGTGACGAAACTGATTGGTGAGTACCTGCCCGTGACCCTGGTGCTCATGGGCATCTCGACGGCGCTCGCGGTCGTCATCGCCATCCCGATCGGCATGCTCCAGGCCTGGCGCCGAAACACAGCCGTCGACCACGGCTTCACCGGCATCCTGTTCGTCTTCTACTCGATGCCCGTCTTCTGGCTCGGTCTCATCTTGATCACAGTTTTCTCGAGCAATCTCGGCTGGCTGCCGAGCGGCGGGCCGCAGGGCGGCCTCCGCACATATGGCAGCCAGCTCAGCACCCTGATTCTCCCCGTGACCACTCTCGCGCTCGTGACAATTGCCCTCTTCAGCCGGTATCTACGCTCCGCGATGATCGAATCGCTGGTCCAGGACTACGTGCGCACCGCGCGCGCCAAAGGGGCATCGATGCGGCGCGTGATGTTCCGCCATGTGCTGCCGAACAGCCTGCTTTCAGCAATCACCCTGCTGGGCCTCAGCATCCCGTACATCTTCAGCGGCGCCCTCATCGTCGAGGAGCTCTTCAACTATCCCGGGATGGGATTGCTTTTCTGGAACGCGGCGGAGAGTCGTGACTATCCTGTCGTCATCGGCGTGGCGCTCATCGTCGCGCTGGCGACCGTCGTTGGCAACCTACTCGCTGACCTCGCCTACGCCATCGCGGATCCTCGCATCCGATACATCGGCCGGTGATGCGCCGCCTGTTCCGGCATCAGGTCGGCGGCCGGATCGGCCTTGTCGCGGTCGGGATCATGATCGCCTTCAGCTTTCTCGGCCCGCTGCTCTACCACACGGACCAGATCCACACGGCGATCCAGTCCGCGACATTGCCGCCGAGCCCAAGGCACCTGCTCGGCACTGACGAGGTCGGCTACGACGTGCTCGGCAGGCTGATGGTTGGGGGTCAGACCTCGCTCGAAGTGGGCATCGCCGCCGCGCTCATCGCCACGACGTTTGGCATGCTCTGGGGCGCCATCGCCGGCTTCGCTGGAGGCCTCCTCGACGCGGCGATGATGCGTGTCGTGGATGGCCTGGTCGCCATTCCGGCGCTATTCCTCCTCGTCGTCCTTGGCACCATCATCACCCCGACGGTTCCGATCCTGATCCTCGTCGTTGCAGCGATTTCGTGGCTCGTCCCGGCGCGGCTCATCCGAGCGGAGACGTTGAGCCTCCGCACTCGTGAGTTCGTCGAGGCCGTCCGTGTGATGGGAGGCGGTGACGCACGCATCGTGCTGCGCCACATCCTCCCGAACGTCGTCGGCACGGTCGTCGTCAACGCGACGTTCCAGGTCGCCGATGCAATCCTTGCGGTCGCGGCACTCAGCTTCCTCGGCCTCGGCGTTCCTCCTCCGGCTGCGAACTGGGGAAGCATGCTTTCCTCTGGAGTCGACTTCACTTACGCAGGGTATTGGTGGCTGATCTACCCGGCAGGTGTGGCGATAGTGATCACAGTCGTCGCGTTCAACCTGGTCGGCGATGCGCTGCGAGAATCGCTGGACGTGCGGCTCAGGATCTGACCATTGGCGCGGCCGGCTGGAGCGGAAAGTGGCACGCCGCCACCTGACCGGCGGCCATCTCGCGGAGAACCGGCTCGACCTCGGCGCAAACGTCCTGCGCTCGCGGACAGCGGGTCCTGAAGCGGCAACCTGAAGGCGGATGGATAGCGGACGGGATCTCTCCGGCGACTGCCCGTCCAACCTTGGCCCGCTCGACGCTCGGAACCGGCACCGGAACCGCCTTCAACAGTTCCGCGGTGTAAGGATGGGCGGGGGCTTCGAAGATGGTCGTTCCGGCGCCAAGTTCGACGATTTTGCCGAGATACATGACCGCCACGCGGTCGGCGAGGTACCTCACGACCGATAGGTCATGTGAGATGACGATGTAGGTGAGGCGATGCGTCTGCTGCAGGCGGCTCATCACGTTCAGCACCTGTGCGCGCACAGAAACATCGAGCGCCGACACCGGCTCGTCCGCGACCACGAGGGTCGGATTCAGCGCGAGCGCTCTGGCAAGGCCTATGCGCTGGCGCTGGCCACCGGAGAACTGGTGCGGGTAGCGATGGGCCACGGTCCGCGACAGACCGACCTCCTCGAGCAGCGTGAGCGCCCGGTCACGCCGTTCGGGCGCCGTCCCAAGGCGTTGGACGTGCAGCGGTTCCATGACGATGTCGACGACGCGCATCCGCGGGTCGAGCGACGCATAGGGGTCCTGAAACATGAGCTGTAATCCGCGCCTCTCGCGCCTGAGGCTCCTGGGCGGCAGATGTGTGAGGTCTTGGCCCTTGAACCGGATGTTTCCGGAGTCAGGCCGCTCGAGCGCGACGATCAGACGTCCAAGAGTCGATTTGCCACATCCCGATTCGCCCACCAACCCGAGCGTTTCGCCGCTCTCAACGGTGAAGGAGACGCCTGCCACCGCCTGTAGTTGCGAGGATCCGAATCTGAGCATCGATCCGGTTCGCACAGCGAAGCTCTTGTAAACGTTTTCGACAGACAGGAGCGGCGACATAGCGACCGCGCTCATGCGGTTGCTATGGCTTCTGCGCGGGGGCTCGGATCCGCTCCGCTTCCGACGGGGTGGAAGCAAGCGTATCCGTGTCCCGACTTTGGCGCGAGTAGCGGCGTGAACTCACGGCAGTCGGCCTGCACATACCGACACCGATCCGCGAAAACGCAGCACGTGTGCGCCTGCGTCAGGTCGGGTGGTTGACCGGGAATGGTGAAGAGGGGGACGAGCTTGTTGTCACCTTCCTGCGGTATCGACCGGAGTAGCGCTTCGGAGTAGGGGTGGTGGGTGTGCGTGAAGAGCTCCTCGACTGGTGCTTGCTCCACGATGCGGCCCGCATACATCACGCGTACATGGTCCGCGCGACCGGCGACAACGCCGAGGTCATGTGTGATCAGCAGCACCGCCATGCTGAGCTGGCGTTTCAGCGAATCGATGAGGTCGAGTATCTGAGCCTGAATAGTCACGTCGAGCGCGGTCGTCGGCTCATCGGCGATCAAGACGCGCGGGCCGCATGCGAGCGCGATGGCGATCATCACGCGCTGGCGCAGACCGCCCGAGAGTTGATGCGGGTACGAGCGCAATCTCTCTTTTGGATTCGGAACTCGGACAAGGTCGAGCACTTCCAGAGCGCGCCGCTGCGCTTCGCGGCGGCCCACACGCTTATGAAGTCGCACCGCCTCGACGATCTGGTCCTCGACGGACATCGTTGGGTTCAGCGAGGTGAGCGGATCCTGGAACACCATCGCGATGTCATTGCCTCTCACGCGCCTCATCCCGCGTTCGTTGAGCGTCGTTAGCTCCTGGCCAAGAAGTCGGACCGAGCCGGCGACGATCGCGCCCCTGGGTGGGAGCAATCGCATGATCGACATGGCGGTCATCGATTTCCCCGACCCCGACTCTCCGACGAGCCCGACCGTTTCACCCGAGGCGATCGAAAGATTCACTCCGTCGACCGCATGGACGATCGCCTCGTCCTGCCTGATCCATGTCGTAAGACCATCGATGACAAGCGCGGGCTCGCCCGTGGTTCGAGAGGTCGCGCCCGTGAAATCCACGGGCTGAACCTATACCAGCCGCGTTGACGGCGTAGCGCTGAACAGCTCAGCAGCGGACGGGTTAGGGCCAGCGGCCCCTCGAAGGCTCCAGGCGCTCCTTGCTCTCCCAGTCCGCGCGCACCGGGGCAAACACGTCGATCACCGTGGCGCCTTCCTCGTGAGTCTGCGCAGAGTGGGGGAGGTTCGAAGGAATGACGTACATGTCGCCGGGCATCAGCCTCTTCGACTCGTCGCCGATGAACATCGTGATCGACCCCTTGAGGACGATCCCAACCTGCTCGTTCTCGTGGCGATGCTCCGCGACCGGCAGGTCGGCGTCCAGGTCGATCACTGCGACGGTTGATCGATCGCCGTTCATCGCTCGGGCCACCGCTCCCGGCCAGATGAGATAAGGATGGACATTGCCGAGATTTTGAAAGGTCTTTGTCATTCCTGCTTCCTTGAAGATGATCCGGTGCGGCGGCGCTGGTATTCGTCGCCAGGGGTCCGGAAACGCTTCACGCTTCCGCCTCGGCCGCCAACGGCCGTGGCCGCGGCGCATGAGCCACCGACCCTCCGACTAGCCAGCGCGCTGGGTTGTCCTTGAGCAGTGATTCGCAGGTCGCACGGTCGACTCCCTCGCGCTCGAGCAGGGGCAGAAACGTCTTGAAAATGTGCGTGTAGCCCCATCCGCGGTTCGCCGACAGGTGATCAGGCCGGCATATGTCGTGCGCAAGCAGGATCTGCGGTCCAAGGCCCATGTCGATCAAGCGCCGCACGGCCACCGCGCGCTGGTCGTCTGAGGGCTGCTGCCGCTTCATGTACTGGGAGTAGTAGGTGATCCCGATCGTGTCGAACCCGACGTAGCAGCCGCGCCGGCCGAGCGCGGCGATCATATCGAGCTGGCGGTCACCGAAGATGAGCCCTTCGTCGAGGTGTCCGATCGCGATGCTCTCGGGTCGAACGCCATGAGAGGTCAGCTCGTCGAGCTGCCAGCGCGCGTATTTGCCGCCGTGGGAGTGCGTCGCGATCGGGGCGCCGGTCTCGAGATGAGCAAGCGCCGCGGCGTGAAACAGGTCGCGCTCAAACTGCCCGATGGGCCAGGCACCGGTACCGATCTCGCCGATGACGGCGGCCCGGACACCGGTGGCTCCGATTCCGTCGGAGAGCTCGCGAACGAATTCGGATGCCAGCCTGGCCACATCGGCTATCGGCGGTGACGCCGGCCGGGTGTACAGGCCCGTCGCGAGAATGATCTGCACCGAGGTCGCCACGGAGAGCCGGCGCATCTCATCCACGTCTCGGCCCATGCAGTCATTGGTGAGGCTGACAAGCGATCGTCCACCCGCCGCGGCATAAGCCCGGAGCTCGTCCTCCATGACCGCGCCCTTCGGCAGCCAGTACGCAGTCAGTCCCGGCTTGTCGCGATTGTCGAGGGTCACGTGCTCGTGGTAGAGCACGATGCCGAGAGCCTCGGCAGGGACAGGCCCCGCGACAGTCTCGATGCTGCGAGCCAATTTCACTCAGCCGGCCGGCAGCGCGTCTACCGCGAATCGAGTCGCGTGGAGCAATGCGCGCGCTCCCGCGATCAGCGCCGAGCTCGAAGTCTGCTCATCCCGCGCATGCGTGATCCCATCGTGGCTCGGCACGAGCAGCATCGCCGCCGGGCGCACCGCAGCCACGATGCCGGCGTCGTGCCACGTGCCGGCCGCCATTCGTCGGTGCTTGACCCCCGTCTCGGCGCAGGCTCGGTCGCAACATTCGATAAGCCTGGAATCGAACTCGACGGGCGGCGAGAATGCGCCTTCGATAGCCAGAGGAGCACCGCTCTTGGTCTGCGCGATGTGATCGTGGCGCGCGACTGTCGCTCGGCATCCGTTCGCTTCGCAAACCGACATCAGCAACGCGTGCGCCGCATCGACCGTCTGCTGCAGCATCCGCGAAGATGGCTGCCGCACCTCAAAGGTCAGCGCGACCTTTGCCGCCACAAAGTTGATGGCGCCACCCTCCGACGAAACCGTACCCACCGTCGCCCGGCCGGAGTCGTGCACGGAACGCACAACCTCCTCCAGTCCGGCGATGAATTCCGAGGCCGCCCGCATGGGGTCGGCGCGAAGGTCGAACGGTGTCGTACCGCCGTGCTGCGAGCGCCCGACGATCTCGACCGAGTACCGGTCGAAGCCAAGAATCCCGGTCGCCACTCCGATCAGGCATCCGTCCTTCTCGAGGATCGGTCCCTGCTCGATGTGCGCCTCGATGTAGCCGGCAACATCTTCGAGATGGCCTGACGCCGTGGGCAACGACGCCAGCTCAACACCGGCGGTTGCAAGGATCTCCCGCGCCGGCAGGCCGGCTTCATTGCGCGCCGCGCGAAGTTGGTCTGTGTCAAGCGAACCAGTCAGCGCCTTCGATCCAAAGTAGCCACACGGGAATCGAACGCCCTCCTCGTCGGCGAAGTCGACGATCTCGACATGGTCGGCCACGGGATCGCCTGCCTCGATCAGCGAGCGAGCAACCTCGAGGGCCGCGACGACGCCGTAGGCGCCGTCGAGGCGCCCGCCGGCCGGAACCGTGTCGGTGTGAGACCCGATGAGAAGCCGCCGCCGCCTCTCGGCGGAAGTCCGCCCGAAGACGTTCATCGCTGCGTCCGTCGTCGCGTGCCATCCCATCTCCTGGATCCGATCCCGCAGCCACGCGCGAGCTTCGAGGTCGGCCGCTGACCACGCGACGCGATCGACGCCGCCGTCAGACCGCCCACCAATCGCGGACAACGCGTCGAGATCCGCGAGGAGGCGATCCGGATCGATGTCGACCGTCATCAGGCCGCGGCTTCCATGGCGCGGCGCGTGATCGGGTCAGGCCAGCGCGTCGACGCCCGGCAGAAACGATTGGGGCGTGTGCAGCCCGCTGTACAGGTAGTCGAGGTACGCCGAATGATTCCGGTTGCTCATCCGGCGGTCGGCTTCCTGGACGAGGCGACGGCCAAGGATGTAGGTGTACTGATACGGCCCCCAGAGCGGATGCTTGACATGGCCCAGCTGGAACCTGGCCCGGCTCTCATCCATGAAACCGTTGCGTGCCATCGCCTCGAGCACGTCCTTCTCGCTGCGGCCCTCGAGATGAAGCGCAATGGCGCCGGCGAGACTGGCCATCCTGCGAAGCCATTCCAACTTGGCCGCCAGAATCAACCCAGGTGCAGGGTCCGGCGTGATGCGCAGCAGGGCCGTCTCTTCGATCCCTTCGCTGACGACGCTCTCCGGCGCATTCTTGAGCTTGATCGACGCGTTGACGTGCCCGCGACGCTGGTATGTGTGCTGGATCAGCACGGCGATATGCAGGTAGTCGCCGGGATAGATGTTGTGGGCAACCTCGAACGCGACGGCTTCCGGCGTGCGCGCGTTCGCGACATTGACCTCGAAGGTCGTGCGCTTAGGCGGGTACCAGCTGAAATTCACGGACCACAGGTCGTCCTCGGTGCGCACTATGTCGAGGCTTTCAGCGATCTTCAAAGGAAACCTGCCGCCCAGCACGTATTCGCGACCCGCCAGATATGCCCGCATCGCGATGTCCCATTTCGCCTCGCCGCGCACCTGCCGCCGCTCCTCCCATCTGCGCACGGGATCCGTGCCGGAGGGCTCCAGGCTCGACGCCAGCTCGGTGACGTCGGATTGCAGCTCGCGCATCTCGTCCTCGGCCGGAATTTCGAGCTCGACCCCGAGCAGCTGAGCGACCATCTGGTCGTAGGGAAGGACTTTTCCCTGCCGGACCTCGAGCTGCGTCGCTATCGAGCGTGCCTGGCCGGCCAGATAGAGCTTGTTCTCGGCCGCCGCCCGGGCCATGAGGTCGCGCGCAGCGGCGATCAACTTTTCCGGTTCCCCGGGGTCTCGATTGGCGTCCTCGAGCCACTGCGGCGGACCCAGGTAGACGGCTTTGAGGATCGGGTGGTGAACCGCGGCCCGCAGCGCGAGCTGAACGAGCTCGGTTTCGAGGCCCGCCTCGCTGGTGGGAACGCTTGGCTCGGCGTGCTGGACTCCCACTCTTCTCCTCCCGAGCATATGGCAGACCGTGGGGCCGATCAAGGGCGAACATGCGTTAGTTCGTCGCACGACGCGTGGCGGGGCCACGCCGCTGCGCTCAACTGCAGCACATGACCGCCCCACGCGCGACGACGGCGATCGAGCGGATCGACGTCTTCGGTTACGACCTGACCTACGCGCACGGCGACTACGTGATGTCGTCCGGCCGCGTGGTCAACCGGCTGCCGAGCACGGTCGTCAGGATCACGACCACGGACGGCGTCACCGGATACGGCGAGTGCTGCCCGCTCGGCGCCACCTACCTTCCGGGTTTCGCCGAGGGCGCCCGCGCCGCGCTACGTGAGCTCGCGCCGGCGCTCATCGGCGCCGACCCGACCAACCTCGCCGACATCACCGCGCGGATGGACGCGACCCTTCGCGGGCACGACTACGCGAAGAGCGCAATCGACGTCGCCTGCTGGGACGTCTTCGGCCGGGTGGCGGGGCAGCCGGTCGCCGCGTTGCTCGGCGGCGTGCTGCAGCGCGAGCTGCCGCTGTACGTCGCGGTCCCACTTGGCTCCCCGGAAGCAATGTCCGCCTTCGTGGAACGGGAGAGATCCGGCGGCGTGCACCGATTCCAGCTCAAGCTCGGCGGCGATCCGTACGAGGACGCGGAGCGGGCGCGAGCCGTGCACGACGCCACCGGGCCCGGCGAGGCGCTCATCGCGGACGCCAACGGGGGCTGGCGCAGGCAGGACGCGATCGTCGCCGCGCACCTCATGGCGAACCTCGAGCGGCTGCGCCTCGAACAGCCGTGCCCGACGCTCGAGGAATGCATCGCGGTGCGGAGGCTCACCACGCTGCCGATGGTTCTCGACGAGGTCATCACCGACATGACGGCGCTGGTGCGCGCGGCGTCGCTCGACGCGATGGACCACATCAACCTCAAGATCGGGCGCGTCGGCGGCCTGACCCGAGCGCGAGCGATGCGCGACACCGCCGTCGCGCTCGGCATGCGGCTGACCATCGAGGACAGCTGGGGCGGCGACCTCGTCACCGCCGCCATCGCTCACCTCGCGGCGGCCACGCCGCCTGATGCGCTCTTCGCCGTGTCCTTCATGAACGACTGGACCGTCGAGCACATCGCCGGCTATCAGCCGCGCTCCGCCGGCGGCGTCGGCATCGTGCCCAGTGCACCAGGCCTGGGCGTCGAGGTCGACGAGGCGATGCTCGGCGCCGCGTTGTTCAGCGCGGACTCAGGCTATGTCGCGCGCGGGGGTGTCAGCAACCTCCAGCGGAGCGATCCCGCTTGAACTGACGCTGTCTGCAGCCAGGCGAGAGGGCCACCATACGCGAGCGCCTACGTCGTGCACGAGCGCGGGCACCAGCACCGTGCGGACGATGAGAGTGTCGAGCAGCACGCCGAAGGCGACCGCGAACCCGAGCTCGGCGAAGATCACGAGCGGCAGCACACCGAACACAGAGAACGTGGCCGCCAGGACGATCCCGGCGGACGTGATGACGGTCCCCGTCGAGCTGACTCCGGTGAGCACGCCGCGTCGCGTGCCGAGCCGCCGCGCCTCTTCGCGGACGCGGGTCATCAGGAAGATGTTGTAGTCGATGCCCAGCGCCGTCAGGAAGACGAACGCCGTGAGCGGGAACGACGAGTCGGCGCCGCTGAAGTGGAAGAGCGACGAGAAGACGACTCCCGAAACGCCGAGCGTGGCCGCGAACGAGAGGATGACGGTCGCGACCAGCAGGACCGGCGCGAGCAGCGACCGCAGCAGGACGACCAGGATCACGAGAATCACGGCCAGGACGAGTGGCACGATCAGCTGGAGGTCGTGGGTCGCGGAGACCTGCGTGTCGAGGTCGGTCGCGGTCGTGCCGCCGACCAGCGCTTCGGCGCCAGGCACCGCGTGGACCGCGGTTCGAAGGGCATCGACGGTCGACTTCGCGGCGGCGCTGTCCGCCGAGTCTTTCAGGGTGACGTCGATCAGGACCTTCCCGCCGACGACCTTCGGGTCGGTCGACGCAGGACCCGTGGTCAGGACGGCGGCATCCGAGACGCCGCTCACGGATCGGGCTGTGGCCAGTACCCCGTCGGCCTCGCCGGCGTTGGCGATGACGACCGCCGGGCTCCCGGAGCCGGCGGGGAAGTGGCGGTCGGCGACCTGCTGCCCCGCGACGGAGTCGACGGTGACGGTGTACTGGTCGGTGGCGGCGATGCCGTTCGCGTCGAGCCTCGTGATGCCGAGCGTCATCACAGCGAGGACCAGAGCGCTGACGGCCCACCAGGCGTGGGAGCGGCGGCCGATGATGGACGCGAAGCGGGCCCAGAAGCCGGTCCGCGGCTGCTGCACCGACTCGAACCTCGGCGTCAGCGGCCAGAACAGGCGGCGGCCGGTGAGGACGAGCACCGCCGGCAGGACCGTGAGCATCGCGAGCATCGCGCTGGCGATACCGAACGCGGCGGTGGGTCCGAGGCTCTTGTTCGAGCCGAGATCAGAGAACAGCAGGCACAGAAGGGCAAGAATCACCGTCGTGCCGGAGGCCAGGATCGCGGGTGCGGCGCCTCTCACCGCCGCCGTGATCGCGGCGTACGGGGTTTCATGCCGGCGGAGTTCCTCGCGATAACGGCTGATCATCAGCAGCGCGTAATCGGTTCCGGCGCCGAACACGAGCACGGTGAGGATGCCCTGGCTCTGGCCGTTCGAGCTGAGCCCGAAGTAGCGGGCGGTGAAGTAGACGGCCGCCTGCGCAACGATGAGGGCCACGCCAACGGCGGCGAGCGGGACGGCCCACAGGATCGGGCTGCGGTAGACGAGCAGCAGCACGACCACCACGACCACGGTCGTGCCCACGAGCAGCTTCACGTCCAGCGCCTTGAACGCCGCGCCGAAGTCGGCGGCGAGCCCGGCCGGCCCGGTGACGTGGGCGGCCAGCCCGGGGGAGCCGCGCACGGCGTTGCGAAGCGACGCGACGCCGTTTGAGATGCCGCCGATGCTGGAGCTGTCGACATTGACGACGACCTCGAGGGCCTTCCCGTCGGCCGAGGGGATCACGGGCGATGCCTCGCCGACGACGCCCTTCAGGCCGGCGAACCGCGAGGCCTCGGCGGTGACGGTCGCGCGGTCGGCGTCGGTGATGCCGGTCGAGCGCTCGAAGACGACGACCGCGGGGAGGACCCTCGCGTTCTGGAAACCGCTCTCCAGCCTCAGGACCTGCGTCGCCTCAGCCGAGGCCGGCAGGAAGTCGGCGAGGTCGTTCTTCTGCAGCGCGCTGAGCTTGGCAGCGAAAGGCGCCGCAACGCCGGCGAGCATCAGCCAGCCGGCAAGGATCGCGGCGGCGATTATCAGCGGTCGCCGGCTTCTTCCCGGAGTCGAGGGCCTGCTCATCGGTTGCTCCTGCATCTGTTGATGGCCATTTATATCGAACGTTCGTACAATGTATTCCGATGACGCGAGGAAGGCCACCGGGCCCGACGGCGGACTACGCCAGGCACCGGCGTCGCATCCTTGAGGCCGCGACGCAGCTTTTCGCCGAGCGCGGATACGAAACAACCGGCATGCGCGATCTCGCGGCTGCCGTCGGGATGAGCCCTCCGGCTCTCTACCACTACTTCGAATCCAAGGAAGCGCTGATGGACGCCCTGATCGAGGACTCGCTGCGTGGGCCGGAGGGCGGCATTCGCCGGCTTCCAGCCGGAGGGTCGCTGCGCGAGGTCCTGCTCTCCGGCGGCGCAGGGTTCATGGCCGCGATGTCAACCACGGGCGCGCGGCAGCGACTGGAGGTCGTGTTCCTCGCCGCGCATCACCGCACCGAATGGAACGAGATGTACCTGTCGCGCCTCATGGATCCGACGGAGTCGGGGCTCGCAAAAGCGATCGCTGCGGCGCTGCCGGCGCGCGCCCGGCGCCGCGTCGAGCCGCGCTGGGTCGCCAAGCAGCTGATCGGATCGCTGCTGGCGTACGTGCTACACGAAGAGGTGCTCAGGCGCGGCGGCGATTCGGATCCGTCGCGCGAGCGCTACCTCAAGCAGGTCGTGGACGTCATCGCCGCGGGCGTAGAGCAGATCGCGGGCGCGCGCCGTCGCGATTCGCGAGTGTGAACGTCATCCGCCCAGCCTCCCGTAGATCACGAACCCGAGGTAGGTGAGGCCCGCGACCGCGCCCATCAGCGTGAACGGCGCGCCGCTCCGGCCGTGCGCCTGCTCCCACAGGAAGCCGCCGATCACGTAAAGGATCAGCACCAGGCCGACGGCCGCGAGCGCGCGCATGTCGATCGCGCGGTAGCGCTCGTCGGGCGGGTCGCCGGCGAGCACGCGCCCGACGTCCGACCGCGACGACAGAACGAGCACCAGGATTCCGTACGCGGCCAGGATCGCGAACGAGACCGCGCCGCCGAGAAAGTCGCCCCCCAGCGCCTGAGCGGCCCACGCCGCTGCGCCGAGGAGAACCGCGGTGATCGGCACCGCCAGCCGCCTAACCATGTTCGTCTCGCCCAGGGTTGTCATCGAAAACCTCCTCCACCGGCCTCTCGAAGTACCGTGCCAACGCGATCGCGAGCGGAAGCGACGGGGTGTACCGCTCGGTCTCGATCGAGTTGATCGTCTGCCGGGAGACGTTCATCGCCGCCGCGAGCTGGGCCTGGGTCAGGCCCTTCGTGCTCCGGAACTCAGCGACCCGGTTCTTCATCGCGATGTCAAGCTTACTTGACACGGGCACAAATGTCAAGCGAGCTTGACACGGGTGATGACGGTGGCTAGGCCAGGCGGAACTCCGGCGGCGACATGCTGGCCGTGCACGTCTGCGCGTACTCAGGGTCGGTCTGCCCCGAATCGAAGAACCGGACCACTACCTTCGGGAGGCACCCGATGTGCGCGACGGTGTGTCCCTGGCCGGGCGCGACGACCAGCAGCGCGTTCGGCATCAGAGTCTCGTAGCCGGCCACGTTGGCCGGCGGATCCTGCGGGTCGTCGCTGCCGTTGAGAAGCAGCACCGGCGCAGTGGTCGAGACCGGCTGCGCGTCATCCGCAGACACATATCCCGGCGGGGCGTACCTGCACGCGGTCGCGTACTTCGCCGCAATGCTCAGCTGGTTCGCGAGCATGTAGCTGCCCTTGCCGGTCGCGGCGATGTTCGCCGGGTCGTTCCTCGCCCATGCCTCCGAGCACAGGATCTCGACCTGCATCATCAACGTGCGCGCCCCAGGCGTTCCGAGGTACCTGCTGAGCGCGACGGCCGCGGACAACAGGTCACCGGTCGACGCCTGGTGAATCAGCCACGGGATCGACCCGGACTCCGAACCCACGAGCAGCGAGTGCAGCGTGCCGGCGAACACGTCCGGTGTGAACACGATCGGGTTCCCTTCCGGGTCGGTCACGTCCGTCTTCACCGGCTTCGCGGCCAGGCGGGCGAGGATTGTCCGGAGCTCGGCGCGCACGTTCGGGAACGCCGTCCGGCACGGCGTCTCGCGGGCGCACCGGTCGAGGACGTCGTCGAGCGCGAGCTGGCTGTTCTTCGCGATCAGCTCGAGGATCGGGACATCGACGCGCGTGCCGCCGTCGAGGACCGCCGCCGCCACGTGCTCTCCGTGCCGCCGGATGTAGTACTGGACCGCGGTTGCGCCGTACGAGCCGCCGTACAGGTCGATCTTCGAGTAGCCAAGCGCGGCGCGCACGGCGTCGAGGTCGTCGACCGCGACCGCGGTGGTGTAGAAGCGAGGGTCCCCGTCGAGCGCTGCGAGCACGCGGCGCGCGAAGTCCGCGGGTGCCTCGCCCGGGTCTGGGTTCGGCACCGACACCTCATGCGAGCGACCGGTTCCGCGCTGATCGACCAGGACCAGGTCGTGGTGGTCGTTGAGGCCCGAGAAGATGATCGGCGCCTCGGCCCAGTCCGCCGTGGTGACGCCACCAGGTCCGCCGGCGATGAAGAAAACCGGTGGGCCCGTCGGGCCCGGCTCTCGCGCCGGCTTGACGGCGACGAAGAGATCGATCTTGCGGCCGCCCTTCCGCGTGGGATCCTCCGCAACCGAAAGCGTTCCGCATAGGGCCGCGACGATCAAGCCGCGCGTGCCGGTCAGCGTGCACGACGTCAGCGCCCGGCCCTGCAGCGTGAGCGCGTGCCCTGCGGGCGGAGCCGTCGCGGACGAGCAGGCGCCGGCGATGACGGCGATCGCCAGCGCCATCGCGACTGCGCCGGCGAGCCGGCACGAGAACCGCACCACACCATGGATCGTCGGACGCGAATTGCTCGCTTACGAGGGCCGATTGCCCCGCCGGCGTCGTACTGGAAGCCCCGCCGACGGGCGGTATGCTGCGCGGATCGCGACCCACAGGAGCGGCAAGCGGCTTGTTCACGTGGTCCACAACGTGCGCGTCAGGCGGCCGTTCGAAAGCCTGAGCCCCACGCTAGACAACGCGGCCGACTGGATGCCGCGCAGCGTCGGTGTTCGCGTGGCCGGCGTCCCGCTTCGCAAGCGAGTGACCATGCAGGTCGGCGACGCGGTGCGCACGTCGAGCTGGGCCGCGGTGTCGGTGAGCTGGACGGCGACGTTTCCGAAGCGCCTGTTCCCGAGGATGGAGGGCAAGGTCGCGCTGTCGCCCGCGGGTCGCAACGAGACGAAGCTCGCGGTCAGCGGCATGTACGAGCCACCGCTCGGACGGGTCGGCGAGGACCTCAACTCGGCGCTGCTGCATTCGGTCGCCGACCTGACGGTCAAGGAGCTCGCGGAGTCGATCGCGGTTCGGCTCCAGAGGAAGACCGCCTCCAGCTGAGCCCCCGCGCGGTGCGGGCCTTGCGACCCCCCGCGGCAGGGCGTTCGCCTCTGGCCGCCCGGGTCACGCGGGAGGACGCTCGACCCGGAGTCATTGGAATTGAGACGCCTGGCCTGGCTCGCGCCGCTGCTCGTGCTGGGGCTCGCCGCCTGCGGCCCGACGAGCGGTCCCGCCGCCGGCACGCCGACGCCGTCCGCCACGGCGAGTCCGTCCGCGTCCCCATACCCGTCGCCGTCACCTTCGCCGTCGCCTTCGCCCTCCCCTTCGCCAAGCCCTTCACCGAAGGTCACCGCCGGGGCGCCCGCGTGGGTGGCGGTCAGCGTCGCCACCGGCTGGCATTCCCCGAGTTCCCCGCGTTCCGTCGACGCCCCTGCGCTCACCAACCCGGCGCAGATCCGAACCTGGCTCGCGAAGATGAGTGCCGCGGACAAGCGCGGACTGATCGGCCGCGTCGACACCCAGGTGCTCCTCGGGGACGAGGTCCTGGTGCTCCAGGTGAGCGGAGCGTGGGCGAAGGTCGTGGTGTCCGACCAGGCGACGCCCCTCGACGGCCGCGGCTATCCGGCCTGGATCCCGGTTGTGCAGCTGAGCGCCTCGCCGCCGCCCGACGCGACCGCGTCGGTCATCGTCAACAAGCCGACCACGACACTCAGCGGCCAGGGCTATTCGATCGAGGCCAGCTTCGGGACAACGCTTCCGCTCCTCGGCTCGGACGGTGGCAAGGACGTCGTCGGCCTGCCCGGCGGGCGGACGATGACGGTCGACCCGGCGGCGGTTATGAGCAGCCGCCTGCCCGCGAGCGGCACGGCAATCGCGGCCACGGCCGCGCGGTTCCTCGGCCTCCAGTACCTGTGGGGCGGCACCTCCGGGTTCGGCTATGACTGCTCAGGGCTCGTCTACCTCGTCTACAAGCAGCACGGCCTCGTGCTGCCACGCGATTCAGACCCTCAGTCGAAGGTCGGCGTGCCGGTGTCCCGCTCGCAGCTGAAGGCCGGCGACCTCGTCTTCTTCTCGAGCGGCGGGGTTGCGTACCACGTCGGCATCTACGCCGGCGGCGGGATGGTCATCGACTCGCCAGGGCCGGGCTACCCGGCCGAGAAGGTGGCGCTGAATTCGATGCCGAACGTGGCCGACTACTCCGGCGCCCGCCGCGTGGTGGCATCGCCGCCGCCCTCGCCGTCGCCGGCCGGGCTTCCGGCGTCGCTCGCCGGGGCCGAGTGGACCAAGCTGCCGACGAGCGACAGGGTCGTCGCTCTGACCTTCGACGCCGGCGGCAACAACGCGGGAGTGGCGCCGATCCTGAAGGCGCTCGCCGACGCCGGCATCCCCGCGACGTTCTTCCTGACCGGGCGTTGGACCGAGGTCTACCCGAACGACGCGAAGAGGATCGTGGCCGCCGGCTACGGGATCGGCAACCACACGTACAGCCATCCGCAGCTCACCGGGTTGACGGACGCGCAGGTGAAGGACGAGGTCACGCACGCCGAGAGCGTCATCAAGGCGACGACCGGCCGCGACCCGCACCCGCTCTTCCGCTTCCCCTACGGGAGCTCGGACGCGCGGGTGCTGGCGGACGTGCACGCGCTGCGGTACGGCGGCATCCGCTGGACGGTCGACACGCTCGGCTGGGAGGGCCGCTCCCGCGGCCAGTCGGAGGCGACGGTCCTGCAGCGCGTGAAGGCGGCGCTGACCCCGGGCGAGATCGTGCTCATGCACGTCGGCGCCGCCACTGACGGCTCGAACCTCGACGCGACCGCCCTCCCGGCGGTGATCAGCGCGATCAAGGCCGCCGGCTATCGATTCGTCCTCGTCTCGGATTACGTCTAGGAGGAAGGCATCATGGCCATCTCAATCAAGGAATCACCTGTGACCACGGACTGGGGCCCGTTCAGCCTGAAGGGCAAGAACGCGCTCATCACCGGCGGCGCGATGGGCATCGGCCGCGGCATCGCGGAGCGCTTCGTCGAGGCCGGCGCGAACGTGATGGTGGCGGACCTCAGCCCGAAGGTCGACGGCGTTGCGGCCACGCTCGACGGCGGCCACGCGAAGGGCATCGTGCTCGACGTCAGCGACCACGTCGCCACGGCGGCGGCCGTGCAGCGCTTCGTCGAGGAGTTCGGCTCCCTCGACATCCTGGTCAACAACGCGGGCATCTACCCGACCAGCCTCGTGCTCGACATGAGCCCCGAGTTCTTCGACCACGTGATCGACGTCAACCTGCACGGCCTCGTCTTCATGTCCAAGGCGGCCGCCCAGCAGATGGTGAAGCAGGGGACGGGCGGGAGGATCGTGAACATCGCGTCCATCGACTCGGTGCATCCATCGATGCCCGGGCTCGCGGCCTATGACGCCTCGAAGGGCGGCGTCCTGATGTTCACCAAGAACTTCGCCCTCGAGATGGCGCAGCACGGTGTGACCGTGAACGCGATCGCCCCGGGCGGCATCACCACCGAAGGCGCGTCGCGGCCGATGCAGGGAATGACCGCCGAGCAGCTCGAGCAGCTGACGAAGGAGTTCGTGCGCCAGGTCCCGATGGGCCGCTTCGGCGTCCCGGACGACATCGCGAAGGTCGCGGTCTTCCTCGCCTCGCCGGCCGCGGACTACATCACCGGCGAGCTGATCGTCGTGGACGGAGGCCGGCTGCTCAGGTAGCCGTCTTCGTCGCAGCGCCCGGCCGGCCTTCGAGCCGGTCGGGCGAGGCGGGCCGGCTTCAGGACCACGTCGCGCATCGACACCATGCCGATCAGCCTGCCGCCGTCCACCACCGGCAGGTGCCGGCACCCGATAGCCAGCATCTTCAGCGCGACGGTCTCGCATTCGTCGTCCAGCGCGATCGAGGTGCAGCCGTCGTGCGTGTAGTCATAGACCCAGGCGGCGGACGTGCGCACGCCGCGCGCGACGGCCTCGACGATGTCGCGCTCGGTCACGATCCCGATGACCTTCGAGCCGTCGACGACCGGCAGCGCGCTCTGGCCGCTCGTGTGCATCCTCGCCGCGGCGTCGCGCAGCGTGTTCGAGGGGGTGACCGCGGCGGCGTCGGGCCGGTAGACCCACCGGACCTTCATGACGCGATCCCGTAGGCGGTGGCCTGCGCCGGGCCGGTCGCCTCCGCGAGGACCTCGCCGATGTGGTTCCAGAGCGTCAGGTGGCCCTCGCCGGCGCAGCGGTGCAGCACGGCGTTGGGGATGTTGCGCGCGAGGTATTCGCCGTGCTGCGGCGGGATCACGCCGTCGGCGTCGCCGTGCCACAGGTGCACCTGCGCGCGGATGGCGGCGAGCGGGAAGCCCCATGGGCTCGCCAGCGCCTCGATGTCCTTCACGTACCCCCACGGGCCCGACCGCAGCGCCTCTTTGAGGTCGTCGATCGCGCCGCCGCGGAAGGACGGGGAGGAGATCCAGGCGCCGTCGGGGCCGGTCCGGCGGTTGAACCGCTCGTAGATCAGCCGCGGGTTCCGCCGGGCGATGCCGCCGACCAGCCATGCGCCCGCGCGCAGCAGCCAGCGCGCATCCCGGCCCAGCCAGACGCCGGCCCTCGTCAGGAACCGCATGCCGCGGAACGCGCCGTCGATCTCCATCGGCGCGGGGCAGCCGGTGACGACGATGTTGGTGACGCGGTCGGGCAGGAGGCCACCGCAGGCCAGCGCGTAGATCCCGCCGCCGGACAGCCCGGTGACGGCGAAGCGCGCGACCCCGAGGAAGTCCATCAGGTCGGTGACGTCGTCCGGCCAGTCCACCAGGCGTCCCTCGCGGCGCTTGTCGGAGAAGCCGTAGCCGGGCCTGTCGGGTGTGATCAGCCGCACGCCGGCCGCCCGGTAGAACTCGTCGCTCGCCTCGTGCTGCAGGCGCGACCCAGGCATGCCGTGGTGGTGAAGGACCGGGTAGCCGTCGGGATAGCCTCGTTCGACGTAGCCGAGAAGGCGGCCGTCTCGCATCTGTGCGAATCGTGTCGGCGGGATCAGCTCCATCGCGATGTCCTTCGCCACCTAGCGTCGGTCCGGCGGGGCCGCCGGGCAAGGGACGTTCGCCTGCGCGCCGGCAGGCCGATCGGCGGCCCCATATATAGAGACGCGCGCGTGAGCACCGTGCGTCGTCAGCGCCGGTGCGCGGCGTAAAGCGCGTCGATCTCGCGGCCGAAGTGCTGCGCGATCACCCGCCGCTTCTTCTTCAGCGTCGGGGTGAGCTCGCCCTCGGCTTCGGAGAAGTCGCGCGGCAGGAGCGCGAAATACTTGACCGTCTCGAAGCTTGCCAGCCCCGAGTTCACCTGGTCGACGGTCCGCGCGTAGCGCGCGTGCAGGCCGCCGTCCGCGGTGAGCGAGCGGACCTCGCCATCGACGCCGAATTCGGCCCTGAGCGCGTCCCAGTCGGGCACGAGCAGCGCCACGACGTAGGGCCGCTGGTCGCCCACGACGAGCGCCGCCTTCACGTAGCGGTCGTTCTCCAGCTGCGATTCGATCGGCAGCGGGGCGACGTACTTGCCGCCCGCGGTCTTGATCAGGTCCTTCTTGCGGTCCGTGATGGTGAGGAACCCGTCTCTGTCGAGGAAACCCATGTCGCCTGTCTTGAGCCAGCCGTTCTCGATCACCGCATCGGTGTCCTCGGGCCTGTTGTTGTAACCGACCATGACGCACGGGCCGTGGACGAGGATCTCGCCGTCGGACGCGAGCTTCAGCTCGAAGCCCGGGAGCGGAACCCCAACGGAGCGGTAGCGGTGCAGTTCCTCGGTGTTGGACGTGACCGCCGACGTCGCCTCGGTGAGGCCCCAGCCCTGCAGGATCTTGACGCCGATCGACCAGAAGAACTCCTCGACCTTCTCGTTGAGTGGAGCGCCGCCGCTGATGAAGAAGCGCAGGCGCCCTCCGGTCAGCCGCTCGCGCAGCGAGCGGAGGACGAGCCGGTCGGCGATGCGAACGCGCAGCCGCATCCAGGGCCCTGGCTTTCCGCGCAGCCGTGCGGCGCCGATGCCCAGCGACCAGGCGAAGATCGCCCGCTTGTATGCGGGCTGGTGGTGGACCTGGTCGAACACGGCCTCGTACACCTTCTCGAACACCCGCGGGACGCCCAGCATCACCGTCGGCCGCGCAACGTGGATGTCCTCGACCAGCGTGTCGAGGCTGCGCGCAAGCTGGAACGAGCAGCCGGCCATGGTCTCGGTGAAGATGCCGTCGACCCTCTCGAGGATGTGCGAGTACGGCAGGTAGGAGAGGACGAGGTCGTCGGGGCCGATGTGGAACGCGGCAAGACCGCCGCGTGCCTGCTGGACGAAATGCACGTGCGTGAGCACGACGCCCTTCGGCTCCCCGGTCGTGCCGGACGTGTAGATGACGGTCGCAACCTTTGTTGGGTCGATTCCCGCGAGCCGCTCGTCGAGTTCCGCCTCCAGGCTGTCGGCCGGCGGCTGGTCGATCCATCGCGGCACGTCGACGTCCATGCGGAAGATCCGTGAGGGGACGTCGTGGCCCTCCAGCTTGGACGCCAGCTTCTCGTTCGACACGATCGCGAAGCGCGTGTTCGAGTCCGCAGCGATGTAGCCGGCGACGGCCGGCGTGAGGCTCGGGTAGATCGGGACGGTGACGCCGCCGGCGGCGAGGATCGCCAGGTCGCACCACAGCCACTCGACGCGGTTCTCGGACATGAGGGCGACGTGCTCGCCGGGCGCGAGGCCGGCGGCGATCAGGCCGCAGGCGATCCGGCGGGCGCGCGTGGCGGTCTCCGCCCAGGTGACGGTTTGCCAGGCGCCGTCGCGGAAGTAGGTCAGGTGCGGGCGTTCGGCGAGACGCGCGGCCTGGTCGAAGAAGACTCCGGGGATGGTTTCCACCGCCGGGGCTGGAGTGGTTGTTTCATCCCCTCCCGGCCTCCCCGCAAGCGGGGAGGAGGTCGGAGCCTCTTCTGGCCTCCCCGCAAGCGGGGACGAGACGGCTGGGGCTGTCAGTGTGGTCATGTTTTCGTGGCCCTCCGCGCGATCGTCCTGCGCAACGCCTCCGCGCGCGACGGCCGTTCGGCCCTGTTTGCGGCGCCTGACCGCCCCTACTTTGAGAACCAGCATGGCCACCGGACCGAGGACGGCGCTCGTTCTGTCGGGCGGCGGCATCGTCGGCGGCGCGTGGATGGTCGGCGCGCTGCACGCGATCGCCACCGAGACCGGCTGGGACCCAGGCGACTCCGACCTCGTGATCGGCACCTCGGCCGGCTCGATGATCGGCGCGATGCTGGTCGCGGCCATGCCGCCGTGGCTGCTGCGCATCTACGGCGCGGGCGGCCGCGACGTCGACCCCTTCGGTACCGCGATCAAGGTCCACTGGGCCTTCCCCAGGCCGGTACTGGGCTCGCCGCAGCTCGCCGTGCGGAGCCTGCGCGAGCCATGGCGCTACGGTCCCGCGGGCATCTTCGCGTGGCTGCCGCAGGGCGTGATCTCGACCGCCCCGCTCACGGCGGCGATCGCGCGCTATGTGCCCTCCGGCTGGGTCGCGCATGGACGGCTGTGGGTGGTCGCGATCGACTACGACAGCGGCGAGCGCGTCGTCTTCGGCCGGGCGGGAGACCCGTCCGCGGACCTCGCGGACGCCGTCGCTGCGTCGTGCGCGATCCCGGGCTTCTACCGCCCCGTCAAGATCGGGAACCGGCGCTTCATCGACGGCGGCGTCTACTCGCCCTCCAACCTGGACCTCGCCGCGGGCACCGACGCCGAGCTCGTGATCTGCATCAACCCCATGTCGTCCCGCGAGCGTGGTGGCTTGTTCTCAGCCTCCGGCCCGCTCGCCTCGCTCGTCCGCGGCGACAACCACCAGCTGCTGGACCGTGAGGCGCGCGTCCTGCGCCGCGAGGGCAAGCAGGTGCTGCTGCTCGAGCCGCGAACGGACGACCTGCGCGTGATGGGCGTCAACTACATGAGCCGGAGACGCCTCGACCGTGTCGTCGACGCGGCGGAGCGCACCGTGACCGACGTCCTGCGCCGGCCGGAAGTTCGCGAGGCGTTCGTCGGGCTGCCGCGCGGCGACACCGACCGGTTGCGCCCGCCGATCACGGATCCGGCGGAATGGCCGGAGGAGCTGTTCCCGGCAAGGACCTCCGCGGCCCGGCCGCGACGCTGACCGTCAGCCTCGCGCGACCGCTCGCGCGAGGGCGGTGAACGCCGCCGCGGCGCCTTCCGCGATCTCGGACGGGTCGGCGATCAGGTTGCGGTCCGAGATCGCTCCGATGGTCACCTTCCCGGCGTAGCTGTAGATGCTCACGCCCACTCCAAGGCCGCCGGACTCCGGCTCCCAGAACGTCATCTGCCGGATGCGCGAACCGGCGATGTAGCGCGGCTCGCGCGGGCCGATCACGTTGGTCAGCACCAGGCTGGCCTTGTCCGCGTAGAAGCGCGACGTCAAGCGCTCCAGCCGCGCGGGCAGAAACCCGAGGCCCTGCACCAGCAACCAGCCGACCGCGGGCTCGAGCGAGGACTTCAGGCGGTCCATCTCGATCTTCACCCGCATCAGCCGTTCGCGCGGCTCGAGCTCCCCGACGGGCAATTCGAGGAACACGAGGCTGAACCGGTTGCCGGTCGTCTCGACGTCGTTGGCCGGACGGAGGCTGACCGGCACCATCGCGCGGATGCGCAGGCCGTGCCTCGGCTCGCCGCGGGCCTCAAGCACGTCGCCGAGAGCGGCCGCGATGGCGGAGACGATCACGTCGTTGACCGTCGTGCCGGTGGCGCGCGCGACGCGCTTGACGTCGTCGAGCGGGATCGGGTCGCTCCACGCGACGCGCTTCAGGTACGTGAGCTCGCCGCGCAGCGGCGTTTCGGGATCGCGGTCGAGGAGGGTGAGCCGGGCGAGGGTACCGGCGGCGCCGGCGGCCTGGCGCGCGAGCCGGATCGGGTTGGGCCGGCCCGCGACGGACCGCGCCCGTCGCCGCCGGGCCCGCGGCTGCGCGTACGGCTGCTTCCAACCGCCGCGTGTCGCATCCGTGAGACTGAGGAGCATCCGCACCATCGCCGGGCCGTCGCCGAGCGAATGGTGAAACCTCGTGACGAGCGCGCCGCCGATGCCCCTGCCCTCTACGGTGTGCGCCTCCCAGAGCGGCCGGCCCATGTCGAGGGGCCGCCCCGCGAGGTCGCTGACGTAGCGGGCGAGCTCGGCCGGTCCGCCGAGTCCCGGCAGCGCGACGTGCTGGATGTGCGCATCGAGGTCGAAGTGCCGCGCGCGGACCCAGCGTTCGCCGGCCAGGACGCCGTCGCCGCGGACGGCGAGGTCCATCAGTCGTGGATGCATCCAGACCCGGTTGTCGAGCAGCCGCCGGAAGCGGTCGGGCTGCAGCGAAGCGTCCAGCAGCGCCAGCGAGGTGACGATGAAGTGGCTCCTCGGCGTGTCCGCGTGCAGCCAGGTCAGGTCCGCGCGGGACAGTGGCTCCGAGCGGATCGGGCGGTGGCCGGTCGCGGTCGCCATGCGCACAGCGTGCCCGCGTATGGCCGTGCCGGACAGGGGCTTCCGACTCGGTATGACGGGGACTCCCGGTTCTGGCCCGCGGCCACGCCGGCGTCTACGGTGCAGACGTGCAGCCGAGTTCGCGCCTCACGGCGCTCGAAGCATCGTTCCTGAACATCGAGCGCGCCAACCTGCCGATGCACATCGCGGCCCGTGTCGACCTCGAGCCCGACGGTGGGGCGCCGATCGCGATGCGCGAGCTGCGCCGCCACGTTGCCGCCAGGGCCGCGCGTCTGCCACGGTTCCAGCAGCGAATCGTGGCCGATCCGCTTGGACTCTGGCCGCGCTGGAGCGAGCCGGAGCCCGTCGAGCTGGATGCTCACCTGTACCACCACGAGGTGTCGAGCGAGGCTGCGGTCGCGCGCCTCCTTGGCGAGCTGCACTCGGACCTGCTACCGAGGCACCGGCCCCTGTGGGAGATCCACCTGGTTGATTCGCCCGGCCGCCAGGCGCTTCTCGTCAAGGTCCATCACGCGATCGCGGACGGGATCGGCGGCGTGCACATCGCACGGACGCTGTTCGATGCGGTCGGGGCGGCCGAACCGCTGCTCCCTTGCCCGCATCGCGAGCCGGCGCCCGCGCTCGTGCGCGCCGGCCAGGCACTGCTTGGCGCCGCGTTCACGATCGCAGGCGGTCCGATCGCGAGGCCGTCGCGGTTCAACCTGGCCGTCGGCCGCGACCGCGTCGTCGCGTTCGCGACGATCCCGATGGAGCAGCTCGTCGCCCTCAAGCACGAGGTCGGCGGCAGCATCGACGACGTGGTTCTCGCAGCGGTGGCGCTGGCGATTCGCGATTCCCATCTCGCCGCAGCGAATGGAATGTCCCTCCGCGCGATGATCCCGGTGTCGACGTGGGCGCCTGGCAGCGACGGCGCCGCCGGCAACCACGTCAGCGCGATCTTCGTCGACCTGCCGCAGGACACCCGCGACCTCGGCGAGATCGTCGCGCGGGTCAGCAGCTCGAAATCGGTCCTGCGCGGAGCGCACGCGGCGGCTGCGATGTCGCTGGGCATCGAGGCGCTCGGACTGCTTCCGGGGCCGGTCCACGGTGCGGCCGTGCGGTTCACGACCACGCTGCCCTTCGCGAACCTCGTCGTGTCCGACACGCCGGGCCCGCCGGAAGGGCTGCATCTGCTCGGGCGCAGGATCGCCGCGTGCTATCCGCTGATTCCCCTCCCGGCGACGGTGGGGCTTTCTATCGCCGCCCTCAGCGTCGGCGGGGTGATGGGGGTCGGCGTCGTGGCCGACCCGCGAGCGGTCGCCGAGCCGGAGCGGCTCGCCCAGGCGATCGAGCGGGCCGTCAGTGGGCCGCGGTTGCGGGCCCGGCGATCGCGGACCCAGCCTCGCGTCCGCGCCGCCTGACCTCGCCCTTCGGTTCGAGGCCGAACAGGAGGCGCATCGGGTTCCACCGGCGGATGCCGAACTCGTAGGTCAGCAGCGTCATCGCGAACACCGTCACGAGGATCACCGCGAATTTCGGCCAGACGCCCGCATCCCACGTGACGACGAATGACGCGACGAGGAGAACGTACGGGTGGTGGATCAGGTACACCGGCAGCACCGCCTCCTGGAGGTACGTGATGACCGGGTTGGGGAAGTCGAGCCAGCGGATGCCGAGGTACAGGACGGCGTGGAGCCAGCACCAGACGAACAGGCTCCAGGTGACCGCGCGCACCTCGGCCGACACAATGTCGGTACCCGGGAAGAGGAGGAGCGACGCCCCGAGGCCGGCGCTCGCGGCGAGCGCCGCAACCATGATCGGGCGGATGTGGCTTGCGATGACGCCCTCGAACCGGCGGTCGCTGAAGACCATCGCGCCCCACACGAAAACCGTTGTGTAGATGGCGATGTCGGCCCAGTCCTGGTAGTCCGGGAAGAACGGCCGGAGCACGACCTGGGTGAGCACCATCGGGAGGGCGAACGGCATCACGCCGAGGCGCTGCGCCGCGCCGGCAACCCTCGCCGTGACGGCGCGGCCCGCGGCTCCGTGCAGCCACTTCAGGAGCGGCGCGCAGGCCAGCGAGATCGCGAAGAGGTAGGCGAGGAACCACAGGTGAAGCCAGTACTTCCCGATCACGGGCGGCGACCAGGTCAGGTCGAGGTCGCGAAAGAAGCGCACGTAATACGCGGGCAGCTGGTCGAGCGGCGGCGGCGGGGTCCGGCTGACGATGAACCGCTGCAGCGGGGAGAGGATCAGCAGCCCCGGCACCAGCGGGACGGCCAGCCGCAGGAAGCGCTTGCGCGCGAAATCGGCCAGCGAGTGGGAGCGCAGCCCGAACCAGGCGTCGGCGCCGGCGATCAGGAACATCGCAGGGATGCCCCACGGGAAGCAGAAGCCGGCAAAGGCGGAGAGCACGAGGCTGCGCTCGTGGTTGCCGATCAGCCACGGCACGTAGGCGAAGACGAGACAGGCGTGGTAGACCACGATGCCGTAGACGATCAGCACCTTGAGCCAGTCGAGGTGGTGAATTCGTTCGCTGGACATGCGCGCCGACTCGAGTGTCAGGCGCGCGGCGCGGTCAGTCTTGGACCGAAAGACCCCTCAAACGCCGGTCTCTCAGCAGCCAGAACGAGGTCGTGACGAAGAAGACGGTGAGGGCCAGGGTGAAGGGGCGCTGGAAGAGGCCGTACGGGATGTGCAGCGCCGGCCGGACGAGCACGCCGAAGAGCTCGAGAGCGAGCGCGGCCACGGCGACCACGAGCCACACCCGGCGCGGCGGCGCCGAGGTCCGCAGCCCGGCCGAGCCGATGAAGAGGAGGGCCGGCGCGATGCTGGCGAGCGCGAAGCAGATCTGGGAGACGGTGCCGTGCAGCACGCCTGCAGACGGGACGCTCGGGTCCTGGCGGAAGACGCCGGTCAGGAACAGGAAGGCGCCCGCCCCGATCACGAGCGCGGCGCCGGCGTTCCAGAGCCTGCCCATGCCCCTGGTGTCAAGGAGGCCGAGGCCGATGACCACGGTGAGCAGCCCGGGAACCAGGAAGAACCCGACGTCGAAGACGGTCGAGTTCTGCGTGCCCATGGTCGCGAGGTCGCTGAACGGTCGCGTCAGCAGGTTGTAGCCGCTGCGGGTCAGCCCGACGCCGAGGAAATCGGCCCACATGAGAAGGGGGGCGGCCACTGCGGCGATTCCCGCCGCCCGCCGCCAGTTGATCGCCCGCACGGGCGCGAATGTTACGAGAAACCCAGAGCGGCCCTAGACCGCGCCGAGCAGGGGCGCGGCGTGAAGGCCTCGAGAGGCGGCGATCTGGAGCAGCTTGACCAGGCTGTCGTACATGCCGGGGATCCAGTGGAGGATGACGATCTCTCCAGCCCGAAGCGGTCCGTGGTCGTAGGTCGTCAGCACGCCGTTGTACATGCTCGCGCTCCAGAGCACGACCCGGCGGAGACCGGCCTGTCCGGCCGCGATCTGCACGTCGGTGTTGAAGCTGCCGTACGGCGGCCGTCCCAGCGCGGGCGAGACCCTGAACCACGTCCTGAAGTCGTTCGACGCCGCGACCCACTGCGCGCGGTCCTGGGCCTCGGTCAGCAGCGTCATGTCCGGGTGGGAGACGGTGTGGTTCTCGAGGTCTCCGCCTGCCGCGATGAACGAGCGCCAGAAGGCCAGGTTCCCCGCGGCGATGTTCGCGATCGGGAACGCGGTGATCGGAACGTGCTGCTGCTTCATCAGGTCGATGACGCGCTGGTCGGGCGCGTAGCCGTCGTCGATCGTGATGTAGATCGCGCCCCCATTCGGATTGCCGAAGTAAACGGCGGGCGCCATCGGCAGCGGCCTCGGTTGCGGCGGCACCGATGGCGTCGGGCTGGGTGACGGCGGCGGAGGCGGCGGCATCGCCGGGACGGTGATCGAGACGTGGCCGATCTCCCCGGAGGTGGCCTGGACGTAGAGCGTCGCCGAGCAAGCCACCAGGCCGCGTGGGAAGACCAGCGTCGGCACCGGCCCGAGGCCCTCGGGCAGGCCGCACGGCTGGTTCAGCGGCGTGATCGCGGTCGTGAAGATGACCACGAGGGTGTGCGCGTCGAGCGACGCGCTGATCAGCTCCGGCCGCGGCGGCACCGTCACGGAGATGGTCTGAGCCGTCGGCCACAGGCTGTTCAGGGTCACGTCGACATCGGTCGTCGTCCCGGCCGGGACGGTGGTCAGGATCTGCCGTCCGTCGATCCCGCCCGAGCTCAGCGAGCTCTCGGAGAGGAGCCAGTCCGCGAGCGGGCCCTCGCCGGGCGCCATTGAGATCGACATCTGGTTGTCCGCGGCGTTGAGCTCCCAAACCACCTGCGGCCGGGCGTAGATCACGCCCTCGACCACCAGGAGCAGGGCCGCGAGCGCGCAGGCCGCTAGCCAGAGGATTCGCGCGACGGAGCGCCGCTCCCGTGCGCCGCCTAGGAGCTGGAACGAACGTCGCTCAGCCGTGCCCACCTGCATTGCCCAGCACAAAGTGCGCATCGCGGGCGCCGATGAAGAGCGCCGTTAGACCTCTTGTTGCCGGGCGGTTGGCCTCTGATCTGCCCGGCCGGCCGGCGGCACGATCGAGCCGATGATCGCGGTTCGGAAACCGCCGCGGCCGCTCGTTCGACGGTCCCGGCGGACAGCGGAGGGCGATACCGGTTCCGGTGACAGGGTCCGGAAGCATCCGCTTGCCCGCGCGGCTTCGATCGTCCTGCTGGTCGCGTTGCTGGCGTCCCTTGGCGGCGGCGGCGTCGCCGCCGACGCAGCGAACGCCTTTGCGCTCCAGGCCCGGATGGGAGCGCTGGAAACGCGGTGGTCCGAGATGGTCGCCGACGGCGTCGACCCGGCGAACCTGGCCGAGCTTCGGAGCCAAGCCGCCCAGGTCGAATCCGTCACCTGGTTCGGAATGCCCGCGGCCTTCCTGCTGCCGGACACCAGCGTCGTGCTGGATCGCTGGGAGGTGAAGACCGGCTCGGTGTGGGCGAAGGCGATGGCCGACGGACGCGAGAGCGCCCTGTTCGCCGAGCGGCGACTGCAGGGGCTGCTGCCGGACGAGCCCGCGGCGGCGAGAAAAGATCGGCTTTCCCAGCTCGCGGACGCTTCAACGCCGGCCGAGTATCACGAGCTCTGGGACGAGTGGACCCTCGAGGCGGATCTCGTCCCGATCGATCGCTCCGTGGCGACGGCGGTTGGAGTGGTTGCGACGCTGATCGACCAGGCGCGCTCGCTGGGGATCCTGTCGGAGCCCGGGCCACGAGCACTTGCGCAGGCCGCGGAGTACGTCTCGCTCGCCGCCCGCGAGCGCGTCGACCGGTCGCAGCCGCTGGTGCGACTGCTGGACGGGACGGCAGCCGATCTCAACGCGCGGCTCGCGGCGGCGCGGCGCGCGAAGCAGGCGTTCAAGCAGGCGGCTGACGAGATCAGCAGAGGCGCGCTTTACGGAGTCGACGTGACCGGCTACGAGGAGCGCGTGCGGGCCGCGACGCGTGCCTACTCGACGGCGACGACGGCGGCGGCCCTGGACGCAGTCGCGAGCGACCTGACGAACAACGTGGTGAAGAGCCTCCAGCGCGCGATCACCTCGTGGATGAGCAAGGTCCACGTGATCGCGGGTGTCGCGGTGTACTACCAGACCCACGCGCTGAGCTGCGAGGAGGCCGCGACCTCGATGGCGCTCACGCACCAGGGCATCCATGTCAGCCAGGACCAGATCCTCGCCGCGATCGGTGCCGACCGGCGTCCCATGTATCGCGACTCGAGTGGCCGTATCCGCTGGGGCGATCCATACGTTTCCTTCGTCGGATCCGTCGACGGGGACATGAGCAACTACACCGGTTACCAGGCGAACTACCCACCGCTCGTGCGCGTGTCGAAGGCCTATGGCGCGCGGATCCTCGATTACGGCTACGTCACCGCCGCGACGATCTACGCCAGGCTGGCGGCCGGTCACCCGGTGGTCGCGTGGGCGACCTGGGATTGGGCGTGGCATCCCCGCCACGACTACATCGCCTTCGACGGACGGTCCGTCCCCTGGATCGGACCGACCTTCGCGTCGCATGTCTACACGGTCGTCGGCGTCCGGCCGGACGCGGTCCTGGTGAACGACCCGATGCGCGGCCAGTACTGGGTTGGAAAGGCGGCCTTCGAAGCGGCCTACTCGGTCTTCAACGAGGCGATCGTCTTCGCCTAGGAACGATGGACATGAATGGCCGCAGGGCTGGTGAAACCGCATGACAAGGGTGATCCTCGCGAGCGCAATCGGCGCCGCCGCCCTGCTGTACTTCGTCGTTTGGGCATGGCGGCGCAGCCGGGTTCGGCGGCAGCGCCGGCGCGCGCCAGGGGTCCAGTGGGCGTCGATCCTGACCGCGGTGGTATGCGGGTCGCTGATCGGCGGCAGCGCCGGCGTCGCCGGCCGCTACTTCCTGCCCTACGACTCGCCACAACCCCTTCCGGGAGTCACCAACGTCGCCGCCCAGCCACTCGACCCGGAGCCGTCGCCCGGCCCGGCGCCGTCGCCGAAGCCACTCCCGGCCCGCCTGGTGCTGCAGGTGCCCTACACCACCCAGGCGCCCCTGGGCAACTGGGCCGCGCACCAGGAGAGCTGTGAGGCTGCGACGCTGACGATGGTGCTCGCGTACTGGAACCACGACCCTGAGATCGTGATCAGCCCGCGCGCCGCCGATGCTTCGATCAATCGCATCGATGCGATGAAGACCCAGCTCGACCTGACCAACACCCTGCTTGGCCAGCTCGCGCGGGACCATTTCGGCCTCGGCTACGAGATCATCCCGAACACCCCGGCCAACATCCGCGCGCAGATCGCGGCCGGCCGGCCGATCATCGCGGAGGTTCGCACGCACGGCCTTGGGAACGGAAACTACCCGGGCTACTTCAGCCATTACGAGGAGAAGGGCTGGTCGGTGCCGCACTTCATCGTGATCATCGGTTACGACTCGACCGGCGTCTTTCTCAACGACGCGGGCATCAGCAAGGGCCGCGGCTACCACATCTCGTTCGCGCAGCTGACCCATGCCATCGACGACCTTGACGTCCACCACCCGAATCTCAACGAGGGCCAGGTGCTCCTCGTGGTCGCGCCCGTGGCGCCGACGAGGATTCCTCCTGGCATCTTCTAGCTCGCGGATCGAGCTGGCGCCGGCCTCCCAGAAGGCCGGCGGGTCTGTGACTCCGCCTGCCCTCGGCCGGCGGGCGGTCGCGAACACCGCCTTCATACTCGCGGCGCGGACCGCGTCGAAGCTCGTCTCGCTCGTCGTCGTCGTCGTGCTTGCGAACGCGCTCGGTGCGGACGGCTACGGCCGCTACACCACGCTGATCGCGTTCTCGGCGCTCGTGTCGGTTCTCGCGGACTTCGGCTTCAACCCGCTCTACACGCGCGAAGCCGCGCGGAACCCGGAGCGCCTGGGCGACTTTCTCGGCACCCTCCTCATCCTCAAAGTCGCGCTGAGCGCCGTCGCCCTGGTCGCGCTCGGCCTCGCGCTTGGTCTTGGCGCGGGCCTGTTCGACCTGGCGCTACCGGGGGCGGCGCTGCTGATCACCACCGCCTACGCGAACCAGCTTCGCGACAGCTTCTACGCGGTCGGCCGCGTCGCCTTCGACGCGATCGCGATCGCCTGCGAGACCGCGATCCAGGCAGGTCTCATCCTCTTTGGCGCCCACGAGCACGCCGGCGTGGCGTTCTTCGTGTGGTCGTACGCCGCCTCTTACGCCTTCACATGCGTCTACTGTCTCGTCGTCATCAACGCGTTCCGGATCGGCCGGATACGAATGCGGTTCGACCTCGCGCTCGTGAAGAAGTGGCTCCCGCTCGCGCTGCCGTTCGGCCTCACCTTCTTCTTGACGAACCTCTACTTCCGGGCCGACGTACCGATCCTCCAGCATTTCCGGCCGTTCGCAGAGGTCGGCTGGTACCAGTTCGCGTACAAGCCGTTCGAAGCCCTGCAGTTCATTCCGCTCGCGATCCAGGCCGTGGTCTACCCGATACTCGGCGTCTACTTCGTCAGGGACCAGGGCCTCCTCCGCGCCGGCTACCGACGCTTTTTCAAGGTCCTTGTCCTTCTCGGTTGGCCCCTGACCGTCGGCACGTTCATGCTCGCCGGCCCGATCGCGTCGGCCTTCAGGATGTTTCCGCAGTCGGAGGCGTCGCTGCGGATCCTCGCGTTTGCGATCGTGTTCCTGTTCGTCAACTCCTCGTTCTACGCGATGCTCAACGCGACCAACCGCCAGCACCTGAACGTGTGGTCGACCGGGATCGCATCGGTTCTGAACATCGGCCTGAACCTGCTGCTCATCCCGAAGTTCGGGTACCTCGCCGCGAGCGCGACCACGGTGGGAACGGAGGCCGCGCTCAGCGGTCTCGGTTGGTGGTTCGTGCAGCGCGGGCACCGCGAGCTGCGGCTCGACTGGCTGCGAGTCAGCTGGAAGATGCTGCTCGCCGGCGCGGTGATGGCCGCGGTCCTGTTGCCGCTGTCGCATTCGCGCGTGTACATCGGGCTGGCGGTGGGCGCGGTCGTCTACGTCGCCGCGCTGCTCGCGCTGCGCGTTGCCGACGCCGAGGAATGGCGCCTGCTCGTAGGCAATCGCGCCTTTGCGCGGTTGTCCCGGGGCTAGGCGGGCGGGGTCGAACGACCCGTCGCGCCCGGGCCTGACAGCCCTGAGGTGCGGGCGGTCGCGCGCCGATGATCAGTGACATGGCAGCGATGGAGACACGGCATGGGATCAAGAGGATCGTCGTCGGCGTCGACGGATCGAAGCAGTCGGGGCAGGCGGTGCAGTGGGCGATCAGCATGGCGAGGGGCATGGACTCTGAGGTGATCGCGGTGTTCGCTATCGCGCCGCCCGTCTAACTTCGACGGCGGATGGTCGGCGGGCACCGTCCCGGTCCAGTTCGACGAAAAGTGGCGGGCCGAGATCACGCAGGAGTTCGAGAAGGACTGGTGCGCGCCGCTGCGCGACGCGGGCATCAAGTACAGGCCTGTGGTCGAAGACGGGCGGGCCGCCTCGGTCCTGATCAAGGTGGCCGATGCTCTCGACGCTGACGTGGTGGTCGTCGGGCGGCGCGGCCGCGGCGGCGTCGCCGAGCTGCTCCTCGGCAGCGTCAGCCACGAGCTCGTGCTGCACTGCAAGCGCCCGGTGCTCGTCATCTCGTCCGCGCCCTAGCCGGCGGGTCGCGCGCGCAGTTCGCGCGCTCGCTACTCTCTCGCGCATGAAGCTCGACGCCTACACCGTCGTGTTCCTGAGGCGGCCGGCCGATGCGCCGTCCTTCAGCGATGAGGAGCTCGAGACCCTGCAGGCCGAGCACGTCGCCTTCAACGCGCGCATGCGCGCGGAGGGGAAGGCGCTCCTGACCGGACCGCTGCGCGGCCAGCCTGACGAATCGCTGCGCGGGATCAGCGTCTTCCGCACCTCGGTCGACGAGACCCGGTCGCTGATGGAGGCGGATGCGTCCGTCCGCGCCGGCCGCCTGACGTTTGAGGTCTGCAGGTGGCTCGTGCCCGAGGGCACGCTCGGGGAAGCACCCCTCGAGCGCATCGAGGTCGGGTGAGCGATGCCGACCGCCATCCGGCCTGAGATCGCCGTTCGGGGCCGCGACGTACTCGGCGAGTGCCCGGTCTGGTTCGCCGCTGACGGAGCGCTGCGCTGGATCGACAGCACGGCCGGGCGCGTCCACGCCCTCGATCCGTCGACCGCGCGTGTCGAGAGCATCGACGTCGGCCAGACGATCGGCTCGATAGCACCCACGGCGCGAGGTGGCGTCGTCGCGGCGACCGGCGGCGGCTTCTCGCTCATCGACCGCGACGGCCACACCACCCTCCTCGCCGAGGTCGAGCGCGACATGCCCGGGAACCGGATGAACGACGGCAAGTGCGACAGCCGCGGGCGCTACTGGGCCGGCAGCTGGACCGTCGACCTGACGCCCCAGGCCGCCCTGTACCGGCTGAACACCGACCATTCCGTCGACGTGATCCGCAGGCCGGTCACGTGCTCCAACGGCATCGGTTGGAGCCCGGACGACCGCCTGATGTACTACGTCGACAGCACGACGTACCGCGTCGACGTGTACGACTACGACCCCGAATCAGGCGGGATCCGCGCGCGACCGCCGCTGGTCGAGATCGCCGAGGCGACCGGCATGCCGGACGGTCTCGCCGTCGACGCCGACGGCTGCGTGTGGCTCTGCCTGTGGGGCGGCTCGGCGGTGCATCGCTACGACCCGCACGGCCGTCTCGACACCGTCGTCGAGCTCCCGGCGGCCAACGTGACGTGCTGCGCGTTCGGGGGCGCCGACCTTCGCGACCTCTACATCACCACCGCGCGCGAGGACCTCGACGAGGCGGCACTCGCCGCGCAACCCGACGCGGGTTCGTTGTTCGTCTGCCGTCCGGGCGTCTCCGGGCTGACGCCGAACGCCTTCGCGGGCTAGCCGCCCGCCTCTTCGAGGCGGCGCGCGACCCGCTCCGCCAGCTCCTTCACCGTGCGCTCGGCGACCGCGTGCATCACGGATTCGTTCAGACCCTCGCCAAGCTTGCCCAGCGGCGGCTCGTACTGGCCCGACACCACCAGCCTCGTCGCCTCCGCGCCATTCGCCGTGAGCGTGACCGAGCCTCGCATGGTTGGAAAGAGCTTCTCGGCAAAGGTCGCGCGCCAGCTGAACTCGACCACCGCCCAGGTGGCGGTCTTCACCACCGCGCCGAACTCCACGTCGACGCGCTTGTGCACCGGGATCCCGGCCACGTGAATGCCGACCCCGCGCGGAAACCAGTGCTCAGGGTCCGCCGTCAGCGTGGGCGTCAGACGAGCTATGGGCAGCGGGATCGCGACCTCGTGCTGCAGCCGGACGAAGTGCTTCCGTCCTCGCGCGCTGCTGCGCACCGACTGCCAGGGCATCGCGCCGCGAGCTTACGCGGCGCGGCGGCCCGAGGGGACCAGCTAACTTTCGCGAATCGAGAACAACCCGCAACCACTGGGCGGTCTCCTCGTCGCGGATTTCAGCCGCGCCCTGGCCGGGCCGTACGCGACGATGTTCCTCGGCGATCTCGGCGCGACGGTGATCAAGGTCGAGCGGCCGGGGGGCGGTGACGAGAGCCGCGGCTGGGGACCTCCGTTCAGCAACGGCGTCAGCACGTACTACCAGTCGATCAACCGAAGCAAGCGCGCGGTGGTGTGCGACCTGTCCACCGACGCCGGTCGCGCCGCGGCGCTCGAGCTGTGCCTCCGCGCGGACGTCGTCGTCGAGAACTTCCGCGCCGGGACGCTCGAGCGTATGGGCCTGGGCGTCGACGAGCTGATGCGGCGCAATCCGCGCCTCGTTCACTGCACGATCACCGGCTTCGGCGACGGCGCCGGCAAGGACATGCCCGGCTACGACTTCCTCCTTCAGGCCGTCGGGGGGCTCATGAGCGTCACGGGCGAACCCGACGGCGATCCGCTGCGCGTCGGCGTCGCGATCGTCGACGTCGTCACCGGGCTGCACGCGCTGGCCGGAATCCTCGCCGCGCTCCGGCAGCGGGAGCTGACCGGCCGCGGTGCGCACGTGAAGGTCGACCTTCTCAGCTCGCTCCTGAGCGCGCTCGTCAACCAGGTGTCGGGTTACCTCAACGCCGGCGTGGTGCCGCAGCGCATGGGCAACCGGCACCCGAGCCTCGTGCCCTACGAGCTCGTCCCGGCGAAGGACCGGCCGATCGCGCTCGCGATCGGCAACGACGCGCAGTTCGCGGCGTTCTGCGAGGAGGCCGGCGTCGCCGCCCTGGCGCGTGACGCGCGGTTCACCACCAACGCTGCGCGGGTCCAGCATCGCGACGAGCTGCTGGGGCGCCTCGATGGGCCGCTGCGGTCCGCGACGGCAGCCGAGTGGGTCAGGCGGCTCACCGCGCGCGGGGTGCCCTGTGGGGTGGTCAACCGCGTCGACGAGGCGGTCGAGCTCGCGACGCGCCTAGGGCTCGAACCGATCGTGGAGATGACCGACGCGTCCGACCGCACCTGGCGCCAGGTCCGCAACCCGATCTCGCTGTCGGGAGCGGGGCCGGCCTACGCGTCGCCGCCGCTGCCGTTCGACGAGCTCCCGACGCTGGAAGCCCTCCTCAGCGAGCTCGGCCCGAACGCACACATCAAGTAGACGCGCGTGAAGCGCGCCCGCTTGAGGCGTTTTCAAGCTGGGAATACTCGATCCATGAACCAGGTCAAAACCGCGCTGCTCCTCGTCGCGATGACCGTGCTGCTGGTGCTCGTGGGCCGCGTGCTGCTCGGTCCGCAGGGCGTGATCCCGTTCTTCGTCCTCGCGCTGGTCATGAACGGCGCCGCGTACTGGTTCAGCGACCGCATCGCCCTTGCCTCCGCGCGCGCCCGCGAGGTGACGCCCGAGGAGGCGCCGATGCTGTTCCGCCTGGCGGACCGCCTCGCCGCGCAGTACCGCGTCCCGCGCCCGCGCGTCTACGTCAGCCCGGACCCCTCGCCGAATGCGTTCGCGACCGGCCGCAACCCGCACCACGCCGCGATCTGCGTCAACCAGGGCCTGCTCCGCATCCTCGACGAGGAGGAGGTCTACGGGGTGCTCGCGCACGAGTTCGGGCACGTGCGCAACCGCGACATCCTCATCAGCTCGGTGGTCGCCGTCCTCGCGGGCGCGATCACGCTGATCGCCAACGTCGCGCAGTGGGGCCTGATGCTCGGCGGCTACGGCGGCCGGGACGACCGCAACCAGGGCATCGGCGGCGGCATCGCCGGCTTGCTCATGATCTTTCTCGCGCCGCTGGCGGCGCTGTTGATCCAGCTCGCGGTCTCACGCTCGCGCGAGTACGAGGCGGATCGAACCGGCGCCGAGGTCTCAGGTGACCCGCTCGCGCTCGCGTCAGCGCTGCGCAAGCTGCAGCGCGGAGCGCAGATCGTGCCCTCGCAGACCGCGCAGCCCGCGTTCTCGCACCTCTACATCGTCAACCCGCTGAGCGGCCAGAGCCTGTCCGGCCTGTTCAGCACGCACCCGCCGATCGAGGAGCGCATCCGCCGCCTCGAGGCGATGGCCGGAGGCATGCGCCAGGCGTCTTAGGGCGCGCTAGGCGGCCGCGCTCGTGCAGGCGGCCGGCGCGCGGCCCCAGCGGTCGCGCAGTGCGTTCACCCGCTGCGCGGAGGCGTGGATCTGGACCCAGCTCAGGCGTCCGGAGATGACCGCCTTCTTCACAGCGAGGATCGCGGAAGCCTCGTAGCTGGGGCTGCCGTTGCTGAGAAGGATCATGTCGTTGCCGGCGGCGAGCGAGAGGATGGCAGCCTGCGGCAGCGACCACTTCGCGCCGATTCCGCCCATGCTGAGCGAGTCGGTCATCACGACGCCGTCGAAGCCGAGCTGCGTGCGGATCAACCCGACGACCTGCGGCGAGAAGATGGCCGGCACGGTTCGCGCGCCGAGCGCGGGCTCGTACACGGCGGTGACCATCACCGCGTCCGCGCCGGCCGCGACGCCGGCCCGAAACGCCGGCACCTGGACGCTCATCCAGTGGGCGGCGGATTCCGAGTCGGTCGGGATGGCGAGGTGAGGATCGCCGGCCGCGCCGCCCAGGCCAGGGAAGTGCTTCAGGGTCGCGCCGACGCCCCCGTCGTGGAGGCCCTGTACCGCGGCGGCCACGAGCGGCGCGACGCTGTTCGTCTTCGACCCGAACGAGCGGCCACCGATCACGGCGTCGAGCGGGTTGGTGCGGACGTCAGCGACCGGCGCGAGGTTGAGCCCGAGCCCCGCCGCGCGCAGGCCCGCGGCGCTCGCCTTCTCGAGGTCGTGCACGTGCGCGGCGCCGCCCGAGGCCATGACCACCTGCCATGGCGGCGCGAACGGCGCCTTGACGTTGGTCACGTCGCCGCCCTCCTGGTCGAGCATGGTGAGCAGCGGGTGCGAGAGGCACTCCCTGGCCGAGAGCGCGAGCAGCTGATCATTCATGCGCTTCAGCCCCTGCGGGGTGCCCCCGAAGTTCGCGGCGAAGAGCAGGGCGCCGCCGATGTGGTCGTTGACGAGCACGGACTGCACCTGCGGCCACGGCGTCGACGCGGTCCAGGACAGGACCATGATCGAGCCGATGTCGGCATCGAGGTTCCAGGCCTCGGCGGTGGGGGATGGCGAAGCTGATTCGGATGCCGAGGCCGAGGGGCCTGGCGACCGCACGACGGCCGCGGCCGAGCTCGTGCCGCACGCCACGATCGCGAGCAGGGCCAGGACGAGCGTCGCGAGGCGCGGCATGGAGGACAAGCAGATCGCATAACGGCCCAGGCCGTGTCAAGGTTCCGGCGCAAGCAATCGCCGCCGGACTCGTTTGACCAGCCACCAAGTCGTCTGTTAGGGTTCGCCCGTCTCTCGCGACGGGGGTGCGGGAACCAAAGCCTGGGGGTAGGCGTTGCGCATCAACCGCTATGTGACCCATGCGGTCGTGCTGCTGATGGCAGTCGTGCTGTCCAGCTATAGCGTCGCGTCCTATCTCCGCCCTACCGGCCCGATCAGCGCCCGAGCGGCGAACGCGGACTCGACGGGCGGCGCGGTGGGCGACGTCTCACTCGGCCGCTACACGACCATCATCAAGCCCGTTTCGATCCCGACCGCCGCGCTTCCGGACCGCTCGCCGATCGCGTACACGGTCACGGAAGGCGACACGCTCGCGAGCATCGCGGCCGCGCTCAAGATCCCGATGCGCGAGATCACGTGGTCGAACCCGGGCCTGAAGCTGCCGCTTGCGGCCGGAACGGTGCTGCACCTCCCGCCGGTCCCCGGCTTTGTGGTCGTGGTGAGGTCCGGCGACACGCTGCGCGGCATCGCATCGGCGTACGGCATCGACCCGGGCGTGATCGTCGACTTCAACCGCATCCGAACGCTGCCGCCTGCCGGCTCGGTGCTGATCGTGCCCGTCGACCCCAGCGTCGGGCCGAACCTGCCGAACGGGAAGCTCGCCGACCCGCAGAAGCCGGGCGCGTTCATCTGCCCGATCCCCGGCGCGAAGATCATCCAGAAGTTCGGCCCCACGTCCTTTGCGCTCGAGCCGCCCTATGACGGCTACGCGCACTTCCACACCGGCGTCGACATCATCGCGGGCTACGGCACGCCGATCCTGGCCGCGGCCGGAGGCACCGTGACCGGTGTCGGCTACCTCGGCGATTACGGTTTTCGGGTCGAGGTGACCGACAGCTACGGGTTCGTCGAGGTCTACGCGCACATGGAGACCGGCACCGTGATGCTCGGCCAGCAGGTGCAGCAGGGCGACCGCGTCGGCCTGGTCGGCAGCACGGGCCTTTCGATCGGCTCGCACCTGCACCTGCAGCTCGAGATCGGCGGCGTGCCGACCGACCCCCTGCCGCTCGCCGGCTGCACGTTCTAGGCGGCTCGCGTCCCGCGCGGCCACCCGGCATGCGCGCTCGGCAAACGGCCTAGATTTCGACCTCGATGAGCGCGCTGCTCGGCCTGGACGTCGGGACGACCGGCGCACGCGCGATGGCGATCGACGCGGAGGGTACGGTTCTCGCTTCGGCGTCGGAGGGCTACCCGCTCGCGACGCCGCATCCCGGCTGGAGCGAGCAGGATCCAGAGGACTGGTGGCGCGCGAGCGCCCACGTCCTCGCGGAGGTCGCGGCCCAGCTGCGCGAGCCGCCCACCGCGCTCGGCCTCACGGGCCAGATGCACGGCTCGGTGTTTCTCGACGAGCGGGAGGCCGTCATCCGTCCGGCGCTGCTCTGGAACGACCAGCGCACGGCGGAGCAGTGCGACGAGATCACCCGTGCGGTCGGCGCCGAGCGCCTGATCGAGATCACCGGCAACCCAGCGATCACCGGGTTCCAGGCGCCGAAGATCCTCTGGCTCCGCGACGCGGAGCCGCGCAGCTACGAAAGGGTGCGGCACGTGCTGCTGCCGAAGGACTATGTGCGCCTGCGCCTCACGGGTGAGCGTGCGACCGATGCATCGGATGCCTCGGGGACGCTCCTGCTCGACCTTCGCCGCCGCGTGTGGTCGGACGACATCCTTCGTGCGCTCGACATCGACCGCGCGTGGCTCCCATCGCTCCACGAAGGGCCCGACCTCGCCGGTCGCGTGACGGCGACCGACGCCGGGCTGCCGCGCGGCCTTCCGGTCGCCGCGGGCGGGGGCGACAACGCGGCCGCGGCGGTCGGAACCGGGATCGTGCGCGCGGGTGTGATGAGCTGCTCGATCGGCACGAGCGGCGTGCTGTTCGCGCACTCCGACCAGCCGCGCATCGAGCCGCACGGCCGGCTGCACGCCTTCTGCCATGCCGTGCCCGGCGCGTATCACCTGATGGGCGTGACGCTCGCGGCCGGCGGTTCGCTGCGCTGGTGGCGCGACGTGCTCGGAGGCGACTCGGACTACGAGGAGCTCGCGGCCGCCGCCGCAAAGGTGCCGGCGGGCAGCGAGGGCCTCGTTTTCCTGCCGTACCTCAGCGGCGAGCGCACGCCGCACCTCGACGCAAGCGCGCGCGGCGCGTTCTTCGGGCTGACGGCGCGGCACACGCGCGCGCACCTCACGCGCGCAGTGATGGAGGGCGTCGCCTACAGCCTTGCGGACTCCCTCGATCTGATGGCTGCGCTTGGTGTCAGCGCAGACGAGATCCGCGCGACGGGCGGCGGCGCGCGGAGCGCGGCATGGCGCCAGATCCTGGCCGACGTGCTCGATCGGCCGGTCCACCGTACGACCGTCGAGGAGGGCCCGGCCTACGGCGCGGCCCTCCTCGCGGGCGTGACCGCGGGCGTCTTCGGCGACGTCGAGGACGCGGCGTCGCGCGTCCGCCTCGCGTCCTCCGCGGAGACTCCCGATCCCGAGCGGCACGCGCGATACGCCGAGCAGAGGCACGTGTACCGGCGTCTGTACGGCGACACCGCCGCCGCGATGCACCTCCTCGACCGGCTCGGCCGAGAATAGGTCGGATGCAGCACACACGACTTGGCCGCACCGGCCTCCAGGTGTCGCGCCTGTGCCTCGGGACGATGACCTTTGGTCTCCAGATCGACGAGGCGGCCTCCCGCGCCGTCCTCGACCGCGCCGTCGAGGGCGGGATCACGTTCATCGACACCGCGGACGTCTATCCGCTCGGCGGCGGCGTCGACCTCGCCGGCCGGACCGAGGAGATCATCGGCCGCTGGATGAAGGGACGGCGCCAGGAGTTCGTCCTCGCGACGAAGTGCTTCGGCCGCACGGGCCCGCAGCCGTGGGACGTCGGCAACAACCGCCGCCACATCATGGACGCCATCGACGCGTCGCTCCGCCGGCTCGGCACCGACTACGTCGACCTCTACCAGCTGCACCAGGACGACCCCGACACCCCGCTCGACGAAACGCTGCGCGGGCTCGACGACCTCGTCCGCTCGGGCAAGGTGCGCTACATCGGCTGCTCGAACTTCCTCGCGTATCGCGTCGCGCTCGCGCTGGGCCGCAGCGATGCCCTCAGCCTCGTGCGGTTCGCCTCCGTGCAGCCGCGCTACAACCTCCTGTTCCGGCAGTTCGAGCGCGACCTCTTCCCGCTGTGCCTCGAGCAGGGCCTTGGCGTCATCCCCTACAACCCGATCGCCGGCGGGATGCTTTCGGGCAAGCACCGGCGCGGCGCGCAAGCCGCCGAGGGGACGCGCTTCACGATCCCCAACGCGGGCCAGATGTACCAGGACCGCTACTTCCACGAGCGCGAGTTCGCGACCGTCGAGTCCTTTGCGAAGCTGGCCGATGAGGCGGGAATGAAGCCCGTGACGCTGGCGGTGGCCTGGACGATGCACAACCCGGCGATCACCTCGCCGATCATCGGCGCGAGTCGCGCCGAGCAGCTCGACGACTCGCTCGCGGCGGCCGAGGTCACGCTCGACAAGGACCTGCTCGCGAAGCTCGACGAGCTCACCCGCGAGTACCGGCGCGGAGACGCGCCGCGCTGATGCCGCACGCCGGCGACCTGGTCGCGGAGCTGCTGGCCAACTACGAGGTCACGCACGTCTTCGGCCAACCCGGCGGGCAGACGGCGGCGCTGTACGACGGCATCGCGCGGCGCTCGCCGCGCATCCGGCACGTGCTTGTGCGCGACGAGCGCTCGGCGGCGTACGCGGCGGACGCGTTCGCGCGGCTGACCGGCCGGCCCGGCGTCTGCGACGTCACGGTCGGCCCCGGCACGACGAAGCTCAGCGACGGGCTGGTCGAGAGCCACAACGCGTCGGTGCCCGTGATCGCGCTCGTCGGCGAGCTGCCGCGGGACTGGGCGCCGTACCGCGAGATGGGCGTCGCCTCGCAGGGCTTCGACCAGGTCGCGTTTCTCAACGCGATCACGAAGAGGACGCTCGAGGCGCCGTCGCTTGCTTCGCTCCCGCAGGCGATTCGGGGCGCCTTCCGGATCGCCACGAGCGGCCGGCCCGGACCGGTGGCCGTGATCGTGCCACACGACGTGTTCGACGCCGAGTGGGACGGCGACGCGAGCGCGACCGAGGCGGACGACCGGTACACGCATGCGCCTGCGTACCGGCCTCTGGCTGCGCGCGACAGCGTCGAGGCGGCCGCCGCGCTGCTGGCGGCCGCAAGGTCGCCGGTGATCGTGGCCGGTGGTGGCGTGCACGACTCAGCCGCGACCGACGCGCTGCGCGCGGTCGCCGAGCGCATCGGCGCCGTGGTCGTGACAAGCCTGTCGGGCAAGGGAGCGGTCGCCGAGACGGAGCGCTACGCCGGGGGGGTGCTCAACCCGCTCGGGACCACGGAGTCGCTGGAGCTCGCGCGCCGCGCCGACGTCGTGTTCTTCGTGGGCACCAAGGTGGGGCAGAACACGAGCCACAACTGGACGCTGCCACTCGCCGAGCAGTCGACGATCCACCTCGACTCCGACGCGAGCGAGCTCGGGCGGACGTTTCGGCCGACAGTCGCGCTGAACGGCGACGCGCGGGCGACGCTCGAGGCGCTCGCGGCGGCTCTGAAGGGCAGGCCGCGAAGCGAATGGCTGACCGACGCCGAGAACGCGCGCGCAAAGGCACAGGCGGACCGCGACGAGCTCGAAACGTCAGACACATCGCCGCTGCAGCCGCCCCGCTTGATGCGTGAGCTGGCCGCGCGGCTCTCGGCCGAGGATGTCGTCATCAGCGACGCGAGCTTCTCGGCCGGATGGATCGCGACGCACATTCCGGCCAAGAGTGCCGGCCGGCATTTTCTCTTCGCGCGTGGGCAGGGCGGCCTGGGCTACGCGGTGCCCGCGGCCATCGGCGCCGCGCTTGCGAGGCCGGACGTCCGCGTCGTCACGGTCAGCGGCGACGGCGGCTTCAGCTACGCGATCGGCGAGCTCGCCACGCACGCGCAGCAGGGCTTGCGCACGGTCAACGTCGTCCTGAACAACGGCACGCTCGGGTGGCTCGCGATGTGGCAGCGGATGTTCTTCGACGGGCTGCGCGAGTCGGTTGACCTCGAGGGCGACGCGGGCGGCCCGAACTTCGCCGACGTGGCGAGAGGCCTCGGCTGCGCGGGCTTTCGCGTCGAGTCGCCCGACGAGCTGACGGACGCGCTCGACGCGGCGTTTCGCGCGCCGGGGCCGTCCGTGGTCGACGTGCGCGTGGACGCGAATGCGACGCCGATCCACAGCTACCGCCGCCGCCTCGCGGAGGGGAAATCACACGCGCGCCCCGGGACCGTCTACCAGCTGCCGCCGTGGCGCCGCAGCCCGTCGCGCTGATTCGTTAGGGAGGGTTGGCATGGAGAAGAGGTTTGCCGGCAAGGTCGCGTTCGTCACCGGCGCCGCGACCGGCATGGGGCAGGCGATGGCGGTGCGGCTCGCGTCCGAGGGCGCGCTGGTCGGCGTCAACCACCTGCCGAACATCGACCCGACCGAGACGCTGAACCGCATCAAGGAGGCGGGCGGCGAAGGGTTTCCTGTGGTCGCGGACGTGCGCAAGCCCGACCAGGTGACGGCGATGGTGCAGCAGGTCGCCAAGCGCGGCGACGTCGTCTCGAACGCGGGCATCAACCCGACGGTCACGTGGGACAACACCACGGTCGAGCAGTTCGATGCGCTGTCGGAGACGAACTTTCGCGGCACCTGGCTCGTGTGCACGGAGGGCGCGAAGCAGATGATCAAGGAGGGCCACGGCGGAGCGATCTGCTGCACGAGCTCGCTGTCCGCGCACGTGGGCTCGCCGACGCAGGTCGCGTACTGCGGCACGAAGGCCGGGGTGAGCATGCTCGTCAAGGCGCTCGGGGCGGTGTTCGGCGAGCACGGGATCCGCATCAACGCGATCGAGCCCGGCTGCATCGACACGCCGATGGCCGCGCCGCTGCTCGCGGACCCGGCGGCCCTGAAGTACTACGTCGACCGTATCGCGCTGCACCGCGTCGGCAGGCCGGAGGAGATGGCGAGCATCGTCGCGTTCCTGCTGAGCGACGACGCGAGCTACCTGACGTGCACGACGATCCTTGCTGACGCCGGGTTCATCGTCAACGCCGAGCTCTAGTTGTCGCTCCTAGGGATCGACCTCGGTTCGAGTGCGATCAAGGCGGTGGCGTACACCGTCGACGGCGAGGTCCTCGCGTCGGCGCGCGAGCCGGTGCCGACGTACCGCGCGCAGCCGGGCTGGTCGGAGATCAAGGTCGAGGAGTCGATGGCCGCGTTCGATCGCATCCTTGGCTCGGTTGCGCGCGACCGAGCGCTGCGCCGGGACCCGCCGGTCGCGATCTCGTTCAGCTCGTCGGGCCGCGAGGTCTATCCCGTCGCTGAGGACGGCCGTCCGCTGGGCCCATGCCTGATGACGGCGGACACGCGCGGCGATGACGTCGCTGCGCAGACAAGGGCGCGTCGTTCGCCCGAGGATTGGTTCGGGCTCACAGGGCACGTACCGCGGCGCATGGACCCGGTGAACCGCGCGTTGTGGTGGCGGCGCGAGGATCCCGCCGTCGCGGCGCGCGCGCGATGGTTCATGAACTGGCACGAGCACTACGCGCTCCAGCTGAGCGGCCGGCCTGTCGTGGACGCGAGCGACGCGGCGGCGTGGGCGACGTACGACGTCGCGACCGGTGAGTGGTCGAGCGAACGCATCGCGGAGAGCGGCATCGACGCGCGGTGGCTGCCGGAGATCCGGCCCGACGCGTCGCCGATTGGTCCGGTTCTCGACACCGCGGCGAAGCGTTACGGGTTGCCGCGCGACGTGCTCATCGTCACCGGCGCCTGGGATGCGTTCGCGGCCTCGGTCGGCTCGGCGGCGGTGGACCCGGGCGTCATCGGGCTCGCGTGCGGCACGTGGCACTCGTTCACGGTGCCGGTACGCGCGGGCTGGCCGGTCGAGCTCGTGCACCAGGACATGACCGTCGCCCCGCACCCCGGCCCGACCGGGTTCGCGATCCTGCGGACCGACCCGAACGGCACGAGCGTAATCGACTGGGCGCGCGGCCTGATGCACGTGTCCACCGCCGACCTGGCGCGCGGCCTCGCGGCGGCCGGATCTGGCCCGAGCGGGGTGTTCGCGGATGCGCTGCTCACGCCGCGGCCGCACGTCGCGGGCGGAGAGGCGACCGGCGGGCTCATCGCCGGCCTGACCCTCGCGACGGCGCCGGTCGACATCATCCGGGCGCTCCTGGAGGCGATCGCTGTGCACTTCGCGGTCACGGTGGACAGACTGCGGCGCTGCGGCGTCGAGTGCACGCTGGTGCGCGCCACCGGCGGTGGCTCGAAGCTCGACTGGTGGCTGCAGCTGCACGCGGACGCCACGGGCATGCCGGTTGAGGTCGTCGACCAGGACGAACCTGGCGCGTTCGGCGCGGCGATCCTCGCGGGCGTCGGAGCGGGCGTGTATCCGTCGGTGTCCGCCGCGGTCGCGCGTCTGGTGAGAGTGTCGAAGCGGTTCGAGCCGGATCGCGGGCGCGGCGCGCTCTATGCCGACGTGCGGCGCCGGCTGGAGAAGGAGGCGGTGGCGGTATGACCGAGTCGCTGTCGACGCCGGCGCTCGTGGTCGACCTCGACGTCTTCGAGGCCAACGTCGAGGCGATGTCCGAGATGCTGCACGGCACAGGCAAGACGGTGCGACCGCACTTCAAGACGCACCGCACGCCCGAGCTGGCGAGGCGCGAGCTCGGCGGGCCGATCGTCGGCGCCACGTGCGCCACGGTGGGCGAGGCGGAGGCCGCGGTCGCGGCCGGCATCGACGACGTGCTGATCGCGAACGAGGTGGTCGACCCGCCGAAGATGGCGCGCATCGCGCAGCTGGCGCGCACGGCGAAGGTGATCGTCGCGGCCGACGATGCGGGCCCGGTTGCGGAGCTCTCGCGCGCGGCGCGGGCAGCCGGCGTGACCGTCGGCGTGGTTGTCGACGTCGACGTGATGCTGCACCGCTGCGGCGTCCCCTCGGCGGCCGACGCGGTCGCGCTCGCGCGCGTGATCAGCGCGTCGCCCGGGCTGCGCCTCGCGGGCGTGATGGGCTACGAGGGCCGCGTTCGCCTGACGGTCGAGGACCGAGACGCGAAGCTCGCGGCCGCGTACCGGACGCTCGGCGATGCGAAGGCCGCGATCGAAGCCGCGGGCTTCCCGGTCGAGATAGTCTCCGGCGCCGGCACCTCGACGGTGCGCGAGGCGCTCGCGGACCCGCACATCACCGAGGTGCAGGCGGGCGTCTTCTCGCTGATGGAGCCGGAGCTGCTCGTGATGGACCTGCCGTTCCGATGCGCCGTCGCCGTGCGCGCGACCGTGATCAGCCGCCACCCGGGGCGCTTCGTCGCGAACGCCGGCAGGCGCGTGATCGGCATCGACCACGGGCCGCCGATACCCGTCGGCTTTGCCGGCGCCGAGGTGGCCATGAGCGACGAGCACGCGACCGTCCGCATTGCGGGCGAGCCGCCTGCGCTCGGCAGCACGGTCGATTTCATCCCGGGGCAGATCCGCACGACGTTCAACCTGCACGACCGCGTGTGGGTCAGCCGTGGCGGAGAGATCGTCGACTGCTGGCCGGTCACGGCCCGCGGCGCATCGCAGTAGGAGGAGAGGGAGATGGCGGACAGGAGGCTCGAAGGCAAGGTCGCGATCCTCACGGGCTCATCACGCGGCATCGGCAAGGCGATCGCCGAGCGCTACGCGGCGGAGGGCGCGAAGGTCGCCGTGAACTATGTGAGCCAGCGGCGCGAGGCGGACGGCGTGGTCGAGGCGATTCGTCGCGCGGGAGGCGAGGCGATCGCGGTCGGCGGCGACGTGTCGTCAAGCGCCGACGTGAAAAAGCTCGTGCGCGAAACGGTAAACGCGTTCGGCCGCGTCGACATCCTCGTGAACAACGCGGGCGTGATGTACACGAAGCCCGTCCTCGAGACGACTGAGGACGAGTGGGACCGCACCATCGACGTGAACCTCAAGGGCGCGTACCTGTGCAGCAAGGAGGTCGCACCGCTGATGCTGGAGCAGAAGAGCGGGACGATCATCATGATGTCGTCCAACTCCGGGCTCTACCACCCGTCGGCGATGCGGTTCACCGAGTACGTGGTGTCGAAGGCGGGGATGAACGGGCTGACGAAGGCGCTGGCGCTGGCCCTCGGCCCTCACGTCACCGTGAACGCGATCTGCCCGGGGTGGATCAAGACCGACATGGTCGCGGACACCGATCCCGCGGTCGAGAAGCGCATCCTCGACGAGACCGCGCTGCACCGCTGGGGCACGACCGACGACGTCGCGGGCGCGGCGGTGTTCCTGGCGTCGTCCGAGGCGTCATTCATCACGGGCGAGCTGCTGATCGTCGCCGGCGGCCGCGGCATGCACTAACGCCTCGAGGATGATCGCCAGGGACGTCGCGCCTGGGTCGGCTACGCCGCGGCTGCGCTCGCCGAGCCGGCTCGCTCGCCCGACCGTCGCGACCATCTGAGCCGTCGACTCCGCGCCCTCGCGTGCCGCCCGCGCCGCCGCGCGCAGATCGCCGCCGGCCCGCAACGCCTCCACCGCGGGGTGCAGCGCGTCGAGGATCGTCTTGTCGCCGGGCTTCGCGCCGCCTAGCTTCGTGATGGCCTCCTCGGCGGCTTCGGCGCACTCCAGCGGCGATGCGCCGCCGCCACGCACGACGCCCGCGACGGCCATCACTCCCGTGGCGTACACAGGCCCGGACGCGCCGCCCACCGATCCCATCGCCATCGCGACCTTCATCAGCAGGTCCGCGGGCGCCGCGTCCGGCGAATCCTCCAGCGCCCTGCGCACCGCTCGCGCCGCCAGCGACATCGTCACGCCGTGGTCGCCGTCGCCCGCGGCCGCGTCGAGGCGGCCGAGCTCATCGCGCGCGGCCTCGATGGCGTCTGCCGCGGCCAGGATGCACTCACGCAGGCTTCTCACGCCGGGTCGGCCACGTACACCCGGTGCAGCCAGCCGCCGGACCCGTACGGTGTCACCTTCTCGATGTGCATCCCGAGCTTCTCGGCCACGCGGCACGAGGGGACGTTCTCCGGCCGCACCAGCGAGATGAGACGCGTCAGGCCGAGGGTTTGAAACACGTAATCGCGGCACGCCAGGCCGGCCTCCGTGGCGATTCCCTGGTTCTGGTGCTCAGGGTGGACGTGCCAGCCAACCTCGACCTCGCGCGTGCCGTCGACCGTCCTGACCGCGGGCCCGCAGTCGCCGACAAAGGCGCCAGTCTCGCGCAGTTCGATCGCCCACAAGCCGAAGCCGTCCGCCTCGTAGCTGCGCAGCTGCGACTCGATCCAGGCCGCACATTCGTCTCGCGAGAATGGATGCGGGTAGTACCGCATCGAGACAGGATCGCCAAGGACGGGGAGGAGCACCTCGAGGTCGTCCGCTCGATAGCGCCTGAGCTTCAGCCGCTCCGTGGTGAGGACCGTGTCGTAACTCACATCCGGAAGCGCGCGGCGTTCGCGGGCGCGTCGAGCAGCTCTCGCAGCTCGGAGTCGAGCACCGTCACCGTCACAGAGGCGCCCGTCATCTCGAGCGAGGTGATGAACTCCCCGACGTAGCTCCGTGCGACGCGCATGCCGGCAGCCTCGAGCGCTCGGCGCGCGCCGCGGTACAGCACGTACTGCTCGATGACCGCCGTCGCGCCGAGCCCGTTGACGAGCAGCGCGACCTCGCCGGAGCTGGCAGCGCCGAAATCCGCGACGATCGCGTCGACCAGGGCGCTCGCGACCGCGTCCGCGGGCTCGAGCGGTCCCCGCCGCACTCCCGGCTCGCCGTGCACTCCCATGCCGATCTCCATCTCGCCGTCGGGCAGCTCGAACGTAGGCCGCCCGGCGCCGGGCACCTCGCACGCCGACAGCGCCACGCCCATGCTCCGCGTGCGCTCGTTCGCCTTCGCGGCGATCCGCTCGACGTCATCCAGCGAGTCGCCGCGCTCCGCGGACGCGCCCGCGCACTTGAAGACGATGATGTCGCCCGCGATGCCGCGCCGCTTCGCCGCCTCCGCGCGCGGCGCTGACGCGACGTCGTCCGCCACGCGCACCTCCCGCACGTCAATGCCCTCAGCCTGCGCCATCTGCATCGCGAGGCCGAAGTTCATCACGTCCCCGGCGTAGTTGCCATACGACATGAGCACGCCGTGGCCCATGTTCGCCGCGTGGATCGCCGCGAGCACGACGTCCGGCGGCGGCGACGCGAACACCGAGCCGCAGGCCGCGGCATCCGCGAAACCGACGCCCACGTAACCCGCGAACGCGGGCTCGTGCCCCGAACCGCCGCCGACGACGAACCCGACCTTGCCCCCGGCAGGGACCCTGCGCACTACGACGCGCGGCGCTGCGAGCGCAACGACGGAGTCGTGCGCAGCGACGAAACCCTCGAGCGCCTCGTCGACCACCGCGAACGGGTTGTTGATCAACTTTTTCAAGCGGCTATAACGTTGCACATCAAGGAGGGGACATGAAGTACGGCATCAACCTGTACCTGTGGGCCGAGGATATGCACGACGACCTCGTGCCCGTGCTCGAGCGCCTGAAGGAGATCGGCTACGACGGCGTCGAGGTGCCGATCTTCGACCTGAACGTCGACAAGTGGCGGATGTGGGGAAAGCGCCTGGACGAGATCGGCCTCGAGCGCACCGCGAACACCGTCATCGCGCCCGAGCACAACCCGCTGAGCGACGACCCGGCCGTGCGCCAGGCCGCGTACGAGCACCTGAAGCAGGTCGTCGACTGCTGCGCCGCCGCCGGTTCGCGCGTGCTGTGCGGGCCGCACCAGGTCGCGCTCGGCGTCTTCACCGGCAAGGGCGCGACCGAGGAGGAGTGGAAGCGCAGCGTCGAGCACCTGCAGAAGGTCGCCGAGCATGCCGCGACCCAGGACGTTGTGCTGGCCGAAGAGGTCGTGAACCGTTTCGAGATCTACCACGTGAACACGCTCGAGCAGGGCATCCGCCTCGTCGACGAGGTCGGTCACCCCAACTGCCGCATCCACCTCGACACGTTTCACGCCCACATCGAGGAGAAGGACCCCGCCGCAGCGATCCGCCAGGCCGGCTCGCGCATCGCGCACGTGCACATCTCCGAGAACGACCGCGGCGTGCCAGGGACGGGCGGGGTGCGCTGGGCCGCGAACTTCGACGCCCTTCGCGACATCGGCTACGACGGCTGGCTCACGGTCGAGGCGTTCGGCAACTTCCTGCCCAACCTCGCGGCCGCGACGAAGATCTGGCGCCCGCTGTTCCCGAGCGAGGACGTCCTGGCCGTGCAGGCCCTCGAGTTCCTCAGGAGCAGCGTGCACGCCCGCGCTTGACATCCCTCCGGGGCGGTAACAGAATGGCTCCACGATCCTGCGCCGCCTGCAAGATCATGCGGAGTGGCCATCGAAGGAGGGTGGGATGCCGGAAGCCGACGGTGAGGGCAAGAGCTTCTACGCGGACGTGAAGCCGCCGAGCCAGGGCTTCTTCCTCAAGGGCTCGGGCGCCCTGGACTGGGGGATGAGCAACCGGCTCGCGCGCATCTTCCGGCCGGCCACCGGCCGGACCGTGATGCTGGCGATCGACCACGGTTACTTCCAGGGCCCGACGACCGGTCTCGAGCGGGTCGACCTCAACATCCTGCCCCTGGTCCCGCACGCGGACGCGCTGATGTGCACGCGCGGCATCCTCCGCTCGACCGTCCCGCCGGACACGCGCACGCCGATCGTCATGCGCGCCAGCGGCGGGCCGAGCATCCTCAAGGAGCTCTCGGACGAGGAGATCGCGATCGACCTCGAGGACGCGACACGCCTCAACGTCGCCGCGCTCGCGGTGCAGGTCTTCATCGGCGGCCAGAACGAGACGCGGTCAGTGCACAACATGACCCGGCTGGTCGACCGCGGCCTTCGCTACGGCATCCCCGTGATGGGCGTCACCGCGGTCGGCAAGGAGCTGGCCCGCGACGCGCGGTACCTGCGCCTGGCGACGCGCATCTGTGCCGAGCTCGGCGCCCAGTTCGTGAAGACGTACTACTGCGAGGAGGGCTTCGAGACCGTCACGGCTGCGTGCCCGGTCCCGATCGTCATGGCCGGCGGCAAGAAGCTGCCCGAGCTCGACGCGCTGACGATGGCCTACAGGGCGGTCAACGAAGGCGCGGCCGGCGTCGACATGGGCCGAAACATCTTCCAGAGCGACAGCCCGATCGGGATGATGCGCGCGGTCTCGGCGGTCGTCCACGAGGGCAAGAAGCCGGAGGAGGCGTTCGAGATCTACCGCGCGACCGCGCCGTCCACGAGTGGACACGCCGCTCGGCGCTGAGGCCCGCCGCCCCCTCCTGAGCGTCGGCCTGATGACGGCCGACTGGATGCGGATGGGCGACGAGCTGGCGCGGATCGAGGCGGCGGGCGCGGACTTCGTCCACGTCGACGTGATGGACGGGTGCTTCTGCCCGCAGCTCACGGTCGGGCCGCAGGTGATCGCGGCACTGAAGACGCCGCTGCGCAAGGACGTGCACCTGATGATCGACGAGCCGCTCGACAAGGTCCGCGCGTACGTCGACGCGGGCGCATCCGCGATCACGTTTCACGTCGAGGCCACGCGCCACCCGCATCGCGTCCTGCAGGTGCTCGGCTCGAGCGTCACGCGTGGCGTCGCGCTGAACCCCGGCACGCCCGTCGTCGCGATCGAGCCGTTGCTCGACGACCTCGAGCTGGTGCTCGTGCTCGCCGTCAACCCGGGATGGGGCGGCCAGCGGTTCGCTGGGAACACCGAGCGGCGGCTCCACCAGGCGCGTGACCTGATCGCGCGGAGCGGCCGTGACGTCATGCTCGCGGTGGACGGCGGCATCACCCGCGACAACGCGGCTTCGGTTGCGGCGATGGGCGTTGACATGATCGTCGCCGGCAGCGCGGTCTTCGACGGCGGCGACGCGGGCGCGAACCTCCAGAAGCTCCGCGAGCAGACGGCGGCGGCGGCGGGGAGGGGCGCGCGATGAGGACGGAGGACCTTTTCAGCGGCGCGCTCGACGAGGTTCGCGCTGTGCTCGAGGCCGAAGGCGCCGCTGCGGAGGTCGATCGGCTCTGCGACGAGATCCTGAAGGCGAAGCGGATCGCGACCTACGGTGTCGGCCGCGAGGGCCTGATGATGCGCGCCTTCTGCATGCGGCTGATGCACCTCGGGCTCGACGCGCACGTCGTCGGCGACATGACCACGCCGCCGCTCGGAAGGGGCGACCTCCTCTTCGTCAGCGCCGGGCCCGGGTCGTTCTCGACTGTCGCGGCGCTCGTCGGCGTCGCAAAGGCAGAGGGCGCACGCACCGCCGCGATCACCGCGCAGCCTGACGGCGGCGTGCCGAAGTCGGTCGACACGGTGATCCACCTCCGCGCGCAGACCATGGCGAACGACCGAGGCGCGAAGACGAGCGTCCTCCCGATGGGCAGCCTGTACGAGGCCGCGATGCTGCTGTTCTTTGACGTCGTCTCGATCGTGCTCCGCGAGCGCACCGGCCAATCGGGCGAGGACATGCGTGGGCGTCACACGAACCTCGAGTAGGGCGCAGCGCGCCGCCAGCGGTCCGACCGTCGATCAGCTGATCGACATCGCGACGCGCTTCTACATCACCGGTGAGAGCCAGGTCGACATCGCGCGCAGCGTCGGCCTCGACGCCTCGACGGTGTCGAGGTACCTGAAGCGCGCGCGCGACGAGGGCATCGTCCGCGTCGAGATCCAGCGTCCGCGCAGCCTCCACGGCGACCTCGCGCTCGAGCTCGCGCAGAGCTTCAACCTCAAGCGCGCCGTCGTCGTCGCCGGCGACCCCGGCGCCGCCTCGTTCCAGGCTGTCGCGCGCGCCGCCGCGGACTACGTGAACAGCCAGCTCGTCAACGGCATGCGGCTCGGCCTCTCCTGGGGCCGCATGCTCTCGGCCGCGATCCACCTGCTACCGCCGGGCACGGTGAGCGATCTCGACGTCTCGCTGCTTCACGGCGGCGTCGGCAGCGCGGGCGCGGGCATCCAGGGCATCGAGTTGGCGAGGCACATCGCGTCGCTGCACCCGCACAGCCACGTCCACTACCTGCACGCCCCGGTGCTCGTCGATTCCCACGACATCAAGGACGCGATGCTCCGCGACGGATCGATCCGCGCCGCGCTGGAGTCCGCCACAACGCGCGACCTCGCGCTCGTCGGTATCGGCACGCTCGACGAGACGGCGCCGCTGATCCGCTACGGCCACATCTCGGCTCGCGATCGCAGGCGGCTGCTCGACGCCGGCGCCATCGGCGACATGTGCACCCGTTTCTTCACGCCCGAGGGCGACCCGGTGCACGTGCTCGACGACCGCCTCATCGCGATCGAATGGGACGCGCTCCGGCACATCCCTCTCGTCGTCGCGATGGCGGCAGGCCTCGAGAAGCGCGACGCGATCCTCGGCGCGCTGCGGGCCGGGGTGGTCAACGTGCTCGTGACCGACGAGGCGACCGCGCGCGCGGTGCTGCGGGCCGCCCGCGACTGACTTGAGCGGCGGCGTAGTCGTTACGGGAGGTCTCGGCTTCATCGGCGGGTACGTGGTCCGCGAGCTGGCCGCGCGAGGGCGCGAGGTCACGGCGGTTTCGCGCGGGCGGACCACGAGCCCGGAGATGCGCTTCGTGCTGCGCGACTCCCGCTTCGCCGACGAGACCGCGAGCGTGGAGGACCTCGATGCGCTCGTCGCTCTCTTCGAGCGCGTCCGCCCGCAGGCGGTCGTCCATTCGGCCAGCAACGTCGAGGTGACGGCGCTGTTCCAGGACCCGTACCAGGCGTTTCGAACCAACGTCACCGGGACGTTGAACGTGCTCGAGGCGGCGCGGCGCACCGGCGTGGAGCGCGTCGTCGACATCTCCTCGATCGGCGTCCTGCCCTCGATCCGCTACGAGCCGATCGACGCGAACCACCCGGTGCTGCTCGCGCGCGAGGGCCCGGGTAGCGGCGCCTACGGCGCGGCGAAGGCGTCAGGCGAGCTGTTCGCCTTCGCGTACCAGCGCGCTTACGGCCTGGACGTACGCATAGTCCGGCCCTCGGCCGTGTACGGGTTCGGGATGCAGTGGCACTCCGCGAACTACATGAAGCAGTTCGTCGAGCCCGCGGTTCGCGGCGAGGTCGTCCGCGTTCCCTCGGGCGGCCGGCTCCCGCGCGACTACACGCACGTGATCGACGCCGCGACGCTCACGGTCGCCGTGCTCGACTGCCCGCCGGACGCGGACCGCATCTTCTTCGCGGCCACCGGCGGGCCGCTGGTCACGGCGGCGCAGGCCGCAAAGCTCGTCGAGCAGCTCATCCCGGGCAGCGACATCGAGGTCGCCGAGGTGATGACCGCCGAGGACGAGATGGAGGCGTCCTTCCGCGGCGTGATCTCGATCGAGAACGCGCGCACGCAGGTCGGCTGGGCGCCGCGCTACGCGTCGCTGCGCGACGGGATCAGGCAGTACGTCGAGGCCTACCGCCAGTTCCTGGCTAGCTGATGAGGCCGGTGATCACCAACGACAGAACCCACAGCGCCAGCCCGATCGCGATCGTGTTCAGCTTCCGGTACTTCCAGCCGATCGCCGCCACCACGAACGCGATGAACGCGAGCAGCAGGAGGATCGTGCTCAGACTGAGATGTGACAGCCGGCCGATCAGATCGGCAAGCGACCACAGGGCGAGGCCCACTGCGATCAGGTCGGCCTTCTTGAAAGACCACCCGATGCCGGCGAGAACGAAGGCGACAAGGGCAACCAGCAGCAGAATCGTGCTCAAGCTCATGCGGTCATAACTCCGGCCACCGGCCGGTCACTTGACAAATGCCCGAGCGTCCGCATACTGCTCCATGATCGTGGCGAGGCTGCAAGATCTTGCAGCCGTGAGAAGTGAAGGGCTCAACTCGGAGGGGTACGTCTGATGGCTGAAACCACGGCTGGCCGGATGCAAACCGATCTCAAGCCCAACAGCCTTGGGCTGCTCGGCGTGACCATGCAGGCGATCACGCACATCGCGCCTGCGATCGCGGCGTTGTTCTTCACCCAGTTCCTGGTCACCCTCGCCGGCGTCACGGCGCCGCTCGCGTACGTGGCGGCCGTGGTGCTCGTGCTGATGCTCGGGAACACGCTGATCCAGCTGTCGCGAGCGCTGCCGTCGGCCGGCGGCTACTACACGTACGTGAGCCGGGCGCTCGGCGCCCGACTGGGCTTCCTCACGTCGTGGATGTTCATCCTCTACTCGCCGATGGCCGGCGGCGTGGTCTGCGGCTTCTTCGGCTTCATCGTGGCCGGCGAGCTGAAGGCTGCCTACAACGTGGATTTTCCGTGGCTGTGGGCGGCGGCGGTGATCGTCGGTGCGGTCTCAGTCGCCATCTTTCAGTACATCGGCATCGAGCTCTCGGCTCGGACGCTGCTGATCACCGGAGGCATCGAGATCCTCATCGTGCTGGCCCTCGCGATCACGGGCTTCGCGAGCCCCGGACCGGGCGGCTTCTCGTTCGCAGTCTTCAACCCCGGGAACATCGGCAACAACACCACGACGCTCGGCGTCGCCGGTTTCACGCTTGGCATCATCCTTGCCGTCCAGGGCCTGACCGGCTGGGAGGCCGCGGCGCCCCTGGCAGAAGAGACCCAGGACCCGAAGACGAACACCCCGCGCTCGGTGCTGCTCTCGATCCTCATCCTCGGCGTCTTCCTCGTCTTCACCTACTGGGGCGTGATCACCGGGTTCGGCGTCGACAACATCAAGGGCATCCAGGGCTCTCCGGATCTCCCCGGCCTCGCGCTGGCGCACGCCAAGTGGGGCGCCGGCTGGTGGCTGATCCTGCTGGCCTTCCTGTCCTCGACCTTCGCCGTGACGCTGGCCACGGCCAACGTCAGCACGCGCATGTGGTACGCGCTCGGCCGCAACGGCGCGTTCCCGACGTTCTTCGCGAAGGTCCACCCGACGCACAGGACGCCGACCAACGCGATCTACGCGCAGGCGATCCTCACCCTGGCCAGCGGCCTGATCGCGGGCTTCATCTGGAACTCCCAGGTCGCGTTCTTCCTGCTCAGCGGCCTGGTGCTCGTCATCGGCGTTGCGTTCGTGTACATCGCCGCCAACTTCGCGGTGACCGTCTACTACTGGCGCGAGCGCCGCGCCGAGTTCAACTGGTTGTGGCACGGCATCCTGCCGGCGGCCGCGACGTTGATCCTTCTCTACGCGCTGGCGCAGTCCTACCCGCCGTTCTGTCCGGCGGTCAACTGCCCGGTCGACCCGTACCTCAAGGCGCCCCTCGTGGACATCGTGTGGCTCGTGATCGGCGTCGCGATCCTTCTCTTCTACTCCGCGACAGGCAAGTCGGAGTGGATCAAGACCGCGGGCGCGGCCCTCGGTGAGGAGAGCGGCGACGACATCGGCATGGCGAGGGCCCGCGGCGAGCAGGAAAGCGCCCGGGTCTGAACCCCCGATGCCCAGGTTCCAGGGAAGAGCGCTGACCCGGCGCGAGCTGATGCGCCGGGTCGGCCGCCTCGAGCAGGTGGCGGGCGTGCGGTCGGTCACGCTCGCCGACGGCCTCGAGCGCGGCGTGCGCGTGCTCGAGTTCCGCACCGGCACGGGCTTTTCGTTTGACGTGCTCGTGGACCGCGCGATGGACGTCGGGCGGTGCGAGCTCAACGGCCGTTCGCTTACGTGGCTCTCGCACACCGGCGTGATCGGCCCGTGGTACGCCGAGCCGATGGGGCTCGGGTGGTTCCGGATGTGGGGCGGCGGCATGCTCGTCACGTGCGGCCTCGACCACACGCTGCTCGGCGGCAGCGACGACGCGTCGAACTTCCACCAGCTGGTGAAGCCGACCGAGGAGTACGGCCTGCACGGCCGCGTCGGCTTTCTCCCCGCGCGGCTCACCGGCTACGGCGAGGCGTGGGACGGCGACGACTGCGTGCTCTGGGCCGAGGGAGTCGTGCGCCAGGCGGCCGTCTACGGCGAAGCGCTCGAGCTGCGCCGCCGCGTCGAGGCGCGCGTCGGCGAGAGCCGTTTCACGGTGCGCGACGAGGTGGTCAACGTCGGGTTCGACCCGACGTCGCACATGTACCTCTACCACGTGAACGCGGGCTGGCCGGTCGTGGACGCGGGTTCGGAGTACCTGATCCCGGCGCCTGAGGGCGTGCCGGTCGCGGAGTATCCGACCCGCGACTACCGCACCATCACTGGGCCGAACGCCGGCTTCCCGGAGGAGTGCTACGAGCACGACACGATCCCGGAGGCCGACGGCCGCGTGCCGGTCGCGGTGGTCAATCGAAGCGCCGGCATCGGCGCGTACCAGCTCTACCGCAAGGACCAGTTCCCGTTCCACACCATGTGGCGGATGCTCGGCGAGGGCACGTACGGCGTCGCCATGGAGCCGACCACCAACCGCGACATGGGCCGCTTCGACGCCAAGGAGCGCGGAGAGCTCATGTTCCTGCAGCCCGGCGAATCGCGGAACTACGAGCTCGAAGTGGGTGCGCTCGACGGGGCCGTGGCGATCGACGCCTTCGCCGCGCGCGTCGAGAAGCTGAAGGCCGGCGTCGCCGGCAGCCGCGCGCATGCGTGACGTCCCACCCCGCGAAATCATCGATTTCGCGGGGACCCCGGAGGTGGCGGCGCCCGCGGCGGGCGCGATCCAGGAGACCTACGAGCGCGTGAAGCGCGCGTACGGCTCGGCCATCGGCCGCCACCGTCACGACGTGGTCACGCCCGCGCTGCTGCTCGACCTGCCGGCCGCGCGCCGCAACATCGCCAAGATGGCCGACCGGCTCAGGCCGATGCCGGGCAAGCTGCGGCCGCACATCAAGGTGCACAAGAGCCCGGAGCTGTCGCGCATGCAGGTCGAGGCGGGCGCGATCGGACTGTCGACGGCGACGGTCTGGGAGGCGATCGTGCTCGTCCGCAGCGGGCTCGACTCGATCTTCGTCGTCAACACGGTCGCGGGCCGCGAGAAGCTCGCGGCGCTTGCCGACATTGCGCGCGACGCCGAGGTCATGGTCGCGATCGACGACGCGAAGAACGCGGCGGACATCGCCGAGGCCGCGCGCTCGGCGAAGAGCACCGTCAAGGTGCTGATCGAGGTCGACACCGGCATGGACCGCGCCGGCGTCGACAGCGCCGAGCAGGCGGTCGCGCTCGCGCGGAAGGTTGCGAAGCTCGAAGGCATCGAGCTCGTCGGCGTGACCGGTTATGAGGGCCACTGCTCGCTCACCCCGGAGCGCGAGCTGCGCTCGACCCGCCAGAAGGCGGCGATGACGACCCTGGTCGGCACGGCGCGCGAGCTCGAGGCCGCGGGCTTTCCGATGCCGATCGTCTCAGCGGGCGGCACGGCGACGTGGGACTGGACCGCATCCACGCCGGGCGTCACCGAGATCCAGGCCGGCTCGTACGCGGTGATGGACAACTTCCACGGCGCGATGGTCGGCGACTTCGAGCGGGCGGTCTTCGTGCTGTCGACGGTGATCAGCCGCCCGCCGGAGCGCGTGATCTTCGACGCGGGCAACAAGTCGCTCGGCGCGCCGATGCTCACGACGATTCGCGGGCACGACCTCAAGGGATTTCGATTCGACGAGGAGCACGGGCTCTTCGAGGCGACGCCGGAGCACCCGCTGCACGTCGGAGACGTGTGCGAGCTCGTGCCCGGCTACGCGCCGAGCACCGTGAACTGGTACGACTGCTACCACGTCGTCGACGACGACCGGGTGGTGGACATCTGGCCCGTGATCCCGCGCGGGCCGGGCCATGGGGGTTTGATCGCATGAGCGGACGATTCGAGGGCAAGGGCGTCGTCGTCACCGGCGCGGCGCAGGGCATCGGCCGCGCGACGGCGCGTGCGTTCGCTGATGAGGGCGCCGGCGTCGTGCTCGTCGACAACGAGGGCGACGTGCTCGCGGAGACGGTCGCGGGCATCAAGAAGAGCGGCGGCAACGTGCATGCGGTCGTCGGCGACGTCAGCAAGCGCGACGACGTCAGGGCCGCGGTCGACCTAGCTGTGAAGTCGTTCGGCCACCTTGACGCCGCGGTGCAGGTCGCGGGCATCGCCGACTTCGTGCCGTTCGGCGAGTTCACCGACGCGAACTGGGACCGGACCCTCAACGTGAACCTGCGCGGCGCGTGGTACCTGGCGCAGGAGGCCGCCCGGGTCATGGTGCGGGACAGGGTGAAGGGTGCGATCGTGCTCACCGCGTCGACCAACGCGTTCCAGCCGGAGGCCGGTGGCCTTGCCTACAACGTGTCGAAGGCGGGCATCGTCGCGGTCATGCAGACGGCGGCGCTCGAGCTGACGAAGGTGGGCATCCGCGTCAACGCGATCGCGCCGGGCATCATCAACACGCGGCTCTCGGCGTTCGTGATCAATCACCCGACGCAGTCGAAGGTCTTCCTCGACCGGATCCCGATCGGCCGCTTCGCCGAGCCCGAGGAGATGGCGCGGCCGATCGTGTGGATGTGCTCGGACGACGCGTCGTACCTGTCCGGCCATCTCATGACGGTCGACGGCGCGATGACCGCGGGCCTGCCCGAGCCGGGCGAGCTCGACGTGCCGATGCCGGGGTCGGTCCGATGAGGTCCCCTCACCCCAGCCCTCTCCCGCAGAGCGCGAGAGGGGACCGGATCAGCGTGGCCGAGTTCGAGGCCATGTTCGAGTCGGTCAAGAACTGGGGCCGCTGGGGCAAGGACGACGAGCGCGGGACGATGAACTACCTCACGCCCGCGCAGGTCCGCCATGCCGCGTCGCTGGTGAAGTCAGGGCGCAGCGTCTCGATGGCCATCCCGATCAACACCGTCGCCGGCCCCGACAACCCGCACCCCGCGATCCACTACATGTCGCAGAACCACGACATCCCGGTGGGCACCTCGAAGGTCGGCTTCGCGATGGACTTCCTCGGCATGGAGTGCCACGGCGACTGCCACACGCACATCGACGCGCTCAACCACATCTCGTACGGCGGGCTGCTCTACAACGGCCGGCCGGTGGCCGAGGTGACGAGCAAGGGCATGCACGGCTACGACATCACGACGTACGCCAACGGCGTGGTCGGCCGCGGCGTGCTGCTCGACATCCCGCGCGTGCGCGGCGTCCCGTACCTCGAGCCGGGCGAGGCGGTCACCCGCGCCGAGCTCGAGGCCGCGGAGAAGGCGCAGGGCGTGCAGGTCGGCGAGGGCGACATCTTCGTCTTCCGCACCGGCCACCACCGGCGCCGCCTCGAGAAGGGCGCGTGGGACAACGGCTACGACGGCGAGGGCAAGGCCGGGCTTCACGTGGACGCGATCCCGTGGATGCACGAGCGCAAGGTCGCCGCCTTCTTCCCGGACGGCGACGGCGAGACCGTGCCGAGCACCGTCGACGGGATCCTCTACCCGATCCACCCGCTCCAGGTCGCCGCGATGGGGATGCTGGTGTCCGACAGCCTCAACCTCGAGGACGTCGCCAAGGCGTGCGAGGAAGAGAAGCGCTGGGAGTTCATGGTCGTCGCCGAGCCGCTGCGGCTGCCCGACAGCACCGGCTCGCCGTTCAACCCGATCGCAATCTTTTAGGAGGGACAGCGATGGCGCATCACACCGAGCACGCACCCGCCCCCGGCCAGGTGATCCCGCCGGGCGGCTTTCCGATCAGCCAGATCGCGATCGTCGTCAAGGATATCGACGAGGCGCTCGAGCGCTACAACAAGGCGCTCGGATGGGGCCCGTGGAACGTCTACGAGCACAAGCCGCCGGCGCTGCACGACACGTACCTGCACGGCAAGCCGACGCACTTCACGATGATCGGCGCCGAGACGCACGTCGGTCCGATCGTGGTCGAGCTGTTGCAGCCCGACGAAGGCCCGTCGATCTACAAGGAGTGGCTCGACGCGCACGGCGAGGGCCTCCACCACATCGCGGTGATGCGGCCGACGCCGGCGGAGTCGGACGCGGCCGAGAAGCATTTCGCGGACATGGGCGCGAAGATCCTGATGGAAGGCCGCATCGGCGAGACGATCCGGTTCTACTACCTCGACACCGAGCCGATGCTCAAGGTGATCTTCGAGTCGGGCACGGGGCACGCGGTCGACCTGAAGCCCGCGCGCGTCTACCCGTAGCCGCCGCGACCCGCATCACGATCAGATGAAGATCCTGGTCGTCGGCGATTCGTTCGTGCCCGTCGAGGTCTTCAAGAAGGGCTTCGCCGGTATCGAGCGCGCGCACGAGGTCGAGTACCTGCAGCTCGACGAATCACACCTGCTCGAGCCGCGCTCGGAATCGGAGCGGTCGATCCGCGAGTACCTCGGCACGCCCGGACAGATCGCGCAGCGGGTGGGCGACGTGGACGTCCTGGTCGTGCACGGCGCGCCGGTCACCGCCGAGATCCTGGAGGCGGCGCCGCGGTTGCGTCTGCTGTGCTGCGCGCGCGGCGGTCCCGTCAACGTCGACGTGAAGGCCGCCTCGGCCCGCGGCATCCCGGTCGTCAACACGCCGGGCAAGAACGCCGACGCGGTCGCCGACCAGGCGCTCGCGTTCATGGTGATGCTCGCCCGCGGCTTCCCCCGCGCGCAGGGCTTCCTGCTCGAGGGCAACCGGCTCGGCGAGTCGGCCTACGAGGGGGCACAGTTCCTTGGCCACGAGCTTGGCGGGCACGTCCTGGGCCTCGTCGGCTACGGCAACGTCGGCCGGCGCGTCGCGCGGCGCGCGCTCGCGTTCGGGATGGCGGTCATCGTTTACGACCCCTACGTGCAGTCGATCGACATCGCGGGGGTGCGCGAGGCGTCCAGCCTGGCGGCTCTTCTCGAGCAGGCGGACTTCGTGTCGCTGCACGTCCGCGCGAGCGCCAAGACGGAGAACCTGATGGGCCGCGCGGAGTTCGGCGCGATGAAGCCGGGGGCGTGGTTCCTGAACACGGCGCGCGAGACGCTCGTCGACGAGGCGGCGCTCGACGCCGCGCTCTCGTCGGGCCGGCTTGCAGGCGCAGCGCTGGACGTCGTCCGCCCGCACTCCGCCGGCGGGCGGCATCCGCTGCTGCGCCACCCGAACGTCGTCATCACGCCGCACATCGGCGGCGCGACCCATGAAACGCTGCTCCGCGGCGTGACGATGGTCGCGGCGGAGATCGAGCGGTTCGACGCCGGCGAGCGGCTCGTCAACGTCGTCAACCGCGCAGCGGTAAACGTGTGAGCGACGACCTCCTGCTCGCGCTCGACGCCGGCACCGGCAGCTGCCGCGCCGTCCTCTTCGCGGTCGACGGCCGGCAGGTCGGCATCGCGCAGCGGGAGTGGTCGCACGCGGAGCTCCCGGGCGTTCCGGGCTCGCAGGTCTTCGACACCGAACGCAACTGGCCGCTGATCGTCGAATGCGTGCGGCAGGTGGTGCGGGACACGAAGACGGATCCGTCCGCGGTGCGAGCCGTGAGCACGACGAGCATGCGCGAAGGGTGCGTGCTGTACGACGCCGCAGGGCAGGAGCTGTGGGCGTGCCCCAACGTCGACTCGCGCGCCGGCGTCGAGGCGACCGAGCTGGTCGAGAGCGGACAGGCCGAGACGATCTACCGCCACGGCGGCGACTGGGTCGCGATCACGTCGCCGGCGCGGCTCCTGTGGGTGCGCCGCCACGAGCCCGACGTCTTCAAGCGCGTCGCCCACATGAACATGCTCGGCGACTGGATCGCGTACCGGCTCTCGGGCGAGTTCTTCACCGACCCGTCGATGGGCTCGAGCTCGGGGATGTTCGAGCTCTCGAAGCGCGACTGGTCGCCTGAGGTCATCGACATCTGCGGCCTCGACCGCGCGGTCTTTCCGCGGGTCCTGGAGCCGGGGACGGTCGCGGGCGCCATCACGCCGAAGGCCGCGCAGGAGACCGGCCTGAAGGCCGGCACGCCGGTGGTCGTCGGCGGCGCGGACACTCAGCTCGGCCTGGTCGGGATCGGCGTCGTCGACGCCGGCAGCTTCACCGTGATCGGCGGCACGTTCTGGCAGCAGACGATCGGCCTGGCGGAGGCGAAGATCGACCCGCAGGCGCGGCTGCGGACCCTGTGCCACGCGCTTCCGGGCCAGTGGATGATGGAGGGGATCGGCTTCTACTGCGGGCTGAGCATGCGCTGGTTCCGCGACGCGTTCTGCGAGCTGGAAAAGCAGGAGGCCGAGCGCACCGGCGTCGACGCCTACACCCTGATGGAGCACGCCGCGAAGGACGTGCCGCCGGGCTCCAACGACGTCATCGCGATCCTCTCCAACCTGATGGTCGCGTCGCGGTGGATCCACGCGTCGCCCGCGTTCGCGCAGTTCAACGTCGGCGACCCTGCGAACAGCGGGCGCAAGGAGTGCATCCGCGCGATCGAGGAGGCGGCCGCGTACGTCTCGCTCGGGCACATGCACGTCATCGAGGAGATCACCGGCAAACCGATCGAGCAGGCGGTATTCACGGGCGGCGCGTCGAAGGGGACGCTCTGGCCGCGCATCATGGCCGACGTCCTCGGCATCCCGATGAGGATCCCGAGGGTGAAGGAGTCGACGGCGCTCGGCGCGGCGATGCTCGCCGGAGTCGGCGCGGGTGTCTACGCCGACATCGCGACCGCGGCCCGCGAGGTCGTCAGCTTTGACCGCACGATCGAACCGGATTCGTCGACGCACAACCGCTACCTCGGGCTCTACGACTCGTGGCTTCGCGTCTACGCGGCGCAGCTCGGGATGGTCGAGCAGGGCCTGCTCAAGCCGCTGTGGAGGGCCGCCGGCACGTAACCGGCAGCCCGAAAATGCGGACAATCAAGCCGTGGACCTCTTCATCGTCAGGCTCCGCCGCGGCGGGCCGTGGGACTGGTCGAAGGACCTCCGTCAGCAGGAGGGCTGGGACGAGCACGCGGCATTCATGGACGCGCTCGTCGAGGACCGGTTCATCCTGCTCGGCGGTCCGCTCGAGGGCGAGCGCGAGACGTTCCACGTCGTGCGGGCGGAATCCGAGGACGCGATCCGCCTGCGCCTCGCCGAGGATCCGTGGGCGCCGAACGGCATGCTCACGCCGGTCTCGATCGAGCGCTGGACGCTGCTGCTCGACGGTCTCGGCGTGAAGGACCGGACGTAGGTTGCGCTTCGTCACCCGCAAGAACGCCGCGGTCGACCGGATCGCGTGCCCGTGGCTGATCCGCAGGTTCGTGGACAGGGATGCCGAGTTCCTCTACGTGGACGCGGCGGACGTGCAGCGCGTGGCCGCGGAACAGGACGCGATCCCTTACGACGTCGATGGCGTCGAGCTCGGCCACGTCGACGGCCGGTGCTCGTTCGAGTCGATCATGCTCAAGTACGGGCTCGACGACCCCGCGCTGAAGCGGATGGCCGCCGTGGTGCACGGCGCCGACGTCGAGGCGGACGCCGACCGCACCCCGCAATCAGCCGGGCTGAAGGCCATCGCGATGGGATTCCGGCGCGTCTACGGCGAGCGCGACGCCGAGAAGCTCGAGGCCGAGATGGGCCTCTACGACGCGCTGTACGAGTGGTGCCGCTCCGGGTAGGTTGAGGGTTCGGCGCTCGGGCGCACGGTCCGGAGCAGCGCGTGCACCAGCCGTGCGTCGAGGTGGGTGCCGGCCGCCTGCGCGACCGTCTCGACCGCGGAGCTTTCGCTGAGCGCCCGCCGGTACGGCCGGTCGGAGGTCAGCACGTCGTAGGTGTCGGCGACCGCGACGATGCGCGCCTCGATCGGGATAGCCTCGCCGGCGAGCCCGTGCGGGTACCCGGTGCCGTCCACGTGCTCGTGGTGGTAGAGCACCGCGAGCAGCTCCCGGCGGAAGTGGCCGCAGCGCTTCAGGATCTTCAGCCCGATCTCGGGGTGTGTCTTCATCACGACCCACTCCTCGTCGGTCAGCGGCCCGCGCTTGTGCAGGATCGCGTCCGGGATCCCGAGCTTGCCGACGTCGTGCAGCAGCCCCGCGCGCGCGAGCGTGCGCAGGTCCGAAGCGTTCATGCCGAGCTCGCGGCCGATCTTCACGCAGAGCTCGGCGACGCGGTGGTTGTGGCCCTGCGTCTCACGGTCCTTGACCTCGACCGCCGCGACGAGTGCGGCCACCGCCTCGACATCGATCTCCTCGTTGGCGACCGACACCTCGAGCTGCAGGGCGGACTCGACGACGGATCGGAAGGAGCGGCCGTGCACACGCGCGACCAGGAGCGTCCGGAATGCAAGCCCGACCGCGGCGAGCATCAGCAGGTGGTAGTACCACCAGCCCCACGACCACACCGGGAAGAGCACCATGGCCGCCGCCGCCTCGGCGAGCAGGACGAAGGCGACGACGAGGTTCGCCTGCGTCTCCAGGCGCGTCCGCCGGTAGGTACGCGCCTGTCCGAAGGCGGCGAGGAAGAAGAGGGCGATGCTGGCGACGGCCAGCGCGGTCGAGTACGGAGGGAGCGACAGCGGCAGTTGCGCGAGCATCCACGTCTTGATCGCGATGGTTCCATACGCGACGAGCGCCGCCGTGACGAACACGACAAGCCAGCCGGCCGGCCAGAACGGCAGGCGCCGCTCGAGCCGGTCCATGCCCGGCACGTAGCCCGCCGCGAAGAAAACGGCGGGTACCGCGAGGCTGAGGTACGCGGACGCTGCGACCGCGCTGCCGGCGAAGCGGGCGAAGAGGTTCGGTACGAGGATGCCGGGGGTCGTCAGGCCGTGGACCGCGAAGATCGCGCCCATCGACATGAAGCCGAGACATATAAAGAGGACGCGATAGAGGCCGATCTGGATGGTGGTCACCGCCAGCAGGCCTGCGATGAGGGCGGCGATGAGCGAGACCGCCGACACGATGTAGAAGTGCTGGTAGGGGACGACGATCAGGGGGCCGCCATGGGCCAGCGCCAGCGGGATGAAGGTGGCGGGGACGGCGACGAAGGCGAGGACCATCAGGGCGGGGCCGGCGTCGATCACGCCCGACGAGCGGGGGAGGAAACGCTGTCCGGCGACGCTGGCGCGCGCTGTCGCTTGCACACTCCCTCCCGACCAGCCCTTACCGGCGCGGGTTACAGAAGGTTGGAGTGGTCGTTTCGTCCCCTGCCGGCCTCCCCGCATGCGGGGAGGTGACGTGTCTAGCGGCCGCTTGCTGCCAGGTAGACGACCAACGCGCCGCCGGCCAGCAGCGTCAGGGCGATGACCGCGAGCTCCGGGTACGCCTCCGGCACGAAGGCGCCCGCCTCGATCTGCCGGCGAGCCTGGAAGAACCGCACGGTGCTAACAACCATCGCGACGATCCCGCTCACGACCAGAAGGATGCCGATGGGCGCGGAGTAGGCCGATTCCGGGCCCGCGGAGATGCCGGCCGTCGCCGAGATCTCGCGCAGGAACAGGCCGAAACGTGCGACCACGAACCCGAGCCCCATGAGCGCGATCGCGGTGCGGACCCACGCGAGCAGGGTCCGCTCGTTCGCGAGGTGCTCGCGCGCCTTGGTGCTCTCGGCGGGGCGGTGCGGGTCGCTCACGTGCGCAGCAGGTAGACGAGGATCGCGCCGCCGCCGCCCGCGGCCACCAGCGTGAGCGCGAGGTTCCACAGCGTCGACGGCCTGAAATCGGACGCCTCGATGGCGCGGCGATGGCGGAAGAAGCTCAGCCCCGCGAGTACGACGACGAGCCAGCCGGCGGCGGCGGCCGAGACCCCGATGAGCTGTCCCGACGCGTGCTCGATGAGCTCGAATTTCGCGACCGTGTAGCCGAGGGCCAGCAGGACGAGGCCCGTGCGCAGCCAGGCCAGGAAGGTCCGCACGTTGGCCAGGTGGTCGCGGATCCGAACGCCCTCGCCGCCACCGCGGCCCGGTGCGCCGATCGCGTGCTCGACCATCACGTGCCGCTGAGCCTACATGCTCGACACTTGTCCGGATGGCCGCGGTCGAGACGGTCGACTACCACACGGCCGGCGAGCCGTTCCGCATCGTCACCGCGGGCGTGCCCGACATCCCGGGCGACTCGGTGCGCGACCGCCGCGAGCACGCGCCGCGTGACGAGGGCGTCGAGTTCGTGCGCCGGCTGCTCTGTCACGAACCGCGCGGCCACGCCGACATGTACGGCTGCTTCCTGGTGCCGCCCGACGGCGCGGGCGCGGACCTCGGCGCGCTCTTCTGGCACAAGGACGGGTACTCGACGGCCTGCGGCCACGGCACCATCGCGCTCGGCGCCTGGGCGGTCGAATCGGGCCGCGTGGCCGCGCCGGCCGACGGTGAGGTCGACGTCGTGATCGACGTGCCGTCGGGCCGGGTCACCGCGCGGGTCGCCCTCAGCGGCGGCGCGGTGCGGTCGGTCGCCTTTCGCAACGTGCCGGCGTTTGTCATCGCGCGCGAGGTCGAGGCCGCGGGCGTGCGCGTCGACGTCGCCTACGGAGGCGCGATCTACGCATCGGTGCCGGCCGAGCGGTTCGGCCTGCGGGTGACACCGAAGGACGTCGACCAGCTGATCGCTGCGGGGCGCGAGGTGAAGCGCGCGCTGAGCGCGTCGCCGTACGCGAAGCATCCGACCGACGACCGGCTCTCCGGGATCTACGGCACGATCCTTTACGAGGAGGTCGGCGAACGGCACCAGCGCAACGTCACCGTCTTCGCCGACGGCGAGGTGGACCGCTCGCCCTGCGGCTCGGGGACCTCGGCGCGGTGCGCGCTTCTCGCCGCGGACGGCACCCTCCGGCCCGGCGACGAGATGCGCCACGACTCGATCATCGGCACGACGTTCACGGCGCGCATTGTCGAGACCGTGAGCGAAGGAGTGATCACCGAGGTCGAGGGCACGGCTTATCGGACGGGAGACCATCGCTTCGTGCTCGACCCGCGCGACGCGCTCGGCACCGGCTTCGTGCTTCGCTGACGCGCATGGAGAAGATCGACGCGTTCGCGCACATCCTGCCCGCGCGCTACCTCGCGCGGCTCGAGGCGCAGCTCGATCGCAGCATGGCGCCGGCGCAGCATCGCTACTACCGAGAGGGAGTGTTCGGGTTCGACCCGGCGATCACCGACCTCGACGTGCGCGAGCGCGCGGTCGAGCGATTCGGCGATTACCGCCAGGTCCTGGTGCTCGCGGTGCCGCCGCTCGAGGAGACCGGCCCGCCCGCGGTGGCCGCCGAGCTCGCTCGCCTCGCGAACGACGAGATGGCCGAGCTCGTCGCCAGGCACCCCGACCGCTTCGCCGGCTTCGCTGCCGCGCTGCCGCTGAACGGCGTCGACGAATCGCTGCGCGAGCTGGACCGCGCGACATCGGAGCTGGGAGCGCTGGGTGGGCAGCTCTTCACCAACGTCGGCGGCGTGCCGCTGGACGACCCGCGGTTCGAGCCGCTGCTCGCGCGCTTCGAGACGCTCGGCCGCGCGATCTGGCTGCACCCGACGCGCAACGCCAACTGGTCCGACTACCCGACCGAGTCGACGTCGGATTACGGCCTGTGGTGGTCGCTCGGATGGCCGTACGAGACCGCCGCAGCGCTCTCGCGGCTGGTTTATTCAGGGGCGTTGGAGCGACATCCGCGACTTACCGTCATCGCGCACCACGGCGCCGGCATGGTGCCGCACTTCTCGGCGCGGCTCGGGATGGGCCCGGGATACCGCCAGGTGAAGGGCTCGCTGCCGCGCTCTCCGCTCGAGTACTTCCATCGGTTCTACGCCGACACCGCCCTGTTCGGCGCGCCGCACGCGGTGCGCTGCGTCATCGATTTCTTCGGCCGCGACCACGTGCTCTTCGGCACCGACATGCCGCTTGGTCCGTCGGACGCGGTGGCGCTGACCATCGCGGACGTCGAAGCCGCGTGCGAGCACCCCGAAGACGTGTTCGCGGGCAACGCACGTCGCGTCTTAGGGTTATGACGCCATGGCGAAGCGCGACGTAGTCCTCATTCACGGGCTCTTCATGACCGCGCTCTCGTGGGAGGCCTGGGTCGAGCGCTACACCGCGCGCGGTTACAACGTCGTCGCGCGCAGCTGGCCGCGGATGGAGGTCGACATCGAGGCGCTGCGCCGCGATCCCTCGGCGCTCGCGGGCATGGGCGTCGAGGAGGTCGTCGACCACTTCGACCGCATCATCCGCGCGCTCGACGCGCCGCCGTTCGTCATCGGCCACTCGTTCGGCGGTGCCTTCACCGAGATCCTCCTCGACCGCGGCCTGGGCGCCGCCGGCGTGGCGATCGACGCGGCGCAGCTGAAGGGCATCTACGCGGTGCCGCCGTCTCAGCTGCGGGCGCTGTTCCCGATCGTCCGCAACCCCGCGAATCGCGGTCGCGCCGTCGCGATGACACACGACCAGTTCCATTACGCGTTCACGAACACGCTCACCGCGGCCGAATCGCAGGACGCGTTCAGGCGCTACGCGGTGCCGGGTCCCGGCCGCCTGCTGTTCCAGGCGGCGCTGGCGAACCTCGACTCGAAGTCGCCGCTGACGGTCGACTTTGCGAAGGCGGATCGCGCGCCGCTGCTGATCATCGCGGGAGGCTCGGACCACATCGTGCCCGCGTCGCTCAACGCCGCGACGGCGCGGAGGTACGCGAAGAGCAGCGCGCTGACCGAGTACAGGCTGTTCCCGGGACGCGGGCACTGGACGTGTGCGGAGCCAGGGTGGGAGGAGGTCGCGGACTACGCGATCGACTGGTGCGAGCGCAACGCGGCTCGAGCGGCTGCTCCGTGAGATCGCACGCCGCGGCGCCCATCGACACCAGGCATGCGCTCGACTAGCATCGAATGACGTTGGGCGAGAAGGGCGCAATGCTCCGGTCAGCGTCGGCGTGCTGCGCTCTCATTGCCGCCATCGTCGCGGCTCTTTTCAGCCCGGCCACCGCAAGCGCGGCAGTTCGCGCCGGCTGGAGTTGGACGCATCTGGCGGAGGCCACAAGCCCGAGCCCGCGTTTTTGGGAAAGCCTCGCGTACGACCCCACGGACCAGGGCGTGATCCTGTTCGGCGGCGAGAACGATTCCCCACGGCCGACCGACACCTGGCTGTGGCGGCCTTCCGGGTGGGTGCAGCTGCATCCACCGGCCAGTCCTCCGGGACGAGATCTCGCCGCCATGGCGTACGACCCGGCGACGGCTCAGCTCGTGCTCTTCAGCGGCGAGGGTTGCACGGGCTACTGCAATGACACCTGGATATGGTCGGACGGCACCTGGACGGAGGCGCATCCCGCAAATTCGCCGTCACCCCGGGATGGCGCGGTGATGGCTTATGACCCCCACACACGCCAGCTCGTAATGTTCGGCGGCAATACGCCGGCCTGCGGGGTGAACACGAGTGGCTGCGCCGACACGTGGGTTTGGGACGGCGCCAACTGGTCGCTCGTGGATACGAACGGGCCCCGTGTGGGCGAAGGCGCCGGCGTCGCGTACGACGTCTGGACTCGCGAGCTCGTGCTCTATGGCGGCAACAACGTCCACGACACGAGCACGTGGGGCTGGACTGGATCCCGATGGTTGTTGCTGAACACCTCCGGTCCGTGCGGCGCCAGCGAAGGGGCGATGGCGGTCGACATTTTCGGAGAGCCCGTTTGGTTCGAAGGCCTAGGGTGCTATCCCGAAGGCACTCCCCAACGCACCTTCGCCTGGACCGGTTCCAAATGGACACCCCTGCGCACCGGCACCGTGTCACCCGACTATCGCTGGGGCTCTGCCTTGGCGTTCGATCCGCCGGCGAGGCGAGACGTCCTGTTCGGAGGGAACTCGATACTCGAGGGCGACGTCGGCGACACCTGGACCCTCTCGTGGAGTTGGCACGCCTGAGCGGACCACGCGGGGTCATGACGGCCGCGCCTGGAGTGATTTGACTGCGGATCAGCCCGTGGTCGTGCGCGGCGCCGCGCTGGATTCGCCCGCACGCTCCCAGCCGGCGACCCGCGAGCCGCTGCGCATCGCGGTCGTCCAGGACCGCTGGCACGGCGACGCGCAGACGCAGGCGGACGTGCTCGAGCAGTCGGTCCGCATCGCGGCCGGCGAGGGCGCGCGGCTGGTTGTGCTCCAGGAGCTGACCCTCTCGCCTTACTTCGCCACCGACCCGGCCGCCGGGGACGGTCGTGCCGAAGACATCCCGGACGGACCGACCTCGCGCTGGGCGATCCGCCTGGCGCGCGAGACCGGCGCCCACGTCCACGCGTCCCTGTTCGAGCGCTCGCCCGACGCCGGAGGGCTCGGCTTCGACACCGCCATCGTCGCGTCGCCCGGCGGCGAGATCGTCGCGCGCACGCGCAAGCTCCACATCCCCGGCGGCGCCGGCTATCACGAGGACCGCTACTTCCGCCCGGGTGCACCGGGGGCCGACGCGTTCGACGTGGTCGCCCTCGAGGGCGCCGCCTTCGGCTTCCCGACCTGCTACGACCAGTGGTTCCCGGAGCTCGCGCGCGTCTACTCGCTGCGCGGCGCGGAGGTCATCGTCTACCCGTCGGCGATCGGCTCCGAGCCCGACCATCCGGGCTTCGACACCGAGCCGCAGTGGGAGAGCGTCATCACGGCCAACGGGATCATGAACGGCACGTTCATGGTCGTCGCGAATCGCATCGGGACCGAGGGCGGCGTGACGTTCTACGGCAGCTCGTTCGTCTCCGACCCGTACGGCCGCAAGATCGTGCAGGCGCCGCGAGATCGTGCCGCCGTGCTGATCGCCGATCTCGACCTCGACCAGCGCCGCGACTGGCTGGAGCTCTTCCCGCTGCTCCGCGGCCGGCGGCCCGACGCGTACTCAGATCTCGTCTAAGTTCGCGCCAACCAAGCAACTCTTCTTCATCTCTAGTACAAATGAGGTAGGAGCTGTGGGGATTGTGAGCGGGGCCGCCTGCCGATGAGGCGTTGTTGAAAACTGTTCTGGTCGTCGACGACGACCCCGACATGCGCTTCATGCTGAAGCTGCTGCTGGAGCGCGGCGGCTACCAGGTGAACGAGGCAAGCGACGGCCTGGCGGCGCTGCACGCGATCAGGGCCCAGATGCCCGACCTCGTCCTGACCGACCTCCGCATGCCGATGATGGACGGCGCCGAGCTGATCCTCCGGCTGCGCTCGGAGCCGCCGACGGCCGAGATGCCGATCATCCTGATCACCGCCTACGCCGTGCTCCCGGACACCGCGAAGCTGGCGGACGAGACGATCCCGAAGCCGTTCGCGCCCGAGCGCGTGGTCGAGACCGTCACCCGCCTGCTCGGCGGCCGGCGCGCGTCCGACCGGCCGGCCGTGCAGAACGGCGACTAGCCACCCCACCTTTGGACCTGAACGGAACGGTCGCCGTCGTCACCGGCGGTGGCGGTGGCATCGGGTCCGCACTCGGCCGGCGATTCGCGTCCGAAGGAGCCCGCGCGATCGTCCTGGTGGACGTCGATGGCGACGCCGCGGCGCGAGCGGCGCGGGAGATCGGCGATGTCGCGCGCGGTGTCCAGTGCGACGCGTCTGACGCAACAGCGATCGCGGCGCTGGTCGACGACGTCGAAGCGCGAGAGGGACCGATCGACCTTTTCTGCGCGAACGCCGGCATCGCGCGCGGACTGGACATCGCGGCGAGCGACGGCGAATGGAATGACGTGTGGCGCGTGAACGTGATGTCGACGGTGGTGGCAGCGCGGACGCTGGTGCCGCGCTGGGTCGAGCGCGGCGGTGGTTACCTGCTGGTCACCGCATCGGCGGCCGGGCTGCTGACCGCGCTCGGCGACGCCGCGTACAGCGCGACGAAGCACGCGGCGGTCGGGCTCGCGGAGTGGATCGCGATCACGTACGGCGATCGCGGCGTGCGCGTCTCGTGCCTGTGTCCCCAGGGCGTGCGGACGAACATGGTCTTCGGCCCCGGGACTGACGGCAAGGTCGGAGCCGAGCAGGTGCGGCGCCTCGGCGTGATCGAGCCCGAGGACGTGGCGGAGGCCGTCGTCGCGGGGCTGCGAGACGAGCGTTTTCTGATCCTCCCTCACCCCGAGGTCGCGCGCTACTTCCAGGCGAAGGCCGCCGACCACGACCGCTGGCTCGGCGCGCTGCGCAAGGTGCAGCGCGAGCTCGTGTAACCGGACCTAGAGCACGCCGGGGATAAAGCGCGCCTTGCCCGCGAACGCGGCGCGGTATGCAGGCGAGGCGCCGAGCAATCGCTCCTCGGCCGCGATGCGGTCGGTGAGCACCGCGGCGTTCAGGAGCGAGAGGATGAGCGCGCTCCTCCAGGCGCCCGCGATGAGCGGCACCGCGGCGAACTCGAGGATGACCGCGACGTAGTTCGGGTGCCGGATGTAGCGGTACGGACCGCGCGTGACGGGCACGACGTTCTGCGGCACCGCGGCCCGCGCGTTCCATGAATCGCCGAGCGTGCCGATGCTCCACACACGCAGCGCACTCGCGGCGGCCAGCACGACGCCCCACACGAGCTGTGGCCGGCGCTCGGGATGGCCGCGGACCTCGAGCAGAGGAAGAGTGACGAGCGCGGCGTGCGCGGCGACCATAACGGGGAAAGTCTTCGCGCCGGCGCGAGTGCCACCGCGCAACCGCTCGTTGCGCCTCGAGATGCTCAGCTCGTAGAGCCTGCCGGCTCCGATCGCCGCGAGTAGCAGAACATACCAGCGAGGCGGCATTGCGAAAAATCGTAGACCTGGTGCGCTGTTCGCACCCCGAGCCGGTCGCAGTCGTGACGGCGGTTGCGGGAGCGCTCGCGCTCACGGCGGGGCGGGGCAGGGGCACCGTGTGGGTCGTGCTCGCGATCCTCGCCGGACAGCTGTACGTCGGCTGGTCCAACGACTACCTCGACCGGAACCGCGACCGCATCGCCGGACGCCGCGACAAGCCGATCGCCGCCGATCGCATCGGTGCGCGCACGGTAGGGGTGAGCGCCCTCATCGCCCTGGTCGCCGCCGTTGCGCTGTCGTTCGCCTCGGGCGCCGTCGCGGCGCTGGTGCATGTCGCGGCGCTCGCGTCAGCGTCGGCCTACAACCTCGGTTTGAAACGCACGCTGTTCAGCGCGCTGCCCTATGCATTCAGCTTCGCGATGGTGCCCGCGTTCGTGACCCTCGGCCTCCCGCACTCGCACTGGCCGCCGGCCTGGGTCATGGCCGCGGCCGCGCTCATCGGCGTCGGCGGCCACTTCGCTCAATCGCGACCTGACGTGGTTGCCGACCGCCTTCAGGGCGATATCGGACTGCCGCAGCTCGCGGGCGACCGAGCCTCTGCAGTGCTCGCCGCGGTCTTCCTTGCGGTGGGAGCCGCGGTGATTGCGGCCGGCACGCGGAGCCTCGTTCCGCTGATCGCGGTCGTGCCCGTGCCCGCCGTCGTGCTCGCGCCCCCGACGGCGGCCTATCGGCTCACGCTGCTCATCGCGGTGTTCGCGGTCGGCGCGTTCCTGCTCAACGGCGGCAGCCTCGCGGGCTGATCTGCCTCGATGTGACGGTCGATCGCCATCAGGCGCGTGTCACGATGAAATTCGTGGCCGACACAGAGGTCGTGATCGTGGGCGCGGGGCCGGCAGGGTCGGCGCTCGCGACCATGCTCGGCATGAGGGGCGTCGGGACGGTGCTGCTGGACAGCGCCACCTTCCCGCGCGACAAGGCCTGCGGCGAGGGGCTCATGCCGTCCGGCGCGCAGGTGCTGAGGGGCATCGGCATCGACGTGGAAGCGCTGCCCGCGATCCGCGGGGTCACCTACCGCGTACCGCAGGCCGGTAGCGTCGGTGGAGAGTTCACCGATGGCAAGGTCGCCCGCGGGGCACGCCGGCTGGTCCTCGACGCGCAGCTCGCGGAGCGGGCGCGATCGACGCCGAACGTTGACGCCCGCTTCGGGTGCGAGGTGAGCGGCCTCGAGCGTCGCGACGGCCACCGGATCGTCCGGTACGCCGGCGGCGAGATCGGCGGCAAGTTCGTCGTCGGCGCGGACGGGCTCCACTCGCGCGTCGCCCGCTGGACGGGCTGGGCGCGACCGCCAAGGCGGCCCCACCGCTACGCGTTCACCGGCCACGTGACGGCGCCTGCGCACCGCGTTCAATCTGTGTTGGTCACGATCCTCGACGGGTGCGAGGTTTACACGGCGCCGACGGCGGCCGACGAGCTGCTCGTCGCAGTGTTGGGGACCAAGGCCGGGCTCCGGCGCGAGGGCGAGCCGGCCGCCGAGGCCTACACGCGGCATGTAGCTGAGGCGCACCCGGAGCTGTCGGTCGAAGGCGTGGACGTGCGCGGCGCCGGCCCCTTCTGGGTCCGGCCGGCGCGGGTGGCCGGCGACCGCGTGTTCCTGCTCGGCGACGCGGCCGGCTTTCTCGACCCGCTCACGGGCGACGGCATGAGCGACGCCCTTGCCGGCGCAGCCAGGCTGGCGGACCTGCTCGCGTCCGGAGTCGAGGCACCGGAGCGCGCCTACGCGCGCTGGGAGGCGGCGCAGTGGCGGCGGCGTGCGCTCGTCGCGCGCCTGGCGCGGCTGCTGACCGGCTCGTCCGCCGTGGCGCGCCGCGCGCTCCTGCGGCTGCAGAAGCGTCCGGTCACGCTGAACCGCCTGCTCGAGGTCAACGACGGCACCCGGAGCCTGTGGTCGCTCTCGCCCCGCGACTGGGCCACGCTGGCCGGAGTCTGATGGGCAGCGCCTTCCGCTCGATCGCGACCGCGGTCCCGGAGCACCGGCTCGAGGCTGCGGACGCGCTCCGCGCGCTGCGCGCGTACTGGCCGCGGCTCGATCGCCTGGAGGATGGCGACGCGGCGCTCGGCACGCGGTACACGTGCGAGCCCCTCGAGAAGCTGGTCGCCCATCGATCGCTGACCGACCTCCGCGCCGCCTACCTGCGCCACGCCGGGGCGCTGGCCGAGGCCGCGGCGCGCGACGCGCTGGATCAGGCGCACGTGGCGGGGTCCGACGTCGACCTCGTCATCACCGTGTCGTGCACCGGCTACGTGGTGCCATCGCTCGACGTGCACCTCGCCGGCGCGCTCGGACTGCGGCCCGATGTCATCCGGCTGCCGATCACTGAGCTCGGCTGCTCGGGCGGAGCGGCTGCCATCGCCGCGGCCCACCGGCACCTGGCCGGTTTTCCCGACGACGTCGTCCTCGTGGTCGCGGTCGAGGTCCCGTCACTGAGCTTCCAGCCGGAAGACCCTTCGCTCGACAACCTCACCGCGTGCCTGGTGTTCGGCGACGGCGCTGGCGCCGCCGTGCTCGCTCGGCCGCATGTTTCGCGGCCGCGCCTCGAGGTCGTCAGCACCGGCTCTCATCTCGTCCCCGCGACCGCGGAAGTGCTCGGCTTCGACCTGCGCGACAGCGGGTTCCACGTGGTCCTCGATCGCCGCCTGCCGCGTGTGCTCTCGTCGGCCGCCCGGCCGGCGGTCGACCGCTTCATGGCCGCCGGCGAGGTGCCGGCGCCTTCGTTCTATGCCGTGCACGCTGCGGGCCCGCGGATCTTCAGCGCGCTCGAGTCCGCGCTCGAGCTCCCGCCGCACGCGTTCGACGTCTCGCGGCGCGTGTTCGCTCGCGTGGGCAACACATCGTCGGCGGCGATCTTCTTCGTGCTGAGCGACATCGCCGGCGCGGCGACCCGCGGGCACGGGCTCGGGATCGGCGTCGGACCGGGCGTCACGCTCGAGCTCATGCACCTCGAGTGGGTGCCGGCGGTTGTTACGAGCGGGGCAGAGGCGGGGGCATTCACACGGTCTGGAGGCTGAAAAAAAAGCCCCTCCCACGCGCGATGAGCACGTGAGAGGGGGTGCGGGGGAGGGGGGCTTGGTTTCTAGGCGGCCAGCTTCGCGACGCGCGGCGCCTGCCGCTCGAGCTTGCGCGCGGTCCTGACCTCCTGCTCGCGGTTCTGCGTCAGGAGCTTGACCGCGGCGGCCTTCATCTTGAGCATCGTCGCTCCCTCGATGAGGTCCGCGTAGCCGACCATCTCGTAGTGCTCGGCCTTGGTGGCGGCGCCGACGATGAACGCGTCGCGCATCTCGTCGCTTCCGGCCTCCTGCATCATCTTGGTCGCCTCTTCGATGAGGCCCTTCGCGCCGCTGCAGGTCTGGCGCTCGGGCTGCTCGCCGGCGGCCTCAAAAACCTGCTCGAGGTTGGAGATCTGCTGCTGCGTCTCCTCGATGTGCGTCTCGAGCAGCTTCCTCAGCTTGTCGTCGGTCGCCTGGTCGAGCATCTTCTGCTGGGCTTCGAGGAACTGGTGCTCGGCGTCGTACATGTCGGCGAGCTCGTGCACGAACTTGTCGCGGGGGTTGCTGATCGGCATGTGTCCTCCTTCTTGGCTTCGTGAGTCTTCAATAGGTGCAACGACGCGCCGGAGGCTCATACCGATGACCGCTGCATCGGGTAAATCCAAATGAAAATCGCGGCTAGGCGGCGAGCTCCTTCATGTTCGGCAGGATCTCGCGTGCGTAGAAGCGCAGGAAGCCCGTCTGGTCGGGCCCGACCTGGTGCACGTACACGTGGTCGAAGCCGGCCCTGACGTACTTCTCGATAGCTTCGAGATGCCGCTGCGGATCCGGGCCGCAGGTGACCTTCTTTGCGACGTCCTCCGGGCGGACTCCCTGGGCCGCCTCCTCGAGATAGGCGGGGCGCGACAGCTCGTTCTTGAACTGTCCCTCGAGCGCGGCGTTCGGCCAGAACTCGTGCGCCGTCCGCACGGCCTTGTCCTCCGTCTCCGCCCAGCACACCGTGAGCTGCGCGTACTTCGGCTTGCCGGCGCCGCCCGCGCCCTCGAACGCCTTCACGGTGTCGGCGGCGGGTTTGGTGCAGATCAGGCCGTCGCCGGCGCGGCCCGCCAGCTTGGCGGCCTCGTCTCCGGCTGCGGCGACGTAGATCGCCACCGGCTCGTCCGGCAGGTTGTACACGCGCGCGTCGTGCACGGTGAAGAACCTGCCGTAGTGGCTGCGCTCGCCGCCCTCGTGCAATTTGCGGATGACCTGGATCGCCTCCTCGAGCATGTCCTGGCGGATGTCCGGCGTCGGCCACACGTCGCCCGTGATGTGTTCGTTGAGGCTCTCACCGCTGCCGACGCCGAGGAAGAACCGGCCCTGCATCATCCGTCCGACGGTGGCGGCGGCCTGGGCGATGATCGCCGGGTGGTAGCGGATGGTCGGGCATGTCACGCCGGTGCCGACGCGCAGCCGGCTGGTCTGCGAGGCGATGCCGCCCAGCACCGACCATACGAACGGCGAGCTTCCCTGGCGGTCGGTCCACGGGTGGTAGTGGTCCGAGATCAGCGCGAACGTGAAGCCGGTGTCCTCGGCAGCGCGCGCCAGCCGGACCAGCTCCTCGGGCTGCCGCTCCTCGCTCGACAGCGTGTAACCGAGCTCGACGCCGGATCGCCGGCCCATGGTCAGCGCGACCCCGACTTCTGCTTCTTGACCTTGTTTGCCTGCTTGCCGAGCGCGGTCCGCGTGCTCTTGGGAAGCTTGGAGATCGTCCGCTTCTTCCTGGCCGTCGTCGAGGCCTTCTTGATGTTTTTCCGCGCCGTGGTCTTCTGCTTTGTGGTCGCCATAACGCGGTAACGCGCGATCAGTCCATCCGGGCGAGATCCGAGTAGACGCGCTCGTACCCCTCGGCCATGCGCCGCGGGCTGAACCGTTCGAGCACGTAGTCGCGGCAGGCCCTGCGGTCGATCGTCGAAAGCTTGCCGACGGCCTCGACCAGTTCCTCCTCGTCGTTCACGAGGAAGCCGTGCTTCCCCGACTCGATGAGCTCCGGCAGCGACCCGCGCGGGCACGAGATCACGGGCGTGCCCGTTGCGAGCGCCTCGATGAACGCGAGGCCGAACGGCTCGTCCCACTGGATGGGGACGAGGAAGCCGGCAGAGTTGCCGATCACGTCGTTCTTGCCCTCGTCGTCGAGGCTGCCGACGTACTCCACGCCGCCTTCGTCGATAAGCGGCTGGACCTCTGAGTCGAAGAAGTCCTTCGCCTCGTCGGGGATCGGGCCGGCCATCACGAGCTTCATGCCCGCGGCGCGCGCGACCCGGATCGCGACCGCGGGACCCTTCTCGGGAGAGATCCGGCTCACGAACGACAGGTATCCGCCGCGGCCTTCGCCGAGGCGGTACATCTCGCCGAGGTCGAGGCCGTGGTAGACGGTCGCAGCCCAGTTGAGGTGTAGGTCGCGGACCGGCCGGCGCTGCGCGTTCGAGATCGACACGAGCGGCCAGCCTGGAAACTGCTGGAAATAGACGCGCTGCTCGAGCTGGTCGAGCCGTCCGTGCGTCGTCGTGACGAGCGGGCAGCGGTAGCGGTCACCGCCGAGCCAGGGCATCACGTCGATGTGGGAGTGGATGACGTCGAATTCGCCTGAGCATTTGATCAGCCGCTCGATCTCGACCGCGTGCCAGCTGATCACGCTGCCGCCGCTGTCCCACAGCGGTTCCGGCGCCGACTCGAGCAGGCGCGCCGACGTCTTCGAGCCGCCAGCCGCGAACAGGGTCACGTCGTGTCCGCGGTTCACGAGCTCCTCTGTCAGCGTGTAGACGATGCGCTCGGTGCCGCCGTAGTCCGTCGGCGGCACGGGGACGTAGAGCGGCGCGAGCTGCGCGATCCTCAATCGAGCACCGACATCACGAGGCGCGCCTGGTCGATCAGGTGTCGGGGCGCGAGGAAGCGGTCGATCGCCCGTGCGCGAGCCGCCTGGCCGAGCTCGCGAGCTCGCTCCGGGTCGCGAAGCAGGCTCGTCACCGCGTCCGCGAACGCGTGCAGGTCGCGCGGGTCGTCGATGAGGAGGCCGCTCCTGCCGCCCTCGATCTGGTCCTCGATCCCGCCGACGCGGCTCGCGACGAGCGGGCGCGACTTCCACATCGCCTCCGCAACGGTCAGCCCGAAGCCTTCGGCGAGGCTCTTCTGCGCGACGACGTCGGCACGCCGCTGGAGCGCGTTGACCATCGTCGCGTTCTCCTCGACGTTGGTCATCGGCAGCTGCACGATGAGCACGCGGTCCTGCACGTCGCGAGGGAGCGACTCGCGGCATGACGCCACAGCGTTGAGCACCTCAGGCTGCTCGGGGTCGTCGTCGACGCCGCTCACCGCCGGCCCGGCGAGGACCAGGCGCGCGTCCGTCGCCGGCGCGACGCCGCGCCCGAAGGCCTCCAGGACGCCGACCGGGTCCTTGAGCCGGTCCCATCGCGAGACCTGGACGACGATGCGGTCGCCGGCCGCGAACGGCTCGCCGATGATCGAGGCCTGCCGCTCGAACTTGAACGGGGCTTTGAAGTCCGGCGCCGGCCGCATGATGCCCGCGACCTGGAGGATCGTCGCCACCTCTTCATCGCCGAGGTCGCGGTTCTTGACCGTGAACGGCTCGATCGTCGGCGGCAGCACGTGCACGCACGAGGGGTCGAGGCCCTCCCACGCGTAGCGGGCGCGGGAGAAGATCAGCGCGCGCGCGGGCGCGAGGTAGGGCGTGAGCATGCGCCACGCAGACCGTGCCGCGTCGTTCGGCTCGTCGACGCCGATGTGGCAGCGCCACAGCACGATGGCGCCTCGCTTCGCGAGCGCGGGCGCGAGGCCGGCGACCTGCGGGTCGTGCAGCAGCACGACGTCGCCGGGGCGAACTTCCTTCGCGATCGCCTCGGCGTTCTCGCGCAGGGTCGACTCGTACTGCTCGCGCTCGTCGGGCGTGATCTCGATGCCGCCTGCGTCCACGCCGTGGAGCAGGTTGTGCAGCCGCTTCGTGAAGGCGAAGAACGCCGGCGACCCTTCGATCACGAGCCAGCGCTCGTCGACGTCGCAGCCACGGTCGTACGGGATCAGCGACGACAGGAGCTCGACCACGCCGCCACCTCGCGCGGTCGAGTTGACGTTCCACAGCGTGCGGCCGCGCATGACACGCGAGAAATCGCCAAGCGTGCGCCGCAGCTCCGTCCACCGGTCGCGGTCGAGCAGCGGCTCGAAACGGTCGATGTGCGCGCGGTCCAGGTCGACCGCTGTCACAGGTCCCTTCACGTCATCGTCAACGCGCGGCTGACGCACAAAGACCCGCAAACCGCGCCCTTCGAGTACAGCCGGAAGAAGACCGGTTATATCGATATGCCCCCGCGCGCAACCGGCACCTCCGACGACCAGTCCGGTTTCCAGGACCGCCTCGACCACTCGAACATCGAGGTCGACTGGCCGAGGTCGATCGGCTTCTTCGGAGCCATCGGCGCGGCCGTCGCGCTGGACCTCGTCTCGATGCCCATCGCGATCTTCGTCGCGAGCGTGCCGTTCCTCAAGATGATGAACCGCCCGAACGCGCCGAGGGTCCAGCAGTTCCTGAGCCACCTCATCGACGGCGCCGCAAAGCCGGTCGGTGGCGACTCCGAAGGCACGGTGCGCTGGGCGCCCCTGCCCGCGCAGCGCCGCCGGTCGCAGTCGCGCCCGCAGGCGCGGCGGCGAGGCCGGACCGCGCGCGGAACGTCGCGCCGGCGCTCACGGGCCGCGGCGTGATCGACGAGATCCTCGAGCGGGCGGTGCCCTGGGGCGCGTTCATCGCGGTCGGCGCCCTCATCGGCGCGGCCTTTCCGCGGGAGACGCGAGCCACCGCCAAGCGCGTGATGCTCGCCGGCATGCGGGCCTCCGACTGGGCGCGCGAGTTCGGCGCCGAGGCCTATGAGAAGGGCCAGGACGTCTTCGCGGAGGCGCGCATCGAGTACGAGGAGCTTTCGCGCCAGGCTGAGCGCGACGCCCAGCGCAGAAGGCTGCGCGTGGTCTCGCCGCAGCGGCGCCGACCCACAGGTCAGCGACGCACCTCACGTTCGCGCCGGCGCGAAGGCCAGGAAGCGTCGACCACATAGGCTGGTAGGTGCCCCGCCAGAGCGCGGAAACGGTGTACCTCGAGCACTCGGTCCCCGGGCGCATGCGCCTGCGTGTGCCGAGGCCGCGCACGCAGCAGCAGGTCCGCCAGGTCGCCGGTCGCGTCGAGCGGGCCAAGCACGTGCGCGGCGTCGAGGCGAACCCGGCGACCGGGAGCCTTCTCCTGCGCTTCTCCGCGGACGACCCGATCGAAATGATCATCGACGAGCTTCGCCTGGCCGGCTTCGAGGTCGCGGCGGCATTCGAGCGGCAGACGCAGCAGGTCCAGCCACAGAGCCGCGGCGCGTCGGTCGTCCAGAAGGTGATGGGGCGCGCCAACACGCAGTTGCACCTGATGACGCGGGGCCACGTGGACCTTCGCCTCGCCGTCCCCGCGATCTACATGGCGCTCGGAATTCGAAACCTGCTGAGGCAGCGCGGGAGGCTGATGGACGCGAGCTGGTACCAGCTCATGTACTGGGCGTTCGACAGCTTCTACAAGCTGCACGAGGAGGACCCGTCGGTGCAGAGCAGCCAGGTCGCGCGTGAACCCACGCAGCGTTAGGGTCGCCCACCGGACCGCGGCCCGCGTCCGGTTCGAGGTCCCGCGCGACGTGTTTGAGCCCGACATCCAGGCCGGGATCGAGGCCGCGCTCACGGCGCTGCCGGGAGTCCTCGGTGTGCGGTTCAACGCGCCGGCCCGGTCGCTCGTGGTCGAACACGCGCCGGGCACGTCTGTGCGCGCGCTGCGGCGCACGATCGCGAAAGCGCAGCCACGCACGCCAGAGCGGAGCAGCCGCGGCGCGAGCCCGGGAAGCCCCGACCGGCACCTCCGCAGCGTCGCCGCCTTCGGCGCCGCGGGCGCGCTCGCCCTCACCGGCACGCCGCTCGCCCTGCCGCTGATCGGCCTCGGATCGCTGGCGATCTTCAGGCGCGCGGCGAAGAGGGCGAGCCGCGGCAAGATCGGCGTCGACGCGCTCGACGCGAGCGCGATGGTCCTCACCGTCGCGACCGGGCAGTGGATGACGGCGGCGGTCCTCGGCGCTCTCGTCGAAGGTGGCGAGCTTCTGCGCGACCTCACCGCACGGCGCTCGCGCCGCGAGCTCGGCGCCCTCATGTCGCACCAGGGCGCATCCTGCTGGAAGCTCGTGGACGGCCGCCGCGTGCGCGCGAAGGTCGGCGACGTTCGCGCCGGCGATCGCGTCCTGGTTGCGAGCGGCGACCGGGTACCGGTCGACGGGACCGTGCTGCGCGGCCGCGCGCTGGTGGACGAGCGCCTGCTCACGGGCGAGCCGATGCCTGTGTTGAAGGAGAAGGACGCGCGCGTCTTCGCGATGACGGTGGTCGGCGACGGCGACCTGGTCGTGGAGGCGGCGACCTCGGCGGCCGATTCGCGCGCCGGCCGGATCATGTCGTTCCTCGAGAGCGCGCCCATCGGCGAGACGCGGATGGCGGACCACGCGCGGCGGATCGCCGACCGCTTCGTGCTCCCGGTGATGGGCACGGCCGCCCTGGTCGGTGCGCTCACCGGCAGCCCGGCGCGCGCGGCGTCGATCCTCATCTTCGACCTGGCCAGCGGCATTCGCGTCGCGGCCCCGACGACGATGCTTGCAAGCCTGATCGGCGCCGCGCGCGAGGGCATCCTGATCAAGGGCGCGGCGGCGATGGAGAAGCTGGCGGACGTCGACGCGATCGTCTTCGACAAGACCGGAACCCTGACGATGGGGCGGCCCGCAGTCGCGGACATCACCGCCTTCAACGGCCTGGCTCCGAACGAGCTGCTGGCCGTCGCGGCCGGCGCCGACCACGGCTTGAACCACCCGCTTGCGGGCGCGCTCGTGGCCGAGGCCGAGGCGCGCGGAGTAACGGTTCCGCAACGTCAGCGCGTAGCCGTGCGCATCGGGCTCGGTGTCGAGGCGGAGCTCGAGGGCGGCCGCACCTTCCTGGTCGGCAACCGCGACTTCATGCGCGAGCACAGCGTCCGCGTGCCGAGGCGTGTCAACGGGCACGGGCTGTCCGAGGTCATCGTCGCCTCGCAGGGCGAATGTCTCGGTGCCATTGAGTTCCGCGACGAGCCGCGACCGGGCGCCGGCGAGATCGTCGACGCGCTCCGCCAGAAGGGCGTGCGCCGGATCGCGCTGCTGAGCGGCGACGTCGAGCACGCCACGCACAGCGTCGCCCGCTCTCTTGGGATCCGCGAGTGGCACGCGCGCATGTCGCCGGACGGCAAGGCCGATTTCGTCCGCCGGCTCAAGGCGGAGGGCCACCGAGTGGCCGTCGTCGGCGACGGGATGAACGACAGCGTCGCCTTCGCGCTCGCCGACCTGTCGATCGCGATGGGCGGCGGCGCCGACATGGCGCGCGCAAACTCGGACGTGATCCTCCTCGACGACCGCCTCGAGCTTCTTCCGCGCGCGATCGAGCGCTCGCGCGACAGCCTTCAGCTGATGAACCAGAACCTCGCGCTCATCGCGGCGCCGAACGCGTTCGGGCTGGGGAGCGCCATCGCCGGCGGCATCAACCCGGCGGTCGCGGCATTCCTGAGCAACGGATCGACCGTGGTCGCGGCCGCGAACGGCCTCAGGCCGTTGCTTGCGAAGTCACCTGCTGCTGCTGCGACGAAGAAGACCCGCGGAAGGGCAGGTACAGCAGCGTGAACATGGCGAGCGCGAGGATCGTCAGCGTGATGATGTACCACGGCCACGGGCCCATGTAGTCGAGGAAGGTCCGCGTGGGCGGCAGGTTGCGGAGGAAGAGGTAGTTGCCGCCGGTGAAGTAGTCCACGACCCCGACCACCACGGCGTAGACGCCGGTCGCGACGGACACGCGCGTCACCGCGCCCGGCGCGGGGCGCATCCCGAGCACGATCACCAGGTAGAGCGCGCCGAGCACCAGCAGCCCGTGCTCGAGGTAGTACTGAAAGTAGATAGGCATCGGGAAGTGACCGGGCACGTCGGGTGTGAACAGGCCGGGTAGGGTGCCTCCGAGCGCCCAGAAGTAGCTCATCTCGAAGGCGAAGCGCGAGCGCCAGATCAGCGCGGCCGCAAGCAGGAAGCAGCCGGCCTCGCAGAGGTGCAGCGGCAGGTTCCACCGCACCTCCCACGTCCCGTTGACGACGCTGATACCCCACCAGCAGATCTCGGCGATCACGACCGCGACGGCGATGACCTTCGCGCCCGTCTCGACCCACGGACCTCGGTGCCGCCGCCCGGCGAACAGGACGCCGACGATGACGACCGCGGTGACGGCGATGGCTATGACGTGCTCCCAGGGCGGCATGCCGGGGCCTATTCTGCCAAGCCGCCCCTAGCCGCGTCGCCCCCTGACGCGAAGGTGCATGCCACCCGCGGGGCGGAGGGTTATCGAGGGCGCGGCCGCCGGCTTCGCGGGGGCGCCGGCGAGCTCGAACCGCGGCAGGAGGACCGCCAGCGCAACCGTCGCCTCCATGAGCGCGAAGGAGCTGCCGACGCAGCGCCGGGGGCCGCTGCTGAAGGGGTAGTACGCGAAGCGGGGCAGGCGCGACGCCAGTCCGTCGAGCCACCGCTCCGGCCGGAACTCCTCTGGGTCCTCGAACACCTGCGGGTCACGGTGCATCGCCCACGGGCTCATCAGCACTGTGACGCCGGCGGCGATGCTGTGCGGTCCGACGCGCGTGGCCCGCACGGCACGGCGGCCGAAGGCGTACGCGGGCGGGAAAAGGCGTAGCACCTCGCTGAGGACCGCCTGCGTGTACGGAGTACGCGACGGCAGAGAGGCCGGCGCACGGTCGGTGCCGGCCGCCTCGAGCTCTGTGCGGACGCGCTCCTGGACGTCGGGCCGCGTCGCCAGGACGAAGGACGTCCATGACAGCAGGCACGCCGTCGTCTCATGGCCCGCGAAGAACACGGCGATGCAGGCGTCGCGGATCTCGCGGTCGGTCATGGGCCTGCCGTTCTCATCACGCGCCTCGACGAGCATGGAGAGCAGGTCGCCGGCCGGCCGGCGCCGCCGCTCCTCGATCGCGCGATACGCGATGCGGTCGAGGTCGCGCAGCGCGCGGACGACACGCAGGAAGCGCAGCGACGGCATCGGCAGGGTCGTTCGCCGGCCGCCGATCCGCCGGTTGAACTCGTCCATCAGCGTCGACACGAGGCCCTCCGCGACGCCCACGCCGTCGGCGAAGTCGACGCCGAACAGGGTCCGCGTCACGACCCGAAGGGTCATGCGCATGAAGTCGGCGTGGACGTCACGCCGGCCGCCGGCCCACTCGCCTGCCATCTGCGCCGCCTCGTCGCGCATGACGTCGCCGTAGCCCGCGAGCCGGTCGTGGTGAAAGGCCGGCAGCACGAGACGGCGCTCGCGCAGCCAGCTGTCGCTGTCGGCCAGGAGCAGGCTGCCGGCCAGCAGCGGATGCATGAGATCGGACAGGTACGACTTGCTGAAGTCGGCCCGGTTGGCCACGAGCACGTCGTTCACGAGCTCCGGCCGGCTGACCACGATGACGTCGTCGGGGCCGAGGCGGGTCGCGACGGCGCCGGCGGTCTCGGCGCAGCGGCGGAAGAACTCGAGCCGGTCGGCCTGGAACTCGGCGAACGCAGGCCCCGAGGGCAGCACCACCAGGGCGTCCGAGCGTTCGGCTAGCAACTCCGGGACCACGGCCGCCGAAATTATGGCAACCGGGGAGAACCGGTCAGGGCAGCTCGACGAGCTCCAGGATCATTCCGTCCGGATCGCGGACGTAAAGAAGACGCGCATGCGCGAAGATGCCCTCGGAGTCCGCCGCGTTGACGACATCGCGTGAGATGACGCTCGCGCCCGTCGCTTCGATGCCCTCGCGGATGCGGTCGAGGTCGTTGACGGCGAACGCGATGTGCCCGGAACCGGGGTCGCGGCTCGTGTACTCGACGCGGTGTCCGCGCGGCGCGGAGTACTGCAGCAGCTCGACGATGCGGCCGTCGTTGGTGTCGAGGTTGACGATGCGCACGTCGATCTCGTCGGTGCCGAGGAGCGTCGCGATCTCGGGCCGCGTGAGCCTGGTGTCTGCCAGCTCGCGCATGCCGAGGAGGTCGCGGTAGAAGCCGAGCGAGCGCTCCATGTCGGACACGGTGATGCCGGCGTGGTGGATCCGCGTGACTGTCATCGCCACACTATCTTCGATGATCGACGATCCTGTCCTGGTCGACGACTGGCACCCAGTCGCGCGCGAGGTCGACCTGGCGAGCGGCGGCCCGCTCGCGGTGCGACTGCTGGGCGAGGACATCGTGGTCTGGCGGTCTGGCGACCGCTACTTCGCGTGGCGCGACCTGTGCGTCCACCGGGGGACCCGGCTTTCGCTCGGGCGGGTCGTGGACGGCGAGCGTCTCGAGTGCGCCTATCACGGCTGGACGTACGGCGCGGACGGCCGCTGCGTGCACATCCCCGCGCACCCCGCGCAGGCCCCTCCGGTCAAGGCCTGCGTCACGACCTATCACGCAAGGAAGGCGCACGGCGTCGTGTGGGTGAGCCTCGGAAGCGGTGACGCCGCCATACCCAGCCTCGATCTCATGCACGCGCCGGACCACCACGTGCTGCTCGCCGGGCCGTACCGCGTGAAAGCCGCCGGCCCGCGCGTCATCGAGAACTTCCTCGACGTCGGCCACTTCCCCTTCGTGCATGAGGGCATCCTCGGCGACCGCTCGCGGCCGGAGATCGAGGACTACGAGGCGCGCATCACGCCCGACGGCGTCGTCGCCGAGGGCGTGAAGGTGTACCAGCCGGACCCCTACGGCACGGGCGAGGGCTCGACGGTCACGTACACGTATCGCGCGCACCGCCCGCTCTCCGCGTCGCTCGTCAAGCACGGTGACCTCTCGTTCGGGATCCTCCTCAGCGTGACGCCGCACGACGCCGTCGACAGCACGGCGTGGATGTGGATGGCGATGAACTACGAGACCGAGTCGTCCGCGCTCGAGTACCAGGACCGCATCTTCGCGCAGGACCGGCCGATCCTCGAATCGCAGCGGCCGGAGCTGCTCCCGCTAGACCTCCAGGCGGAGCTCCATCTGCGGAGCGACCGGACCGCCATCGCCTATCGCCGCTGGCTCAAGCAGCTGGGAGTGCGAACGGGCGCGTTCTAGGCCCGGGCGGCCGCGACCGCCTTGGCGATGCCGCGGGACGGGCGCAGCTTGAGCGGCACGGAGAGGTGGAAGGTCGTGCCCGCGCCCGCGACGGAATCGAACCAGATCCGGCCGCCGTGCATCTCCATGATCTGCCGCGCGATCGGCAGGCCGAGGCCGGTCGAGTGCTCGTACCCCGTCAGCATCCCGTCGCCGAAGTCATGCGGCATGCCGCGCCCGTGGTCGGCGATGTGGATGACGGCCGCGTCGTCGGTCACCTCGGTCGAGACGGTGACCTCGCCGCCGGCGGGTGAGAACTTGACCGCGTTGCCGATGACGTTGGCCAGCGCCTGCGAGAGGCGCTCGGGGTCGCACTGGACGAGCTCGCCATGCGAGTCGAGCCGCGTGACGATCGGGTGCCGGGCGTCGTCGGTGTGCATGCGGTCGACGACGTCCTGGACGAGGCGGTCGATGCTCACGCGCGACGTGTTGAGCGAGACGCGCCCGGCCTGCATCTGGTCGAGCTCGAGGAGGTCGCCGAAGGCGCGGTCGAGGCGGGTCGCATCGCTGTAGATGTCCTGCGCGTAGCCCTTGACCTCCACGAGGTCGAGCTCCTCCGAATCCTTGATGACCTCGCTGAAGCCCTGGATGCCCACGAGCGCGGTCCTGAACTGGTGGCCGACGCGCGTGAGGAACTCGGATTTCAGGCGGTTCAGGCGCTCGAGCACGGCGAGGTTGGCGAGCGCGGTGGTCTCGGCTTCGCGGATGAGGCGGCGGCGCCAGCGATCGGCGAGCACCGCGACGCCGAGGATGGCGCCGTAGAACGCGAAGAGGCCGAGCGCAAGCACGAGGTACAGGCGGCTCGTCTCCTGGTCGATCGCAGCCTGGACCGGGGCGTAGGGGAGGTAGATCTCGAAGGCGCCGCTCGGCTTCGAGCTGCCGCTGAAGACCAGCGGCACGTAGGCCTGGACCAGCGGTCCCGCCAGGTTGTCGCCGGAGTTCTCCTCGTCGTGCCCGTCGGTCACGCTGGCGCTCGCGGTGCCGTGAAGGGCGTCGCCGAGGTCGTCGTCGATCGAGAACGTCCGGCCGACCAGCGCGTGGTTGTCCGAGTAGACGATCGTGCCCGCGGTGTTCCAGACCTTGATCCGCCGCACGTCCTGGCTCACTGCGGCGCCCTGCAGCCGGCCGTCGATGCTCGCGATCTCGGCCGCCGTCAGGCCGGTGGAGAGCTCCCGGCTGTCGAGCAGCGGCTGGATGCCGACGACCGAGATGAGCGTCGCGCTCTGGCGCGCGCTGTCGAGGTAGCGCTGCTGGACGTCGTCATCGAGGACGTGCGCAAGGACGGCGCCAAGCGCCATGACGGGCACCAGGGCGAGCACCGCAAAGCGGCCGAGGGAGCCAACCGAATCCAGCCAGTTCGTGGCGACATTCTGGCAAACGCCGATTTGGATTCGGCCGCGTTATCGCGATCGCTTCACGAGCCCTGCAGGTATTTGCCGTTCGATAGAATATTGCCGTGACGACAACTACCCCCGCGCCTCCGCTCGCGCGCGCCTCGGCGCCCGTCGGCGCCGAGACCAAGGCCGCCCTCCTCGCCGTGTTCGACGCGATCACGCTCGCCGAGCCGATCCAGGCGAGGCTCTGGCAGGTCTCCCGGATCACGATGACCCAGCTCGCGGTCCTGCGCCGGCTGCGCGGCGGCCCACAGACCGTGGGCCGGCTCGGCGCCGAGGTCGGGCTCGCCCCCGCATCCGTGACGCGCCTGGTCGACCGGCTCGAGAAGCGCGGCCTGGTCGCGCGCAGCCGCGACGCGGAGGACCGCCGGCGGGTCGACGTCCGGCTCACGGCGCACGGCGAGCGGGTGCTCGGTGAGAGCAAGGTCTTCAGGGGCAGTGACGTCCACCTCGCCGTCGACGCGATGTCGTCCGAGGAGCGGCGTCTTATGACGGCCGGCCTGCAGCGGCTCGTCGAGCTCGCCCGCGGCTTCGCTGCGCGCGAGCGCGAGGAGGAACGCTCGTGAGCGAGCCGCGCATCGCCTACAAGTGGATCGCCCTCTCGAACACGACGATCGGCATGCTCATCGCCACGGTGAACGCGACCAGCATCCTGATCGCGATGCCCGTGATCTTCCGCGGCATCAAGATCAACCCGCTCGACCCCGCGAACTTCAGCTACCTGCTCTGGCTGCTGATGGGCTACATGGTCGTGTCCGCGGTGCTCGTCGTGACCGCCGGCCGTCTGGGCGACATGTACGGCCGCACCAAGATCTACAACATCGGCTTCGCGGTCTTCACGGTGGCCGCGATCGGCCTGTCGGCGGTCTGGAGCGAGGGCGATGCGGGCGCCGTCGAGCTGATCGTGCTGCGGATGGTGCAGGCGGTCGGCGGCGCGATGCTCATGGCGAGCGCGGCCGCCATCCTGACCGACGCGTTCCCGGCCAACCAGCGAGGCTTCGCGCTCGGAATCAACATGATCGCGGGCATGGCCGGGTCGTTCCTCGGCATCGTGGTCGGCGGCGTGCTTGCGAGCGTGAACTGGCGCTGGATCTTCCTTATCAACGTGCCGATCGGCATCATCGGGTCGATCTGGGGCTTCTGGCAGCTGCGCGAGATCGGCGAGCGCCGGCGCTCCCGCATCGACTGGATCGGCAACGTCACGTTCGCGGCGGGCCTGGCGATGGTGCTCATCGGCGTCACGCAGGGCATCCAGCCCTACGGGGGCTCGGACATGGGCTGGGGCAACCCCGAGGTGATCGGCCTCACGCTCGGCGGCCTCGCCGTGCTCGGCGTGTTCGCCTTCTGGGAGACGCGGATCGAGGAGCCGATGTTCCACCTCGACCTGTTCAGGATCCGCGCCTTCACCGCGGGCAACCTCGCGGGCCTGCTCGGGTCGGTCGCGCGCGGCGGCCTCCAGTTCATGCTCGTCATCTGGCTGCAGGGCATCTGGCTGCCGCTGCACGGGTACAGCTACACCGACACGCCGCTGTGGGCCGGCATCTACATGCTGCCACTGACGTTCGGTTTCCTCGTGGCGGGTCCCGTGTCCGGGATGCTCTCCGATCGCTACGGCGCGCGGCCGTTCGCGACCGGCGGGATGGTGCTCGCGGCGGCGACGTTCGCGCTGCTGATGCTGCTGCCCGCCGACTTCTCGTACCCGGTCTTCGCGGCGGTCATCTTCCTGAACGGCGTCTCGATGGGCATGTTCGCGTCGCCCAACACCGCGGCGATCATGAACAGCGTTCCCGCGCGCGACCGCGGCGTCGCCTCCGGCATCCGCGTCACCTTCATGAACGTCGGCCTGCCGCTCTCGATCGGCCTCTTCTTCACGCTGATGATCGTCGGGCTCAACCAGACGGTCCCATCGGCGCTTTACAACGGCCTCGCTTCGAACGGAGTGCCCTCCGCGGTGGCCCACCGGTTGGCCGGCCTGCCGCCGATCAGCTACCTGTTCGCGTCCTTCCTCGGCTACAACCCGCTCGGCACGCTCCTGGGGCCGGTGCTCAAGACGCTCACGCCGGACCAGGTCGCGAAGCTCACCGGGCAGTCGTACTTCCCCTCCCTCATCTCAGGACCGTTCCAGCACGGCCTCGTGCTCGTCCTGAGCTTCTCCATCGCGGCGAGCCTGGTCGCGGCGGCGGCGTCTTACATGCGCGGCGGGCGGTACGTCCACGAGGAGCACGCCGAGCCCGCGGCGCCGGCGCCGGAGGTGCGTCAGACCGCCAAGTCCTGAGCGGCCATACTCTCGGGCGGAGGTAGGGAGATGGCAAAGAGCACTGCGGCCGGCACGAAGGCGGATCCCTGGAAGCTGAAGACGCCGCCGGGGACGTCCGACTACATGATGTGGCGCGACGAGGAGGCCGACCCTCCGGCGCTGGTCTGCCAGGTCGGCGGGACCCAGCTGCGCTACCAGCTCCGCTGCATCGAGGACCTGCACGCGTGGCTGAAGAAGCAGGGCGACTGGGTGCCGCTCGGCGGCGCGGACGAGCAGAAGCCGGCGGCCGAGGGCACGGTCGAGGCGTGGGGCCGGAGCGAGGCCAACCCCGTCAAGGGCTGGTACGGCACGAAGAAGGGCCTCCGCGGTCGCTTCGGCGTCTACGTGCCGCCGCTCCTCGAGGCGCTCGGCCTCGCCGAGGTCGAGCACAACGCGAAGAACAACCGGATGCGCGCCCTCTAGCCGATCCGATCAGGCGAGCTGCTTGCGCGGGACCTCGGCTCTGCGCGGCCGCTCATCGGAGCTCTCGAGCTCGTCGGCGAGCTTGTCGAGGATGCGGATCAGCGCCTCACGGTCGTGCATCTCGAGGTGCGCGAGCGCGCGCATCATGCGCGACGGGCTCGCCCACGAAACCTCCTCGAGCGCCTTCTTGCCGGCGTCCGTGAGCTCGAACCACGTGATGCGGCGATCGACCGTGTCCGGTACGCGGCTCACGTAGCCGTCGCGCTCGAGGCGGTCGCAGAGCGGCACCACCGCGGCGGGGGAGATGTGCAGCTCGCGCGCGAGCTGCCGGCCGCTCAGCCGCCCGGTCTGGCCGATCGCGAACATCGCGCGCAGCTGCGCGATCGTGAGGTTGTTGCGGACGAAGAACTCGAGGTTCATGGCGCCCCCGAAGGCCTGGGAGCGGAAGCGTCTGAAGGCCTGCATGAGCGGCTCGAGCGCGGGGTCGCGCTTGAGGATCGTTCGGGTTGCCTTAATCATCTAGCGATGTTGTATCATACAGCGCCGTGCTGGTAAAGCTCCTTCGCGAGAACCTCCGGCCCTACTGGCGGCAGGCCTCGGTGGTCTGCGCGCTGGCGCTCGTCCAGGCGATCGCGAACCTCTACCTGCCGAACCTGAACGCGGACATCATCAACAACGGCGTCGCGAAGGGCGACATCGACTACATCTGGCGCACGGGCGGCGTGATGCTCGGCGTCACGCTCGTGCTCGCCGTCATCGCGGTCATCGGCGTCTATTACGCGTCCTTCACGTCGATGAGCGTCGGCCGCGACCTTCGCGCCGCCGTCTTCGGCCGCGTGCAGACGTTCTCGGCGCGAGAGATCAATCGCATCGGCACCGCTTCGCTGATCACGCGCAACACCAACGACGTGCAGCAGATCCAGATCTTTCTCCAGATCGCGCTGACGATGCTCATCCTCGCGCCGATCACCGCGGTCGGCGGCGTGATCATGGCCCTGCGCGAGGACGTGACGCTGTCCGCGATCTTCCTCGTCGTCATCCCGCTGCTCGGGCTCGTGGTCGCCTTCATGTTGTGGCGCGGCGTGCCGCTGTTCCGGGTCGTGCAGTCGAAGATCGACCGCATCAACCAGGTCATGCGCGAGCAGATCACCGGCGTCCGCGTGATCCGCGCGTTCATCCGCGGCGACTACGAGCGGCAGCGCTTCGAGGCCGCGAACGCCGACCTCACGTCGGTCACGCTCGCGGTGAACCGGATCTTCGTCATCGCCTTCCCCGCAATCATGGTGATCATGCAGCTGACCACGGTCGGCATCCTGTGGTTCGGCGGGCACCTCGTGGACAGCGGCCAGATGCCCATCGGCAACATCACCGCCTTCATGCAGTACGCGATCCAGATCCTGATGTCGGTGATGATGGCCGTCGCCCTCGTGATCCTCGTGCCGCGCGCCGAGGCAAGCGCGGCGCGCATCAACGAGGTCATCGAGACCCAGCCCGCGATCGGCGAGCCCGTTGAGCCGATGACGCCGGCGGGCGCGAGCGGCACCGTCGACTTCAAGGACGTGACGTTCGGCTACCCGGGCGGCGAGAAGCCGGTGCTCGAGAACATCACGTTCTCGCTGCGGCCGGGCGAGACGACCGCCGTCATCGGCGGCACCGGGTCCGGCAAGACGACCCTGCTGAACCTCATCCCGCGCTTCTTCGACATCACGTCCGGCTCGCTGCTCGTCGACGGCGTCGACGTGCGCCGGCAGACGATGGAGGGCCTCTGGAGCCGGATCGGCCTCGTGCCGCAGCGCGCGTACCTCTTCAGCGGCACGGTGGCCTCGAACCTGCGGTTCGGCAACGAGAACGCGACCGACGAGGACCTCTGGCACGCGCTCGATGTCGCGCAGGCGCGCGACTTCGTGACCCAGATGGAGGGGCAGCTCGAGGCGAAGATCGACCAGGGCGGGACCAACGTCTCGGGCGGACAGAGGCAGCGGCTTGCCATCGCACGCGCCATCGTCAAGCGCCCGGAGGTCTACCTCTTCGACGACTGCTTCTCGGCCCTCGACGCCGGCACGGACGCGCGGTTGCGCGCGGCGCTGCGCAAGGAAACGGGGAACGCGACCGTCCTGATCGTCGCGCAGCGCGTCAGCACCGTGATGCACGCGGACCGGATCATCGTCATCGACGCCGGCCGCATCGTGGGGATCGGCAACCACCAGGAGCTGGTCGCGTCGTGCGAACCCTATCGCGAGATCGTCGAGTCGCAGCTCGGCCAGGCGGCGGTCGCATGATCAATCGAGCAGCGGCGGCCAACGGCGCCAGGCCCGGACCTCCGGGCGGCGGTCCGCGCGGCGGCTGGATGGGCATGGGCGGCCCGCCGGCGGGCAAGACGCGCAACGTGCGCAAGACGCTGCGCGGGCTGATCGATCGCCTGCGGCCGGAGGCGCACCTCTTCGCGGTCGTCGTTCTGCTGGGATCGGCGAGCGTGTTTTTCAGCGTCGTCGGGCCCAAGATCCTCGGCAACGCGACGAACATCATCTTCGACGGCGTCGTCGGCAAGATGTTCCCGCCTGGCGTCACGAAGGAGCAGGCGATCGCGTTCCTCAACTCGCAGGGCAAGACGCAGCTCGCGCAGATGCTCGGCGGCATGAACGTCACGCCCGGCAAGGGCATCGACTTCACGCAGCTCGGCGACGTGCTGCTGCTCGCGGTCGGCGTCTACGTGCTCTCGGCGCTCCTGCTCTGGGCGCAGGGCTACCTCATGGCGGGCGTGGCGCAGCGGACGGTCTACCGCATGCGCCGCGACGTCGAGACGAAGCTCGGGCGGCTGCCCCTGAAGTACTTCGACAGCCACTCCCACGGTGACGTCCTGAGCCGAGTGACGAACGACATCGACAACGTCTCGACGGTGCTGCAGCAGGGCCTCAGCCAGATCCTCACCTCCGCGCTCACAGTCATCGGCGTGCTCGTGATGATGTTCTGGATCAGCCCGGTGCTGGCGGTGGTCTCGCTCGTGATCATCCCGGCCACGGTGGTGGTCACGATCATCATCGGCAAGCGCTCGCAGACGCAGTTCGCCGCGCAGTGGAAGTGGACGGGCAGCCTGAACGGGCACGTCGAGGAGATGCACACCGGGCACACGCTCGTGCAGGTCTTCGGGCGCACGCGGAAGGCGCAGGAGGAGTTCGACCGGCACAACGGCGAGGTCTTCAAGGCGAGCTTCCGGGCGCAGTTCCTGTCCGGCATCATCCAGCCGGCGGTCCAGTTCCTCGGCAACCTGAACTACGTCGCGATCGCGGTGATCGGCGCGTATCGCGTCGTGACCGGCACCATGTCGCTCGGCGACGTGCAGGCGTTCATCCAGTACTCGCGGCAGTTCACGATGCCGATCATGCAGCTGGCGGGCCAGCTGAACCTGCTGCAGTCCGGCCTGGCGTCAGCGGAGCGGGTCTTCGAGCTGCTCGACGCCGAGGACGAGACGCCAGATGCTCCGACCGCCACGCTCGACGAGGCGACCGGCGACGTCGTGCTCGACCACGTCGACTTCCGGTACGAGCCCGCGAAGCCGCTGATCACCGACTTCAACCTCAAGGTGAAGCCGGGGCAGACGATCGCGATCGTCGGGCCGACGGGCGCCGGCAAGACGACGATCGTCAACCTCCTGATGCGCTTCTACGACATCGACTCCGGCGCGATCCGGCTCGACGGCGTGAGCACGCGCGACCTGTCACGTGACCACGTGCGCAGGAACTTCGGCATGGTGCTGCAGGACACGTGGCTGTTCGCCGGGACGATCCGCGACAACATCGCGTACGGGCGCGAGGGCGCGACCGAGGAGGAGATCGTCGCGGCGGCGCAGGCGGCGCACGTCGACTCGTTCGTGCGGACGCTTCCGCGCGGCTACGACACGACGCTCGACGACGACGCGTCCGACCTCTCTTCCGGGCAGCGGCAGCTGCTGACGATCGCGCGGGCGTTCCTCGCCGACCCGAGCATCCTCATCCTCGACGAGGCGACGAGCAACGTCGACACGCGGACCGAGGTGCTGATCCAGGCCGCGATGGCCCGGCTGCGCTCTGGCCGGACGAGCTTCGTCATCGCGCACCGCCTCTCGACGATCCGCAACGCGGACTCGATCGTCGTGATGGACGGCGGGAAGATCGTCGAGCAGGGCAACCACGCGGAGCTCCTCGCGCGCGAGGGCTTCTATTACCGGCTCTACAACAGCCAGTTCACCGAGGCCTGGGAGACGGAGGCGCTCAGAACAGGCTCGTAAGCCACCGCCGCAGCGGCTTGCGGCCGCCCGGGTCGCGGTAGTCGGGCAGCAGCGACGCCACGGCGTCCTGGCCGAGCTTCACCAGCTCGTCGACGGTGCGCCCGTCGGTCGCGATCGGTTCTCCGATGCGCATCGACAGCCGCTTGCCGGCCCACAGCTCCTTCATCCCCGCGAGGCCGACCGGAAGCACCGGCACGCGCGCGTCGATCGCGAAATGTGCGAAGCCCTTCTTGAAGGGCAGCACCTGGCCCTCGCCTGGACCGAAGTCGCCCTCCGGGAACAGCGCCACGACGCCGCCGCGCTCGAGGCACCGGCCGACCTGCGCGAAGAGCAGCGTGTGGTCGCGCTGCGCGCGGTCGACGGGGACGACGCCGCCGGCGCCGCGCACGAGGAGCCAGAGCGGCCGGTTGCGCAGCATCGACGTGGGGTCCGCGAGGAAGTGGATCCGGGGCTCGGCCGGGAGGAGCAGCAGCAGGCTGATCGCGTCCATCCAGCCGAGGTGGTTCGCGATCAGCACGTAGGCAGAGTCGGGCACGTGCTCGGGGCCCTTCACGTCGAAGCGGAAGAGCAGGTGGAACACGGGGATCGCCGCCATCCTCACGACGCGAAACAGCACGCTCGCGTGCCGGCCGACGGGCAGCATGTCCGCGGCGGGAATCGCCGCGCCGGGCACGGCTGCGAGAGGCGCGAAACGCATCGCGGCCCAGCGGTCGTCGACGGTCTCCTCGCCGGTCGCGGTCAGACCGGCGCGGTGCAGCGCGCCCCACCCGTGGTTGCGGTTGAGATCGGCAGAGCCGTCGGCGAGGTAGGCGACCCACAGCCGGCCGCCCGGCTTGAGCGCGGCGAGCGCCGCGGGCGCGCGTTCCTCGAGCTCGGCCCGCGATCCGGCCTGGACGAAAACGTCGCCGTCGGCGAGTTTCAGCCGCCCCGAAATGCCGGCCGTCTCCACGGGGTTGATTGTGGGGATGCCGGAGCTTGCATGGTTCGCGATCGTGGTGTTCGTCCTCACGGTCACGCCGGGGCCCGGGGTGCTCTACGTGACGGCGCGCGCGGTGTCGCAGGGGAGGCGGGCAGGGTTTGCGTCCGCTTTCGGCATCGAATCAGGCGAGGTGGTGTGGATCGTTGCCGCCGCGGCCGGCGTCGCGGCCCTGCTCGCCGCCTCAACCCAGGCGCTGACGGTTCTCCGCTTTGCCGGTGCGGCCTACCTCGTCTACCTCGGGATTCAGCGCTGGCGGCACGCGGAGGCGGTCGTCGTGCCGGCGGCCGCTCCGCTGGGGCGGTTGTTCGCGCAGGGGGTCGTGACCCAGCTCCTCAACCCGAAGGTCGCGCTGTTCACGATCGCGCTGCTGCCGCAGTTCATCGACCCGACGAGGCCGATCGCGCCGCAGGTCGCCGTGCTCGGGGCGGTCTACATGGCCATCGCCGTCACGGTCGACACGGCGTACGTCCTGGCGTCCGCGGCGCTGGCGCGGAGGCTGCTGGGAAGCCGGGCCGCGCAGCGGCGCACGGCGAGGGCGAGCGCGGCGACGTACGTCGCGCTCGGCGTGGCGACGGCGGTGAGCGGGGCAAAGGCCTGATCGCACGGCCGGCGCCTGGCGCCGCTCTCACCCGTCCCCGCCCTCACCCGGCGCTTCGCGCCACCCTCTCCCGCTTCGCGGGCGAGGGATTGGATCCTCGAAGGGTTGACCCGACCGGTGCCTACCATGGCATCATGCCCGGGATCGAATCCCGCATACGTCCCGCCACTCGAGAGGTCGCAGCATGAGCACCCCCGCCCCGGGAATGGACATGCCCGGCCGCAAGACGGATCGCTTCAACGAAGCGTCGCCGCAGGACGTCCTGCGCATGGCTTATGACACGTACCCAGACGTAAGGATCGTCGCGAGCTTCCAGGCCGAGTCGTGCGTGATCATCGACATGGCGACGAAGCTCCGGGGCAACGTCCACGTGCTCACCCTTGACACCGGACGCCTGCCGAAGGCGACCTTCGACATCATCGACCGCGTCCGCGAGCGCTACGACATCACCCTCGACGTCATCTCGCCCGACGCCGACGAGACGCGGCAGATGGTCGCCGAGCACGGCATCAACCTCTTCTACGACTCGATCGAGAAGCGCAATCGCTGCTGCGAGGTCCGCAAGACCCGCCCGCTCGAGAAGGCCCTGCGCGGGCGCTCGGCGTGGATCACCGGCCTCCGGCGCGACCAGGCGAAGACGCGAGCCGAGACCCCGTACGTCACGAGCGACCCGCTCCACGGCGGAATCTGGAAGTTCGCGCCCCTGGCGCGGTGGTCGCGCCGCGACGTGTGGGACTACATCCGCGAGAACGACGTCCCGTACAACGACCTGTACGACCGCGGGTACACGTCGATCGGCTGCGAGCCCTGCACCCGCGCGACGAAGCCGGGCGAGGACGAGCGCGCCGGCCGCTGGTGGTGGGAGGACAGCGACATCAAGGAGTGCAGCATCCACTGGCCGGTGAAGCGCCCGCAGCGCTGAAGGCGGGAAGTTCCAGGCCGGTCTAACATCGGGTCGCGCCGATGCTGCTCCTTGATCCGGAACCGGCCCTTCTACCGAGCCGGATCCAGATGGCGTTCACGCTCGCGACCCACGTTCTCCTCGTGCCGCTCGGCGTCTCGATGCCGGCGATCACGCTCCTCATGGAGGGCATCGGTCTTCGGCGCAAGGATCCCGTCGCGCTGAAGCTCGCGCGCCGCTGGTCGGTCGTCATGGCGGTCCAGTTCGCGGTGGGTGCGGTGACCGGCACGATCCTGTCGTTCGAGTTCGGGATCCTGTGGCCCGGCCTGCTCGGTCGGTATGGCGCGGCCTTCGGCCTCGGTTTCGCGATCGAGGGGTGGGCGTTCTTCCTGGAGGCGGTCTTCATCGGCATCTACCTGTACGGCTGGAACCGGCTCAGGCCGCGCACGCACTTCCTCGTCGGCCTGGTCCTGCCGCCGACCGGCCTGCTCGGCGCGTTCGCGGTGCTCGCCGCCAACTCGTGGATGAACACGCCCGGCGGCGCGACGGTGCAGAACGGACGCGTCGTCGACGTCGACGTCATGGCGGCGCTCTTCACGCGCGCCCTCGGCTATGAGTTCTGGCACTTCACGAGCGCGCTGTACCTCACGGCCGGCTTCGTGATCGCGTCGGTCTACGCGGTCGCGTGGCTCCGCGGCCGGCGAGACCACTACCAGCGGCTGGCCTTCGGCGTGCCGTTCGCGGTCGCGGCGCTCATGACGCCGGTGCAGCTCGTCACCGGTGACCTGTCGGCCCGGGCGCTAGTCACCGATCAGCCGGCGAAGTTCGCCGCGATGGAGATCTCGTGGGAGACGCGCGATCACAACCCGGAGGTGATCGGAGGCGTCATCGACGATTCGGGACAGATCCATCTCGGCATCCCGATTCCTGCGCTTGACTCGATCCTGGTCGGCTACTCGCCCGACGCGGTCGTCCCCGGGCTCTCGAAATTCGCGGCGGCGAACCGGCCGTCGATCGTCGAGGTCAACATCACGCATCTCGCTTTCGACGTGATGGTGGGGCTCGGCTCGGTCGGGTTCCTGCTCGCGCTGTGGTTTGCGTGGGGCATGTGGCGCAGGCGCGCGCCGCCGGAATCGAGGTGGTTCTACCGCCTCGCGTCGCTTGCCGGCGTTGGCGCCTACATCGCGGTCGAGGCCGGCTGGATCACCACCGAGGTCGGCCGGCAGCCGTGGATCGTCTACAACACGATGCGCGTCGCTGACGCGGTCACCGACGCGCCGGCGTCCTTTGTCTGGACGATGCTCGCAACGCTCGTCGTGGTCTACGCGCTCATCGCCGTCTTCTTCGTCGTCCTGCTGCGGCGCCTGTCTGCGCGATGGAAGAGGGAGGACGCCGGAGCGGCCGCATCCGAGGTCGGCGTGCCGTACGGCCCGCGGCCGGCAGCGTTCGAGGCTGACGCCTGATGGGCAACCTGCTCGCCGACCTCACCGCGTTCGTGCTCCTCATCGGCATCACCGCCTACAGCACGGCCGGGGGCGCCGATTTCGGAGCCGGCATCTGGGACCTGCTCGCCGGGAGCCGGTCGGCGCTAGGGCGTGAGGCGCGCGAGCTCATCGACCACGCTATGGCGCCGGTCTGGGAGGTCAACAACGTCTGGCTCGTCCTTTCGATCGTCGTGTGCTGGACCGCGTTCCCGCAGCTCTTCCAGGCGATCTTCTCGTCGCTCTATCCGCTGTTCGGGATCGCGCTGATCGGCCTCGTCCTCAGGGGCGCCTTCTTCGCGTTCCGCCACGTGGCCGACGAGCCGCGCGCGCATCGGGCCGCGGATCTAGTCTTCGGCGTCTCGTCCGTCATCACGCCGTTCTTCTTCGCCGCCGCCCTGGGCGCGATCGCCAGCGGCCAGGTCGGCCTGCACGGCCCGACGACGTCGGTGCTCCAGGCCTGCTTCAACCCGATGTCGATCGCCTTCGGCGCGGTCTCGGTAGCCGCCACCGCCTTCACCGGCGCGTCGTTCCTGGTCGGTGACGCGCGCCGCTACGGCGCGACGGAGCTGGTCGCGTACTTCCGGCTCCGCGCGTTTGCGTCCGCGGCCGTGCTGGTCGTCACCGGGACAGTCGCGCTGGGCGCGATCTGGCTGCAGGCGCCCGAGCTGGCGCGCCGGATGCTGCTCGGTCCCGGGACGCCGTTTGCGCTCGTGACGATGGTTCTCGTCCCGGTGGTCGCGCTGCTCCTCTGGCGCTCGCGCTTCGTGTTCTACCGGCTGTTGACCATCGCGGCCGTCGGCTCCCTCGTCTTCGCGTGGGGCTTCGCGCAGTCTCCCGACCTGCTCCCCGGCAAGCTCACGATCGAGCAGGCGGCCGCGCCCCAGGGCACCGAGATCCTCCTCGTCGTCGTGACGCTCGGGGTCGTGCTCGTCATCGGTCCGGCGATGGCCTTTCTCTACTACCTCGACCAGCGAGGCGTGCTGGAATCGCCTGAAGCGTGACCTTTTGGGTTTTTGGGAGAATGCGGCGATGAGCAAAGTCCGATTACTCGTGGGCACCCACAAGGGCGCATTCATCCTTACCTCCGACGGCACGCGCAAAAAGTGGGACGTGAGCGGCCCGCATTTCGCAGGCTGGGACGTGTACCACCTCAAGGCCTCGCCCGCCGACCCGAACCGCATCTACGCAGCCCAGTCTCGCGGCTGGTTCGGGCAGGTGGCCCAGCGCTCCGACGACGGCGGCGCCACCTGGCAGCCGATCGGCAACGAGTTCCACTACGACGGCCCCGTCGGTCCGCACAAGTGGTACGACAACAGCGATCACCCCTACGAGTTCCTGCGCGTCTGGCACCTCGAGCCGTCGCTGACGGACCCGGACACCGTTCTCGCCGGCGTCGAGGACGCCGCCCTCTTCAAGACGACCGACGGCGGTAAGACGTGGAACGAGCTTTCCGGGCTCCGCACCCACCCGACGTCGTCGACGTGGGCGCCGGGGGCGGGCGGCCTGTGCCTGCACACGGTGATCCTCGACAAGGCTCACCCGGACCGGATCGTCACCGCCATCTCATCGGCGGGCGCGTTTCGCAGCGACGACGCCGGAAAGACGTGGAAGACCATCAACAAGGGCCTGCGCTCGAACTACATCCCGGACCCTGACGCCGAGGTGGGGCACTGCGTCCACCACGTCGCGATGCACCCGTCGAAGCCGGACACGCTCTACATGCAGAAGCACTGGGACGTGATGCGAAGCGACGATGCCGGCGACTCGTGGCACGAGATCAGCGGCAACCTGCCGACCGACTTCGGCTTCGTGATCGACGTCAACGCCAACCATCCGGACACGGTCTACGTCGTGCCGATCAAGAGCGACTCGGACCACTTCGTGCCCGACGGGAAGCTGCGCGTCTACCGGAGCAAGACCGGCGGCGACGACTGGGAGGCGCTCACGAAGGGGCTGCCGCAGGAGAACTGCTACGTCAACGTGCTTCGCGACGCGATGTCGGTCGACCAGCTCGACCCCTGCGGCGTCTACTTCGGCACGAGCGGCGGCCAGGTCTATGCGTCGGCCGACGACGGGGACACGTGGACGGCGATCGTCAAGGACCTGCCCGCAGTGCTCTCCGTGGAGGCCCAGACCCTGTCTTGATCCAGGTCGGGCTGCCGGCGAACCTGCAGACGCTCGCGGGTACCGGCCGGTTCGTGGAGCTTGAGGTCGCGGAGCCGGTCACGCAGCGAAGCGTGCTCGACGCGCTCGAGCGCGCCTACCCGCAGCTGCTGGGCACGATCCGCGACCCCAAGACGAAGAAGCGGCGGCCGCTGCTGCGCTTTTTCGCGTGCGAGGAGGACTGGTCGGACGTGGGCATCGACGAGCCGCTCCCGGCCGACGTGGCGTCGGGGAAGGAGCCTCTGCTGATCATCGGAGCGATCGCCGGAGGCTGACTCCGGAGCGGGCGCGGCACCGTCCAAACGAGCGTTAGTTTTTCGCCAAATCTGGGTATAGAAACAGCTGATCGCTCCGATAGAGCGGTCTCCTGATCGGGCCAGGTTCTGGCCCTGGAGGGCAGAGCACATGAGTGGTCTGCTTGCGTTCCTCATCTTCGCGGTCGCTCTTCTCGTGGCCGCGGCCCTCGCCGAGATCCTCGCGAGGTCGATCGTCGTCATCGGGCCCGCCCAGGTGGGCCTGGTCGTGAAGCGCGTCTCGTCCAGCCACAACCGCACGGACATCCCGATCGCGTTCGACGGCGAGGCGGGATACCAGGCCGAGCTCCTCATGCCCGGCGTGCGCTTCAAGCTGTGGCCGAAGTACGCCGTCCACAAGTACCCGTGGGTCCAGGTGCCGGCGGGCGAGATCGGCGTCGTGATCTCGCAGATCGGCCTGCCGCTGGCGACCGGAAGCAAGTCGGCGATCTACCGGCCGGAGTTCGGCAGCTTCACCAACCTGCGCGCCTTCCTCGAAGGCGGCGGGCAGAAGGGCGTGCAGCGGCCGGTTCTGCCGCCGGGCACCCTTGCGCCGATCCACCCGGTCGCGTTCCTCGTCGTCACGGCGACGAAGGCGTACGGCCTGCCCGTGGACCCGCAGATCCTCGGCCGCGGGCCGCTGTCCCCGGCGACCTTCGGGCTGAACGCGAACCAGCTGCGCGTCACCGTGATCGCGCCTGACGGCGACCAGGACGTGGTCGGCATCGTGACCACGCTGGAGGGTGAGCCCCTGCCGCCCGCCGACATCGCCGGCCGCATCGGCGGCTTCGCAGACATCGAAGCGCTCGAGAAGCAGCCCGAGATGACGGACTCGGAGCTGATCGAGGCGCTGCTTGGCGCCAAGAACCAGCTGCACAACAACTACCAGGACTTCCAGAAGTTCATGGACGCCGGCGGCCGCATCGGCCTCCAGCACGACCCGCTGCTCTACGGCGCGTACCTGCTGAACCCGTTCCTGGTCCGCGTCGAGCTGGCGCCCATGCTGGTGGTCAACCAGGGCGAGGTCGCAGTGATCAAGAGCTACGTGGGGCTTCCGACGCTCGACACGTCGGGCCCGGAGTTCAAGTTCGGCTCGATCGTCCAGCCGGGGCACCGCGGCATCTGGCGCGAAGCGTTGCGCACGGGCAAGTACCCGCTGAACCCGCGCATCTACGCGGCCGAGAAGGTGCCGACGTTCATCCTCACCCTCAACTGGGCGGAGGCAAGCTCCGTCGCGCACAACCTGGACGCGCAGCTGAGCCCGATCGAGGGCAAGAGCCGCGAAGGGTTCATCTTCAAGATCGACCTGCAGGTCCAGATCCACGTGCCCGACACAAAGGCGCCGAAGGTCATCTCGATGGTCGGCTCGATGCAGAACCTCGTGAACGAGGTGCTGCAGGCCGCCGTCGGCAACCACTTCCGGAACACGCTGCAGGCGCTCGAGGCCGTGCGCTTCATCGAGACGCGCGACCACGTGCAGACCGCGGCGCTGGACGCGATATCGCGCTACCTCGCGGCCTATGAGGTGGAGACGCGCGGCGTCTACATCCAGGACGTCGAGTTCCCGGAGGAGCTCGTCAACGTGCTGACGCGACGGGAGATCGCAAACCAGGAGAAGGCGACGTTCGAGCAGCAGAAGGACGCGCAGACGGTGCGCGTCGACCTGGAGAAGGCGCGCGGCACGGCCGACATGCAGGCGGAGCTCGCGAAGGCGCAGGTGTCCGTGGACATCAACCGCGCTCGCGCCAACGCGCGCAAGGCCGAGGCGGACGGCGAGGCCGGCTACGTGGAGGTCACGGGCGCCGCGGAGGGCTCACGCCGCAAGGCGATCGGCCTCGGCGATGCGGCCGCGGTCGAGGCGATGGGACTCGCCAAGGCCAAGGGCTACCAGGCGCAGGTCGAAAGCCTCGGCTCGGGCCCGACCGCCGCGGTCGCGCTCGCGAACGCGCTGTCCGAGGGCAAGCTCAACGTCATGCCCGAGGTGCTCGTCACCGGAGGCGGCGGCGCGATCGAAGGGCTCGCCGCAACCCTGATGAACAACATCAGGAAGAACGGCGAGAACGGCGCATCGAAGTGATCGCAAAGGGGGCGCGCAAGCGCCCCCTTTTCATTCGCTCTCGAACGGCTCCAGGTTCTCGACGTCCGATTCGGTGAGCTGAGCGAACAGCGCCGCGTCGTCGCTGCGGTCGAGGAAACGGCGCGGCAGGATCACGTCGCGCTTGAACCAGCCCTCGGGCTGAAGCACGACGCCCACGAGGTCGCCGTCGTCGAACAGCACGTCGCGGACCGAACCGAGCCTCTTGCCGGAGTGCCCGAGCATCACGTTCTCGCCGCCCTCGATCTCGAGGTCTCCGGCGGCCTTGTTCGCGACCTCCTCGACCGAATGCGGGATCGCCGGTGACAGCGCGAGCACCGAACTCTCGTCCTCGAGGGCCTCGGCCGACGTGGTCTCGCGGGTCCTGAACTCGAGGTACGGCGCCATCCGGCGGACGTCGGCCGCGGCGACCTTCAGCTGGATCCGATCGTGCGTGACCTCGCCGATCGCATCGAGCGGCACGATCACCTCGTCCGCGAGCAGCGCCGAGCCCGGCGCCAGCAGGAGGCCGGAGAAGCGGCCGCCCTCCTTGACGACCAGCGCCTTGAGGCCGTAGCCGGGCCCCTCGACGAGCACCCGCTTGAGCTCGCCGACCACCTTGGCGTCGCTCGAGACCACCTCGGCGCCGAGATGGAAATCGTCTGCCTTCGGCGCGTCGCTCATGACGGCATCGTACAAATTGCCAGCATGGCGGCGAAGCCGGCGCTCTTCGACCTCAACGTCGAGAAGATCCTCGACCACTGGGACGTGCCCGAGGCGGTGCGCGAGGTCATCGCGAACGCGCTCGACGAGCAGGCGCTGACGGGGACGCCCGAGATCGAGATCGCGAAGCGCAAGGACGGTTGGCACGTCCGCGATTTCGGACGCGGCCTGCGCTACCAGCACCTGACGCAGAACGAGAACCCGGAGAAGCGCCGCCGCGCCGACGTCGTGGTCGGCAAGTTCGGCGTGGGGCTGAAGGACGCGCTGGCGACGTTCCACCGCCGAGGCGTCGGCGTCAACATCCGGAGCCCGTTCGCCGACATCACGCTCCAGCGCGCGGCCAAGAGCAACTTCGCGGACGTGACGACGCTGCACGCGGCCGTCGCCAGGCCGTCGGACCCGAAGCGCACCGGCACCGACTTCGTCCTCACGCACCTCCGCGACGCCGACATGGCAGCGGCCAAGGACTACTTCCTTCGATTCGCGGGCGATGAGGTCCTCGAGACGACGGACTTCGGCAGCATCCTCCGCCGCCACGAGGACGCGCCCGCCCGTGTCTACGTCAAGGGCGTCCGCGTCGCGACCGAGGACGCGTTCCTCTTCTCGTACGACATCACGTCGACGACCGCGCAGCTGCAGAAGGCGCTGAACCGCGAGCGCAGCAACGTCGGTCGCACGGCGTACCAGGACCGCGTGAAATCCATCCTGCTCAAGGCCACGTCCGATGCGGTCGCGAAAGCGCTGGTCGAGGACCTGACCCGCATACCGCTCGGCACGAACCACGACGAGATCACCTGGCTCGACGTCCAGGAGCAGGCCGTGCGCATCCTCGCCGCGAAGGGCAAGACGCTCTTCGTCAGCTCGCTCCAGATGTACACGCAGGGCGCCACCGTCCAGGAGGCGCGGCAGGACGGCTATCGCGTCGTCGTCGTTCCCGACCGGCTGCTGGGCCGCCTGCCCAACCTGCGCGACCTCAACGGCGCGCCGATCCTCGACATCGGCGGATTCGTGAAGGTGTGGAATGACTCGTTCCATTTCGACTTCGTCGATCCGGCCGAGCTCACGCCACAGGAGCAGGAGGCATGGCGCCTGCTGCCGGCTCTCACCCGACTCGCGGGCGACCATGCGAAGCGGGTCAGGGAGGTCCTGATCTCCAACTCGATGCGGCTCGACGAGGTGAACTACGAGACCGAGGGCGTGTGGGAGGCGCCGCGCATCGTCGTCAAGCGGTCGGTCCTCGATTCGCCGCGGCACTTCGCGCGCGTCGTGCTGCACGAGTTCGCACATGCGAGCTCGAACGCAAACCACGGGAACCTCGCGTTCATTGCGGCGATCGACGATCTCGCGGCTTTGGCGGCGGTTGAGGCGCTGGCGGGTCGCGATTTACCTCAAATGAAGGACGACAAACCGGCGCGGCGGAAATAGCCTTCGCTTCGTGCCGCTGAAGATTCGCGTGCTCGGCTCACACAAGGCGAACCGAGGTGGCGTCGTCCCGCCCTGGACGTATCACGCGGAGGTCTTCGACGACGCGGACGCGTCGAAGGCCGTCTGGACCTGCGAGCACGACCACGAGAGCCCTCAGCTCGCCCACGGCTGCGCGGCGAACTGGATCGAGGACGCGGAGCAGGAGGAGAAGGAGCAGACCGCCTAGCGGTTCAGCTGGCGACGCGCCGTGCGGACGCCGAGCCCCCGACCCGCCCGAGCAGCTCGGTCAGATTGGAGATCGGGATCGAGTCGAGCCGGCGCACCGCGTCCGCGATCTCGCGCGCGAGCGCGGCTCCTGCCATCGGCTCGGCCAGCCGCGTGTACTTCTCCATCGCCGCGTCCCAGTCGAGCCGGCGCGTGCGCCAGAAGCCGGGAAAGTCCGTCGCCTCAGCCGTCACCTCGCGGCCCTCGTTGAGCGTCACCGTCACCCGGCAGGGCATCTCGTCCGGGTAGCGCTCGTTGAACTCCTCGAGCTGCCGCACCCACACGCGCTTGAGCACGTCCTGGACGTCGGCGCGCGTCACGCGCTCGGGCTCGAACTGCTGCGGCCACACGTCGCCGTCGATCAGCGCGACCGCACATAGATAAGGAATGGAGTGGTCGCCCTGCTCCTTCGCGCGGACAACCGTGCGGTCGCCGGCCTGGCCGCCGCCGGTGATGTTGGACGCCTGCTTGAACACCTCGACGTCGACGCGGCGCACGTCGCCGGCCCGGAGGCCGTGCTTCTCGCGGAGCCCGCGGAGGCAGTCGATCACCGACTGCGTGTGGCCCTCGGAGTTGTAGCGCTTGATGTTCGCGTGCTCGAATCGATCGAGCGGCTCCTTCTTCCAGTCGATCTCGATCCTGTCGCCGATCGTGAGCTCCCAGCCCTGCGGCCCTTCGAGGAGCCCGAGCGGGCCCGTTATCCGCGCGCCGCGAGCAGCGTCATGTGCATGCAGGCCATCGCGACCTGCGCCGAGGCGAGGCCCTTCCAGTTCGAGAGCAGACCCGAGCGGATGACCCAAAGCGTGTTGATCGTGGAGCCGCACATCGCGATCGCATTCGCTCCACGGCGCGTGTCGAGGCCGAGCGCCCGCGTGATCGCCGCCGGCACCGAGAACGCGAGGTGCGTCGAGTGGTCGAATCCCTTCTCCTGCAGCGGCGCCTGCTCGGAGAGCCGCGTCTGCACCTGGTAGCCGACGGCGAGCGCGGTGAGGAAGTCCCTGCCCGACCCGCCGCCGAGCTCGGTCGCCGCCAGCGCCGCCGAGAAATTGTCGGCGGGGTGGAAGCTCTGTCCCCTGACCATCGTGATGTCCATGAAGTCGAGGTAGCGGACGAGCGACGAGTTCCAGAACGTCGCGCGGTCGGCCGCCGTGCGGCGGCCTCCGATGGGCGTGCACTGCGGCCTGCCGCCGAGCTCCTCGGTCAGCTCTCGGATCGGCACGATCGGCTCTCCGTCGAGCGCCGCGATGGCGCAGCCGAGCGTGTCGAGGACGAGCGTCTTCAGGTACGGCAGCCCGTCCGCCGGGATGTCCTCGAAGCGGCGCGACGCCGCCCACTTGGCGATGTCCTCCGTCTTCTGCGGCTCAGGCTTCTCGTTCGACGCCCGCTCCATTGACTACAAAACGCGCGGCTACCTTTTTTCGTCCGGGTGGCCGGTGTTGCCGAAGGCGATCCGATCCCGTACGACGGGCGCGCGTCCGAGCAGCCGCGAGCGCTGCATCGCATCCTCTCCGAAGCGGTCCCGGATCGCATCGACCGCCGCCTCCAGGCGCTCGTGTCGCGGCGAGCGCGCATCGGCGAACAGGTCGAGCTGGCCGGCGCCGTCGTCGACCAGCCCCGAGAGGCCGACGCCGAGCGTGCCGACCAGGCGCCGGTGGTCGCGGCCCTCGAGCAGCTTGAGCGCCGCCCGGTAGATCTCGTCGCCGGTCGAGATGGGGAAGGGCAGCGTCGTCTGGCGGGAGAAGTGGGGCCCCTCGTCGGGCCGGTAGACGATGCCGATCGACACGACGCGGCCGCGGCGATGGCCGGCGCGCAGCCTCCTGCCGACCATCTCCGATAGGCGCATCAGCAGCTCCTCGAGCTCGCTCTGCGACGTCGTGGCGCGCGCCAGCACGTGCGAGTGGCTGTAGCTCTTGCGCGCCGCGTGCTCGAAGGCGCCGCCCTCGAAGCCGCGCAGCCGGCGCGCCCAGCCGGAGGCGACCTCCTCGTGCATGCCGGCGCCGCGCAGCCGGGGCGCGGTCGCGTGCAGGAACTCGAGCGGCCTGTGGATGCCGGCCTTGCCCAGCCGGCGGGCGGTCGCCTCGGCGATCCCGGAGAGGTCCGTGAGCTCGAGACGTGAGAAGACGGCGACGAGGTTGGTGTGGTCGATGCGCTGCAGGCCGTCGCGCTTGTCGAGGTTCGACGCCTGCTTCGCCATCCAGATGGACGTGGAGATGCCGATCGACGAGGTCACGCACTCGCCGATCTCGGCGCGGATCTGGCGCTTGATCGTGCGCGCGACCTCCTCTGGTCCCAGCTTCTTCAGGCCCGGCGTGCCGGCGAGGTTCAGCGACGCCTCGTCGATCGACATGCGGAGCACATCCGGGCTGTGCCGCTCGAGGATGTCGATCAGGCTGTCCGAGACCTCGCGGTAGCGCGGCGGGTTGGGCTCGCGCACGATCACGTCGCGATGGATCGACTTCGCCTCCCACACCTTCATCCCCGTCTTGATCCCGAGGTCGCGCGCCTCGCGGGAGGAGGACACGATCGTCGCGGCGTCGGTGGCGTACGCGGCGATCGCGAGCACGCGGCCGCGAAGTGCCGGGTCGTGCTGCTGCTCGATGGAGGCGAAGGCGCAGTTGAGATCGACGACGAGCGTCGTCGGGTCGGCGAGATTGAGGCCGAGCGCGATCGCCTCCGCCGATGGCTGCTCGCCCATCGAACCAATGTTCGCATGAAATGTCGCCGAGAATCTGCCCCGTGAGAGCTCTTGTCTGGCACGGGCCGAACAGCATGTCGGTGGACGACGTGCCGGAGGCCGAGCCGGCCGCCGGCGAGGTCGTGGTGCGGCCCGCGGCGGCGGGCATCTGCGGCAGCGAGGTCGAGGGCTACCTCGGCATGATGCCGAACCGCGTGCCGCCGCTCGTGATGGGCCATGAGTTCGCGGGCGAGGTCGTCGCGGCGGGCGACGGCGTGGACGGTTCGTGGATCGGCCGGCGTGTCGCGGTCAACCCGATCGTCGGGTGCGGGCGCTGCCGGTACTGCCTGGCGGGGCGGCGCAACGTCTGCCCGGACCGCGCGCTCATCGGCGTCGCGTCGCCTGGCGGCTTCGCCTCCGAGGTCGTGGTCCAGGAGCGCTGCCTCTTCGAGATGCCGGCCGGCATGGACGCCCGGCTCGGGGCGCTAGCCGAGCCCCTCGCGAATGGCATCCACGCCGTGCGCACCGGCTTTCCCGAGGGCGTCGAGCGCGCCGCGGTCATCGGCGCCGGGACCATCGGCCTCGCGTGCCTGCAGGCGGCGCTGCTTGACGGTGTCGAGGTCGTGACCGTCATCGAGAGGCATCCCGCGCGCCGCGAGCACGCGCTCGCGCTGGGCGCCCACCGAGCGGTCGACTCGGCGGCCGAGGTCGATGGTGGGCTGGACGTGGTGGTCGACGCCGCGGGCACGGAGGCGACACGCCGCCTGGCGCTCGACTTGCTCGGGCCGGCCGGCACCGCGATCTTCGTCGGCATGCACGCCGACGAGACACCGCTGCCGTGGCGGCGCGTGGTGCGCGGCAACCACACCATCCGCGGCGTCTTCGCGTACGAGGACCGCGACTTTCAGCGCGCCCTCGACCTGCTCGCGAGCGGCAGGGCCGGCCTCGGCGAGCTGAAGGCCGTCCTCCCGCTCGAGGAAGGCCCGGGCGCGTTCGCCGAGCTGGGGAAGGGCCCGACCGCAGACCTCAAGGTGTTTCTCGGTGCTTGAGTCGCTCGCCGGCCGTGTCGCCGTCGTCACGGGCGGCGGGAGCGGCATCGGCGCCGCGATCGTCGCGCGATTCGAGTCCGAGGGCGTGACGTGCCACGCGCTCGCGCGGCGCGGCCCGGTGAAGGTCGACGTCTCTGACAGGTCCGCCGTGCGCGCGTTCTTCGATGCGGTGGAGCGCGTCGACATCCTCGTCTGTTCGGCGGGCGACAACGTCAAAGGGCGGCGGCTGGAGCAGGTCGACGGCCCGACGTGGGACGCGCTCATCGCGGTGAACCTCAGCTCGGCCTTCTACTGCATCGAGGCGGCGCTGCCGAAGCTGCGCGAGTCACGCGGAAGCGTCGTTCTGGTCGGCAGCGTCTCCGGCCAGTGGCCCGACGGCAGCGGACCCGCGTACCAGGCGTCGAAGGCGGGCCTCGCGGCGCTCGCCCGCGCCGCCGGATTCGAGGAGCACGTGCACGGCGTGCGGTTCTCGGTCGTGAATCCCGGCGTCGTCGACACGGCGATCCTCCAGAAGCGGCCGGTGCCGCCGCCGCCCGAGGTCGCGGCCGCCATGCTGCGCGCCGAGGACGTGGCCGAGGCGGTTCACCTGATGGTCGCGCTTCCGAGGCGCGCGCACATCCCCGAGCTGACCATCCTCCCGACCCGGCTGCAGGCCGTCGGCAAGACGTCGGTCGCGAACCCGGAGCCCGCGCCGGAGTAGGGGCCGGACGGCCGTGCGGGGTCGCGACGGGCGGCCCTGTCCATCGCCCCGCCGCGGCCGCAGGCTGTGCGTCGGAGGTGATCAACATGACGAAGTCCACGATCACGAGGACATGGATCGGCGGCCTGGCGGTTTTCGGCGCCGGCATCGGAGCCGCGCTCGTCGGCGTCTTCCTGGTGATGGCCAGCGGCGGCTCGTTCACGCACGTGCAGGGAAGCCAGTACGACTTCAACCCGGACACCACGAACGGCCTCTTCTGGGTCGCGATCGGCATCATCACGATCGGTGGCCTGATCGCGCTCGCCGGCAGCATCGCCCAGTTCGCGGCGTGGGTCGGCAGCCTGTTCAACACGTACCTGGTGCCGGGCAAGGAGTGGTTCGCGGTCCTGCTTCTGGGCGGACTCCTGAGCTTCTTCTTCGCGCCGATCGGTTTTGGCGTGATGCTCGCGTACGTCATCGCGGGCCCTGACGGCACGACGTACCCGGCTCCGCAGGTGCCGGCGCCGTCCTCGCAGCCGAGCGCCCTGGCGCCGACGACGTAGTCTCTCCCCCCCCAATCCAGGAGGAGGCGGGCCCGCGTGGACCCGCCTCTTCTGTAGCCTCGCCGGAATGCCGGCCGTCCTCGCCGTCGACGTCGGATCGTCCGCGGTCCGAACCGCGCTCTACGACAGCCGCGGCCGCGCGCTGCGCGTGTCGGAGGCGCGGTTCGCGTACCGCACCCGCGACGACGCCGCCGGGGCGAGCGAGGTCGACGCGTCGCACCTCGTCCGCGTCACCGCGCGATCGATCACGCAGTCGCTGCGCGCGGCGAGGTCGCGCATCGCGGGCGTCGGCGTGTCGACGTTCTGGCACGGCCTCGCCGGCACGGACGAGCGCGGCGAGCCGATCACGCCGCTGTATCTCTGGAGCGACCGCCGCGGGAGCGCGGCCGCGGAGACGCTGCGCGCGCAGCTCGACGTCGAGGCCGTGCGGCAGCGGACGGGGTGTCCGATCCATTCGAGCTACTGGCCTGCCAAGCTCCTCTGGCTCCGCACCGACCAGCCCGACGCGTGGAGGCGCGCCGCGCGGTGGATGAGCTTCGGCGACCTGCTCTTTGCGCGCCTGTTCGGCACGCTCGGGACGAGCCTCTCGATGGCCTCCGGCACCGGCCTCTTCACGCTCGAGGCGAGCGAATGGGACCGCGAGCTGATCCGCGAGCTGGAGCTGGATCCGGGCGCGCTGCCGCCGATCCGGGAGAGCGAGACCGGCCTGCGGAGGCCGTTTCGCTCGCGCTGGCCGGCGCTTGCGGACGTGCCCTGGTTCCACGCCGTCGGCGACGGCGCGCTCGCGAACCTGGGAAGCGGCTGCCTGACTCCCAGCCGGCGCTCGGTCACTGTCGGCACGTCGGCCGCGGTCCGCGTGATGCACGTCGCGCCGGCGCGCAGGCCGATCCCGCCCGGGCTCTGGCGCTACCGGCTCGACGCGCGCCGGCTCGTGACCGGCGGCGCGCTGAGCAGCGGCGGCAACGTCCGCGACTGGCTCGTCCGCACGCTGCACGTGGATCCCGGCGCGCTCGAGCGCGCCCTGCGCGACTCCCTGCCCGGCTCGCACGGCCTGGCGATGCTGCCGTACCTCGCCGGCGAGCGAAGCCCGGGCTACGCGCCGGACGCCGCGGCCGCGATCCGCGGCGCGACGCTCGCGACGAGCGCGCTCGATGTCGCCCGGGCGGGGCTCGAGGCGGTGACCGTCGACGTCGTGCGCGTCAACCGCCTGCTCGACGCCGCGGCGCCGCGCCCGCGGGCGCTGGTCGCCAGCGGCGGCGGCCTCCTCGAGTCGAAGGGCTGGATGCAGCTCGTCGCCGATGCGACGCGGACGGTCGTGATCGCGGGTCGGGCGCGGGAGGCGTCGGAGCGCGGCGCCGCGCTGTTCGCGCTCGAAAAGCTGGGCCTCGCCTCGCCCGCTGAGCTGGACCCGGGAGAGGCCGCCCGCTTCGGTCCGCGACGGCGCGCGTCCGCCGCGTTCGCGCGCCTGGCTGAGCGCCAGGCCGCGCTGTACGAGGAGCTCATCGCGTCACAACCACACAACGCGAGCGGGGAGCCCTAGGAAGCGCGAGTAGCGTTCCGCCGCGCGCTCGACCAGCCGCTGCTCGGCCGCGTCGAGCTTCGCGAGCGGGCGCACCTCGATGCGCACGCCGTCGCGCGCAGCGACCCGCCGCCAGGCGCCGGCCAGCGTCCCGCCGATGACAAGCACGTTCGAGAGCACGCTGGAGAACGCGAAGAGCTCGGGGCGGAACGGCCGCTCGGGGTGCATGAGCGCGGCGCGATCCGCGTAGCCGACGGTGTACTCGTCGAAGTTCGGCAGCAGCAGCGCGGCGGGCGTACGCGTGCGCGGCGTCCCCAGGCGCGCGTCGAACCAGTGCTCGACCCCGTCCACCTCGACCGGGTCCAGAATGCCGCGCGCATCCGCGACGCCGCGCCGCGCCTCCGCCTGCGTCAGGCCCGACCACCACACGAAGTCGCGCAGCGTCGCCGGGCCGTGGCTCACGAAGTACCGCTGCGCGAGCTCGGCGACCGCCTCCGCGTCGTCCAGGACTCGCGCCCTCGGCACGCGCTCCTCGAGCAGGGCGTAGCTGAGCAGCTTGCCCTTTCGGGGTCCGCTCGTGAGCAGCCCGGACAGCTCGCCGACCATCAGGAGGTGCGGCAGCCGCTGGCCGTCCGGCGCGATGCCGGCGGAGCTCAGCACCTCACCGAGCTCGACGCGCGTCAGGCACTGCCCTCCCGAGAGCGCCTTCTCGAACAGCGCCTGCGCCCGTCTGATCGTCGGCGCGTCCAGCTCGAGGTTGCGGAATCGCGACGCCATCGAGCGATGGATCCTCGGGCCGGTGAGGGCGAGCATCCAGCGGATGTCCTCGGGCGCCACGAAGTGCCAGGTCGGCCGCAGCACGTGCGTCCGGAGGATCGAGCCCTCGTCGTACGCGCGGTCGAGGTCGGCGTCGGCGGCGCGCTCGAGCCGCAGTCCGAGCGCCCACTTCGCGCCCGGGTAGTCCTGCGACTGCACCGCGCCGAAGTGGCGCACGACGTCGACGGGCTCCGCAAACGCCGGCCCGTCAAGGCGCTGCGCGCGGAGTCGGGCGGCGACGATCTGAGGCACGAGGCACTATTGTCGTGGCACCTGCGATGAGCGATTTCAAAGGCTGGCGCGGCGACTTCCAGGGCTTCTTCGTCGGCCTCAAGCTCAACAACTCGAAGGCCTACTTCGACGCGCACCGAAAGCAGTACGACGAGGACGTGAAGGGGCCGATGCTCGCCCTCCTCGCGGCGCTCGAGCCGGAATTTGGCCCCGCGCACCTCTCGCGGCCGAACCGCGACATCAGGTTCGCAGCGGACAAGAGCCCCTACAAGACCAACATCTACGCCGACTCGCGCGACGGCGGCTACGTCGCCCTCGACTCCGACAACCTCACCGCCGCCGGCGGGCGCTACATGGTCGAGTCCGACCAGCTCGCGCGGTTCCGCGAAGCGGTCGCGGACGAGCGCTCCGGCAAGCAGCTGGCGGGCGTCGTCGCCGACCTCCGGAAGAAGGGCTACGAGATCGGCGGGCAGGAACTCAAGCGCGTGCCGTCGCCGTATCCGCAGGACCACCCGCGCGCCGAGCTGCTGAAGCACAAGCGGCTCATCTACTGGAAGACGTGGCCCGTCGGCCCGTGGATCGCGACCGCGAAGGTCAAGGAGCGCGTCGCGCAGGCGTGGCGCGACGGCGACGCTCTGAACCGCTGGTGCGCGAAGCACATGGACGCCGCGCGCTAGCCGTTCAGACCGCCGCCGCCGCCGCCCTTCGCGCGCGCAACGACGCGCACACGATCTCGCAGATCCTCGGCACGCTCGCGTCGCCGGCCCGGTAGTAGACCGTCGAACCCTGCCGCCGCCGTTCTACGAGCCCGCCCAGCGCAAGCCGGCCCAGGTGCGCCGACGCGTTGAACCTCGACGTTCCCGTGGCCGCTGCGATGTCGCCGACGGAGATCTCACCGCGTTCGACGACGGTGTGCAGGATGCGCAACCGCGTCGGATCGGCCAGCAGCGCAAAGCGTTGCGCAGCGGCCTCTATCTCCCAGTCCTGCATGCCGCGAATGTAGCTGCGTAACTGCGCAATTACGTAGGGCCCACAGGCCCCTCGATCGCGGGCCGGAACGCACTGGGACCGCGGCGCGCGAGGGCGGACACTCGGTCCATTCGGAGGTAACAGATGGAAGAGCAGGACAAACCACTTTCGCTCGTTCTTTTCTCGGGCACCGACGACAAGCTGAACGCAGCCGCGGTGCTGACCGTCGGGGCGGCCGCGATGGGCCGGCCCGTCAACGTGTTCCTTCAGTACTACGCGCTGGACGCGTTTCGCGCCGCGCGCATCCACGGCGACCACGCGCTGTCGCCGGAGGCGACTGCCGAGCAGGCGCCGATCGTCCGCGCGCACCCCGGCCAGCACTGGAGCGAGCTGCTGCGGCAGGCCAAGGACGTGGGCGACGTGAGCATCCAGGCCTGCGCGCTCTCGATGGACATGTTCCACCTGACCCGCGCCGACCTCGACCCGCTGGTCGACGGCGTCGAAGGCGTCGCGGCATTCATGGCCTCGGCCGCGGACGGCCAGGTCGTTTTCGTGTGAGGAGATTTCGATGACCACCGCACAGATCGACAAGACAATCGACGCCCGCGGCATGGCGTGCCCCGGGCCGCTCATGAACCTGATCGGGGCGATCCGGCAGGGCGCGGTCGGCGACACGTTCGACGTGCTCTCGAGCGACGAAGGATCGAAGACGGACATCCCGGCGTGGGTCGCGAAGGCGAAGCACGAGCTGGTCGAGGTCCGGCCGGACGAGGGCTACACCCACTTCGTCGTGCGGAAGGTCAGGTAGCGCGATGGCGACAAATGACGTCCTGATCGTCGGAGGCGGGGTCGGCGGCACGATCGTCGCCAACCTGGTCGCCAAGGAGGCCGGCGCCGGCGCTCGCGTGACGCTTCTCGACGCGACCGGCACGCATGTCTACCAGCCGGGCTTCCTGTACGTGGCCGTGGGGCAGGAGAAGGCGGAAAACCTGTCCCGCGACGAGCGCACGTTGCTGCGAGACGAGGTGAAGCTCGTCGTCGACCGCGCGACGTTCGTCAACACCGACTTGAAGAAGGTCGTCCTCGCCTCGGGCAGAACGCTGCGCTACGACGAGCTCGTGCTCGCGACCGGCAGTCGCGTCGTGCCGGATGAGATCCCCGGCGGCGGCGCGGCCCACAACTTCTACACGCTGGAAGGCGCGGTCGGCCTGCAGCGGGCGCTTGACCAGTTCGAAGGCGGCACCATCGTCATCGGCGTCGCCGGCATCCCGTACAAGTGCCCACCGGCGCCGGTCGAGTTTGCGTTCCTCCTCGACGACTACCTGAGGGCGCGCCACATTCGCCCGAAGGCCGAGATCAAGCTCCTCTCACCGCTCAACCGGGCTTTCACGATCGAGGCAACGTCGAAGCTCGTGCAGCCGATACTCGCGGAGCGCGGGATCGAGCTCACGGGGTTCTTCAACGTGGAGAGCGTCGACCCGATCGCTAAGACGGTGACTTCGCTCGAAGGCGAGACCGTCGGCTATGACCTGCTGGTCCTGGTGCCGCCGCACCGCGGTGCCAAGCTCATTGAAGACTCGAAGCTCGGCGACGCCCGCGGCTGGATACCGGTCGACAAGAACACACTCAAGCACTGCAGCTTCGCCGACATCTGGGCGATCGGCGACGCCACGAACATCCCGATCTCGAAGAGCGGATCGGTCGCGCATTACGAGGCGACGATCTGCGCCGCCGAGGTGGTCGCCGCGGTGAAGGGCGAGCCCGCGCCGGCGCACACGTACAACGGCAAGGTCATGTGCTTCCTCGAGACCGGACAGGGGCAGGCCACGACCATCCGTTTCGACTACGACCACCCGCCGGTTTCGCCCAGCCCGAGCCACCTGTGGCACTGGGCAAAGCTGCTGTTCAACAAGACGTACTGGCACACGGTCCCGCAGGGCCGGCTGCCATAGGAGGGAGAACCGATGAACGCCGCAGTTGTGATGAGGCTCGATCTGAAGGGGCTGTCCTGCCCGCTTCCGATCGTCAAGACGGCGAAGGCCATGAAGACGCTCGCCCCGGGTGAGCTGGTCGAGGTCGTCGCCACGGACCCAGGCTCAGTGCCGGACTTCAAGGCGTGGTCGCAGGCGACGGGGAACCCCCTTGTCGAGAGCGACGCGCAGGACGGCGTGTACCGCTTCGTGCTGAAGAAGAAGGAGATGTGACATGAGCGTCGAGATGCTGGAGAGGACGGATGTGGCGGCGCCGAAGCCGCAGGTCCAGGACAAGCTGACGATCTTCGCCTGGAGCGGAGAGCTCGACAAGATCTGGCCCACGCTGATCCTGGCCACGACCGGAGCCGCGATGGGGAAGGAGACGACGATCTTCTTCACGTTCTGGGGGCTCTTCCCGCTGGTCAAGAACGACGTGCGCATCACGGGTGAGAACTGGATGCAGAAGATGCTCTCGATGATGAACCGGGGCGGAGACGAGCATCTCAAGTTGACCAAGATGAACTTCATCGGCGCCGGCCCGGCGATGATGGGCCACCTCGCCAGGGAGCACCACGTCGCGAGCCCGCACGAGCTGATGGAGATCGCGAAGGACCTCGGCGTGCACCTGGTCCCGTGCCAGATGACGATGGACCTCATGGGCCTCAAGAAGGAGGACCTGATCGACGGGCTCGAGGAGCCCGCGGGTGCCACCAAGGCCCTCGCCGACGCGCAGGGCGGGATGACCCTGTTCATCTGAGCGACATGCCGAGCGAGCTGACGGCCACGTACGCGGGCGGAGACCGCATGGAGATCCGCGTCCGTGGCCACGCCTTGTTCCACGGACCAGCCGGCCGGCGATGGGGGCGACGACACCGCTCCCACGCCGACCGAGCTGTTCGTCGCCGGCCTTGCGGCGTGCGCCGGCTATTACGCCGAGCGCTTTCTCCGCCGTCATGCGGTGCCGGCGGCGGGGCTCGAGGTGCGCTGTGGCTACACCTGGTCGGAGAACCCGCACCGCGTGGGCGCGATCGCGATCAAGGTCGACGCGCCCGGCCTCCCGGATCTGCTACGGCCCGCGTTCATCAGGGTGGTGGAGCACTGCACGGTGCACAACACGCTGGTGCAGCCGCCCGCGATCACGCTCGAGGTCGCGCACCGCGACGTTGCGGCCGGCGTCACTCCCGCTCGATGACCCGGTAGCCGCGTTCCGCGGTCCACGACTCGACGACCAGGCGGTCGCCGGCTTCGTTGAGGTGGGTGATCACCGCCTCGCTGACGTCGATCTCGAACCGGTGCGCGGTTGAGCCCGAGTCGACTTCCCGCGCGCGACCCCCGACCTTCGCCTCGCCGGCCCAGGCCCGGTCGTTCCCCGGGGGCGGATCGTTCGTCGGGCCGTGGATCGCGACCCGCGGGTCGCGCTGCAGGTCCCGCGCCTTGACGGCCGCGGGCATCGAGCCGATGCGCAGGACGCCGTTGACGAACTCGACCTCCGTCCCGCTGATGCGCGGCGAGCCGTCGGCGCGCAGCGTCGCCATGGTGAGGTGCTTGCGCGAGCTCATCAGGCGGCGCACCCGCTCAGCGAACTCCGGCTGAGCGCGCTCGAAATCGGCCCACGAAGCCATCGTTGGGGATTTTCGCGGAGCGCGGGGACCGGACGTTCCGGTCCCCACGTCGAAGTTCACGCGGCGGCGATCAGGCCTCGCGCCCTGCGCCGGCCACGTAGATGCTTCCGTACGCGGTGACGAGCACCGCGAAGATCGGACCGAGCACGGCCGCGAGCGGGATCGTGGTCGGGTCGGTGCCGGTGACCATCGGCGCCACGAAGACGCCGGCGAGCGCAGCGCCTCCCCACGCGAGCGCATTCAGCACGGCGTAGACGGCCCACGGCCCGGCCGCCTCGGCGTCGCGCCGGGTGACGCCCGCCGCCAGCAGCACCATGCCCGTGGCCACGGCCGCCAGCGGCCAGGCCAGGAACATCGCGAGCTGCAGGTGCTCCTGGTTCGAGCCGGTGACGAGGTCGGGCGAGTAGACGGCTGCGATCGTCGCGGCGACCCAGATCGCGGCCAGCGATGCCGCCGTCGCGGCGGCGCGATAGCCGACGCCCAGCACGGGCGCCGTCCGGTATTCAGTGATCGGCCGGGTTGCCATGTCCATTCCTCCTGATCGAGGGGGCCGGACGGCCCGGCCCCCTTTCGAATCACGACGTGCGCTCAGGCCTTCTCGACCTTCGGCAGCTTGACCGGGATCTCCTTGGCCTTCGGCGCGACGTCGGCCTTGGGCATCCGGGGGACGCTGATCTCGAGCACGCCCTTGTCGTACTCGGCCTTGATCTCGTTCTCCTTGATGCCCTTGGGCAGCGTCATGTGCCGCTCGAAGATCCCGTAGGCGGCCTCCTTGCGGTAGTAGCCCTCCTCCTTGACCTCCTTCTCGGCCTTGCGCTCGCCCGTGACCACGAGCTCGCCTTCCTCGAACTTGACCTTGATGTCCTTCGGGTCGATGCCGGGCAGGTCGATCCGGACCACCATGTCGCCGTTGCGCGCGAACATGTCGGCGGTCGGGATGTAGTGCTTGCCCGGGGTCAGCGCCAGCAGCGGCCGGAACGGCCACGGGCCGGCGAGCGTCCGGAAGAACTCCTCGAACGGCCTGTCAAGGTCGACGAGCTCATCGGAAACGGTCTTTGTCGTCATCGCACACACCTCCGTTGCGAAACCTCTTGCGTCTGAGCTGACGCTAGGTTGGGGGCGGCTTCGCGCCAAGGGCCATCCGGCCTTTGCGGTGCGGGCGCCGCGGCCCGCCGCGCCGCTACTTCACGACGAGGTGGAGGTCCACAGCCGGGGCGCCTTCCTGGTGCCCGATCACGATGATGCCGATGCCCTCGGCCGGCCCGATGGTGAGCGTGGTCGAGTTGTTGAGGAAGTTCTGGTTGCCGCCGACGCGGCCCTCGTCGTAATCCGGCAGCGCGCTCACGGCCTTCGCCTTCTGGCCGACGGAGCCGGCGATCGTGAAGTTGCTCTGGGTGAGCGGGATCCGGAAGGAGAACCCGACGCCGATCCCGGCGTTGAACAGCGACAGGAGAAGCCCGACGATGAGGACGAAGAAGAAGCCGCCGCAACCAGTCCCGCAGCCGCGGTTGCGGTAGCGGACCCTCGTCCGGACCTGCGGTGTTGCGTCGCTCATCCGCGTAACCTCGCACAACAGGAGGTAGTGAGATGACCCGAAAGGAGACCGGCGAGGCCTGGCGCCGATTCCAGTCCGACGTGAACGCGATGGCGGGCGAGGTGCGCCGGCACTACGAAACCTCGGAGACGAAGGAGCACACGGTCGAGATCAACCGCACCCTGCGCGAGCTTGGCGAGGCCGCCGACCGGTTCTTCGCGTCCCTCGACACCGCGACGCACGACCCCGAGGTGCGGTCGAGCACCCGGCGCGCCGCGCGCTCGTTCGGCGACGCCCTGCGGGAGACCTTCCACGACGTGAGCGGCGAGCTCGAGAAGGCTTTCCGCGAGCCCGCCGCCACCGACAAGGACTGAATCAAGCGCGAGCCGCGCGCTTCTTCGGCGCGTAGTAGTCGCGCCAGATGAGGCGGTGGATCGGGATCCACCGCGGAAGGTCGCGAAGGATCGGGATCAGCGGAACGAGCGCCAGCGCGCCCGTGAGCAGGGTCATCAGGATGACGATGCCGAGGTCCGCGTTGCCGCCGTTGAGGCCGATGACACCGGTGTCGCTGCTGAACGGCCACACCTGGTACCACATGGTGTACAGCCACAGCCACGTCTGGCCGGGGTAGCTGCCGGTCTCGTTCATCATTCCCCACTGGTCGCCGGCGAGGCTCTGGTCCTCCGCGAGGCCGCTGAGGTAGCCGCCGTCGCCCATGAACATCAGGGCCTTCGTGTAGTCGACCTGGTAGAAGTGGCCGCTGCCCGTGAGCAGCCCGTCAAGGCTGCCCGACTGCCCGAGCGCGAGCAGCGCGTTCATCATCGCCGGGAGCGGTCCGTAGTCGCCGTCGGCGACTGTGACCTTGCCGTCCGCGTAGTTCGCCTTCGACAGCGCGTCGGTGTAGCTCGCGAGCCACTTCTGCTGCTGGTCGGCGCCCGTCGCCGTCCACGTCGAGACGGCCGACGCGACGTCGGGGCTCTCGGCGCTCGCGTACTTGAGCGGCTGGATGACGAACTCGCCGGCCGAGTCGATCGGGATCCGCTGCCCGAACCAGATCTGCGGGGCGATGGGTCCCCAGGACTGCTCGCCGCCCGCGTTGTTGTACGGCGCGCCGTAGCCGGCGCTGGTGGTGGTGCCGGCGAGCTCGCCGGTCGCCGTGGTGACGAAGTCGACGGCGTCGCTCTGCGCCCACTGCTGGATGGTGACGGTGGGCTCGTCGGGCGACGACAGCGCCGCCGCGAGGACGAGGACCACGATGCCGAGGCCGGCGAGCGCGAGGAACAGCTCCTTCACGAGGTCGTACGGCACCATGCGGACGCCGCGGTAGTACTCCTGCTGCGTGACCTGCTTCTTCACTTCGCCGCACCTCCTTCGGGGTCGATCGGTTTCACGACTCCGCGGGAGCGGACCATGACGATGTGCACGACCACCAGGAGCGTGACCGTGATCGGGAACAGCATCACGTGCAGCCCGTACATCTGGCCGAAGTTCAGGACGTTGAAGAAGGCGCCGATGCCGGCGCCGTTCATCGCGTCCTTGGCGTTGACCGCGATGAACTCGGAGTCGAAGTTCAGCTGCGAGACGTAGCCGGTGAACGCGGTGATGATGCTGGTGCCGAAGATGACGACGCCGATCATCCAGGTTGCGGCGCGGCCGTCACGCCAGCCGGCCATGAAGTACTGGCCCCACAGGTGCAGGACCATGAAGAGGAAGAACATCTGGACCGACCAGAAGTGGATGCTGTTGAAGAAGCGGCCGACACCCGTGTCGTGCCACCACTGCGGGCCCATGAACGTGAGCACGACGCCGCTCGTGAAGACCCACGCCAGCGCGGCGATCGTCACGACTCCGAAGACATAGACCCACGAGCCGACGTAGTAGGGCTGGCGAGCGGGGAGGAGGTGCTCCATCGGGAGGATGCGCTCCCACGCCTTGCGGACCCGCAGAGTCCAGCTGTTCGGCTCCTCGGCGTCGGCGGCGGCGGGCGGCGTGGTCGACGGCGGCCGCGTCATGACCTCAGACATCGCGGTCACCGCCGTGGGGGAACGGCGCGACGAGCGCGATCGCGAACAGCACGATCATCACGCCGATGACCAGCAGGTTCGGGTAAGAGATGTGGATGAAGCCCCAGTCGAAGTAGTGCGCTGGTGAGTCCATGGCGGGTAGTGTGACCTCCGCCAAAGATCCTGTCTTAGGGCCGAAAGACCCTAAAGCAGGGGGCCGCTCGGACTAGGAAAAGGTCATCCTCGCGTACCCGGTCTCGTCCGGCGGGCCAAGGGCCGTCCAGATCACCGGCGCATCGCCCAGCTCCATGACCACTGATCCGAGGGTCATCCAGTCGCTTCCGCGAGGGACGCAGACCGGCGCCGCGGACAGCGCCAGCATCACGTCGTCCCGCGCGGCGTCCGCGCCGAGATCGGTCAGCGCGGCACGGACGCTCTCCAGCCGCGCGACCGTCGTCGAGTCCGCGCGGGGGTCGGAGTGGACGGGGTCGAAATCCGCGCTCATGAGGACGTGGTTGGTGTGCGCGACCTGCGCGCCCGCGAGAGGCACCTCGACCGCGCCTTCGGGCGAGCACTCGTAGTCCTCCACGCGGTCGCCGTCGCCGACCAGGTAGTTCTGCCCGGTGGCGTGCGGGACCGTCTTCAGCAGGCTCGCCGCGTCCCCGGCGGTGCGCTGCGCGAGCGCGCCGCGCATCACGAACGCGACCGGCAGCCCGCTCGAGCGGTGCCGGAGCTGGAAGAGCGCATTCACGCAGACGCCGACCCCGCGCTCGTTGATCCCGGTCGTCCCGATCATTCCGGCGGGCGTGAACGCCATGACCGCGGCGCCGTCCGTGGGCCGCAGGCGAAGGAGGACCTGCGTCCCGTCGTAGTGGCTCGGCAGGTCCATGTTCTGTCCGATGACCGACGTGCCGTCGCCGTGGACGACGCCGACGGCCGTGCACGCCTCCCGCGATGAACGCCGGGCGCGATTGAGCGTGACCCGGTACGCCCACTCCTCGTCCATCATCTGGTAGGCGAGCATCGTCTCGAAGCGCTGCCGCGCGCCCTCGGCGATGCCGCGCACCTCCTCGAGCAGGCGCGGCGCGAAGACCTCAATCGCCTTGACGAACTCGGTCGCGCCGAGGAACGAATCGACGTACGCCTCGCCCGTCATCCCGGTCTGGCGGCCGACGACGGCCAGCCACGCGTCGAGGCCGCTTGCGATGGCCCCGCGCATCCCCTCGCCGTGGTCGCGCCCCATGTCTCGCGGCGCGCCGGCGACGTCGACCATGTCGAAGGTGTGGTCCCCTCTCCCGCTTGCGGGAGAGGGCAAGGGTGAGGGCTTCACCGGGCGACGGGCGCCGCGATCACCGGCCGGCGTTCCGGCACGTCGAGCCAGGGCTGCGCCTTTTCGAAGGCGCGCGCGACCTGGAACACCGCGAGGTCGTCGTAGGTCCTGCCGACGATCGACATACCGGTCGGCACGCCGTTGCTCGCGCGGCCTGACGGCACGCTCATCACCGGGCACCGGCTGCAGATGTTGAAGGGCACGGTCATCAGGATCTCGAACCAGTTCTCGGTCGGCTTGCCGTTGACGACCTGCGGCTCGTGGTCCCACTCCGCGGGCAGCGCCGGGACGATGAACGTCGGGCACAGCAGCGCGTCGTGCGCCTCGAGCACGTGTCCGAGCGGCTCGTAGATCTTCGCCTCGAGGACGAGCCCGTCGATGAAGTCGGACTTGCGGATGCGCTCGCCGTCCTCGTAGAGCCGCCGGGCGTACGGTGTCAGCAGATCCGCCGACTTCTCGTAGAGCTCGCGGATCGAGGCGCCGAAGATCATCCCGAAGTGGATGTCGCAGGCGCGGCCGATGTCCTCCATCTTCCAGGGCAGGTCGACCTCCTCGACCACGGCGCCGGCGTCGCGCAGCTTCTGCACCGACGTCTTGAGGTTGGCGACGACCTGGGCGTCGACGTTGTAGCAGCCAAGGTCGTAGGAGACCGCCAGGCGCAGGCCCTTCACGCCGGGCTGCTCGTCAGGGATCTCGAGCTTCGGCCGGAGCGACACGATGTCGCTCGGGTGCGGCCCGGCGATGACGTTCTCGAGCATGGCGACGTCATCGACGGTCCGGGCGAGCGGTCCCTCGTGGCAGTAGTGGTCGAGGTTGAAGATCTCGACCTCCGGGATCCGGCCGTACGGCGGCTTGAACCCGACCACGCCGCACATCGAGGCGGGCATGCGGATGGAGCCGCCGATGTCGGAACCGGTCGCGAGCGTCGTTGTGCCGGCCGCGAGAGACGCCGCCGTGCCGCCGCTCGAGCCGCCGGGCGCGAAGTCGAGGTTCCACGGGTTCCGCGTCACGCCCCACAGCCGCGACCAGGTCACCGCGCTGCACGAGAACTCGGGCGTGGTGGTCCGCGCATGCACGATGCCGCCGGCGTCGAGGATGCGCTGGACGAACACGGCGGTGTGATCGGCGACGTAGTCCTTGAGCGCCAGCGAACCGAGCGTGTTCTTCTGGCCCTTGATCGGCGCCTCCTCCTTCACCGCGACCGGGATGCCCTCGAGAGCGCGCGGCGTCGCGTCCTTCTTCATGTAGACGGCCTCGGCGGCGCGCGCCTCGCCCATCGCGCTGTCGTAGTGCGTCTCGGCGAACGCGTTGATGCTCGGCTCGACCCGCTGGGCCTGGTCGATCAGCGCCTGCAGAAGCTCGACCGGTGAGAGCTTGTGCTCGCGGAACAGGCGGCGGGCGGCGGTGGCGGAAAGGTAGTTGAGGTCGTCCATCGAGATCCTCCCCATGGGACGCCGGAGCGGCTTCGGTCCGACTATATGACCATGAAACGAGCGCGCGCGCGAGAGGCGGGCGTCCCGCTGCGCGGCGTGCCACGCGCGCTCAACGCGATCACGGACGTGGCGGGCGTCGAGGTCGGGATGACCACGCTCATCGAGGGCCAATCCGTCCGCACGGGTGTGACGGCTATCCATCCCCGCGGGCGCGCGGGCCTTGCGGACGCGATCGCCGCCGGGTTCCATTCGATGAACGGCAATGGCGAGATGACGGGCGTGTCCTGGATCCGCGAGTCCGGCACGCTCAGCGGCCCGATCTGCATCACCAACACGCACGCGATCGGCGTCGCGCACCAGGGGGTGATCCGGTGGGCGCACCGCCGCGACCCGGAAGGCGACGCGTGGCTGCTGCCGGTGGTGGCCGAGACGTGGGACGGCTACCTCAACGATGCTTGGGCCGAGTCGCTGAAGGTCGAGCACGTCGTCGACGCGCTCGAGTCCGCTGCCGGCGGCCCGGTGGCGGAGGGCTCCGTCGGCGGCGGCACCGGCATGAACTGCTACCACTTCAAGGGCGGGACGGGCACGTCGTCGCGCGTCGTCGGCGACCACGTCGTCGGCGTGCTGGTGCAGGCGAACTTCGGCGCGCGGCGCGAGCTCACGATCGCGGGGGTGCCGGTCGGGCTCGAGCTGCCGGACGACGACCCGATGGCGGAGGCGGAGTTGAAGTTGAAGCGTCCCCTCCCAACCCTCCCCGCGGGCGGGGAGGGCACCAGTCGAAGCTCAATCATTGGTATCGCGCTCACTGATGTTCCGCTCACCGGCCACCAGTGCGAGGCGCTGGCGCGCCGCATGCCGCTCGGCGTCGGCCGGACCGGCACATCCGTGTCGCACTTCTCCGGAGACCTCTTCCTGGCGGCGTCCGTGGCGAGGGAGAAAACACCGCTTCCATGGGACCAGGTCGACCCGCTCTTCGAGGCGGTCGTACAGGCGACCGAGGAGGCGATCCTGAACGCGCTCTTCGTGAACGAGGAGATGACGGGGCGCGACGGCCACCGCTCGCCGGCGCTGCCGGTTGGGCGCGTGATCTCGCTCCTCGAGCGCCGCGCGCTGTTTGACAAGCGTTGAGGCGGCGCAGACAATGGCGCCCATTCCGGGTTTCCAGAGCCGGACGGGTCGTAGGGAGGAGTCACGTGATCCAAGCGCATAGGTGGCGGGCGTCGCTCGCACTCGTCGGCGTGTTCGTCGTCCTCGTCTCGGCCTGCGGCCGGTCGGCGGGCAGCACGAACACCGGCAACCAGCAGCTCGCCGTCACCACGAAGGCCGGCACCAAGGCGGTCGACAAGCTCGTGTGGGCGGTCTACCGCGACGTGAACTCGCTCGACCCGGTCTACGCATTCGACTATCCCGAGAACACGACCGACTCGCTGCTGTACGAGTCGCTCCTCCGCCAGGCGCCGGACGGATCGATCGGCCCCGGCCTTGCGACCCTCTCGAACCCCGACCCGACCACGTTCGTGTTCACCCTCAAGCCGGGCATCAAGTTCTGGGACGGCAACCCCGTGACGGCCGACGACGTGGTCTTCAGCCTCAAGCGCAACATCGACCCCAACGTCGCCGGCTTCTATCCCGCGGTGTTCAACCGCGTCGACACCATCACGGCGACCGGCCCGTCAGAGATCACCATCAAGCTGAAGCAGGCCGACTTCTGGTTCGTCGGCGAGATGGCGTCCATCCCGGGCATGGTGCTCGAGAAGTCGTTCACGCAGGCGCAGGGCGCCAACTACGGGACGCCCGCCGGCAAGACGATGGGCACCGGTTCGTACATGGAGCAGTCGTGGCAGCCCGGCGTCGCGGTCGTCGTCGTGCGCAACGACAACTACTGGAACCCGAAGGTCAAGCCGCTGGTGCGCGAGCTCGACATCAAGGGCGTGCCGGACGACGCGACGCTGACGTCAGGACTCCTGACCGGCTCGGTCAACGGCGTGTTCGCGCAGTCGCTGACGACGCTCGACCAGCTGAAGGCCAGCAAGGCGGTGAGCGTCACCGAGGGCCCCGGCTGGTACACGGACGCTTTCATCGTGAGCGACCTCAAGGGCGCGCTCGGTGACGTCAAGGTCCGCCAGGCGCTGTCGCTTGCGATCGACCGCAAGGGCCTCGTCGCCGCCATCTACAAGGGCGCTGCGGTGCTGCCGAAGTGGATCTCCAACCCCGGCACGTTCGGTTACGGCAAGGGCGTCTTCCAGTCTGCGTACGACTCCTCGCCCGACATGACGCAGGACCTGACCAAGGCCAAGCAGCTCATCAAGGACGCGGGCGCCGAAGGGAAGAGCATCACGATCGGCATGTCGAGCGAGCTCACCGGCATCAGCATCGAGGCGAACGCGCTCAAGGCCGCCGCCGAGGCGATCGGCATGAAGGCAGTGCTGCACTCGGTGTCGGCGCAGAACTTCATCAACTTCTTCATCGACCCGAAGGCGCGCGTCGGGATCGACGGCTTCTTCACCCTGAACTACGGCGACTACGCCGGCCCCGAGGCTCTGCCCGCGACATTCCTCGAGCCCGACGGATCGCAGAATTTCGACGGCTACGCGAACGCCGACATCGTGTCCGAGTTCGAGGACGCACGCGGCACGGCGGACGCCAACCAGCGCGCGCAAAAGGTCGCCGACGTCGAGAAGAAGATGGCGGTCGACCTGCCGTGGCTCCCGATGGTGCAGCCGCTCGTCACGCTCGTCACGAGCAACAACCTCAGCGGCTCGTACTGCTCGTTCGCGTACATGTTCTCGCCATGGGCGGACAGCCTCGGAGGCGTGTAAACAACCAGGGTGCGCCTGCGGTTCTTCCTGCGCAGGCTGGCGATGCTCATCGTCAGCCTGCTGGTGGCCAGCTTTGTCATTTTTGCCGCGATCTATCTCGCGCCGGGTAACCCGCTCGCGGCGCTGTCAGGCGGGCGCACGATCCCGCCGGACAGCCTGAGGATCCTCGAGCAGCGCTACCACCTCGACCAGCCCTTCTTCGTCCAGTACTGGTACTGGCTGGGCAACGCGCTGCACGGCAACCTCGGGATCTCGATCACGCTGCGCGAGAACGTCTCCGACCTCATCGCGTCACGCATCTCGACGACGGCCGGGCTCGTGCTCTACGCGTCGATCCTGATCATCGCCTTCGGCGTCGCCCTCGGTGTCGTCTCAGGCCTGAGACCGGGGATCCTCGACAACACCGTCCTCGTGATCACCGCGGTGTCCGCCTCGCTGCCGGCGTTCGTCGCCGCGATCGTGCTCATCCTCGTGTTCGCGGTTCAGCTGCAGTGGTTCCCGTCGCTCGGCAACGGTGTCGGCTTCTTCGACCAGGTGCGACACCTCACGCTGCCCGCGGTGGCGCTGGCCGTGTCGTCGCTCGCCATCGTCGCGCGCGTCACGCGGGCCGCGATCCGCGAGGAATCGCGCCGTGAGCACGTGCAGACCGCCGTGTCGCGCGGCATTCCGACGGCACAGCTGATCCGCCGCCACGTGCTGCGCAACGCCGCCATCCCGATCGCGACGATCTCGGGCATCACGGTCGCGTCGCTGATCGCGCTCGCGGCGGTGGTCGAGGTCGTGTTCGGCCTGGGCGGACTCGGCGCCTACCTGGTCAAGTCGGCGCAGTCCAAGGACCTTGCGGTGGTGCAGGGCATCTCGCTCCTGCTCGTGACCGCGTTCGTGGCGGTCAATGTGCTGGTCGACTTCCTCTACGCGGTACTCGACCCGCGGGTCACGCTCGGCAGCCGGTCGCAGTGAGCATCGCCGCCGGCACAGCAACGACCGTCGCGCGACGACGAGCGTGGTCGGGCGCGCAGGGCCTGACGTCTCCCGGGATCGTGATCCCTATCGTAGTCATCGCCGCCGCGACGATCGTCGCGATCTTCGGCCCGCTGCTGGCGCCCTACGACCCGGACCTCCCCGATCTCTCGCAGTTCTTCGTCGGGCCCGCGGGCGGGCATCTGCTCGGCTATGACGGCCAGGGACGGGACGTGCTCTCGCGGCTGCTCGTCGGCGCGCGCACGTCGATGATCGGCCCGCTGGCCGTGACCGTTCTCTGCATGAGCACCGGCTCGCTGCTGGCGGTCGCGGCGGCGTGGCGCGGCGGTCTCCTCGACACCGTTCTCTCGTCGGGCCTCGACATCCTGTTCGCGTTCCCCGGCATCCTGCTCGCGGTCCTGTCCGCCGCGGTTTTCGGCGCCGGGCTCATCGCGCCGGTGCTCGCGCTCTCGGTCGCCTACACGCCCTATGTCGCCCGGGTGCTGCGGGGCGCCGCGCTGCGGGAGCGGGCTCAGCAGTACGTCGCCGCGCTGGAGGTGCAGGGCGCGTCGGGGGTCGCGATCTGCTTCCGCCACCTGCTCCCCAACATGGCCGGCCTGATCGTCGCCCAGGCGACGACGCTGTTCGGCTACGCGATGGTGGACCTCGCGGCGATCTCTTACCTCGGGCTCGGCGTGCAGCCTCCGACCGCCGACTGGGGCGTGATGGTCGCGGAGAACCAGCAGGGCATCATCCAGGGCTACCCGATCCCGTCGCTCGCCGCGGGTATCTGCATCGTCCTCGTCGTGGTCGCCTTCAACATCCTCGGCGAGCGCCTGTACGAGCGGAGCGAAACGCGGCGATGAGCCCGTCCGCTTCCCTCCTCGAGGTCGAGTCGCTGACGGTGCGGCTGCCGATCGAAGGCGGCATGCGCGAGGTCCTTCACGGCGTGTCGCTCGAGATCCGCCCCGGCGAGTCCGTAGGCCTGGTCGGCGAGTCGGGCTCAGGCAAGTCGATGACGGCGCGCGCCATCGACCGCATCCTGCCTCCAGGGGCCGCGGTGTCCGGGCAGATCCGGTTTGGCGGCCGCGACGTGATGTCGCTCGGCGGCGCCGACCTGAAGAAGTTCCGCGGCGAGGTCGCGATGATCTTCCAGGACCCTCGCGCGCACACCAACCCGGTTCGGCGCATCGGCGACTTCATGACCGAGGCGCTCTGCACGAACCAGGGCGTCTCGAAGCAGGACGCATCGCGCCGCGCGGTCGCGCTGCTGAAGGACGTGGGTATCGAGGACGGCGAGCGCCGCCTCCACCAGTACCCGCACGAGCTGTCGGGAGGGCTGCTGCAGCGCGTGATGATCGCGACCGCGCTCCTCACCAAGCCGCGCCTTCTCCTCGCCGACGAGCCGACGACGGCGCTCGACGTCACGACGCAGGCCGAGGTGGTCGGCATCCTCGACACGCTCCGCTCAGACCTCGGGCTCGCGATGCTGTTCATCACCCACAACCTCGAACTCGCGGCCGCGATCTGCGACCGCACGATCGTCATGTACGCGGGCCAGGTGGTCGAGGTCCGGCAGTCGAACCGGCTTCACGACGAGCCGCTGCACCCGTACACGGCGGCGCTCACGGCGGCGCGGCCGAGCATCGAGCGCACGGCGCCCCGGCTGCTGGCGATCGCTGGCCGGCCGCTGTCGGCGTTCGAGGCGCCTGAGACCGAGTGCGCGTTTGCGCCGCGCTGCCCCTACGCGCAGGACGTGTGCCGGCGCGCGCGCCCCAGCCTCGTCGAGCTCGACGGCGGCATGACGCGCTGCGTGCGCGCCTCCGACCTCGTCGGCCACATGGAGCTGAGCGCGCATGGCTGAGCCGATCCTCGAGGTCAAGGGCCTGCGCAAGGAGTTCGGCCCGCTGGTCGCGGTCGACGACGTGTCCTTCTCCCTGCCAGAGGGCGGGTCGCTGGCCATCGTCGGCGAGTCGGGGTCGGGCAAGACGACCGTGGCGAAGATGATCGTCGGCCTCGAGCGCCCGACCGCGGGCGTGATCCGGGCGTGCGGCGCCGACCGCTCGCTTCCCCCGCGCAGCACGCGCGAGCGCCGCCGCCGCGGCCGCGAGGTGCAGATCGTCTTCCAGGACCCGTACACGAGCCTCGACCCCCGGCAGACCGGCGAGGCGACGATCGACGAGGTGCTCCGGCTGCACAGGGGCTGGGATCGCGACCGTCGTCGCGAGCGCATCAAGCAGCTCGCCGACCTCGTCGGCCTCGACGACCGGCAGATGCGCGCACTGCCGCGCAGCCTGTCGGGAGGACAGCGGCAGCGTGTCGCCATCGCCCGCGCCCTCGCGGCCGAGCCCCGTGTCCTGATCCTCGACGAGTCGGTGGCGGCGCTGGACGTCTCGATCCAGGCCCAGGTGCTGAACCTGCTCGCGGACATCCACGACGAGACGCAGGTGTCCTACCTCTGCATCAGCCACGACCTGGCCGTCGTGCGCCAGCTGACGCAGGAGACCGTCGTCATGTGGCGCGGCCGCGTCGTCGAGCGCGGCACCACCGCGCAGGTGCTCGACGACCCGCAGGACGACTACACGCGCCGGCTGCGGGCGAGCGTGCCGCGGCCGGGCTGGAAGCCGCCAGGCCACACGGTGGCGCCCGCCGCGGTCTGACCCGGGAGGGCCAATGGCACGCCGGCGGCGGTGCTGCCGGCCCTTTCTCGCCGCGCCCGCCGGTGCGACCTTGGGCGCGGAGGTTGGATATGAACACGCTCATCGTTTACGGCACTCGATACGGCAACACCCAGCGGATCGCGGAGGCGATCGGCGACGGCCTGAAGGCCGCCGGCCCGGTGGAGGTCCTGCACCTGGACGCAGCGACACCCGCACACGTCCGGCAGGCGGACCTCGTCGTCGTCGGCGGACCGACCGAAGCCCACTCCGCGACGCCGGAGCTCAAGTCGTGGATCTCCGGGCTCGCGTTCGTCCTCGACGGCAAGGCCGTCGCGGCCTACGACACGCGAGTCGACATGGCGCGCATCATCACCGGCTCTGCGGCGTCCGGAATCGCCTCGCGGCTGCGCCGCGCGGGCGCTCGGGTGGTCGCATCGGACGGAAGCTTCATCGTCAAGGGCAAGGCCGCCGAGCACAAGGGCGACCCGAAGGCTCGTGAGTACGAACTCGGGGCCGGAGAGCTCGCGCGCGCGGCCGAGTGGGGCCGCACGCTGGCCCGCACCGTGGCGCCCGAGCCGGCTCTCGCGAGGTGATGAGATGACCAGGCGCATCGACCGGATCGCGACCGTCGTCCTCTCGCTGTTCGTGGGCCTGCAGGCGATCATCCCCGCCTGGGGTCTGATGGCAGACGGCTCCGTGTACGGCTTCAAGATGCCCGAGAGCTGGCTGACCTCGGCCTGGCCGTTCGAAGGCTACTTCGTCGCGGGTTTGGTCCTTCTCGTGGTCGTCGCCGGCGGCTGCCTGCTCACCGCGGCGATCAACGTCATGAGCCCGCGCTTCGGACCGCTCGCCGCGCTGCTCATGGGGCTCGTTCTCATCGGCTGGATCGGCGGCGAGCTCGTGTTCCTGAACCAGACGATGGTGATGACGTGGATCATCCTCGCCTGTGGTCTCGGCCTGGTTCTGCTCGCGGCGCCGTACGTGATGCCGGCGCAGCGCTCGAGGGTCACCGTCTCGTAGTGCTCGAAAGGCCGGTCGGCCCGTTGCGACGGGCCGGCCGGCCCTACCCCGGCGCCTCTGCCGCCGCGACCATCAGCGTCGAGGTGATGCGAATGTTCAACAACATCGTGGTGGCCATCGACGGATCGTGGTGCTCCCGGGAGGCGCTCCCAGTCGCGATCGAGGTGGCGAAGAAGTTCGACGCGAAGCTCTTCGTCATCCACGTCGCCGAGCACGACCGCGGCCGCGCGGCGGCGTACGTGATCGAGAGCCCGGCGGAGCAGACGCGGCTCGTCGCCGAGGCCGTGAAGGAGGCGCACGAGGCGGGCGTCAAGGCCAGGGGCGAGCTCGTGGACCGCGCGGCCGGCCACGTCGCGAACGCGATCGTGGACGCTGCGGCGAAGGAGGGCGCGGACCTCATCGTCATGGGATCGCGCGGCCTTTCCGACACGGCGGGCGTGTTCCTCGGAAGCGTCACCCACAGGGTGATGCAGCTGGTCGACACACCGGTCCTCGTGGCGCGACCGCGGAGGGTCGAGGCGAAGGCGGCAGAGCCGGCGCTCGCGTCGGCGAAGGGGTAGGGGGCACGGCCGGTTGCCTGGGCGGGACCGTCCTGCCCGGGCGCCGGTCGCGGCCGTCGCTATCACGTCTGAAACCGCACCGGTCTCGGGCATGCTGTCACCCGTGACCGCCGCGTATCCCGCCCACCGCGAAGGGGCCGTCGTGCTGCGCGACGGATCGACGGTCACGGTCCGCCCGGTGCGCCCTGCGGACGAGGCCGCGCTGGCGACCTTCTTCACGAGCCTCTCGCTGGAGTCGCGCGTTCTGCGGTTCTTCGCCGCGGTCGCAAACGCCGATCCGCTCGCGAAGGGCATGGTCGACGTCGACTACACCAGCCGCTACGGCATCGTGGCGCTGGCCGGCGAGGGCGCCCGGATCGTCGGCCACGCGATGTACGTGACCGAGGCGCCGCGCAAGGCGGAGCTCGCGCTGGCGATCGCGGATGCGTACCAGGGGATGGGGCTCGGCACCATCCTGCTCGGCCAGCTCGCCGAGGCCGCTGCGGCGGCCGGCATCGACGTGCTCGAGGCGATCGTCAAGCCGGAGAACCACCGCATGCTCTCGATGCTGCGCGAGAGCGGCTTTCCGCTCACCGTGCGGTCGGAGCCGGGCGAGGTCCACGCCGACCTCCCGACGGCGCTCGCCGCCGCCGGCATGCAGCGGTTCGAGGACCGCGAGCGCCTCGGCGCCATCGCGGCGGTCACCCACCTGCTGGCGCCCGCGTCCGTGGCCGTGATCGGCGCGTCGCGTCATCCCGAATCGATCGGCGGCGCGCTCTTCCACAACATCGTGGCGGGCGGCTACAAAGGGGCGCTCTACCCCGTGAACCCGTCGGCCGACGAGATCCAGGGCGTGCGCGCATACCACTCGGTGGTCGACATTCCCGGCGAGGTGGAGCTTGCCGTCATCTGCGTTCCGGCCGCGGCGGTACTGGACGTGGCACACGACTGCGCCGCCAAGGGCGTGCGATCGCTCGTCGTCATCTCCGCCGGCTTCGCGGAGACGGGCGGCGAGGGCGCGGACATGCAGCGCGCGCTCGTCGAGGTGTGCAGGCGGTCGGGGATGCGGCTCGTCGGCCCGAACTGCATGGGCATCATCAACACGGCGCCCGGCGTAAGCCTCGACGCGACCTTCGCGCCGGACCGCCCGGTGCGCGGGCGGATCGGCTTCCTCTCGCAGAGCGGAGGCCTCGGCATCGCCGTCATGGCCCGCGCGCAGGCGCTCGGCTCAGGCATCTCGTCGTTCGTCTCGGTCGGGAACAAGGCGGACCTCTCCGGCAACGACTTCCTCCAGTTCTGGGAACAGGACGCCGAGACCGGCCTCGTGATGCTGTACCTCGAGTCGTTCGGCAACCCGCGCAAGTTCGCGCGCATCGCGCGCCGCGTCAGCCGCGCGAAGCCGATCCTGGCGGTGAAGGGCGGCCGAGGGCAGGCCGGGAACCGCGCCACGTCGTCGCACACGGGCGCGCTCCTCTCGGCGTCGAACGTGACCGTCGACGCGCTGTTCCGGCAGGCCGGCGTCATCCGCACCGACACGCTCGCCGAGCTCTTCGACGCCGCGCTGCTGCTCGGCACGCAGCCGCTCCCGGCCGGCGGCAGGGTCGGGATCGTGACCAACGCGGGCGGCCCGGCCATCCTGTGCGCCGACGCATGCGAGGCCGGCGGGCTCTCGGTGCCGCGCCTGTCCGACGAGCTTCGGGCGAGGCTCGCGCAGTTCCTGCCCGCCGCCGCGTCCAGCGGCAACCCGGTCGACATGATCGCGGGCGCGACCGCCGCCGACTACGAGCGCGTGATCGACGCCGTCGCTTCGTCAGGCGAGGTGGACGCGATCATCGCGATCTTCACGCCGCCGCTCGTCACGCGCGCCGAGGACGTCGTCAGCGCGATCCACCGGGCGGCGGCGCGCATGCCGAAGAACGTTCCGATGCTCAGCGTGTTCATGTCGAAGGACAGCACGCCACGCGTCGTCCGCGAGGGCGGCATCGCGATACCGCACTACCCGTTCCCAGAGGACGCGGCGCACGCGCTAGCCCTCGCGGCCCGCTACTCCGCGTGGCGCTCGATCCCGGATGAGCCGCTGCCGCGGCTCGAGGGCATCGACCACGACCGTGCCGCGGCGGTCATCGCGTCGGCGCTTGCGGCCGAGCCCGGATGGATGAGCCCGCAGGCCGTGCAGGAGTTGATCGGCTGCTACGGGATCCCGATGGTCGAGACGGTGTTCGCCTCGAGCCCGCACGAGGCCGGACGCGTGGCGGGAAAGCTTGGGGCGCCCGTCGCGCTTAAGGCGATCGTGCCCGGCCTCCTCCACAAGTCGGACGCGGGCGCGGTGCGGCTGGGCCTCAACGGGACGCGCGCGGTCGAGACGGCGGCCGCCCTGATGGAGAAGACCTTCGAGGGCGAGGGCCGAAGGCCGCTCGGCTACCAGGTCCAGCGGATGGCGGAGCCGGGCGTCGAGATGATCGTCGGCGTCGTCCAGGACCAGCATTTCGGTCCGGTCCTCGCGTGTGGCGCGGGGGGCACCGCGACCGAGCTCGTGAAGGACGTCGACGTGCGGATCACGCCGATCACCGCGGGCGACGCGAGGCGGATGGTGCGCGAGTTGAAGACGTTCCCGCTGCTCGACGGTTACCGCGGCGCGCCGAAGGCGAACGTCGCAGCGCTCGAGGACGTGCTGATCCGCGTCAGCGCCCTCGTCGAGGCGCACCCCGAGGTGGCCGAGATGGATCTCAACCCCCTGATCGTGAACGCGGCCGGCGCGCTCGCGGTCGACGCGCGCGTCAGGCTCGAGCCCGGAGTCCCGAGGAAGCCGCTCGCGGTTCGCTGAGCGGCGTTTCCGGCGCGGGCTCGTGAAGGCGGTTCTCGACGCCGACAACGCCCGGCACCCCGCCGATGAGCCGGATGAGCAGCGTCGCGAGGTTCTCGTTTGGAACCTCGCCGCGCAGTCGCACGACCCCGTCTCGCACGTCGACCTCGACGCGTCCGCGACCGAGCAGCGGCAGCTCGTCGAGGATGTGCGCGCCCTCCTTGCGAATCGACTCGTCGCTGCGCAGGAACACGCGCAGCACGTCGGAGCGGCTCACGATGCCGATCAGGCGTCGGGTCGAGTCGACGACCGGCAGGCGCTTGACGTTGCGGTCGAACATCAGCCTCGCGGCCGCGGCCACCGTGGCGCCCTGGGTGACGCTGACGACGTCGCGCGACATCACGTCCTTCGCCGCGACGGCGACGCGACGGCCGCCGCCCGCGACGGTGCGCATCAGGTCGGCCTCGGAGACAATGCCGAGCACCCGGCCCGACGCCACGACCGGGAGCGCGCTGACCTCATGGATCCGCATCAGGTCGGCGCACACCTTGAACGGCGTCTCGGGGCCGACGGTGACGACCTCGCGGGTCATGACGTCGGCGACTGTCCAGGCCATCACACCTTCTCCGTTGTCACGATCGGGATCTGCGCCGCGGGCGGACAGGGCTGATCGGCCCCCTCGCGTCGGGACGCCGCGTCGGGCGTGCGAATGCCGCCGCCCAGCGCGCGCAGGGCGTTGAGCACCACCGCGACGTCGATCACCTCCTGGAACACGGCGCCGGCCACCGGGGGCAGCAGCCCCATGGTGGCGAGCACCATGCCGGCGCCCGAGAGAACCATCCCGGCGACGACGCTCTGCACCGCGATGTCGCGCGCTCGCCTGGCGATCGCGATGGCCTCGCCGACACGGTCGAGCCGGTCGAGGACGATCACGACGTCGGCCGCCTCGGATGACGCCGACGAGCCGCGGGCGCCCATGGCGACGCCGACGTCGGCCGCGGCGAGCGCCGGCGCGTCGTTGATGCCGTCGCCGACCATCACGGTCACGGCGCGGTGGCGCTCGTCCAGGACCGCCTGCACCTTCTCGGCCGGCGTGCGTTCCGACAGCACCTCGTCCACGCCGAGCTCGGCGCCGACCGACTGCGCGACCTCGCGGCGGTCGCCGGAGAGCACGACGATCCGGGTCACGCCCTCGTCGCGGAGGTTGCGCAGCGCGGCCGGCGTGTCGGCGCGGATCGGGTCGTGGAGGATGAGCGCGCCGGCGATCCTTCCGTCCACCGCGACGTAAGCGGTCGAAAGGCCCTCCATCGCCATGCGCCGGCGGTGCGCGGCCACGTCGTCCGGCATCGGCTGGTCGCCGGCGAGCCAGCGCGCCTGGCCGACCGCGATTCGGCGCCCGTCGACCACCCCGCGCACGCCGCGGCCGGCGTCCTCGTGGACGCCGGTGGGGAAGGTGAGCGGCAATGCGCGGTCGCGCGCCGCGGCGACGATCGCGCCTGCGAATACGTGCGCCGACACCTGGTCGAGCGACGCGGCAAGCCGGAGGACCTCGTCCGCGGACCCGTCGCCGAAGACCTCGACCGCCGCGACGGACGGCGCTCCGGACGTCAGCGTCCCGGTCTTGTCGAACACGAGGGTCCGGGCACCGGCCAGCGCCTCGAGCGCTCCGCCGCCCTTGACGATGACGCCGCGGCTCGCGGCGCGCGAGATGCCCGCGACGATGGCCACCGGCGCGGCGAGGATCAGCGGGCACGGCGTCGCGACGACGAGGACGGCGAGCGCGCGGACCGGGCTGCCGGAGATCGCCCACGCGATGGCGGCGACCGTGAGCGTGAACGGCAGGAACAGCATCGCGTAGCGGTCGGCCAGCCGGACGAACTTCGCCTTCGACGCCGACGCCTCGCGCACGAGCCGCACGATCCCGGCGTACGTGCTCTCCTCCGCGGTGCCGAGGGCGTGCATGTCGAAGGGGCCGCCGGCGTTGACGACGCCGCTCGTGACACGCTCGCCGGCGCGGCGCTCGACCGGCCGCGACTCGCCGGTGATCGCGGACTCATCCAGGGTGGCGGCGCCCTCGGCGAGCACGCCGTCGACGGGCACGATCTCACCCGGTTTCACCAGCAGGAGGTCGCCGCGCGCGACGAGCGCGATGTCCGGGGAGGTCAGGCGGCCGTCCTCGTAGCGGTGCACGACCTTCGGCGCGCGCTCGACCAGGGCGGAGAGCTCGCGGCGCGCCCGCGAGCCCGCGTAGCGCTCGAGCGTCTGGCCGCCGGACAGCATCAGCCCGACCACCGCGCCGGCGAGGTACTGGTGGAGCGCGAGCGATCCGCCCATCGCGAGCAGCGCGATGATGTCGACGCCCGTCCTGCCGTTCCGCAGGTCGCGCGCGACCTGGACCGTGAGCGGGATCAACGCGATCGTGACGCCAAGCGCCCAGAGCAGGTCCGCCTCGTTCGGCATGCCGGCGAGCCAGAGAACTCCGCCGATCACGACCGCCTCGAGCACGGCCGCGAAGACAGTGGCGGTGGACCGCATGCGAAGAGGCTGGATCGTTGACGGCGGCCGCCAAAGGACCGATGGGCCCGGCGCCGGGGGGCCGGTCGGCCCGGCGAACTGGGCGTATGGTCGCACCGGAGTGGAGCTCGTTGAGGCGGCCCGGCTGACCGCGGCGGAGGCGCTCGAGCGGCTCGAGTCGACCCCCGCAGGCCTGACGGCCGCCGAGCACGACCGCCGCCTCGGCGTCTACGGGCCGAACGCGATCCGCAGCCACGGGACGACGCCGCTGACCGTCCTCTGGCGGCAGCTGCGCAACCCGCTGCTGCTACTGCTGGGTGTCGCGACCGCGGTCTCTTTCGCGGTGGGGGAGCGCACGGACGCGCTGATCATCCTCGCCATCGTCGGCCTCAGCGTGGGCCTCGGCTTCTTCAACGAGTATCGATCGGAGCGGGTCGTCGAGGCGCTGCACAACAGCATCCGGCACCACGCTCTCGCCCTGCGCGGCGGCGCGCCGCTGGCGGTGGACGTCACCGACCTCGTGCCGGGCGACGTCGTGCTGCTGCGCACGGGCGACCTCGTGCCCGCGGACGTGCGGCTACTCGAGGCGCGCGAGCTCGAGGCGGACGAGGCGGTCCTCACCGGCGAGGCGATGCCGCGCACGAAGTCCGCCGATCCCGAGCCCGGTCCCGAACTCGTTGCGCTCGGGCTGCGCTCGATCGGCTACATGGGCACGACGATTCGTGGCGGGTCGGGCCGCGGCGTGGTCGTCCAGACCGGCTCGCGAACCGAGTTCGGGAAGATCGCGCTGCGCCTCGGCGAGCGCCAGCCGGTGACGGCGTTCCAGCGCGGCCTCGGCGCGTTCTCCAACCTGCTCGTGCGCGTGACCGCGGTCCTCGCGGGGACGATCTTCGTGCTCAACCTGCTGCTGGGCCGCTCGCTGCTCGAGTCGGCGCTCTTCGCTCTCGCGATCGCGGTCGGGCTCACGCCGCAGCTGCTGCCGGCGATCGTCACCGTGAGCCTCGCGTCGGGCGCGCGCACGCTCGCGCGCAAGCGCGTCGTCGTCAAGCGCCTGATCAGCATCGAGGACCTCGGCAACATCGAGATCCTCTTCACCGACAAGACCGGGACCCTCACGGAGGGCCGGATCACGTTCCGCGAGGCGATCGACCCCGACGGCAGGCCGAGCGAGACCGTGCGCGACCTCGCGCTCCTCGCATCCTCCGTCACAGGCGCCGACTCGGCGGCATCCGGCAACGCGCTCGACGAAGCGCTGGCCGAGACCGGCGGGCCCCCCGACGGTTGGGAGCGAGTCGACATCCTGCCCTTCGACCACGAGCGGCGGCTCGTCTCGGCGCTCGTGCGCAAGCCCGACGGCCAGACCATCCTCGTCACGAAGGGCGCGCCGGAATCGGTGCTGGCGCGATCGGTGACGGCGGCGTCGGGATCGAGCGCCCTCCTCGAGCGGCTCTTCTCGGAGGGCGCGCGCGTCGTGGCCGTGGGCACCCGGCCGTGGACAGGGGGCGGGCAGTGCACGCTCGCCGACGAGCGCGACCTCGAGCTCGCCGGTTTCGTCACGTTCCTCGACGCGCCGAAGGCGGACGCCGCCGATGCGCTGCGCCAGCTGCAGGCGCTCGGCGTCGAGGTGAAGATCGTGACGGGCGACAACGCCCAGGTCGCGGCCACCGTGTGCCGCACGCTCGGCCTCGACCCGGGTGGTGTGCTTACCGGGCCCGAGATCGAGGGGCTCAGCGACGACGAGCTCATGGCGCGCATCCCGGGGGTCGGCGTGTTCGCCCGCGTATCGCCGGAGCAGAAGTCGCGGATCATCGGCGCGCAGCGCCGCACCGGCAAGGACGTGGGCTTCCTCGGGGACGGTGTGAACGACGCGGTCGCGCTGCGCGAGGCCGACGTCGGCATCTCCGTGGACAGCGGCAGCGACGTTGCGAAGGACGCGGCCGACATCGTCATGCTCGGGAAGGACCTCAACATCCTCGCCGGCGGCGTGCTCGAGGGCCGGCGGATCTTCTCCAACACGATGAAGTACGTGCTGATGGGCACGTCCTCGAACTTCGGGAACATGTTCAGCGCGGCGGGCGGCTCGGTGCTCCTCGACTTCCTGCCGATGACGCCGACGCAGATCCTTCTGAACAACCTGCTCTACGACGCGGGAGAGATGACCATCCCGACCGACGAGGTCGACCCCGAGCTGCTGGAGCGCCCGGCGCAGTGGGACATCCGGCTGATCCGCCGCTTCATGATGTTCTTCGGCCCGATCAGCTCGATCTTCGACTTCGCGACGTTCGCGGTCATGCTCTTCGTCTTCCACGCTCGCGGCAGCCTGTTCCAGACCGCGTGGTTCACGGAGTCGCTCTGCACGCAGAGCCTGGTGATCTTCGCCATCCGCACGCGGCGCGTTCCGTTCTTCCGCAGCCGGCCGAGCGTCGCGCTCGCGGCAGGCACGCTGGGCTCAGTGCTCGTCGGCCTCGCGCTGCCGTTCACGCCGGTCGCGCCGTTCTTCGGCTTCACGCCGCTGCCGCTCGGCTTCCTGCTGATCCTCGGCGTCATGGTGGTTGTCTACCTGGCCCTGGTCGAAGCCGGGAAGGCGCTGTTCTTCGGCCGCAGCCGATCGCAGCCGAGCGTCCCGATCGAGCTCTGGGAGCACACCCCGGGACGTCGCCTCATCGAACGGATCGCCTCGCGCTGGACAGTCGCGGGGTGGAGGCCGCGCAGGCCGTTCGGCCCTGTCGCGCAGGCCGAACGGCAGGGTTGAAACCGTGCCATACGACAGTGGAGCCCGGCGCACGCAGAGGGTTCACTAGCCTCCAGAGCCGTCCAGAGCTCAAATCAAACCAAACCTCGAGAGAGGACCAAGGAGGAATTCGGTGAACAAGGCAATTCGGTGGAGGATCATCAGTCTTCAGGCGGTCATGGTCGTGGTTCTCGCAGGAGCCGCTGGATTTGCGATCGCGATGGGTACCTTCACGACGGGTCAGATCCACGACGAGCTGACCTCGCAGGGGATCTACTTCCCGGCCGCGGACCAGATCAAGGCGGGCGGAGCCCTCGACCCGAAGGAGTTTCCGCAGGAGATTCGCGACCAGGCCGGCAACCAGGTCACTGACGGCAACCAGGCGCGGATTTACGCCAACGACTTTCTCGGCAAGCACCTTGAGACCGTCGCCGGTGGCCTGACCTACGCCACCATCGGCCCGAAGCTCACGGCCGCGAACGCCGCGCTCGCCGCCGCCTCGAAGGACGACCCGAACTACGCAACGCTTCAGGCCAACGCCGCGGCACTGAACGGGCAGCGCGAAACGCTGTTCAAGGGTGAGACCCTGCGCTCGATGCTTCTGAACGCGTACGGCTGGTGGACGGTCGGTACCTACACCACCTACGCCGGTTTTGCGCTCGTGATCGTGGCCCTCACCGTGCTCGGCGCGCTGGTCTTCGAGCTCTTCGTCGCAGACCGCAAGCCGGAGAACTTCAAGGTCGCGCAGAAGATCGCTGCGTGACAGCAGACAACGGACGGCAAGCTCCGGCGGGGACAACCCCGTCGGAGCTCCTTCTATGAAGCGAGTTAAATAGGGCACGACCGTGGCAGTCTCCGAACGAGCAGCAAGTCCCGCCGGCCCGAGCCGCTACACGGTCCGCAACCCCTACAGCACCCTCCCCAACTGGCTCTACCCGGCCTTCGTCGCGCTGGCGCTGACCGCCTTCGGCGTCTACACCGCGTGGGTCGTGCTCCTCCAGCCGGTCGCCCAGTTCGGCCAGTACCTGAGCCCGTTCGACTCACCGCTGATCACGCTCGGCGCAATACCGGCGGGAATCTTCGTGGTGTGGGCGCCGCTCGTGTTCCGCGGCACCTGCTACTACTACCGCAAGGCCTACTTCCGCGCCTTCTTCTGGCACCCGCGCTCCTGCGCGGTGGACGAGCCCGCCAACCGCCGCTACCGCGGCGAGACCGCGTTTCCGTGGGTGCTGAACAACCTGCACCGCTACGCCTTCTACGTGATCGTCGTGCAGGTCGCGTTCCTGGTCTTCGACGCGGTGATCTCGTTCGACTTCCAGGGCCACTTCGGCGTCGGACTCGGCTCGCTGATCATGGCCGCGAACGTCGTCCTGCTGGGCGGGTACACCTTCGGCTGCCACGCCCTGCGCCACCTCGCGGGCGGCAGCCTCGACTGCTTCTCGTGCTCGCGCGCGGCCCGCGCCCGCTTCCGGCTGTGGAAGGGGGTCTCGATCCTGAACGTCCGCCACGACCGCTGGGCCTGGGCGAGCCTCTTCTCGGTCTGGCTCACCGACATCTACATCCGCGTCCTCCAGCACGGCTGGCTCGCCGACCCCCACTGGATCCTGCGGTGAGCCCGACGTCTTACGAGACCGTCGAAACGGACGTCCTCGTGATCGGCGCCGGCGGTGCCGGCCTGCGCGCCGCGATCGCCGCGGCCGAGGGCGGCGCGAGCGTGCTCGTCGTGTGCAAGTCGCTGCTCGGCAAGGCGCACACCGTCATGGCGGAGGGCGGGGTGGCCGCCGCGATGCACAACGTCGCGTACCAGGACTCGTGGGAGGTCCACTTCGCCGACACCATGAAGGGCGGCAAGCTCATCAACGACTGGCAGATGGCCGAGCTGCACGCGCGCGAGTCGCCCGAGCGGGTGCTCGAGCTCGAGCGCTGGGGCGCCGTCTTCGACCGCACGTGGCAGGGCCGCATCCACCAGCGCCCGTTCGGCGCGCACACGTACCCGCGGCTCGCGCACATCGGCGACCGCACCGGCCTCGAGCTGATCCGCACCCTCCAGGACCGAGCCGTGCATACAAAGGGCGTCGACGTGCACATGGAGACGACGGTCTTCAAGCTCCTGAAGACCGACGGCAAGATCTCGGGGGCGGTCGCCTACCGCCGCGCGGACGGCAGCCTGCTGCTGTACCGCTGCCGGGCGCTCATCCTCGCGAGCGGCGGCGCCGGGAAGATGTACCGCGTCACGTCGAACTCGTGGGAGAGCACCGGCGACGGCACCGCGATGGCCTACGACGCCGGCGCGGAGCTGCGCGACATGGAGATGGTGCAGTTCCATCCGACGGGCATGGTGTGGCCCGCCGGCGTTCGCGGCATCCTGGTCACCGAGGGCGTGCGCGGCGAGGGCGGCGTCCTGCGCAACAAAGAGGGCGAGCGCTTCATGGAGCGCTACGACCACGAGCGCATGGAGCTCTCCTCGCGCGACGTGGTCGCGCGCGCCATCAACTCCGAGGTGCTCGCGGGCCGCGGCAGCCCGCACGGCGGCGCATTCCTCGACATCACGCACCGCAAGCCGGACTACATCCGCACGAAGCTGCCGTCGATGTACGAGCAGTTCCTCAAGCTCGCGAACGTCGACATCACGAAGCAGCCGATGGAGGTGGCGCCGACGATTCACTACGCGATGGGCGGTGTGCGCGTCGACGCCGAGACCGGCGCCGCGACGGTGCCGGGCCTGTACGCCGCCGGCGAGGTGGCGTCCGGCCTGCACGGCGCGAACCGGCTCGGCGGCAACTCGCTCAGCGACCTGCTCGTCTTCGGCAAGCGCGCGGGCGATGCGGCGGCCGAGTTTGTGAAGGCGGGCTCCGCGCCGGCCGCCGAGGTCGACGGCGGCGAAGTCGACGCCGCGGTCGCGACGCTCATGGCGCCGCTCGATCGCCACGGCGGCGAGAGCCCATTCAAGCTCATGGCCGAGATCCAGGACACCCTGAGCCGTTACGCGCCGATCGTGCGCGAAGGCGGCGAGCTGCAGGCGGGGCTCGACCAGATCCTCGCGATCGCGGAGCGCGCGAAGACGTGCGGGACCGGCGGCTCCAGCACCAAGGCGTTCAACCCGGGCTGGCACACCGCTTACGACATCCGCTCGATGCTCGTGAACGCGGAGGCGCTGTTCCGCTCGGCGATCGAGCGCAAGGAGAGCCGCGGGGCGCACGCGCGCTCAGACTTCCCGAAGCTCGACGACGAGCTCGGGAAGGTCAACTTCATCGCGTACCACACCGATGGCGGCATGAAGGTCCGCGCGGAGAAGATCTCGGAGATGCCGGAGTACCTGCGCGAGGCGGTCCAGCACTCGTACGCGCGCTACACGCCGGAGGAGAGGGAATGAGCCAACCCGCGGACGTCGCAGTCAGCGACCTCGACCTCAAGATCTGGCGCGGCGACGCGAACGCGGGCGAGCTCGTGTCCTATCGCGTGCCAGTGCGCGAGGGCATGGTCGTCCTCGACGCGGTGCTGTGGGTGCAGGCGAACCTCGCCGCGGACCTCGCGGTGCGCTGGAACTGCAAGGCCGCGAAGTGCGGGTCCTGCTCGGCCGAGATCGACGGTTACCCGCGCCTGATGTGCAAGACGCCCATCGCCGAGTACGGGGGCTCGGTCACCGTCCGCCCGATGAAGGCTTTCCCGCTGATCAAGGACCTGGTCACCGACGTCAGCTGGAACTACGAGGTGAACAAGCAGATCCCGCCGTTCACCGCGGACGAGAAGGACATGACCACGAGCGAGCCGTGGCGCATGCAGCAGAAGGACGTCGACCGCGTGCTCGAGTTTCGCAAGTGCATCGAGTGCTTCCTCTGCCAGGACGTCTGCCACGTCCTGCGCAACCACGACCTGAAGCAGCAGTACTACGGGCCGCGCTTCATGGTGCGCATCGCGAGCCTCGAGATGCACCCGAAGGACGTCCTCGACCGCCGCCCACTCCTGAAGGGCGCCGCCGGAGTCGGCTACTGCAACATCACGAAGTGCTGCCAGGAGGTGTGCCCGGAGCACATCCACATCACCGACAACGCGATCATCCCGCTCAAGGAGCGCATGGACGACGCGTACTTCGACCCCATCCGCGCGATCGCGCGGCGCCTCAAAGGGAACAAGTAGGCCGCGATCTGCGCGGGCCCTATGGCCCTGTCGGCATGGGCCCCTCGGCACGTGGGCGGCGGCCCAGCCGACCGGATACTCGCATCGATGTACGTCCAGCATTCGGTGCACATCGATCGCCCCGTCCGGCAGGCGGCGAGCGTTCTCGAACGCGGGCCGCGGACCTGGTTTCCGAACCTGACCGGCGACGGCCGGACGGAGGTCGGCCTGCGCCTCGCCGGCATCTCGCTGCACAAGCGGGTGACCATCGAGCTCGGCGAGCCGGAGAAGAAGGGCGACTGGACGAACGTCCCGATCACCTGGAAGGCGACGTTCCCCGAGCAGCTCTTTCCAGTGCTGACCGGCCGGCTTGAGCTGACCCCGGTCGACAGGACCAGCACGCGCCTCACGCTCAGCGGCATGTACGAGCCGCCGCTCGGGCGCCTCGGAGCGCTGATCGACGACGCGCTGATGCACAGCGTCGCCGAAGCGACCGTGCGGGAGGTCGCGGAGTCCATCGCCAGGCAGCTTGGGTCGGTGATCACGTCGGAGGATTCGGGCTCGGGGGAGGGGTGATTCCGATGGCGTCCATAACCTCGCACCGGCTCGCCGCCGGGCGCACGTCGCGGGCGGTGGCCACGAGAACCTGGGACCGCGCGGCGTACGTCGTATCGGCTGCGCTTGCCGCAGTCTCCGCGGTCGCCTCGGCGGCGACCTTCTTCACTCCGGGCGTCCTCCGCGGCACCGCGGTGATGAACGGCTCCGCGCGCGGCACGGCGATCGTCATGCTCGTCGCCGGCGTACCGCTCCTGCTCGCGGCAATGTACCTGGCTTCGCGCGGGTCGCTGCGCGCCCGCGTGGCGTGGATCGGGCTCGCCGCCTACTTCGCGTACAACGCCGTGATGTACGTGCTCGCGACGCCCATGAACCAGCTGTACCTCCTCTACGAGGCGATGCTCGGGCTCGCGATCTGGTCCGTCGCCCTCGCCGTCGCGTCGCTCGACCGGGAAGAGCTCCGGTCGTCGTTCTCACTGCGCTTTCCGCGGCGGGCGCTCGCGGCCTACGTCCTCGTCATCGTCGGCCTGAACACCTTCGTGTGGCTTTCCGGCGCGGTGCCGGCGACATTCAGCACCGGCGCGGCGAAGGTGCTCGAAGGCACCGGCCTCACGACGGTGCCGACGTACGACCAGGACCTCGCGTTCTGGCTGCCTCTGATCGCGGTCGGTGCGATCTGGATGTGGCGCGGGCTCGAGTGGGGCAGGGTGATCGTGGGTGCCGCGCTGGTCTTCTGGGTCGTCGAGGGCGTCGGCGTCGCGGTGGACCAGTGGATGGGGAGCGCGGCGGACCCGTCGTCGACGGTCGCGTCCGCCACGATGACGCCGGTGTTCGCGGCCCTCGCCGTGATCGGGCTGGTGCCGCTGTTCTTCTACATGCGGAACCTCCGTGAGGAGGCGGACCGATGAGCCGGGTGTCGACGCGGCCCGACTTTCTCGAGGTGCTCGACGAGGTCCGCTGTCTCGAATACCTGCACTCGGCGTCGCTCGGCCGGGTCGCGTTCGCGAGCAGCGACGGCGTCGACATCTTTCCGGTCAACTACGCGTGCGACGGATCGATCGTCATCTACCGCACCGCGAGCGGCACTCGCCTCGCCCGCACGCCGCGCGAGCAGGTGTCGTTCGAGGTCGACGGTTGGGACGCGACAGAGAAGGTGGGGTGGAGCGTCGTGCTCAAGGGTGTGGCGCTCGACGTGACCGAAGGCGCGGACCCCTACTCGAAGGTGCTGCGCGAACGGCACATCGTTCCGCTCGCACCGGGCACCCGGTACCGCTGGATCGCGCTGTATCCGAAGGACATCACCGGACGCCGCTTCCGGCTTCGTGAGGCGCCGGCCTAAGCATCCCCATGCGGCGGATCGCGCGTCTCACGGCCGCGGATCTGACCAACCTCGCGCTGGAGGCGCCGGACACGCCGATGCACCAGGCGGTGCTGGCGACCGTCGAGGCCCATCCGCTGCGCGGGCCGGACGGCAGGCTTGACATCGCTCGGGTGCGTGCGCACGTCGAGTCGCGGCTGGACCGCGTCCCGGAGCTGCGCCAGGTGATCCTCCGTCCGGGCCTGCTGCGCGGCCGCCCGCTGCTGGTGGACGAGCCGGGCTTTCGGATCGACGAGCACGTCATGTCTGCGACGCTCCCCACACCCGGGGGTGAGGCCGCCGCGCTCGCGTTCGCCGAGCGCGAGCTGGGTGCGGTGATGGACCGCTCGCGGCCGCTCTGGGCGATCTGGCTCCTCGACGGTTACGCGCCGGACCGCTTCGGCCTGCTCGTGAAGCTGCACCACGCGATCGCCGACGGGCCCGCGATGGTCAACATCCTCGCGCAGGTCTTCGACCTCGAGCCCGACGCGCCGGAGGTCTCCGCGCCGCCCTGGGTGCCGGCGCCGCCGCCGACAGGCCGCGTGCTGCTGCTGGACAACCTCGCGACGCGCGCCGGCGCCGTTGCGCGCGCGGGGAGCGTCCTCCGCCATCCGCTGCGTGGCGCGCGGCGCGCGGTGACGTCGATGCACAGGATGCTCGCCGAGTACGGCCGCCGCAGCCATGCGCCGAAGACCTCGCTCAACCGCCCCGTCGGCATGGGCCGCCGCGTCGCCGCCGTGCACGCGTCGCTGGCGGAGGCCAAGACCATCGCGCATCGCAGCGGCGTGAAGCTCAACGACGTCTTCCTGTTCGTCGTCGCCCGCAGCATCGGCCGCGTGCTCGAGTCGCGAGGCGAGACGTGCGACGGCATCGCGCTGCACGCCGGCGTCGCCGTTTCCAGGGCTAGCGTCCGCGAGGCGACGCTGTCGGGCAACCACGTCGGCTCGATGGTCGTGTCCCTGCCGCTCGCGCTGCAGGACCCCGTCGAGCAGCTGAAGGCGATCGCCGCGTCGTCCGCGATCGCCAAGACCGAGCAGCAGCCCGAGCTGTCGACCGGCGTGATGGTGCTCATGGCCGAGACGGGCGTCGCGCGGGCGTTCATCCGCCGCCAGCAGCTGCTGAACGTGCTCACGACGAACCTCCCCGGCCCGCCGGTGCCGATCTACCTCGCCGGGGCGCGAGTCTCGTCGCCGGTCGCGATGGCGCCGACGGCCGGGAACGTGACCGTCTCGTTCGCCGCGCTCTCGTACGAGTCGGAGCTCACGTTCAGCGTCCTGGCCGACGCGGCGTCATGGCCGGACTTCGAGGTCCTCCAGGAGGCGATGCGGGCGAGCTGGCAGGAGATCTCGGCCTGGGCGGCCCCTGACATGCGGCAGGCGGTCTGACGATGGCGCCGCTGATCCTCGGTGGGACGCTGACCGGGAGCGCTCTGGCCGGCGAGACCGCGATCGTCACCGGTGCGGGCGGAGGCATCGGCCTGGAGGCTGCGCGGAGCCTGCTGCACCTCGGCGCGAACGCGGTGATCGCCGAGGTCGATGCGCAGCGCTGCGACAGCGCCGCCGCTGAGCTAGCGGCGCAATTCGGCCCCGCGCGCGTGATGGCGCGTGCGGTCGACGTGTCCGACGCGGCGGCCGTGCAGCTGCTCGTCGACGCGGTGGTCGCACGGTTCGGGAGGGTCGACGCCGTCGTCAACAACGCGACGTTCGCGCCGGCCGGCGCCGCGGTCGTCGAGGCTCCGATCGAGAGCTGGGACCGCAGCTACGCGGTGAACCTGCGCGCGCCGGCCCTCTTCGCCCGCGCGTGCCTGCCCGCCATGATCGCGCGCCGGCACGGCGTCTTCGTCTGCGTGTCTTCAACCGGCGGTCCGTTTCTCGCGCCGTACGAGACCCTGAAAGCCGCGCAGGTTGCGCTTGCAAGCTCGCTTGACGCCGAGCTCGCGAACACCGGTGCGATCGCGTTCACCATCGGTCCCGGCCTCGTGCCCACCGAGACCGCCGTCGCCGCGATCGAGCGAATCGCGCCCCGGCTCGGGATGTCGGTGCCCGAGTTCTGGCGCATGAACCAGGGCGCGGTGCTCTCGGTCGAGGCCGCGGGCGCCGGGTTCGCCGCCGCGGTCGCGCTGGCCGCCCGCTACGGCGGCCAGGAGATCAGCTCGACGCAGGCGCTCGTCGATGCGGGCATCGCCGTGCCCGGCGCTGCCCCGCCGGAGCGAACGGCCGGCCCCGATCCAGCTGCGCTGGCCCGCGTGCGAAGGACGCTGGAGGACCAGGCCGCCGGGTGGAAGGAGCGGTCGTTCTTCGAGCGGCAGTGGATGCTCCGCGACTTCAAGCAGCGCGTTGGCGTGCCGGTCGAGCGCTGCCTCGAGCAGCTCGGGTCTCCCGAGGCCGTGCCGCCGCGCGCGCTGCTCGAGCGGCTCGCGCGGTTCTACACGCACATGGGCGAGCTGGCGGCCGGGTATGTCAAGGACCCGACCGCGCGGGCCGAGCAGGTCGCGACCGTCGAGCGCTGGAAGGGCGAGGTCGAGCAGCTCATCGCGACCGCTTCATAGCGCCTCTTTCTTCCAAATCGCGGCGAAACACCGCGCGCTGAGCGCGCGAATTGGAGGAATCGGGCGGAATCAGACCGCGACCGGCGTCAGTCCCAGGGGATCGGGTCGCGCCGGGCGTAGAAGTGGCGCGGGTCGGGTGACGCGACGGTGAAGTCGACGAGGCTCCGCATGTAGTTCGCGCGCTCGAAGGCTCCAGGGTCCGGCGATGCCGCCTGGCTCATGCTCCCCTTGAGCTGCTCCACCGACGCGTACTCGTGCTCGTCCAGCCACGCCGCGAGGCCGCCGGTGATCTGCTTCAGCTGCGCCGGTCCGCGGCGCAGCAGCGCCGACGCCAGCATCGTTGCATCCGCGCCGGCGAGCAGGAGCTTGACCACGTCGTGCGCCGACTGGATGCCCGAGCTGGCCGCCAGAGAGATGTCGAGCTGGCCGCTCAGGATCGCGATCCAGCGCAGCGGCATCAGCACCTCTTCCGAAGAGCTGAGGTGAAGAGTCGGCATGACCTTCATGCGCTGCAGCGAGATGTCGGGGTAGAGAAACCGGTTGAAGAGCACGAGGCCGCGCGCGCCTGCGGCCGCGATGCGCATTGCCATGTTCGCCATCGCCGAGAAGTACGGGCCGACCTTCACCGCGAGCGGGATCGAGATGGTGCCCGCGACATCGCCGATGAGCTCGACGTAGCGCGCCTCGATCTCGGCCGCGGTGGTCCGCGGGTTGGCCGCGACCACGTACACGTTGAGCTCGAGCGCATCCGCGCCGGCCTCCTCGATGAGCCGCGCGTACCTCGTCCAGCCGCCGGACGTGACGCCGTTCAGGCTCGCGATGACGGGGATCTCGAGCACCTCCTTGGCCTGCTCGACGAGGTGCAGGTACGACTCTGGGCCAGTGTTGTAGGCGTCGAGGCTCGGGAAGAAGCTCCTCGCCTCGGCGAAGCTGTCCGTGAACGACTCGAGGATCGAGTCGACCTGCAGCTCGTGGTGCTTGATCTGCTCCTCGAACAGCGACTGCAGCACGACCGCGGACGCGCCGGCGTCCTGCAGCGCGAGCAAACCGTCGACCGTGCCCGTCAACGGCGACGCCGCCGCGACGAGCGGGGTGGCCAGCTTCATGCCCATGTACGTGGTCCGCAGGTCGGCTGTCATGGCAGCTCCTCCTCGGCCGCGGCCGCGGCGGGTGCCGCTTCGGCGACCTTCGTGATCGATTCGTCGGGCGTGTGCCGCTCGACGCCGGCGAGCTGCCGGTACAGGCGCCACCGCTCGGCGACGTCCTCCTGCGCGAGGGTCATCAGGCGCTCCGCGAGCTCCGGCTTCGAGCGCGCGAGCAGCGTGTAGCGGCCCTCGTGGGCGGCGAAGTCGCGCAGCGGTATCGAAGGGTCCTTCGAGTCGAGCGCCATCGGGTGCTCGCCGGCCGCCTCGCGCGCCGGGTCGAACCGGTAGAGCGGCCAGTAGCCGCTGTCGACCGCCTCCTTCATGTGCGACATGCCGGTCTTCATCTCGATGCCGTGGGCGATGCAGGTGGAGTAGGCGATGATCAGCGACGGGCCGTCGTGCGCCTCGGCCTCGGCGAAAGCCTTGACCGCCTGCGCGTTGTCGGCGCCCATCGCGATCTGCGCCACGTAGACGTTCCCGTACGCGCTCGCGATCAGGCCGAGGTCCTTCTTGGCGGTGCGCTTGCCGGCGGCGGCGAACTTGGCGATCGCCGCCCGCGGCGTCGACTTCGAGGCCTGCCCGCCGGTGTTCGAGTACACCTCGGTGTCGAGGACGAGGATCTTCACGTTGCGGCCGGACGCGAGCACGTGGTCGAGCCCGCCGTAGCCGATGTCGTAGGCCCAGCCGTCGCCGCCGACGATCCACACGCTCTTGCGCACGAGGTAGTCCGCGAGCTCGCGCAGGCGCGACGCCTGCGGCGTCGCCGCGCCGGCGAGCTTCGAGCGCAGAGCCGCGACCCGCTCCCGCTGCGTGGCGAGGCCCGACTCGGAGGACTGGTCCGCATTCAGGATCGCGGCGACGAGGTCGGCGCCGACCTGCGGCTCGAGCTCGGCCAGCAGCCGGCGCGCCGCGCCGGCAAGGTTGTCGACGGCGAGCCGCATTCCGAGCCCGAACTCGGCGTTGTCCTCGAACAGCGAGTTCGCCCACGCCGGCCCGCGGCCCTCGGCGTTTGCGGACCATGGCGTCGTCGGCAGGTTGCCGCCGTAGATCGACGAGCAGCCGGTGGCGTTGGCGACCAGGATGCGGTCGCCGAACATCTGCGTCAGCAGCTTCAGGTAGGGCGTCTCGCCGCAGCCTGCGCAGGCGCCCGAGAATTCGAACAGGGGCTCCAGCATCTGCGAGCCCTTGATCGTCCCGACCTTCACCTGCGTGCGGTCGAACTCGGGCAGCGACTTGAAGAACTCCCAGCTCGCGCGGTCGGCGTCGAGGCCGCCGTTCTTCGCGGCCATGTCTATCGACTTGTGCTTCGCCGCCTGCTTGCTGTGCGCCGGGCAGTAGTCCGCGCATGTGCCGCACCCGTTGCAGTCGTCGGGCGCGACCTGGATCGTCATCACCATGCCGGGCTGCTCCTTCGAGCGCCACTCCTTGTGCTGGAAACCGGCCGGCGCGCCGGCGAGCAGGTCGGGCGAATAGACCTTCATCCGGATCGCGGCGTGCGGGCACACAAGCGTGCACTTCGCGCAGTCGATGCAGATCGACGGATCCCATCGCGGGAGCTCGTCAGCGATGTCGCGGCGCTCCCAGCGCGCCGTGCCTACGGGAAACGCGCCGCCGGCGGGTAGCGCTGAGACCGGCAGCAGGTCGCCTCGTCCGGCGATCATCTCCGCGGTAACCCGCTGCACGAAGTCGGGCGCCTCCGCCGGCACCGGCCGGCGCACGTGGATGTCGCCGGTCACCGCGGCGGGCACGTCCACCTCGTGGAGCTCGGTCAGCGCGAGATCGACCGCGGCGAAGTTGCGCTCGAGGACCTCCGGCCCGCGCTTCGCGTAGGTGCGCTGGATCGCGGCTTTGATCGCTGCAATCGCCTGGTCCTGCGGGAGCACGTTCGCGAGCGAGAAGAAGCAGGCCTGCAGGACGGTGTTGACGCGTCCGGGTAGTCCGGCGTCGCGCGCCACGCGCGAGGCGTCGATTACAAAGAGGCGGAGCTTCTTGTCGATGACCTGCCGCTGGACCTCCACGGGGAGGTGCTCCCACACGCAGTCGGCGCGGTGCGGGCTGTTGAGCAGGAACGTGGCACCGCACGCCGCGCGCTCCAGCACGTCGACCTTCTCGAGGAACCCGAACTGGTGGCAGCCGACGAAGCTCGCCTGCTGGACGAGGTAGCTCGACTCGATCGGCCGCGGGCCGAAGCGCAGGTGCGACACCGTCATCGAGCCGGACTTCTTCGAGTCGAGGACGAAGTAGCCCTGCGCGTGGAGGTCCGTGTGCTCGCCGATGATCTTCACCGTGTTGCGAGTCGCGCCGACGGTCCCGTCCGAGCCGAGGCCGTAGAAGAGCGCGCGCACGACGTCTGGCGGCTCGGTCGTGAACGACTCGTCGACGTCGAGGCTCAGATGCGTCACGTCGTCGTCGATGCCAACGGTGAACTCGCGCTTCGGCGCTTCGCGCGCGAGCTCGGCGAAGACCGCCGCGGCCATCGCGGGGGTGAACTCCTTTGACGCGAGGCCGTAGCGGCCGCCGCAGACGAGCGGAGGCGCCGGCCGCCGCGCGAGCCCGACCACGACGTCCTCGAAGAGCGGGTCGCCCGGGGCGCCAGGTTCCTTGGTGCGGTCGAGCACGGCGATCCGCCTCACCGAGGCCGGCAGCGCCGCGGCAAGGGCTTCGGCGTCGAAGGGGCGGAAGAGGCGGACGGTGACCATGCCGACGCGCTCTCCGCGCGCGACGAGCTCGTCGACGGCCTCTTGCATCGCCCCGGCGGCGGAGCCCATGAGGACGGCCACTCGCTCGGCCTCGGGATGGCCGCGGTATTCGAACAGGTCGTATCTGCGGCCCGTCAGCTCCGCGAATCGCCGCATCGCGTCTCTCACGACCGACGGCACCGCGGCGTAGTGCGAGTTGCAGGCCTCGCGGGCCTGGAAGAACACGTCGGGGTTCTGGGCCGAGCCGCGCAACTCGGGACGGTCGGGCGAGAGGGCTCGCGCGCGGTGCGCCGTGACGAGTGAGTCGGGGATCATCGCGCGCAGCTGGTCGTCGGACAGCGGCGCGATCTTGTTCACCTCGTGCGACGTGCGAAAGCCGTCGAAGAAGTGGACGAAGGGAATCCGCGACTCCAGCGTCGCGCGGTGCGCAATCGCGGCGAAATCGTGAGCCTCCTGCACGGACGACGAGCAGAGCATCGCGAAGCCCGCGGCGCGCACAGCCATCACGTCGCTGTGGTCGCCGAAGATCGACAGGGCGTGGGTGGCGACGGTCCGCGCGGCGACGTGGAAGACGGTTGGGGTCAGCTCGCCCGCGATCTTGAACATGTTCGGGAGCATCAGCAGCAGGCCCTGCGAGGCCGTGAATGTGGAGCACATGGCGCCCGCCATGAGCGCACCGTGGAGCGCGCCGGCCGCGCCGGCCTCGCTCTGCATCTCGACGACCTCTGGTACATCGCCCCAGAGGTTCGGCGCGCCCGCCGCGGACCAGGCGTCCGCGAGCTCGCCCATCGCGGTGGAAGGCGTGATCGGGTAGATCGCCATCACCTCGCTGAGCTTGTGCGCGAGCCGGGCGGCCGCCTCGTTGCCGTCGACGGTGATGAGCTGCTCGGCCATTGCGCACACGCTCTCGCGCGGAAGGCCGGCGACCAACGGCCGTAAGCCCTTAAGGAGAGGGGCCGACCTGCCCGCCGGGCCGCCACCTGCCCAGCCAGGCCCGCGTTGTACAGGTCCTTGGACCCTGTCGACTCATGCAGCCCGGTCCTACGTTCCGAAGTATTCGCAAGACTCTGAGCCATTGAAGGAGGCCCATATGAAGGCACTCGTATATCACGGACCTGGAATTCGTTCATGGGACACGGTTCCCAACCCCACACTGCAGTCGCCGACCGACGCGATCGTGCGGATCGACACCGCGACGATCTGCGGTACCGACCTGCACATCCTCAAGGGCGATGTGCCGGAGGTCAAGCCCGGAACCATACTTGGGCACGAGGCGGTCGGCACGATCGTCGAGACAGGCGCTGCGGTCACCAACTTTCAGATTGGAGACCACGTCTTGGTCTCGTGCATCAGCGCATGCGGCAGATGCCGGTTCTGCAAGGAGGGCCACTACGGCCAGTGCACCGGTGGCGGTGGCTGGATCTTCGGTCACCTGATCGATGGCCTGCAGGCGGAATACGCTCGCGTCCCGTTCGCAGACAACTCCCTCTACAAGGTTCCCGCTTCGCTCTCTGACGAGCAGGTGCTGTTCCTGTCTGACATCCTGCCGACGTCGTTTGAGGTAGGTGTTCAGAACGGGGGCGTCCAACCGGGTGACACGGTCGCCATCGTCGGCGCCGGGCCGATCGGGCTGGCCGCGGTCATGACCGCCAAGCTCTACACCCCGGCCAGGATCGTGGTCATCGACCTCGACGACGGCAGGCTGGCGAAGGCCATGGAGTTCGGCGCCGACGCCGTGATCAACAACAGCCGGGAGGACGCCGTGCAGGCCATCGCGAAGATGACCGGCGGGCTGGGCGCGGACGTCGCGGTCGAGGCGGTCGGCATCCCGGCGACATTCGAGCTGGCCGCGGAGCTGATCCGCGCCGGCGGCAGGCTCGCGAACGTGGGCGTCCACGGAAAGCCGGCCTCGCTTCACCTCGAGAAGCTGTGGATCCGGAACGTGACGATCACGACCGGGCTGGTGGACACCCGCTCGATTCCTCAACTGCTGTCTCTGATCGAGGGAGGCAGGCTCGACCCGACGGTCCTGGCGACACACCGCTTCCCGATGGCCGAGGCGATGAAGGCATACGACGTGTTCGGTGCGGCGGCGACGAGCCACGCGCTGAAGGTCGTGCTGCAGGGCATCGTGGTTGGCAAGGGCGCGGAGACGCGGGTTCCCGCGACAGCGTCGGTCTAACCGTTCGAAGCCGGCTGGGGCGCAATACCCCAGCCGGCACCTCCAGTAACGCCTCTTTCCTCCAAATCGCGCCGAAAGACACGCGCCAGAGCGCACGAATTGGAGGAATCGGGCGGAATCGGGTCGGGGCGGGCGGAGCCTAGCCCGAGGAGCCCGGCGTGCTCGTGTGACGGGCGAGGTAGGCCGCTGCCTCCGCGCGCCGCGCGACCTCGAGCTTCGAGAGGATGGTCGACACGTAGTTCTTGACCGTCTTCTCGGCGAGCTTGAGTTCCCTGCCGATCTGACCGTTCGTCAGGCCCTTCGCGACCAGGGTCAGGATCCGCTCCTCCTGCGCCGAAAGGCGCGAGAGCTTCTCGTCGCGCATCGTCTTGCCCTTCCGCAGGCGCTCGAGCACCGTCCGGGTGACCTCCGGGTCGAGCAGGCTCTTGCCTGCGCCCACCTCGCGGATCGCCCGCACCAGCTCGCCGCCGCGAATCTGTTTCAGGACGTACCCCGCCGCCCCGGCCATGATCGAGGCGAACAGCGCCTCGTCATCCGCGAAAGACGTCAGCATCAGGACCTGCGTCCTCTCGAGCTTGGCGCGGATCTCGCGCGTCGCCTCGATCCCGCTCCCGTCCGCGAGCCGGACGTCCATGACGACCACGTCGGGCCGCGTGCGCAGCGCCTGCGCCACGGCTTCGACCACCGTGCCCGCCTCGGCGACCACGGTCAGGTCGTCGTTCGCCTCGATCAGCGACTTCACGCCGTCACGAACGACCTCGTGGTCGTCCACGAGGAGGATGCGAAGCCGGTCTGCACTCATGGCTCAGATCGTCCCACGGCGCGCGCGATTGCGTGCGGGCAACGTCGCCCCCAAAGCCATGGCCGGCAGGCCCTTGACACCGTCAGGCCGGCACTGTAAGGCGCAGCCGCGTTCCCTTGCCCTTGTCGCTGGTGATCGCGAGCTTGCCGTGCAGCGCCGCCGCGCGCCCGCGCATGTTGCGCAGCCCGTTGCCGGCCGACGGCGACCGTGGGTCGAAGCCATCGCCGTCGTCCTCGACGGTCAGGGTGACGCGACCGTTGGCAGCCGCCAACCGCACGGAGACGTGCTTCGCGTTGGCGTGACGCGTGATGTTCGAAAGCGCTTCGCGTGTCAGCTGCACGATGTCGTGCGCGCGCGTCGCGAGCAATGACGCGGCGTGCGGTTCGACCTCCACCGCGACATCGAGCCGCGCACCGTCGCCGGCCTCCTTCGCGAGCGCGCGCAGCGCGCCGTCGAGCGAACGGTCCGCGAGAATGCCGGGCCGCAGCCCGAAGATGTAGTTGCGAAGGTCGCGGATGACGCGGTCGAGCTCGCCCACCGCGCGTTCGATGCGATCCGCGACGTCGGCCGAGCCGGCCATCAGCGCGGTTCCCTGCAGACCCATGCCGACCGCGAAGAGCGACTGGATGATCCCGTCGTGGAGCTCCTTCGCGATGCGCTCGCGCTCGTCCATCAGCCCGAGCCGGCGCTGGTCGGCCTCGGCGCGGCTGTATTCGACCGCGATCGAAGCCTGGTCCGCGAACGTCTCCACGAGACGCAGCGTCCGCTCGCCAAACCGCGTGCCGCCCTTGCGGTTCGCCACCATCAACGTCCCGGCCGTCTGCCCGCGCACCCGCAGCGGCACGAAGATCGCCGGCCCGACGCGCCTCCGTTTGATGATCGGCGGGTACGCGTTGCGCTCGCGGCTCGCGTCGGCGAAGACGGCCGGCTGCCCGGTGCGCATGACCTCGCCCGAGATCGAGCGATCGGCGGGCACCGAGTCGCCAAGCAGGTCCTCGGTGCCGGTCCCGCTCGCGGCCGAGACGATGAGGACGTCGGGCGTCTGCGTCGCGCTCACGATCGTCGCCAGCTCGGCCTCGGCGAGCTCGCGCGCATCTCTCGCGATCCGCGCCAGCAGCCTGTCCGCGTCCGCGCCCGCGAGCATGTCGCCTGTGATGCTGCGCAGCGCGTCGAGCCAGCGCTCGCGCAGCCGCATCTCGTCGTAGAGGGTCGCGTTCGCGATCGCCACGCCCGCCTGCGCAGCGAGCACCGCGAGGGAACGCTCGTCCTCGGGAGTGAACTCCTCGGCGCCCCGCTTGTCGGTCAGGTAGATGTTCCCGAACACGCGGCCCATCGCCGACACCGGGCCGCCCAGGAAGGACCTCATCGGTGGGTGGTGGGGCGGGAATCCGGACGACTGGCGGTGCTTGGAGATGTCACGGACGCGAATCGGCTTCGGGTGCTGGATGACGTAGCCGAGCAGCCCGCGCCCGTGCGGCAGCTCACCGATCTGCTTGCGCACGCGATCGGACATGCCGGTGGTGACGAAGTCGGTCAGGGTGCCGTCCTCGCCGATGACGCCGAGCGCCCCGTACCGCGCGCCGGTCACCTGCGCCGCCAGGTCGACAATCCTCTGTAGCACGGCCGGCAGGGACAGCTCGGAGGCGAGGATCAGGCCCGCGTCGAGCAGCACGTCCCTGGGGTCGCGCTTCTCGGCCATCGCTCGGAGTTATACCCCGAAGTTCCCATCTTCCGGCCCGGCGCGATCGGGACGAACGGCCCTTCGCCGGCCATTCCCGCGGTGGAATGCTCGGGCCATGAATACGGAAAAGAGCTTCAACCGCATCCTCCTCGCCACGGACGGCAGCGAAGGGGCTCAGACCGCGGTGCTGGCCACCATCGAGCTCGCCCGCTTCAGCTCAGCGACGGTTCGTGTCGCGCACATCTGGAACCTCGAGGTCCACCACCGCCACGGCGTGTGGGACGTCGAGGTTCGCGCCGAGGCCGAGCGTCTCGTGCAGGAGACCGTCGACCAGCTGACCCGGGCCGGCGTGATGGCCGAGAAGGAGATCTTCCGCGCCGACGAGAAGCACATCGCGGCGTCGATCGCGGTGATCGCCCGCGAGTTTGAGGCGGACCTCGTCGTCGTCGGCTCGCGAGGGCTCTCCGACTGGAAGTCGCTGTTCGAGCACAGCGTCAGCCACCAGGTCCTCGCCGCGGTCGACTGCCCCGTCCTGATCGTGCGCTCGCGCGCGGTCGAGGGCGGCCTCCCGACCCGCCGCATCCTCGTCGCAATCGCCGGAGGCGAAGACGTCGCGCCGGCGGTGAGGGCGGCCGCGGCCATCGCGAACATGAACGGCTATGCGTCCGTCATGGTCGCGCACGTGATGCAGCAGATCGTCGGCGTGCAGGGCTACGCGTACATCGAGACCGAGGCGGAGAGCCACGCGGTCCTCGACGAGGCGGTCGCGCTGTTCCGAATGCAGGGCATCGAGGCGCAGGCCGAGGCCATCCACGCGCAGCCGGTCGCGGGCGCGCTGGTCGAGGCGGCCGCCGCATGGAACGCCGACCTGATCGTCACCGGTTCGAGCCGCATGGGCGACGCGAGCAGCCTGCTGCTCGGGTCCGTCTCCCACGACCTGCTGCACCGGACCGACCTCCCGGTGCTGATCGCCGCGAGGGCCTAGCGGATCACGTTGTCGTGATGTGCTTCCGGCGCGGCAGCCGGAAGCGCATCCCGGCCCGCTCGACGACGACGGGCTCGCCGCGCCAGCCCTTGTAGACCGCGGCGACGAGCACCGAGATGATGCCGGCGACCGGCACGGCGAACAGCGCGCCGACGATGCCGCCGATGTCGGCGCCGACGACGATCGCGAGAAGTGCAACCCCCGGGTGCAGGCCGACCGCGCCGCCCGTGATCCGCGGCGCAAGGATGTTGTTCTCGAAAAGCTGCATCGCGATGAAGAAGGCGATCACCTCGATGACGAGCGGGAACGGCTGGAAGATGCTGATCACGATCGCGGGCAGCGAGCCGAGGATCGGGCCGACCATCGGGACCAGCTCGAAGAGAAAGGCGAGGATGCCGATAAGCAGCGCGTAGTGCACGCCGAGCAGCGCCGACCCGACGCCCGCCGACACACCGATGATCGCGGCCGTCGTCAGCTGCCCGCGGATGTAGGCGCCGAGGACCTGGCTCACGGTGTCCTCTACGAAGCGAATCTTGTCGCGCTGCGCGACGGGGCTGAGCCGCGCGATCACGTCAGGGATGCGCCGGCCGTCGACCATGAACCAGAAGCCGAGGATCAGGACGAGGGCCGTGTCGACCACCCCGCCGGCGATCGTCTCGACCACGGTGACGGCGCTGCTGAGCGCGGAGGCCATGAACGCGCGGACCTGGCCGCTGAGGTCGACGCCCTGGATCGGCGTGTAGCGGCTGAGCTGGTCCAGGTAGCCGGGGATGCGTTCGGCCAGCGACTCGCCCTGGACCAGGGCGGTGGGGCCGAGGATGGCCACCGCCGCCGCGAGGAGGCCGAGGGCGATCGCGTAGATGAGGATCGCCGCCAGCATCCGCGGCAGGTAGCGCTCGGCGGCCTTGAGCGCCGGCTCGAGCGCATATGCGAGCACCATCGCGAGCAGGACGACGACCACGATGTGCGTGATCCGCCCGATCAGCTGACTCGCTACCCAGACGAGCGCGATCGCCGCGAGCACGACGAGCAGCTGATCTCGCAGCCGGCCCCAGTTGACGTTCTCCACCGTAGGGGGAACGCGCAGCCCCCGGGCTCCTAGGAGAGCGCCGTCACCCCGACCTCGACCGTGCGCGTGCGCGGCCCGTCCCACTCGCACAGGAAGATGCCCTGCCACGTGCCGAGCGAGAGCTTGCCGCCGCGCACGGGGGCGCTGACGGACGGCCCGACGAGCGTGGTCTTGATGTGGGAGTCGGAATTGCCCTCGGCGTGCTCGAAACCGGCGTCCTGCGGCACGAGCCGCGCAAGGTGCTCCTCGAGGTCCTTCGCGACGTCGGGGTCCGCCGCCTCGTTGATCGTCACGCCCGCGGTCGTCTGCGGGACGTAGACGTGGCAGACGCCGTCCTGCACGCCGGCCTTCTCCACCGCCGCCGAGACCTTCTCCGTGATGTCGGCAAGTTGAGTGCGCGTCCTGGTGCTCACCTGGAAGCTGGTCCAGCCCACCAGGACCAAGATAGCCGCAGCCGTCCCCGGCCCTCCGCCCTCGTAAGAATATGTAGGTGGCAGCGGCCGGTACCCCGCGCTGCACGTATCGCGTGCAGCTGTCGCGGGACTTTCCATTTGCGCGCGCGGCGGAATGCGCGGACTACCTCGCGGCGCTGGGCGTGTCGCACCTCTACTGCTCGCCGATCCTGCAGGCCGGGCGCGAGAGCACCCACGGCTACGACGTCGTCGACCCCTCGCGGATCAGCGCCGAGCTCGGCGGTGAGGAGGGCTTTCGCGCGCTTGCCTCCGCGATGCGCGAGCGCGGCATCGCGCTGCTCGTCGACATCGTGCCCAACCACATGGCCACGGCCGGCCGCAGGAACCCGTGGTGGTGGGACATCCTCAAGTACGGCCGTGCGAGCCGCTACGCGGAGTACCTGGACATCGACTGGGACCCCGCCATGTCCGCGATCAAGGGCAAGGTCCTCCTCGGCGTCCTCGAAGATCGCTACGGCCGCGTGCTGGAGGCCGGCAAGCTCTCGATCGACCCCGACGGCGATGAGCCGGTCGTGCGTTACGGCGACCAGGCGTTCCCGCTCGCGCCCGACTCGATCGTGGACGTGGACCTGTCGGAGGTTGCGCATGACGTGGACGCCTTCGACTCGCTGCTGCAGCGCCAGCACTACAGGCTTGCCTACTGGCGCACGGCGCAGGAGGAGCTGAACTACCGGCGGTTCTTCACGATCGACACGCTGATCGGGCTGCGCGTCGAGGTCGGGTCGGTGTTCTCCGACAGCCACCGGTTGATCCTCGAGCTCGTCCGCGACGGCAACGTCGCCGGCGTGCGCGTTGACCACGTGGATGGCCTGCGCGACCCTGTCGGCTACCTGCAGGCCCTGCGCAAGTCGGCGCCCGACGCCTACCTCGCGGTCGAGAAGATCCTCGCCTTCGACGAGCGGCTGCCGGACACGTTTGCCGTCGACGGGACGACCGGCTATGACTTCATCGCCCACGCGGGCGGCCTGTCGATCGACACCGCCGCCGAGCCCGCGATGACCGCGCTGTACCACGCGTTCACCGGCGAGTCGCATCCCTATCCCGACGTGGTGCGCGCGTCGAAGCTCGAGATCATGGCCAACGAGCTGTCGCCGGACGTCGAGCGTCTCGTGAGCCTGATGGCGGTGATCTGCGAGGCGGACCGCGCGCAGCGGGACCGCACCCGCCGCGAGATCCTCGATGCGCTGCGCGAGCTCGTCGCCGCGCTCGGCGTATACCGCACGTACGCCCGCCCCGGCGCGCCGGCGGGCGACGTCGATCGCGCGCACCTCACCGCAGCGGTCGACGAGACCTTGCGCCGGCGCCCGGAGCTGGACGCGGATTTCGTCCGGTTCATCGCCGCGGTTGTGCTGCGCGAGCGAGAGGGCGACGTGGCGTCAGAGTTTTCGGCCCGCTTCCAGCAGCTGACGCCCGCGGTGATGGCCAAGGGCGTCGAGGACACCGCGTTCTATCGGTTCAACAGGCTGAGCGCGCTCAACGAGGTCGGCGACGACCCCGGCGTCTTCGGCCGCACGGTCGAGAGCTTTCATGCGTACTGCGAGCACGTCGCGGAGAGGCGGCCCCACACGATGCTGACGCTGTCGACGCACGACACCAAGCGCAGCGCCGACGTCCGCGCGCGAATCGCGGTGCTCTCGCAGATCCCCACCGAGTGGGAGGCGGCGGTGCGCCGCTGGTCGGAGCACAACGACCGCTACCGCGCCCAGGGCTACCCGGACCGCGGGCTCGAGTACGTCCTGTACCAGACGCTGGTGGGAGCCTGGCCAATCGACGAGGAGCGGCTGATCGCGTTCCTCACCAAGTCTGCCCGCGAGGCCAAGCTGCACACCTCGTGGATCAATCCCATGCCGGGCTACGAGGACGCGATTGCGCAGTTCGTCCGGTCGGTGCTGGCGGACGCTGAGTTCCGCACCGAGCTCGAGACGTTCATGGGACGCAACCAGGTCGTGCCGCTCGGCCGCATCACGTCGCTGGCGTGGCACGCGCTGATGCTCACCGCGCCCGGGGTGCCTGACATCTACCAGGGCGGCGAGCTGTGGGACCTCAGCCTCGTCGACCCCGACAACCGCAGGCCCGTGGACTATGAGACTCGGCGGCGTGTGCTCCGCGAGGTGGCGCACATTGACGCGGCGGCCGCGATGGCGCGCGCGGACGAGGGCGCGCCGAAGCTGTGGCTCATCAACCGCGTCCTCGACCTTCGGGCGCGCCGGCCGGAGCTCTTCGCCGGTGCGGCCTACCGGCGGCTCGAGCTCGCGGGCGCGAAGGCGCGCCACGGGCTCGCCTTCACGCGGGGCGACCTCGCGGTCGTCGTGCCGGTGCTCGCCGCCGGCGTGGCGGCGGGCTGGGGCGACACCACGGTCGCGCTGCCGGAGGGCATGTGGACCGACGCCCTGACCGGCGCAGCGCACACGGGCGGCGCGCCCGTCGAGGTCGGGTCGCTGCTCGACCGGTTCCCGGTGGCGGTGCTGACCTGTTGAGCGCGACGTTCAGGGTGTGGGCGCCGCGCGCAAGCCGCGTCGACCTGGTCGTGAACGGCGAGCGGCGAGCGATGTCGGCGGCGCCAGGCGGGTGGTGGACCGCCCCGGGCGCCACGCCGGGCGCCCGGTACGGCTTCTCGCTCGACGGCGGCGACGTCCGCCCCGACCCGCGCTCCCCGTTCCAGCCCGACGGCGTGCTCGGGCTCTCCGAGGTGATCGACCACGCGCGGTTCACGTGGCAGGACGGCGAATGGCAGGGCGCGGACCTCGCGGGCGCGGTCATCTACGAGCTGCACGTCGGCGCCTTCACGCCGGAGGGCACCTTCGACTCGACGATCGAGAAGCTTCCGCACCTCGTCGACCTCGGTGTGACCGCGGTCGAGATCCTGCCCGTCGCGGAGTTTGGCGGCGACCACGGCTGGGGCTACGACGGCGCGTCGCTGTACGCGCCGCACCACGCGTACGGCGGGCCCGACGGTCTCAAGCGCCTGGTCGACGCGTGCCACCGCTCGGGCCTCGCCGTGATCCTCGACGTGGTCTACAACCACCTCGGCCCGGTCGGCAACTTCCTCGGCGAGTTCGGCCCGTACTTCACGGAGCGCTACCACACGCCGTGGGGCGCGGCGCTGAACTTCGACGGCCGCGGCAGCGACGAGGTGCGCCGATTCTTCGTCGACAACGCGCTGATGTGGCTGCGCGACTACCACTTCGACGGCCTGCGTCTCGACGCGGTGCACGCTATCCTCGATCAGTCGCCGACGCATGTGCTCGAGCAGCTCGCGTGCGAGGTGCACGACGCGCAGCCGCAGGCGTTGCTCATCGCGGAATCCGACATGAACGACCCCCGGCTCGTGTGGCCGCGCGAGCGCGGCGGGTTCGGGCTCGACGGCGTGTGGTCGGACGACTGGCACCACTCGCTGCACGCGCTGATCACCGGCGAGCGGAGCGGGTACTACGAAGACTTCGGAGCCCCCGAGCAGCTGGCGACCGCGCTGCGGCGCGCGTGGGTGTACGACGGCGCGTACTCGAGGTTTCGCGGCCACACGCGCGGACGCCGGCCTGACGGGATCCCCAGCCACCGCTTCGTGATCGCCGCACAGAACCACGACCAGGTCGGCAACCGGGCCGCCGGCGACCGCCTCTCGCTGCACCCGATGGCGATTTCCGCGCTGCTGTTGACCACGCAGTTCACGCCGATGCTGTTCCAGGGCGAGGAGTGGGCCGCGTCGACGCCGTTCCAGTACTTCACGGACTTCTCCGACCCCCAGCTCGCGCGCGCGGTGCGCGACGGCCGACGCCGGGAGTTCGAAGACTTCGGCTGGAGGCCCGAGGACGTCCCCGATCCGAACGCGCCGGAGACCTTCGAGCGCTCGAAGCTCAACTGGGCGGAGCTCGACCACCCGAAGCACCGCAAGGTGCTCGACTGGTATCGCTCGCTCCTCGCGCTGCGCCGGCGGCTCCCGGTGTGCACCAGCCCGGTCGGCGAGGATGTGCAGGTGCAGCTCGACGCCGGCGTCCTGCGGTTCGAGCGCGACGGCGTCGTCGTGAAGGTCGACGTCGGGCGCGACTGGGCGGTGGACGTGGCCGAAACGCGTGGCTGAGCCGGTCGAGGTCTGGCCCGGCCGGCCGTATCCGCTCGGGCCGGCATACGACGGCGCGGGCACCAACTTCGCGCTCTTCTCGGAGGTTGCCGAGCGCGTCGAGCTGTGCCTGTTCGACGACCAGGGCGTGGAGACGAGGGTGCCGGTCGAGGAGGTCGACGCGTACTCCTGGCACGCCTACCTGCCGAACGTGGGGCCAGGCCAGCGGTACGGGTACCGCGTGCACGGCCCGGACGATCCCGCGCACGGGCTGCGCTGCAACCCCTACAAGCTGCTGCTCGACCCGTACGCGCGCGCGATCGAGGGCGCCATCGACTGGAACCCGTCGTGCTGGTCCTACGACGAGAACGCCGGGGCCGTGAACATCCAGGACAGCGCGCCGCACGTGATGAAGTCGGTGGTCAGCCACCCGCACTTCGACTGGGGCGGCGACCGCCGGCCCGACACGCCGCTCCACGAGACGGTGATCTACGAGGCCCACCTCAAGGGCTTCACGAAATGCCACCCCGAGGTGCCCGAGGAGCTCCGCGGCACGTACGCGGGCTTCGCGCACCCGGCGGTGATAGGGCACCTGCAGTCGCTCGGTGTGACCGCCGTGGAGCTGATGCCGATCCACCAGTTCGTGCACGACCACCACCTCGTCCAGAAGGGGCTGCGCAACTACTGGGGCTACAACACGATCGGCTTCTTCGCGCCGCACAACGAGTACGCGGCGAGCGGGCAACGCGGCGAGCAGGTCAACGAGTTCAAGTACATGGTCAAGACGCTGCACTCCGCGGGTATCGAGGTGATCCTCGACGTCGTCTACAACCACACCGCCGAGGGCAACCACCTTGGGCCGACGCTGTGCTTCAAGGGCATCGACAACCGCGCGTACTACCGCCTCGTCGCCGAGGACCCGAGCTACTACTACGACACGACCGGCACGGGCAACAGCCTGAATGTGCGCCACCCGCACACGCTGCAGCTGATCATGGACTCGCTCCGATACTGGGTCACCGAGATGCACGTCGACGGCTTTCGCTTCGACCTCGCCGCCACCCTCGCGCGCGAGTTTCACGAGGTCGACAGGCTCGCGACGTTCTTCGACCTGATCCAGCAGGACCCCGTGGTCAACCGCGTGAAGCTGATCGCCGAGCCGTGGGACATCGGCGAGGGCGGCTACCAGGTGGGCAACTTCCCGGCCCTCTGGTCGGAGTGGAACGGGCGCTACCGCGACACGGTGCGCGACTTCTGGCGCGGAGAGCCCGCGACCGTCAGCGAGTTCGCGTCGCGCCTCACCGGCAGCTCAGACCTGTACCAGAACGACACGCGTCGCCCCGTCGCGAGCGTCAACTTCGTCACCGCTCACGACGGCTTCACGCTGCGCGACCTCGTCTCCTACAACGAGAAGCACAACGACGCGAACGGCGAGAACAACGCCGACGGCGAGTCGCACAACCGCTCGTGGAACTGTGGCGCCGAGGGCGACACCGACGACCCCGCCGTGCTCACCTGCCGCGCCGTCCAGCAGCGCAACCTCCTCGCGACGCTGTTCCTCTCGCAGGGGCTGCCGATGCTCCTGGCCGGCGACGAGATGGGGCGCACGCAGCGCGGCAACAACAACGCGTACTGCCAGGACAACGAGATCTCATGGGTGGGCTGGCAGCCGGTCGACGTCGACCTGCTCGATTACACGCGCTGGCTCATCGCCTTCCGGCGCGAGCATCCGAACTTTCGCCGCCGGCGCTGGTTCCAGGGTCGCGCGATCCGCGGCACCCAGGACATCGGCTGGTTCCGGCCCGACGGCCGCGCGATGACGAACAAGGACTGGGACGTGTGGCACGCGCGGACGCTGGGCGTTTTCATGAACGGCAGCGCCAACCAGTCGCCGGACGCGCACGGCCGCCCGGTCACCGACGATCCCTTCATCCTGCTCTTCAATGCCCACCACGAGCCGATCGACTGGCTGATCCCGCGGGCCTACGGCCAGGGCTGGGCGCTGATCCTGGACACCGCGAACCTCCGCCCGGAGTCCGAGCCCCGACCGGTCACGCGCCGCGTGACGACGCGCGCGCGGGCGATGGTGCTGCTGCGGGGGAACGCGTCAGATATGCGGCTCTGAGTCGGCGACGTTCTCGTCCGGGTCGAGCGGCGTGTCGCCCGGCTCGATGATCGGATCGGTCGGCGAGTCGGGCTGGATGAGCGGGTCGGTGTCCTCGTCCGAGTACATGTCGCGCATCTCCGCGCCGCCGCTCTCGAAGTCGCCCTCGCCCTCCTGCGAATCCTCGTCGACCACCTCGCCCGCCCGCCGCGACTCGGCGAGCAGCTGCTCGAACGCGCGCTCAGCCTCCTCGCGCGACGCGTACTCGAAGAACTCGGTGCCGGCCGGTATCTCGGCGCCCTCGGTCTCGTCGGTGCCGTGCTGGAGGACGTACGCGCGACCGGTGTCGGGGTCGTGGATGAGGGACAGGTAGCGCTCGCCCTCGAGCTCGGCGCGGCGGTCCGCCTGGCCGCTGTTCTCCAGGTCGAAGAGGCGGCTCAGGATCTCTTCTTCGCTGCGTTCCTGCATGACTCCAGTATTGCGTCAGGCCTGGAGCGACGTCAGCAGCACCGCGTTGTGCAGGCTGACGAGCGCAAGCGCCACTGTCGCCACGCGCACGGACCACAGGGTGAAGGTGAACAGCGTGTGCGCGCCCGGCGTGCCCCGTTCCGTCCAGCGAAGCGCGAGCACGATGGCCGTCGCGACCGCGATGACGAGGGCAAGCTTCACGATGACGAACATCGTGATGCCGCCGCTCGCGATGACCGCCGCGCTCACCGGCATCGCCTCGACCGCGCCCTCGGCGTGACCGATCGCGGTCGTCAGGATGTCGGTGAACTCGATCGCCGCAAGGAGGACGATCCAGGTGATGCTTGCTCTCTGTCCCACTTCCACAGCGCTGACAAAAGAGCAACGCAGCCCGGAAAATTTTCACTCAGCATCTCTGCGCTCGCGGGGCCTCGACTGCGCGTTTGACGACATCCGCCGGTGTTTGCGCGCGGCCAGGGGCGCGAATGACGACAAACGCGCAGGTCCGGGCGTTAACAAATTGAGTGCGCATCTGTTCGTGGAACATCCAGTTCGGCGCCCGGCTCGACGCCGTGCTCGAGTCGATCAGCCGTGAGCCGTCGTTCCGCGACGTCGACCTGGTCGCCCTGCAGGAGGCCTCGGTCCATGGCGGCGTCGCCGACGCCGAGGCGATCGCCCGCGCCCTGGGGCCCGATTACGCGTCCTTCCAGGCGACCGCCCAGCGGCGGAGAGGTCTCGAGCAGGCCAACGCGCTGATCTGGCGCCGGAGCAGCTTCGACTGCGTCGACGTGCCGGAGATCGTTCCGCTGCCTGAGAGTCCGACCATCGACGTCGGGCCGCCGGAGCGGATGCTCCTGCGGGTGGTCCCGCCCCAGACCCGCATGGCCGTGCGCGCCGAGTCGCCCGCGATGCGCGTATACGTCGTCCACCTCGACGTAGTCGGCTTCGCGCACAAGCTCGAGCAGTTCCGGGCAGTGCTGTCGGACATGCAGGCGCGCGAACCCGTGCCGCTGACGCTCGTCGCCGGCGATCTCAACACCTTCGGACCGGTCCGCCCGCACCTGTGGCGCCGGATCGCGTCCGAGGCCCGCAAGGCAGACCTGGTGAACCTGACCGCCGACGTGCGGCGCACGCACTGGACAGGACAGAAGCTCGACGCCATCTACGCGTCGTCGCGGGTGCCGTTCCGGCACACGGCGTGGACCGCCGGCCTTCACGGGTCCGACCACCTGCCCGTGTTCGCGGACATCGAGGCGGCGGCATGACCGCGGGTCGAGGCCTCGTCGTCCTCCACGTCGACGGCCTGAGCAAGCGCACGCTCGAGGAGGCGATACGCGACGGCACCATGCCGTTCACGCGCGAGCTGGTCGAGCGCGAGGGCTACGTCGCGCATCCGTACCGGTGCGGCGTGCCGTCGACCACTCCTTTCGCGCAGGCCGGCATCCTCTACGGCGACAACAGCGAGATCCCGAGCTTCCGCTGGTGGGACCGCGAGCAGGAGGTCCCCGTGCAGTTCGGCGCGCGCTCGACCTTCAAGACCGTCGCGGACCGCTACTTCAAGGGCTGCGAGCCACTGACCAAGGACGGCGCGTGCATCGCCGCCTGCTATCCCGCGGGCGCGGCGGACGACTTCGGCATCGCGTACCACGACCGCACGTATGCGCAGGAGGAGCGCTCGCGCTCGGCGATGCGTGTCGTCGCGCCGTACGTGCTCAACCCGGTGCACCTCGGCGACTGGGCAGGGCACACGATCCTCGCGCTCGGCCGCACGGCGGGCGACTACCTCAGCGCCAGGAGCGAAGGCCGCAAGCCCGCGCGCGCGTACGTCGTCAGCGATGCGCTCGAGGAGATCTTCGTCCACCACCTCACGCGGTTCGCCGTCGAACAGGCGATGGACGAGGGGTACGCGCCGATCTACGCCGGCTTTTACGCCTACGACGAGATCGCGCACGCGTTCGGTCCGGACGACGGCCACACGCTGCGCATGCTCCGGCACGTCGACCGCACGATTCGAAAGATCGCCGAGCGGCGGCGCGACCGCTACGAGCTCGTCGTGCTCTCAGACCACGGCCAGGTGCCGATGACCCCGTTCGCGCAGCACGACGGGCGCACGTTCGGGCAGGTCGTGTCCGACTGGCTGCCGGGCTTTCGCATCGAGGAGATGAAGGGCAAGGGCGCGGGACCGCGGCCCGAGGACGCGCGCGGCCTCGTGCGCCTCGCCTACTCCGGCGGGCTCGCGCACCTGTACGCAGGCGACTCACGCCGCCGCCTCGACGTCGACGAGCTGCGCGCGCGCATGCCGTCGCTCGTGGCCGGCGCGACCGCGTTCGAGAGGCTCGCACTGGTGATGGGCCGGCGCGGCGGCCGCGACGTGTTCTGGTCGGGCGGGGAGGAGGTGAGCGGCGCGCCCCTCGACGACGTCCTGTCGCGCTACGACGACCCCGACATCCTGCGCGAGCAGCTTTCGCGGCTCAACTCGTTTGCGGCGTCCGGCGACCTCGTGATGTTCGCCGGGTGGGACGGCGACCGCCAGCTGAACTTCGAGGAGCAGGCCGGCGGCCACGGATCGATCGGCGGCGAGCAGCTGCATCCATTCGTGCTTGCGCGCGCGGACTGGAACGTAGACACGTCACGCGTGCAGGGCGCGCATGAGCTGCACGCGGTGCTCTGCGACCTGCGGGATCGCCTCGGCGAAGGAAGAAGCCGGGCGGCCTAGTGCAGTCGCCGCGCCTTCACGAGCTCGCGCAAACGCTCGCGAGTGAACCTGCCGACGAAGAGCGGCACGAACTGCGGCACCCGCGAGTTCGCGAGGCGCTCCAGCGATTCGCCGGCCACGGCATCGATTGATTCCTCGGACACGACGCCGCGATACTCGGCCTTGATGCTCTTGACCTCGGACTGCACCTGCTTGAGAACGGTGGCATCGAACGTGACAGCCATCGGTTGTCTCCTTTCCCTTCCCGCAGGGGTCGAGCCGGTTGCGGCTCGAATGTTAGGGAGGTCGCAAAGTCTTAACCTCCGTTTAAAGAACGCCCAGGAGGCGCCTTACGGCTACTTTTCATAGCCCTGGTTTGGTGACCGTCGAGCACGAGTTCTCGGTGCCCCTCGACCACGCGAAGCCCGGCGGGAAACGGATCACGGTCTTCGCGCGCGAGGTGTCCGACCCCGACGGCCGCCATCGTCCGTTTCTCGTGTTCTTCCAGGGCGGTCCGGGCAACGAGGCGCCGCGCCCGACACCGGGCTCGCCGTCGTGGCTGCCGCGCGCGCTGCGCGACTTTCGCGTCCTGATGCTCGACCAGCGCGGCACCGGCCGCTCGACTCCGGTCGGAGACCTACCCGGGTTGTCGCCGCAGGAGCAGGCCGACTACCTGAAGCATTTCCGGGCCGACTCGATCGTGCGCGACGCCGAGTGGATCCGCAATGAGCTTGGGGTCGAGCGCTGGAGCATCCTCGGCCAGAGCTTCGGCGGGTTCTGCTCCATGACGTACCTGTCGATCGCGCCCGGGGGCCTGCGCGAGGCGATCATCACCGGCGGGCTCTCGCCCGTCGGGCGCCACGTCGACGAGGTCTACGCAGCGACGTACCGCATGGTTCTCGAACGCAACCGCCTCTACTACGAGCGCTACCCCGGCGACCGGGAGCGCGTCATCGCGCTGCGCCGGCGCCTCGATGCCGAGGAGTTCCGGCTGCCCGACGGCGACCGGCTCAGCGGCCGGAGGTTCCGGCAGCTCGGGGCGATGCTCGGCCGCAGCGAGGGCGCGGAAACGCTGCACTACATCCTCGAGCTCGACCCGGACTCGCCGATGTTCCGGTATGAATTCCTCGCCGACGACCCGTTCTCGCGCAACCCGCTCTACGCGATCGTGCACGAGGCGAGCTACGCGGACGGCTGCGCGACCCGCTGGTCGGCGCACCGCATTCTCCCGGCGGACTACGAATCGCCCGAGCTCTTCACCGGCGAGCACGTGTACCCGTGGATGTTCGACGAGTACCACGCGCTGCGCCCGCTCCGCGACGCCGCCAACATCCTGGCCGAGCACGAGTGGCCGCGGCTATACGACGAGAACGTGCTGCGCGCGAACGAGGTGCCGGTCGCGGCGTCGATCTACGTGCGCGACCTGTACGTAGAGCGCGAGTTTGCAGAGGAGACCGCGCGGCTGATCCGCGGATGCCGGCCGTGGATCACGAACGAGCTCGAGCACAACGGGCTGCGCGCGGATGGCGAGCGGGTGCTGGGGCACCTGCTCGACCTCGTTCGCGGCCGCTGACTCCCCTCCCCGCTTGCGGGGAGAGTTGGGAGGGGACGAACCCCTGACTCCTAGCCCTCGCCCTCCTCGGCCTTCTCGGCCTCCTCGCCGTGCTCGACGATGTCGCCCTCCTTGAAGAGCACCTCGTGCAGGGCCGCGCGCCACTTCGGCGTGCGCCGGATCAGGAACTCGAGGTCCATCGCGAAATGCTTGAACTCCTCCTGTTGTGCGTTCTGCATGATCGCCTTCGCCTCGGGGTCACGCTCCACCGCCATGCGCTGCTGGTACCAGTTGATCGCCTCCGCCTCCTCGGTGAGCGAGACGATCATCCGCGCGAACGTTCGGGTCGCCTGCGGCAATTCGCTCGCCGGCTCGTGATACTGCTCAAAGCCCATACGTCAGTAACTCACCGGTCCCGCAGGATGGCGACGACGAGGCCGAACCCGCCGATGGCCGCGAGCAGGAAGAAGATCATCGCGATGCCGGGGTAGCCGAGGATCTCGAAGCTCGTCTGCACCCGCATGAGGAGCGCAGCGCCGACGATCAGCGCCGAGAGCACGAGCCCGGTCGTGATCCGGTTAGCGACCTTGTGGATGCCGCTCATGAGCCGGTCCTCGTCGAAGGCCCGAACGTGCACCTCGAAGCTGTTCGTGGCGAGGCTTTCGAGGATGCGGTTCACCTGGCCGGGCACGCGAACCGCGAAGTCGCGTGCCTCGAGCACGCTCGCGAACATGCTGCCCGGGGTCGCGCTCTTCACGAGCCGGCGTTCGAGGATGTCGGCGGCGTTGGCGCGGATCGACTCGTTCGGGTCGAACGACGGGTCGAGGATGCGTCCGACCTGGTCGAGGTTGATGAGAGCGCGCGCGAGCAACGAGAGGTCGGAGGGCATGCGGAAACCCGCGTCCGCGGACACGCGGCCCATCTCCATGAGCCGCCGCCCGACCTGCACCTGCTCGACGGTGCGGCCGCGATAGTCGGCGATGAGGTCGGCGACGGCCCTCGCCAATTTGCGCTCGTCGTACTCGGGGAGCTTCTGGCCGACCTTCACGATCACCGTGAGCGCGTCCTCGGCGCGTCCCTCGGCGGTCGCGAGCACGAGCTTCAGCAGGTCCTCCTGGAGGCCGGGCGTGAGGGTGGCCGTCATGCCGAGGTCGAGGAGGGCGAGACGCCGGTCGTCGGTGAGGAAGACGTTGCCCGGGTGCGGGTCGGCATGGAAGAAGCCATCGACGAGGATCTGCTTCAGGTAGGCCGTGAACAGCTGGTCCGCGAGATCGCGGCCGTCGAGCTCCAGGCGCACGAGCGGGCTGAGCTTCGTGATCTTGCGCCCGCGGATGTACTCCATCGTCAGGACGCGGTCGCTCACGAAGCCGCTCACCGGCTCGGGTACGACGATGCGCTCGAACTCCGCGAGGTTCGCGCGCAGGGTCAGCAGGTTGTCCGCCTCGCGGCGGTAGTCGAGCTCTCGGTAAAGGCTCTTGCGGAACTCGTCCAGCAGCGAGGTGAACGAGTACGCGCGGCCGGCGGCGGTGTGCGAGTCGACGAACTCGGCGATGTCGCTCAGCGCATCGAGGTCTTCGTCGACCTGCTCACGGATGCCGGGACGCTGCACCTTAACAGCCACCACGCGGCCGTCGTGCATCACCGCGCGGTGGACCTGCCCGAGCGAGGCCGATGCGAGCGGCCGGGGATCGAACTCCGCGAAGGCCTTCGACACGCGGATGCCGAGGTCGTCGCGCACGGTCTGCTCGATCACCTCGAACGGGACCGGGGCGACGCGATCCTGGAGCCGCGCGAGGGCATCGGTGTACTCGCGGGGGAGGAGATCCTCGCGGGTCGCGAGCACCTGGCCGAGCTTGACGAACGTCGGGCCGAGCCGCTCGAGGTCGGCCGTGAGCGACTCTCCCATCGCGACGCGCGAGCCGTTTTCGCTCGCGCCGTCGACGGCGTCCTCCAGCCCGGCCTGGCGCACGGCGTCGCTGCCGCCGTACCGCAGGATGAGGCGAGCGATGTCACGGTAGCGCCTCAGTCGGGCCGGCTTCAGCGAGATCCCCACGCAGAGGTAACGCGCGGCGGCGGCGCGCCTGAATTCGGCCCGATCTGGGAATAACAGATACATGGCGAAAGGAGACTTTGTCGAGGTGCTGGTCGACGCCGGAGGCGGCGCCGCCAAGGAGTACGTGGTGAGGGCCGAGAGGTCCGGCCGGAGGGTCGAGGTGAAGACGTCCCGCTCGACCGTCGAGGTCAACGAGCTGACGCGCAACGGCGGAATCGTGCGCACGGCGAGGTTCATGGCGCCGCGCGTGCTGGCCGTCGTGGAACACCCGAAGGCCGCGTAAGGCTTGCGGCTCCTGGCGGTCGCGGACGAGGTCAGCGACGCGCTCTGGGGCCGCGCGCTGCTCGACCTGAGGCCCGACGTGATCGTCGGGTGCGGCGACCTGCCCTTCGAGTACCTCGAGAACCTGGTCAGCCGCACCGACAAGCCGCTTCTCTACGTGCCCGGGAACCACGACCCCGACCTGCGCCGGGACCGCTGGCAGCTCGACCCGCCCATGGGCGCGGCGCTCGGGCCTCCCGGCTGCATCAACGTCGACGGGCGCGTGGAGGAGGTGGGCGGGCTGCGGATCGCCGGCCTCGGCGGCTCGGTCCGCTACCGGCCCGGGCCGAACCAGTACACCCAGCGGCAGATGGAATTGCGCGCGCTGCGGCTCGAGATCGCCGTCCGGCTCTCGCGGAAGCCGATCGACCTGCTCATCACGCATTCGCCGCCCGCGGGCCACGGCGACAGCGACGACGCGCCGCACCGTGGTTTCGTGGCCCTCGAGCGGCTGGCCCGGCGGCTCTCACCGCGCTACCTGATCCACGGGCACGTCAACAACTACGGCCCGCCCCGGCCGGTTCCGCAGATCGGCCGGACGGTGATCGTGAACGCGATCCCGAGCCGGCTGCTCGAGCTCTAGGCCCGCGCCTCCAGCACCGCCTGGGTCTGCAGCGTTATCCCGGCGCGGCGCCCGGCCGCGTCGCGCAGCTCGGTCTGGACGACGATCGTCGAGCGGCCGATGTGCAGCGGGCGTGCGACCGCGTCCACGTGGCCGTCGCGGACCGCGCGCAGGAAGTTCGTCTTCGACTCGATCGTCCCGGTGCCGGCGCCGGGCGGCAGGTTGAGAAACGCGCAGATGGCGCCCGCGGTGTCCGCGAGCGACATGAGGACGCCGCCGTGCAGCACGCCGCCGGTGGTGCAGAGCCGCTCTGAGAACTCGAGGCGCAGCGTCACCTCGTCCGCCTGCGCGTCCACGAGCTTGATCCCGAGGACCTCCGCGAGCGGCATGGCGTCGAGGAGATCGGTCACGCGAGGGCGGCGTACGCGCGCGCCACGCGGGCGGCGACCCGGGCGTTGTTCACCACGAGCTCGACGTTCACGTCGAGCGAGCGTCCGCCGCTCAGCTCGGCGACTCGCGCGAGCAGCCGCGGCGTGACCTCGCCGCCGGCGACACCCTCGAGCTCGCGCACCGCCTGCTCGACGAGCCCCTCCGCGCCCGGCACCTCGGACGGCGGCGGGATCGCCACGAGGATCCCGGCCGCGCCGGTCCGCCAGGCGGCGACCAGGGCTCGCGCGGTCTCGTCCGGACCGTCGACGCGGGCGCTCACCGGGCAGCCCGTCCGGCTCACGTAGAAGCCCGGCATGTCGTCGGTGCCGTAGCCGAGGACCGGGACGGACAGGCTCTCGAGGCGCTCGAGGGTCAGCCGCAGGTCGAGGATGATCTTCGGCCCCGCGCTGAAGACTGCGACGGCCGTGCGGCCGAGCTCCTCGAGGTCGGCCGACTGGTCCTCCGGGTGGCCGCGGTGCACGCCGCCGATGCCGCCGGTGGCGAAGAAGCGGATCCCCGCCATCGCCGCGGCCCGCATCGTCGCGGCGACGGTGGTCGCGCCTGCCGAACCTCGGGCGAGCGCGGGCCCGAGGTCGCGCGAGCTGACCTTCTGGGAGCCGGCCGCGATGCGTTCGAGGCCCGCGCGGTCGAGGCCCACGTGCAGGCGGCCGTCCAGCACCGCGATCGTCGCCGGCGTGCCGCCCTCGTCGCGGATCGCGGCCTCGCATTCGAGCGCGGCGCGGAGGTTGTGCGGCGCCGGGAGGCCCTGGCCGACGATCGAAGTCTCGAGCGCGACCACCGGACGGCGCGCCGCCAGTGCGCCAGCGACCTCGGCGGAGACGGAGAGGACGCCGTCGGTCACGTGGTTGCGCGCTCTCGGCGCGGCGGCCTCGCGCCGACGACGCCGACGGCCTCCGCGGCCACGGCCACGGCGCGCTCGGCCGCCTCGATCTCGTTCGCGCCGCCGAGCATGGCCGAGCAGAAGGCCGCCGCGAGCGCGTCCCCCGCGCCGGTCGCGTCGACGACCTCGACGGCCGGCGCGGTGATGCGCCGGTGGCCGACCTGGCAGCCGGCCTCGCCGAGCTTGAGCACCGCATGGTCGGCGAGGTCCTCGAGCGGCGCGCCCAGGGCGCTCGCCTCCACCGCAGTCGCGAAGAGGAACTCCGGCTGCAGCCGCTCGAGCTCGCGCCGCATTCGGCTCGCGCCGTATTCATCGATCCCGGCCGCGGAGGACAGGTCAACGGCGATCGCAGCGCCCTGCTCGCGCGCCATCTCCACCGCCGTCCAGGCCGCCGTCGCGATCGGCTCGCGGAAGAGCGAGTACGCCGGGACGTGCAGGAGGCGGATGCCCGCGAACCAGTCGCGCTGGACCTGGTCCTCGCGCAGGCCGACGCTGGCGCCGCGCTGGGTCAGCATCGTGCGCTCACCGTCCGGACCGACCATCACCGCGATGACGCCGGTCGGGTCGTCGCCGCGCACCGCGCGGACGTCCACGCCGCCCGCGATGAGCTCGGCGATCAGCCGGTCGGCTATGTCGTCGCGCCCGACGCTGCACACAAGGCGCACCTGCTCGCCAAGGGAGGCGGCCCAGGCGCAGAAGTTCGCGGCCTGGCCTCCGCCGCCGACGCGAATCGAGGCCGGCGTGTCGTCGTCGCGCTGGACCGAGCGGTCCGGGACGATCGTGACGTCGAGCACGAGGTCGCCGATCGACAGGATCATCGGTCGGAGAATGATCGCGCGTCGGTGACGGCGATGCGCGTGAGTGCGGCGACGAGGAGGACGTTCCGCAGCGCGACCACGAGCAGGAAGGCCCACGCGAACGTGGTCGCGGTGTCGCTGTCGGAGAGGCCGGCCAGGCTGTAGAGCGTCGGGTACTCGAGGATCGTCAGCAGCAGGACGCCGATCCACAGCGGACTGATTCCTATCTCGAGGGCCACGAGCGGCACCACCCACACCATGTACTGCGCGCTGAAGACCCGGTTGCAGAGGATCACGACGAGCAGGGCCGCGATGCACGCGGCGCGCAGCGAGAGCCGCCCAGCGAGCTGCAGCGCGTACACCGCGACCAGGCCCACGACCGCGGCCAGGCCGAACGCGGCGACGACCGCGGGCGCCCCGCTCGAAACGACGTTCACGGAGTTGAACGAGTGCGCCACGTCGCCCGGCGAGTGGAACCCCGAGAGCAGCCAGAGCACGGTGGCGGGAAGGGATTCCGCCTCCACAGGCCGGCTGACCGCGTAGGTGATCGGGCTGAGCACCGCCGACGGATCGAGCAGCGCCGACGCCGCGACACCGGCGGCGACGATGGCGCCGAAGAGCGCCACGCCGGCCGCGGTGCTCGCGTAGCCTTCACCGGCCCTGCGCTGGTCGATCACGAACAGCGGCAGCAGGACGAGCGGGTAGAGCTTGAGCAGCACGCCGGTCGCGAGCAGGGCGTAGGCGACCAGCCGGCGGTTGGCGGTGGCGGCGATCGTCGCGAGCAGCACCACGAGCGCGGGGAAGAGGTCGAAGCGCCCGAACAGAAGCCACGGGCCCGCGAGCAATAGATAAAGGACGAACGCTCGCGCGCGGTCGGGGCGCACGCAGCGCCAGACCACGATGAACGTCGCGAGCACGAGCGCCGCCATCGCCGCGACGAACGCGACGCCGTAGTCGGGCGCGGGCAGGAGGGTGAGCGCGAATGGGAGCAGCGCGAGGATCGGGTACTCGACCGGCAGGCGATGCGCGCCGTGAGTCGTGAACGCGGCCATCGCGTACGAGTGGTACAGGCCGATGTCGGCGTGGTCGTCGCCCCAGACGACGTAGATCCACGCCATCAGGACGACGGCGGCGGCCACCGCGATCGCGGCAGCCGCCGCTCGCGCCCCGAGGCGAGGCGCCGCTACGACAACGCGGGCACTCGCGGAAGTTCCTCTATGGCGGCGTCGATCCGCGCCTGCGAGAGCTCGACGTCCTCGAGCTTGCCCGCGAAGTACGCGTCGTACGCGGCCATGTCGAAGTGGCCGTGTCCCGAGAGCCCGAAGAGGATGACCTTCTTCTCGCCCGACTCGCGGGCCTTCAGCGCCTCCTCGACCGTCGCCTTGATCGCGTGCGCCGACTCTGGCGCTGGGAGGAAGCCCTCCGTGCGCGCGAAGCGCACCGCCTCCGCGAAGCACTCGTTCTGCTTGTACGCGCGCGGCTCGACGACCTTGTGGTCGACGAGCATGCACAGCGACGGCGCGTCGCCGTGATAGCGCAGGCCGCCGGCGTGGATGCGGTCCGGGACGAAGCTGTGGCCGAGCGTGAACATCTTCACGACCGGCCCCATGCCGACGGCGTCGCCGAAGTCGTAGGCCATGACGCCGCGGGTGAGGGTCGGGCACGCCGCCGGCTCGGCGGCGATGAACCGGATGTCCGGTGTCTTGCCCTGGAGGCGGTCGCCGATGAACGGGTAGGTGAGCCCGGCGAAGTTCGAGCCGCCGCCGACGCAGCCGATGACGACGTCGGGATACTCGCCCGCCATCTCCATCTGCTTCTGCGCCTCGAGGCCGATGACGGTCTGGTGCAGCAGCACGTGGTTGACGACCGAGCCGAGCGAGTACTTCGTGTCCTCGTGCGTCGCCGCGTCCTCGACCGCCTCGGAGATCGCGATGCCGAGGCTGCCCGGCGAGTCAGGGTCGTCGTCGAGGATGCCGCGACCGGCATTCGTGAGGTTGGTCGGTGAGGCGTGGACCTTCGCGCCCCACGTCTCCATCATCGCCCGGCGATACGGCTTCTGCTCGTACGACACCTTGACCATGTAGACGGTCACGTCGATGCCGAACAGCGCGCCGGCGAACGCGAGCGCTGAGCCCCACTGGCCCGCGCCCGTCTCGGTGGTGAGGCGCTTCACGCCCTCCTGCGCGTTGTAGTAGGCCTGCGCGACGGCGGTGTTCGGCTTGTGCGAGCCGGCGGGTGAGCCGCCCTCGTACTTGAAGTAGATATGGGCGGGCGTGTCGAGCGCCTTCTCGAGCCGCTCGGCGCGGTAGAGCGGGCTCGGCCTCCAGATCTTGTAGATGTCGCGCACCTGCTCCGGGATGCCGATCCAGGGCTCGGCCGAGACCTCCTGCATGATGATCGCCTGCGGGAAGATCGGGGCCAGGTCGGCGGGGCCCATCGGCTGCAGCGTGCCGGGGTGCAGGTAGGGCGCCGGCGGCTCGGGAAGGTGGGGCAGGATGTTGTACCAGCGGTCGGGGATGTCGCTCTCGCTCAGGACGTACTTCTTGGGCACTCTCCTCTCATCTCCTCTTGTCTTCGCTGACCGGCGGCGGAACCCACAGGGTAACGCCGTTTTTGGAGGCTGGGCGAACTAGTGTCCGTTCACGCCGCGGGTATCATCGCGTCGAGATGAGCAAGCCTCTCGAAGGCATCAAGGTGCTGGCTTTCGAGATCCAGGTCGCCGGCCCGTACTGCACGATGATGCTCGCCGACCAGGGCGCGAGCGTGGTCAAGGTCGAGCGCCCGGAGGGCGGCGACACCGCGCGGCAGGCGGCGCCCATCGTCAAGAACGACCGCGGCGAGTCGCAGAGCGGCTACTTCCTTCGCTTCAACCGCAACAAGCGCAGCCTGGCGCTGAACCTGAAGAGCGAGCGCGGGCGGCAGCTGTTCGCGGAGCTCGCGCAAAAGTCGGACGTCGTGGTCGAGAACTTCCGGCCCGGCCTGCTCGACGAGATGGGCATCGGCTACCGCTCCCTCTCGGAGCGGAACCCGGGCCTGGTCTACGTCTGCATCTCGGGGTTCGGCAGCCTCGACGGCTACCTCGGCCCGTACAGCAAGCGGCCGGCGTACGACATCGTCGCGCAGGCGATGGGCGGGCTCATGAACACGAACGGGCAGGCCGACGGCCCGCCAACCTGGCTCGGCGTCGCGCTAGGCGACATCGTGTCGGGGATGAACGCGGCGTACGCGATCATGCTCGCGCTCTACGAGCGCACGAAGACGGGGAAGGGCCAGTACATCGACATCTCGATGTACGACTCGATGATCGGGCTGGCCGAGCGCTCGGTCACCGCGTACTCGCTGACGGGCCAGGTGCTCGAGCGCGGGCGCGAGCGGTTCATGGCGCCGTGGGGCCCGTTCCAGTGCACGGACGGCTACGTCGGCATCATCGTCGCGACCGAGGGCGATTGGGCGAAGTTCTGCGCCGCGATCGAGCGCCCTGACCTGGTCGGCCGCGAAGGCGCGACGTCAGGGCCCGAGCGCGCGAAGAACATGACCGGCTGGCTCGGCGAGATCATCAGCGCCTGGTTCCTCGAGCACACGAAGGCTGAGGCGAGCGCGAAGCTGCTCGCTGCAGGCCTGCCGGTGGGCCCGGTGCAGAACGCGAAGGAGGTCTTCGAGGACGAGCACGTCGCGGCCCGTCGTTTGATGATCGACGTCCCGGACCCGATCCTCGGGACCGTGAAGCTCGTCGGCCCGGTGGCGAAGATGTCCGGCGACATCGCGCCCGTCACCGGCGCCGCGCCGCGGCTCGGCGAGCACAGCCGTGAAATCCTCGCGGAGATGCTGGGGTATACAGAAGAGGACGTGGATCGGCTCCAGGCCGAGGGCGTCATCTCACAAGGAGTGCGATGAGTCAGCAGGAAGTCGCGGTCATCAGCGCGGTTCGCAGCCCGTTTGGAAAGTTCGGCGGGACGCTGCGAGATTTCACGCTGCCGAAGCTCGGCGGCCTCGTGTTCGCCGAGGCGATCCGGCGGGGCGGCGTGGAGCCCGGCGAGGTCGAGGAGGTCGCGACCGGCGTCAACCTTCCCGGCGCCGACCGCTCGATCGCGCGCCAGGTCCTGATCGAGGCGGGCATTCCGACGAACCGGGTCGCGTACACGGTCGACCGCGCGTGCTGCTCATCCCTTGCGGCGGTGAACATGGCGTCGCGCTCGATCCGGCTCGGGGAGTCGAAGATCGCGCTCGGCGGCGGCAGCGAGAACATGAGCCGGGTCCCGTACTTCCTCACCGACCTGCGCTGGGGCCACCGACTTGGCGACATGAACCTGAAGGACCAGCTCGTGATCGCCGATCCGATGACCGGCAAGCCGCGCGCGGTGCAGGCGGGTGAGGAGGCAGTCGAGTACGGCGTCACGCGCGAGGAACAGGACCGCTGGGCGCTCGCAAGCCACGAGAAGTACTTCAGGGCGAAGGCCGCGTGCCACTTCAAGGACGAGGTGATGCCGGTCACGGTGCCGCAGGAGCGGGGCGAGCCGGTCGTGATGACCGAGGACGAGTCACCGCGCGCGGACGTGACACTCGAGAAGCTGGCGAAGCTGCCGACGGTCTACGGCAGCCCGACGGTCACCGCGGGGAACGCGCCTGGGTTGAACACGGGGAGCTCGGCGATCCTGTTGATGTCGCCCGAGGAGGCGGAGCGGCGGGGCAAGAAGCCGCTCGCGACGTTGATGGCGTGGGCGATGGTGTCGGGGCACCCCGACAAGCTCGCGTCGATCCCGGCGATCTCGGCGAGGCTGTCGCTGCAGAAGGCGGGGCTGACGATCGACGACATGGACCTGATCGAGATCAACGAGGCGTTCGCGGCGATGCCGCTGGTTTCTACGCTGATCCTCGGCGACAAGGACCCGAAGAAGGTCGACGAGATCCGCGCGAAGACGAACGTCAACGGCGGCGCGATCGCGATCGGCCACCCGACGGGCGCCACGGGCGCGCGGCTGATCATGACCCTCGTCTACGAGCTGCGCCGGAGGCGCGAGGCGTCGGGCGAGTCGCGCCCGTTCTACGGGATCGCGACGATCTGCGGCGGCATCGGCGAAGGCGAATCCGTGATCGTGAAAGTCGGGGGGTAGGGCGGCCTCCTCCCCGCTTGCGGGGAGGTCGGGAGGGGACGAAACAGCTACTCCAGCCCCTGGATCTGCCTTTCAGATCAAAGCGTCGGGTTCGAAAGAACCGAACACGCCGCGCAGCGTCTCGCTGATCTCGCCCACCGTCGCGTAGGCCTTCACCGCCGCGATGGTCGGCGGGATCACCGACCCGCCGGCGCGCGTCTCCTCCGCCAGGTCCTTCAGCGCCTTCTTCACCGCTCCGCCGTCGCGTTCGGCGCGCAGCCGCGTGAGGCGCTCGACCTGCTCCCGCTCGATGGCGGGGTCGATCGCGAACGGCTCGAACGGGTTCGCGTCCTCGGCCACGTAGCTGTTCACCCCGATGACCTTGCGCGCGCCGCTGTCGATCTCGCGCTGGATCCGGTACGCCGACTCCGCGATCTGCTCCTTGAACCACCCCGACTCGATGCAGGCCAGCGCGCCGCCGAGCTCGTCGATCTTGTCCAGCTCAGCCAGCACGCGCCGCTCGATCTCGACGGTCAGCGCCTCGATCGCGTACGACCCTCCGAGCGGGTCCACGACCTTCGTGATGCCCGTCTCCTCGAGAATCACCTGCTGCGTGCGCAGCGCGAGCGTCGCGGCCGATTCCGTCGGAAGGCCGAGGGTCTCGTCGTACGCCGACGTGTGCAGGGTCTGCACGCCTCCAAGCACTGCGGCGAGCGCGTTGACCGTCACGCGCGCGACGTTGACGAGGGGCTGCTGCGCCGTCAGGTTCGAGCCCGCGGAGAACGCGAAGATGTTGAGCTTGCGGCTCTCCGGCTTCTGAGCGCCAAAACGCCCGGCCATGATGCCGTCCCACACCTTGCGCGCCGCGCGGAACTTCGCGACCTCCTCGAGCAGCTCCATGTCCGCGGTGAGAAACGTGAACAGCGACGGCGCGAAGTCGTCGACGCTCAGCCCCTTCGCGATCGCCGCCTGGCAGTACTCGATGCCGTTCGCGAACGTGAACGCGAGCTCCTGGATCGCGCTTGCGCCCGCCTCGCGCATGTGGTAGCCGCTCATCGACAGCGGGGTCCAGTTCGGCAGGTGGCGGGCGCAGTGCTCGATCACGTCGGCGACGATGCGCAGCCCGGCCCGCGGCGGATAGATCTGCGTGCCCCGGGCGATGTACTCCTTCAGCACGTCGTTCTGGATCAGGATCCGGACCAGGTTCGGGTCCGTGCCCTTCTTCTCGGCGAGCGCGACGTTCAGCGCGAGCCAAAGATGGCCGATCGAGTTGGCGGTCGTGCGGATCTGCCGGATCTTCTCCAGCGGGATGCCGTCGAACAGCGTCTCCATGTCCGCGAGCGAGTCGATCGCCACGCCGACGCGCCCGACCTCTCCGCGTGAAAGCGCGTGGTCGGAGTCGAGCCCCAGCTGCGTCGGCAGGTCCAGCGCGACAGAGAAGCCCGTCTGGCCCTGCCGCAGCAGCTCCTTGAACCGGGCGTTCGTCTGCTCCGCGGAGCCGAACCCGGCGTACTGGCCCATGATCCACGGCCTGTCGCGGTACATGAGCGGCGTGATCCCGCGTACGTACGGCGGCACGCCGGGCGGTCCGGGGTCAGCGCCCCGCGACGCGTCGTAGACCGGTTCGAGCGGGATGCCCGAGCGGGTCTCGGTCACCGGTCGATGCTACGGCGGATCTCCGCGGCGGCTTCGAACAGCATCAGCTCGTTGTTGCTCACCGTCACGAAGCGCACGCCCTGCGCGATCCAGAACTTCGCGCTCTCCGCGTCCGGCATCCAGATGCCCACCGCGACACCTTGCTCACCCGCGCGGTTGACGATCTCGGAGATCGCGCCCTTCACGGTCGGGTGCTCGAACTGGCCGGGCAACCCCAGCGACGTCGACAGGTCGTACGGCCCGATGAAGATCACGTCGATGCCCGCGACCGCGAGGATGCTGTCGAGGTTCGAGGTGGCGAGGCGCGCTTCGACCTGGTGCACGACCAGCGGCTGCGGCGCCTCGTCCGCGACCAGCGTCGAGAACGGGATCGCGGAATAGTGCAGTTGCCGCGTCGAACGCGACGCGCCGCGGGTGCCGTGCGGCGGAAAGCGCGTGAGGCGTACGACCTCTGCGGCTGCCTCGGCCGAGCGCACGCCTGGCGTCACGATGCCGCTCGCGCCGAGGTCGAGCGCCTTCGCGACCTGCTCAGGCGCCTCGATCGGCACGCGCACGAGCGCCGTCGTGCCGGACGTCTCGGCCGCGCGAATCAGGTTCGGCAGCGTCTCGCCGGCGAACGGCGCGTGCTCGAGGTCGAGGATGACGAAGTCCCAACCGGCCCAGCCGAGGATCTCGACCGCCTCGGCGCTCGGCGACTGGACCCACGTGCCGATGACGACCTGCTTGCCGGCGAGCGCCTCGCGCAGGCGGTCGGAGTTCACGCGGCGGGCGGGCTGCAGTTGAGGAGGATCTTGATGATCCCGACGACGCACGCGCGGCCGTGCTGGTTGCGAATCTCGAACTCGAGGTCGGCGATGCCGCGGTCCTGGCCGCGGGGCACGAGGCTCGCGACCCGCGCGACATAGGTGATCGTGTCGCCCAGGTGCACCGGGTGCACGAATCGGATGCGATCGAACCCGTACAGCGCCACGACGTGCGTGCCGGAGATCGGCGCCATCCCCGTCATCATCGAAACGAGGAGCAGGCCGTGGGCGATGCGCGACCCGAACGGCCCTTCGCCCGCGAACGCGGCGTCGTTGTGGATCGGGTTCCAGTCCCCGCTCACCGAGCTGAACAGCGCGATGTCGGTTTCGGTGAGCGTGCGGCCGCGGCTGCCCTTGAGCTCCTGGCCGACGGTCAACTGGTCGAAGTATCTATCGAGCATCCGCTGTCCCTCTAAGACCCGTGCCGCCTCGCCCGAATCATAAGCGCGGACCCCTCGACTCGCGACGCGATTTTCAATCTAAACGAACGCTCGTTAGTCAATACAATGGCACCCATGCGCTTCGCCGGCCAGGCCGCCATCGTCACCGGCGCCGGTCGGGGAATGGGCCGCGCGGTCGCGCTCGGACTGGCGCGTGAAGGCGCGTCCGTAGCGGTCGCCGACGTCGACGAGCCGCCCGCGGCCGAGGTGCGCGGCGAGATAGAAAAGGCCGGCGGCAAGGCCGGCGGCAGGGCCATCACCGTGCGCGCCGACGTCTCGAAGGTCGACGACGTGCGCCGCATGTTCGCGGAGACGGTGGCCGCGTTCGGCACCGTCGACATCCTGATCAACAACGCCGGCATCGGCATCCCGAAACCGCTCGTCGAGTACACCGAGGCGGATTGGGAGCGCCAGCTGGACGTCAACCTGAAGGGCATGTTCTTCGCGACCCAGGAGGCCGCGAAGCTGATGATCCCGAGGCGGCGGGGCAAGATCGTCAACTTCTGCTCGACCGCGGGCTTTGTCTCGTCGTCGACGCCCGAGACCGCCTACGACATCAGCAAGGGCGGTGTGCGCCAGCTGACGATCTCCGTCGCCGCCGAACTCGCGCAGCACAACATCAACGTCAATGCCGTCGCGCCCGGCACGATCATGACCGAGCTCACCCTCAAGGTCCTCGACACCGAGGAGAAGATGGCGCGCGCATCCGCGAAGATCCCGCTCGCGCGGCTCGGCACGCCCGAGGACATGGTCGGTCCCGTGTTATTCCTATGCTCGACCGATGCCGACTACGTCACCGGCCACGTGCTCGTCGTCGACGGCGGGTGGCTGCTCTTCTGACTGAGGTTCTGCGGCCGTGCCCCTAGGCCTCAAGCCGCGCGTGTGGCTGATGACGTTCGGCCACCTCGTGATCGATTCGAACAACGCACTCCTGTTCGCGCTGCTGCCGGTTTTCGTGCCGCTCATCCACATCAACTTCGCCCAGGCCGGCTCGCTGGTGACCGTCCTGCTCATGACCTCGAGCGTCACGCAGCCGGTGTTCGGCTACCTGCAGGACAGGTGGCCGCTGATGCCGCTCTCCGCTGGCGGCCTGCTCGTCGCGGGTGCGGCGATGGCAGCGACCGGCTTCGTCACGACCTATCCCGTGATGCTCGCGCTCGTCGTCGTGGCCGGTCTCGGCGTCGCGGCCTTCCATCCGCAGGCCGTCGCGCAGGCCGCGCGCGCGAGCGCCGACCGGCCGGGGTGGGGCATCTCCATCTTCTTCAGCGGCGGCTCGACGGGAACGGGCTTGATGGCGTTCGCGATCGTGCCGGCCGCCGCGCTCGTGGGTCCGCGCGCGACCCTGCTCGCGCTCGTCGGAGCGGTGGTCGCGGCGGCGCTGTTCGCGCGCGCCTACCGCACGTGGCTGCCCGGCGTTCGTGTGGTGAACGGCCCGACCGCCGCGGCGTCGATGCGTCCCGTGGCGCTCCCTGTCTCACTTCTCCTCGCGGTGTCCATCCTCCGTTCGGCGGTGATGACGGCGTACCTGACGTTCCTGCCCACCCTGGTGGTGTTGAAGACGGGTAGCTTCGCCCTCGGCGCGACGGCGCTCGCGGTCTTCGTGCTCTCGGGCACGGTCGGCGCGCTCGCGGGCGGCGTTTTCGCCAACCAGTTTGGTGGCGCTGCAGTGGTCCTCGTATCTCTCGTCGGCGGCTTCGCGCTGCTCCTGCCGGCGCCGTGGCTGCCCGGCCCGATCCTGGTTCCGTGGATGGTGGTCGCGGGCGTGCTGGTCTTCGCGTCGGAGGCGCAGGTCACGGCGCTCGCCCAGCGCCTGCTGCCGGGCTTCGTCGGCGTCGCGTCGAGCCTGATGATGGGCGTCGGTCTCGGGCTCGGCAACGCGGGCGGCCTCATCGCGGGCGTGATCGCCGACCAGCGCGGCGTCGCGTTCGCGCTCACGGCGACGACGCTGCTTCTCGCCGGCGCCATCGCCGCCGCGGCCGGTTACATGTTCTCTATGCGACGGATCCCGCCGCGCGCGATGGCGGTGCAGGCATGAAGTTCGGCGTCGGCATGTACAGCGCGCAGCGGCCGCCGGACGCGACGCGCTCGTTCGCCGACCTCTACGGCGACATGATCCGTCAGGCGAAGCTCGCGGAAGAGGTCGGCCTTGACTCGTTCTGGATCGCCGAGCACCACTTCGCCGAGGACGGCTACGCACCCTCGGTGCTCCCGGTGTGCGCGGCGGTGCTCGCGTCTACCCAGCGGCTCACGGCCGGCACCGCGGTCGCGATCGCGTCCTTCTACAACCCCATCCGGCTCGCCGAGGACGCCATCGCGCTCGACCTGCTCAGCGGCGGGCGCTTCACGCTCGGCATCGGCACCGCGTACCGCCGCGAGGAGTTCGAGGGCTTCGGCGTCGCGCCGGAGACGGACGAGCCCCGCCTCGACGAGACGGTGGAGATCCTCGAGAAGGCCTTCGCGGGCAAGCCGTTCTCGCACCGCGGCAAGCACTACCACGTGCCCAACGTGACCGTCACGCCGCCGCCGTTCACCGAGGGCGGCCCGCCGATGATCCTCGCCGGCGACGGCGTCATCGACCGCGACGCGATGCGCGCGGCCCAGCGCGGGAAGGCGTACATGATCGACCCGGCGCTGCCCTTCGACGAGGTGAAGCGGCTCGTGGAGCTCTACGACGGCGCGTCGACGCTCGACCCGAAGCCCGAGCTTCCACTTTTCAACTACGGGTTCATCAGCGACGAGGGCGACCCGTGGGAGCTCATGCGGTCCGGCTTCACGTACCTCCGCCAGACCTACGACCTCTGGGGCGGCCGCGAGGTGCAGGAGGTGCACCGCGAGAACCACCGGCTGATCCTCGGCACCCGCGACGAGGTCGCGGCCGAGATCCTCGAGTACCGGCGCCTGTTCGGCGACCGTCTGCACTTCATCATGCGGCTCGACTACCCGGGCCAGGACCCGGAGGTCTCGGACGCCGGCGTTCGCGCGTTCGGCGACGTGGCGAAGATCGTCCGCCTGCGACTCGGCCAGAAATGACAGTCAGGGTGGTCGAGACGATCGACACCCACACGCTGGGCGAGCCGACGCGCATCGTGCTGCGCGGCTTTCCACGGCTCGCCGGGAAGACGCTCGCGCAGCGGTCCGACGACCTGCTCCGACGCCATGACGAGCTGCGGCGCGCGCTGATGCACGAGCCGCGGGGGCACGCGATGATGTTCGGCGCGGTCGTGGTGCCGCCTGCGCATGCGGGTACGGACCTCGGCCTCGTGTTCATGGACGGCGGCGGCGCCGTGAAGCTGTGCATCCACGGGACGATCGGCGCGGTGACCGCGCTCGCGGAGACCGGCCGGCTGAAGGTCCCGCGCAGCGGCGAGCTTGCCGTCGACACGCCGGCGGGCGTGCTCGCGGTGCGCGTCCAGCGCTCGGGCACGCGCGTCACCGCGGTCGAGCTCGACGGCGTGCAGGCGCGAAGCGTGACCATCGGCCTCCGTGCGCGCGTGCGGGGCCGTGAGGTGACGTTCGACCTTGCCGACGCGGGCAACCTGATCGCCATCGCGCTCGGGTCTGACATCGGCCTGAAGGTGGAGGCGGCAAACTTCCGCGCCCTTCGCGACGCCGGGGTCGAGCTGAAGTCGCACGCCACGGGCGTGGTTTCGGCGCTGCTCTATTCGCGGATCGCGCCGGGGAGGTATCGCGACCTCGTCGTCTTCCGCGACTTCTCCGTCGACCGTTCGCCGTGCGGCTCATGCTTTGCGGCGCTGATGGCCAACCTCCACGCGAAGAACCGCCTGGCGGTGGACGAGTGGATCGAGTGCGAGAACCTGCTCGGTCTCGCGTTCCGGGGACGCCTCGTGCAGCGCGGCGCACGCTTGATCCCTCAGCTCTCGGGCTCGGCCTTCATCACCGGCGAGCACCGTTTCCGCATCGACCCGCGCGACCCGCTTCGTTTCGGATTTCAGCTCTCGTGAAGCGCGTCAAGGTCGGCGTCGTCCTGCCGACGTACCGCGCGCTCGCCAACCCCGCGAACATCAGGCGCGCCGCCGAGCTCAGCGAGGCGCTCGGCTTCGACTCGGTCTGGGTCACCGACCACGTCGTCGTCCCGTCGGCGAGCCTCGAGGCCTTCGGCGCCACGTTCTTCGAGGCGGTGACGACGATGGCCTACGTCGCGGGCATCACCTCGCGCGTCGAGATCGGCGCCGCGATCCTGATCGTGCCGTACCGGCACCCGCTGCTGCTGGCGAAGATGCTGTCAACCGCGGACGCGCTCTCCGGCGGCCGCATGATCGCCGGCGTCGGGCTCGGCTGGCTCGAGGCGGAGTCGCAGCTCATGGGCGTGCCGCACCGGCAGAGGGCGCGCATAGCGGACGAGGACCTCGCGATCATGCGCGCCTGCTGGAACGGCGAGACCGAGGGCTTCCACTTCGCGCCCCGGCCGCACAACGGCCGCCACCTCCCGGTGCTGGTGGGCGGCGCGTCGAAGGCGGCGCTGCGGCGCGCGGTCCGGCTCGGCGACGGGTGGATCGGCGACACGCTGACCTTCGAGGAGCTCGAGGCGTCGATCGGCGAGCTCGGGCGCCAGGCCACGGAAGCGGGGCGGCGCCGCGACGAGATCACGATCGCGATGCGCACCGGCCTGCAGGTCGCGGACGACGCGTCGGAGGTGACGGACTCGCCCTCCGAGACCGGGTGGAAGACCGGCGAGCTCGCGGTCGCGGGCCGGTCGCCATTCCGAGGCCTGCGCTCCGACGTCGTCGCGGATTTCCGGCGTGCCGCCGAGCTCGGTGTCGACCACCTCGTCTTCGAGTTCCCGGTCTCGCGCGGCGAGGAGTCGATGTACCTGTTCGAGACGCTGGCCTCCGTCAGAGAAGAGGCGAATGTCTGACCCCCGCCACTTCAGCGCCGCGGACGTCGACGCGCTCGACCCGCGCGACGTGTTCGACGCCGTCGAGTCCGCGTTCGCGATGGTGTCGGGAGGCGAAGCCATCGCGCCGATCCGCGCACATGTCGGCCTCGGCGACGGCGCCGACTCGTACTTCATCTCCGGTGCGCTGCCGGCGTTCGACATCTTCACCGTGAAGGTCATCAACGTCGTGCCGGCGAACGCGGGACGCGGTCTCGAGCGCCTGCAGGGTTCGCTGACAGCGTTCGAGATCTCCACCGGACGTCCGATCGCGACGCTCGACGCCCAGGCCGTCACGCGCGTGCGGACCGCAGCCGGCAGCGCCGTTTCGATGCGCCGGCTCGCACGACCCGACGCCGACGTCCTGACCGTGTTCGGCCGCGGCCCGCAGTCCGACGCACACGTGCGCGCGCTGACGGCGGAATGGGAGTTTCGCGAGGTCCGCGTGGTAGGTCGCGGGGACGACGTCGCGAGCGCGCTTGCCGGCGCGGGCGTCATCGTCGGGGCGACGAACAGCACGACGCCGCTGTTCAGCGCTTCGGACGTCGCACCGGGAACCCACCTCGCCCTGGTCGGCAGCGCGAGCCCCACGGCCGCCGAGGTCGATCCCGCGCTGCTCGGCCACGCCGCCGTCTTCGTCGACCACAAGCCGACCTGCATCGCCGAGGCGGGGGAGATCGTGCAGGCAGTGAAGGCGGGCGTGCTGAAGGCCGACGACGTGCACGAGATCGGCGAACTCATCCTCGGCCGCGTGCCTGGCCGCCGCAGCGACGCCGACATCACGGTCTACAAGTCGGTCGGCAACGGCACGCAGGACGCGGCGGTCGCGGCGCTGCTGCTCGGCCACTTCGCGAAGGGCTGATGCGGCTCGGCCTCGGCATTTACAGCATGCAGTCGGTGCCGCAGCGGCCCGACCACCACGTGAAGCTCTACCGCGACCTGCTCGCCGACGCCGAGCTCGCGGAGTCGCTCGGCTTCGACTCGATCTGGCTCTCGGAGCACCACTTCTGGTTCGACGGCTACTGCCCCGCCGACCTCGTCGCCGCGGGCGCGGTGCTCGGCCACACGAAGAAGCTGAGGGTCGGCACGGCGGTGATGCTGCTTCCGATGCACTCCGTCGAGAAGGTCGCTGGCGACGCCGCGACCCTCAGCCGCCTCGGCGACGGGCGGCTCTTGCTGGGCGTGGCGCTCGGCTACCGCGACTCCGAGTTCGACGGTTTCGGGCTGCGGCGCAAGGACCGCGGCAAGACGATGGACACGATGCTGCCGCGGCTCGCAAACGAGTGCGCGGCGGTGGATCCGGCGGTGCCGTTGTACGTCGGCGTGGCGACGGCCGTCGCCGCCGAGCGGGCCGCGCGGTTCGGGCTGCCGCTGTTCGCAGACTCGACGCTCAACATCGCCGAGCTGCGCGATGTGCTCGCGGCGTACGAGGCGGTGCGCACGGCCGCAGGCCGGCCGGCGGTGCCGCACGCGCTGCAGCGCGACGTCTTCGTGACCGACGACCGGGAGCGCGACTGGGCGATGCTGCTGCCCGAGCTGCGCTACATGCGCCGCCAGTACGGCGCGTGGTCGTTCCCGCGCGAGCGCGGCGAAACGATGGCCGCGTACCTCGACCGGCTCGAGTCGGACGTCGAGGTGAAGCTGAAGAACCTCGTGATGGGCACGCCGCAGGAGTGCGGTGCAAAGCTGCGCGAGTTCGAGGCGCTCGGCTTCGACCTGATCGTCTGTCGCAGCCAGTTCGGCAACCTTCCGCGCCCCGCGCTTCGCCGCGCGATCGAATCGCTCGGGAAGGTGAAGGCGTGAGGGTCGGGGCGGGCCCCTTCGACCTCACGACCTTTTCTGGTGGCGCGCTGCGCGCCGCCGCGGAGCAGGCCGCCGCCGCGTCGTTCGACTCGGTGTGGGTGGCGGAGCGGCGGTCGAGCGGCGCGGGTGGCGCGCTCGCGGCCGCGACGATGGTCGCGCAGTGGACGCCGGTGCGCGTGGGCGCGGTGGTCGAGATCGGCGCCTACCATCCACTGCACCTGGCCGAGGACATCGCGGTGGCCGACGTGGCGACCGCCGGCCGCCTCGAAGTCGTCCTCCGGCCGGCGCACGACGACCCCGACGTCATCAAGGAGCACCTGCACGTGCTCTCGGCGGCGCTGGCCGGCGCGCACATCCAGTGGGAGGGCCTCCACCTGCGCATCCCGGCGCGGCTCGCGGACAACGGCTTCGTCCCGCAGCGCCTCGCGATCAACCCGCCGCCCATGCAGCCGGCCGTCCCGGCGTGGTTCCTCGACGCCGACGAGGTACTGGGCGCGCATGCCTCGCGTCTCGGTTTCGGCACGGCGGCGCCGTTCCAGGCGGGCGCGCCCGTGCCGCCGACCTGGTCGCGGCTGCCGAGCCTGGTCATGTGCCGCGGCCACGTCGACGCGGAGCAGCTGCTCGCCGCCGCGGGCGACGGCTCGGCGTACTTCCTGGTGGCGGTGGAGACCGCCGAGGACGTGCGCCTCGCCGGGCGGCGGCTCGTCGGCCCGCTGCGCATGCCGGAGTTTCCGGACTGGGTGCACGGCGAGCGCTAACAAATGAGAGGGAACGCGGCGTTCCCTCTCATCGCGCCGCGACGCGGCGCTGCTCACCCTTTCGTACAAGGAATGGCTTTCTTAGTGTTCGCCCGGCCGCGCTGGGAGTGGTATCGGACAAAGTCGCGGCCGGGGTGAACCCGGCCGCCAATGCAATGCAGCCCATCTGTCAAACGAGCGTTCGTTCGTCCGCGAAAAAGCTGTGCTATCGTTGCCGCGATGGCACCCCAGCAGGAGGTCATCCTCTACACCCTCAACAACGGCACGACCGACCCGACTTGACAGGAATGCTGCAGGGTGAGGGAGTTTCTCTCACTGAACTCGGTCCCCTTCGAGGATCGCAACATCGCGAAGGAGCCGCGCTGGCGCAAGGACCTGGTCGAGCTGACGGGCGAGGTCGTCGTGCCGGTGCTCGTGGTCGGCGGCAAGCAGGTCGTCGGCCTGGACGAGGACCAGATGGCACACGCGATCGGGCTCGAGACCTTCAAGTCCGACCCCAACCGCGACGGCCTCGCGGCGCCGCCGGAGCTGTCCGCGCTGCGCGACGCGCCGGCCGGATCGACCGAGGAGCAGCTGGTCCATTTCGTGCGCCGGCTGCAGCGCGAGATGGAGTTCAACGCGGCGAAGGACGGCGCGCCGTATCGCGACGGACAGCACGACGGCATGCGGTTCGCGCGCGACGCGATCCTTCGCATCCTCAACGGCACGTACGAGCCGGAGGAGATGGTCATCGAGCGCGACGGCGCGCAGCCGTAGCGGACCGGTGAGCAAGGCGGCGGAGGCCGCATCGCGGGTGGACGTGCCGTTCGTGCGCTACCTCGATGAGGACGGCGAGCTGGTCGGCGGCGAGCAGCCGATGTCGAACGAGCTCGCGCTCGAGGGCTACACCGTGATGCTCAAGGGCCGCCGGTTCGACGAGCGCTGCGTGAGCCTCCAGCGCCAGGGCCGGATGGTGACCCTCGCGCCCGGGATCGGCCAGGAGGCCGCGACCGTCGGCGCCGCGATGGCGCTGGATCGCAACACGGACTGGTTCGTGCCGCAGTACCGCGAGCTGGCGGGACAGCTCTGGCACGGCTACCCGCTTCGCCTCGCGTTCCTGTGGCACGTCGGCCACCCGGTCGCGTTCAAGATCCCCGAGGGGCTGAACATGCTGCCGTTCCAGGCCGCGATCGCGGGCCAGCTGCCGCAGGCCGCGGGGCTTGCGTGGGGCCTCAGGTTGAAGGGGGATCCGGGCGTGGTGCTCGCGATCTTCGGCGACGGTGGCACCTCGCAGGGCGACTTCCACGAGGCGCTGAACCTCGCGGGCGTCATGCGCGCGCCGATCGTCTTCCTGTGTCAGAACAACGGCTGGGCGATCTCGACCACGGTCGAGCAGCAGACGGCCTCGCGGACGCTCGCGCAGAAGGCGGTGGCGTACGGGTTCCCGGGCGTGCAGGTCGACGGCAACGACCTGTTCGGGATGTTCGCCGCGACGCGGGACGCGGTGGCGCGCGCGCGTGCCGGCGAGGGCCCGACGCTCATCGAGGCGGTGACGTACCGGCTCGGCTTGCACACGACCGCGGACGACCCGACGCGTTACGAGCCGCGCGAGATGCACGAGCAATGGGTCAACCGCGACCCGCTGCTGCGCATGCAGCGCTACCTGAAGAGCACGAATGTCGTGGACGATGCGGCGCTCGAGAAGATCGAGGCCGACGTGCGCGAGGAGCTGCGCGTCGCGTGGGACGAGGCGGTCAAGGAGCCGGCGCCCGAGGTCGACTTCTACTTCGGCCAGGTGCACGCGACCGCGAGCGACCGGCTCGCGCGGCAGCTCGCGCGGCTGCATCGGGATGGCGATGCCTGAGACGACAGTCGTCGAAGCCGTCAACCAGGCGCTCGCGGTGGAGATGGCCCGCGACGACCGCATGCTGATCATCGGCGAGGACGTCGGCAAGACCGGCGGCGTGTTCCGGGCCACCGACGGCCTGTACGAGAGGTATCCGAAGCGCGTGATCGACACGCCGCTGTCGGAGGGCGTCATCGCGGGTTCGGCGATCGGCCTCGCGATCGCGGGCTGGGTGCCCGTGGCCGAGATCCAGTTCCTCGGCTTCGCGCACAACGGCTTCAACCAGGTGGTGGACCAGCTCGCGCGCGTGCGCTACCGCTCCGGCGGGCGCTTCTCGGCGCAGGTGACGATCCGCGCGCCCTACGGCGCCGGGGTGCGCGCGCCGGAGCTGCACAGCGACGCGTTCGAGGCGCACTTCACGCACGCACCTGGCCTGAAGGTGGTGGCACCGTCGACGCCGCACGACGTGAAGGGCCTGCTGCTCGCGTCGATCCGCGACCCCGACCCGGTCCTCTTCCTCGAGCCGCTGCGCGGCTACCGGCAGGTGCGCGGCGACGTGCCCGAGGGCGACTACACCGTCGAGATCGGGAAGGCGCGGATCGCGCGGCAGGGCACGGACGTGACGGTCGTCGCGTGGAGCGCGGCGGTGCAGGTGGCGCTGCAGGCGGCGGAGGACGCGCAGGCGCAGGGCGTGTCGGTGGAGGTGATCGACCTGCGGACGCTGGTGCCGCTCGACGTCGCCACGCTCGCCGAATCGGTCACGCGGACGGGCCGCGCGGTCGTCGTGCAGGAGGCGCCGCTCACCTCGGGGTTCGGCGCCGAGGTCGTCGCGACGATCCAGGAGGAGGCGTTCTTCTCGCTGCAGGCGCCGATCCGGCGCGTCGCGGCGCCGGACGTGCCGTACCCGGTGCAGCTGCTGGAGGAGTCGTACGCGCCCAACGCCGAGCGCGTGCTCGAAGCGATCCTCTCCGTCACCCGCGACTAAAGTGGCCCACCCCCGAGGTCGCTTGCGCCTTCGCGGCCTAGTCGGCCGGGCGCCTGCGGCGCTGAAGCCAGCGTCAGGGGGCCCGGCGCTTGCTCGTCACGCATCTTTGGATGCGCTCCTCGCCGCGCCACCCCTTCCTTGGCTCCGGCCGCCGATGCCGCGAATGCTGCGGCGCACCTCGAGGCTGGGCCACTAGTGGCGCGGTACGAGTTCAAGCTGCCCGACATCGGCGAGGGCCTCGCCGAGGCGGAGGTCGCGCGCTGGCTCGTGAAGGTCGGCGACCGCGTGGTCGAGGACCAGCCGGTGCTCGAGATGATGACTGACAAGGCGGCGGTCGAGATCCCGGCGCCTGGGGCGGGCGTGGTCGTGGAGCAGCGGGTGGGCGAGGGCGACGTTGTGAAGATCGGGGCGGTGCTGTATGTGCTGGACAGCGACGCCGCGATCGGTGGGATGACGGTCGCGGCGGCGCCTCCGACCGAGACGCCAGAACCCCGCCCTGGCCCTCCCCCGCAAGCGGGGGAGGGGACTGCGGTTCTCGCCCCGCCGGCCGTCCGCAAGCTGGCGCGCGACCTCGGAGTCGACCTCGCCCGCGTCAAGGGCAGTGGGCCCGGCGGCCGGATCAGCGCGGAAGATGTCCAGCGATCCGCCGCTGCTCCTGCGCCCGCTGCGGCACCCGCGCTCGCGGGCGATCGCGCCCCCTTGCGCGGGGTTCGGCGGCGCATGGCTGAGACCATGGCGGCTTCGGCGAAGTCGATCGCTCACGTCACCGGCTTTCACGAGCTCGACGCAGGGGAGTTCGTCGCGCTGTTCCGACGCCTCCGCGACGAGCACACGGCGCGCGGCAGACGCTTCCCGTTCGACGCGCTCCTCGTGCGCGCAACTGCGCTCGCCGTCCACCGGCATCCGATCTTCAACTCGTCGCTCGACGACGAGCGCATGGAGCTCGTCATGCACGCCGAGGCGAACATCGGCGTCGCGACCGCGACCCCCGAGGGCCTGATCGTCCCGGTCGTGGCCAACGCGGGTGGGCGCGACCTCGCGGCCATCGCCGAGGAGGTCGACCGAATCGCGACCGCCGCCCGGGAGGGCCACGCCGCCGTCGCGGACCTGCGCGGCGGCACGCTCACGATCAGCAACACCGGCGCGTGGCGCGGCGCGCACGGGACGTCGCTCATCCCTCCGGGCCAGGTCGCGCTAGTCGCGTTCGGGCGCGTGGAGGACAGAGCCGTCGTGCGCGGCGGCCAGGTCGTCGCGCGCCCGATGATGCCGATGTCCGTCACCTTCGACCACCGCGTCATCGACGGCGAGCAGGGCCTGAGCTTCGCGCTCACGCTGCGCGAGCTGATCGAGTCTCCCGAGCAGCTCCTCTAGTGGTCGCGGGAGACCAGAGCGACCCGGTCGACGTCCTGATCATCGGCGGCGGCCCGGGCGGCTACGTCGCGGCCCTTCGCGCGGCGCAGCTCGGGCGCTCGGTCACCCTCGTCGAGATGAAGCGCGTCGGCGGCCTCTGCCTCAACGAGGGGTGCATCCCGTCGAAGCAGCTCGCGCGGTTTGCCGCCGTGTACGCGTCGGTGCGCGCGTTCGCGAGCGAGGGCATGCCCCCGCTGTCCGGTCCACCGGACATGGCGGCGTTCCAGCGGGCACGCGTCGCGGCCGTCGACACCCTCGTCGGTGGCGTGGAATCGCTGCTGAAGTCGGCGAAGGTGACCGTTGTCGCCGGCGAGGCGCGGTTCGTGGGCCGCACGCGCGTGTGCGTCCAGACCGGCGAGGACTCGGTGCGGTTCTTCGACTTCAAGGATGTGGTCATCGCGACCGGGTCGGAGCCGATCCCCTGGGCGGCGGCGCCGTTCGACGGCGAGCGGGTGGTCGAGGCGAGCCGCGCGCTCGAGTGGGACAGCGTGCCCGGTTCATTGCTCGTGGTCGGCGGCGACTACATCGCCGTCGAGCTCACGGTCGCATGGGCGCGCCTGGGCAGCCGCGTGACGCTGGCCTTCCGCGACGACCGTCTGCTGCCCGGCTTCGACGCAGATCTCTCAGCCGCAGCGCTGCGAGGAGCGCAGCAGGTCGGTGCGGAGGTGTTGCTCGGCGCCCCGGTCTCCGCATCCGATCACGAACGCGTCGCGGTCTCGGTGGGACGACGTCCCCGAATCGACGGGCTCGACCTCGCGGCCGCAGGCATTCGCGAGGTGAAGGTCGACGCGCAGATGCGGATCGATCGCCACGTCTTCGCGATCGGCGACGTGACCGGCGGGCCCCCGCTCGCGCATCGCGCGATGATGCAGGGCCGCGTCGTGGGCGACGTGCTCGGCGGGAAGAACAGCGCCTTCGACGCGCGTGCCATGCCGCAGGTCGTCTTCGGCGAGCCGGAGCTCGCGACCGTCGGGTCGAGCGAGGGCGTGGTCGGGCGATTCCCGCTCGCGGCCCTCGGCCGCGCGGTCATCGAGGCGAAGGCGACGTCCGGTTTCGCAAAGCTGGTCTTCGACGGTGAGGGAGGACCGCTCGTCGGCGCCCACCTCGCCGGCCCGCGCGCGACCGACCTGATCGCGGAGCTTGCGCTCGCGGTCGAGATGGGCGCGACGGCCGAGGACCTTGCGCTCACCGTGCACGCGCACCCCACGTTCGCCGAGGCCGCGTTCGAGGCCGCGGAGGTTGCGCTCGGCAGGCCGATCCACGTGCGTCCGCGCCGATGATCACGCGCGTCTTCATCGCGGCGCGGCGCTCGGACCTCACGACGGAGGCGTGCCTGGCGCACTGGCGCGGGCATCACGCGCAGATCGGCGCGACGCTGCCGAAGGTGCGCGCTTACGTGCAGAACCACGGCGTCCTCGACGGCGGGCGCTTCCTGCTGCCCTATCCCGGGTTCGACATCATGCCCGAGCTCGATTGGGACTCGATCGACGACATGGACGCGGCGATCGACTCGCCCGCGCACGAGCAGGACTCCATCGACGACGAGGCGAACTTCATCGACACGACCCGGACGGGCCTGCTCGTCACCCACCGCAAGGTGTTGCTCGACGCGAAGCCCGCACCCGAATCCGTGAAGCTCATCACGTTCCTGCGGCGCGCGCCGGGCGCGAGCCAGTCGAGCCTGCAGGCGGCTCTCACCGGCGCCTACGCGTCCGCGGTCGCGGCGGCAACGGGCGGCCGGCACGAGATCCTCGTCACGATCCCGGACCGGCGCGGCCGCACGCCCTTCAGCGCGCACGCGGTCGACCTGCAGTGGTTCGCGACGCCGCGGGACGCGCTCGCGTGGGCGATGTCCGACGCGTACCACCGGGCGATGTGGCCGCTCGCCGGCGTCGCTTTCGGCAGCGAGCGACTGATCGCGCGGCCGCACAGGGTCGTCTGAGGATGAGATTCGGCGTCGGCGATTTCAGCGGCCAGCGGCCGCCCGGGTCCGCAGTCGACCACCGGCAGCTCTACGCCGAGCTCCTCGAGCAGGCGGCGCTCATCGAGCAGGCCGGGCTGGACTCGATGTGGGTGTCGGAGCATCACTTCGCCGAGGACGGCTACATGCCCGCGGTGCTGCCGATCGTCGCGGCGCTGCTCGCGCGGACGCAGCGGATCACCGTGGCGACGGATCGCCTCGCCGCCTCGCTCCACGACCCCGTGCGGCTCGCCGAGGATGCCGCGACGCTCGACCTGCTGAGCGGCGGGCGCTTCGTGCTGGGGCTTTCGCTCTGCTACCGCGACGAGGAGTTCCGCGGCCTCGGCGTCGACCGCGCCACCGACGTGGAGCGGTTGGAGTCGACCGCGCGCACCGTGCGCGACGCGTGGGCCGGCAAGCTCGTGCGCGGGCAGCCTGTGACGCCGCCGCCGGCGACGGCGCGTGGCCCCAGGCTGATGATCGCGGCCGACGGGGACAGCGGCGCGCGCCGCGCGGCGGAGCTGGCGGACATGCTGATGGTCGACCCGACCGAGCCGTGGGACGTCGTCGAGCGCGCGGTCGCCGACTTCGACGCCGCGCGGGGCGACTCCGACGGCGACCTGGTGCTGTTCACGTACGGCGGCCTGTCGCCGGACGGTCGCGACGCGGCGTGGGCGGAGATCGCCGAAGGGTTCAGGTACATGCGCCACAACTACGACCGGTGGATGGGCAAGCCGGAGACCGAGGTGCTGCCGCCCGCGCACTACCGGATGCTCCTCGGCACGGTGACGGAGGTCACCGAACAGGCCGCCGAGTACCGCAGGAGGTTCGGTGATCGCGTGCACCTCGTGCTGCGCTGCAACTACCCGGGGATGGACGCCGCGGCCGTGGCGCGGCAGATCGAGATGTGGGGGCGGGTGGCGTCGGAGTCGTTGCAGCGTCCCCTCCCAACCCTCCCCGCGAGCGGGGAGGAGTCTCCTCAAGCGAACTAGTGCGCGTTCGTTTCGCGCTTGACATGCCACCCGGCCTGGATATCCTTTAGCCCATCCTGCTCACCCCCAATTGAGCGTTTTAGGGAGGGCCTCGAATGCCTGACGACGAACCAACCACGGTGGACGAAGGGGGAGCCAAGACTCTCCCGAGTCGCCGCTCGCTCCTGAAGCTCGGCGGCTCGGCCGCGCTGGGCGTGGGCGCCTACGCGCTGGCCGCGTGCTCGTCCACGACCTCGCCCGGGACCAACGGACAGGCTGCGGGCGAGACCTCGGTCCTCGACAAGTGGCTGTCGACCAAGACCGCCAAGCTCGGCGTGGACCTCACGTTCCCGCCGATCCAGTTCAAGGACAACAACGGGAAGCCCACCGGCTACCAGATGGAGCTGACCGAGGCGATGATGGCCGACCTCGGCGTCACGCCGCAGTACGTCGAGATCCCGTTCGGCCAGCTGTTCGCCGGCCTGGTCGCGGGCCAGTTCGACATGATGGGAATCTCGGCGACGATCCTCCCGAGCCGCGCGCTCAAGGGTCTGTTCGCCAACTTCCCGGTCTTCTACGAGTCGATCGTCGTGCTGCTGAAGCCGGGCTCGACCGTCGCGAGCCAGACGCAGCTGAACGCCGCATCGATGAAGATCGCGGTGCTGCAGGGCTCTTCGCAGGAGTTCAGCAGCCACCTCCTCTTCCCGAGCGCGCAGTTCTCGCCGTTCGCCGGGGTCAACGACGCGGTCAACGAGGTCGCCACGGGCCGCGCGGACGCGGTCGTGCTTTCCGAGTTCGACGTCGACAGCTCGAAGAAGGCGCACCCGGACCTCGTTCTTCTTCCCGGGCCGCCCCTGTGGGTGGACGCAAACACCTACCTCATGCCCCTCGGGGACTACAAGCTGCAGGCGTGGGTCAACAACTGGCTCCGCTACAACGCGACGCACCAGCGCATGGTCGCCTCGTGGACCAAGTGGCTTGGCCCGGGGCTCAAGCAGTACAACCTGACCACATACGGCGTCGGGCCCGGCGGTGAGCCGGAGCTCGTCAAAGTCTGATCGAGGCCAACCTGACTCTGGTGGCCGGGGGCTCATCTCCCGGCCACCGAGCCTTCCCGCGCTGACGCGGTGATCTTTCTCGACTACCAGTTCGACTGGTCCGTCATCACCGACCACTGGCGGCTCTTCGTACAGGGCGCGTGGGTAGATGTCTGGGTCGCGGTGGCCGGGTTCGGCTTCGCGTGCCTGATCGGCCTCGGTTCCGCGATCCTTCGCCAGTCCGGCGTCCCGGTGTTCAGCATCCCGTCGTTCCTCTACGTGCAGGTGATGCGCGGCGTGCCGCTCTACGTGATGATCGTGTGGGTCTACTTCGGGGTCGCGAACGTGATCGGCATCAACTTCACCAACTTCCAGGCCGTCATCATCGCCCTCGCCCTCACGGGTTCCGGTTACACGACCGAGATCTTTCGCGCCGGGCTCACCGCGATCGACCGCGGGCAGATGGAGGCGGCCCGCTCGATGGGCCTCAACCGCGCCTGGACGTACTGGCACGTCATCCTGCCGCAGGCCTTTCGCATCGTCGTGCCGCCGCTGGGTAACACCTTCGTCGGCCTCTTGAAAGGCGCGACCATCATCTCGGTCATCGCGGTTCCGGACATGGTCTTTGTCGCGAATGAGCTGAACGTGACGCTGTTCACGCCGTTCGAAGCCTTCACGGCGGTGGCGATCATCCTCGTGGTCCTGGTCTCATTCTTCTCGGCGATCGTGTACTTCCTCGAGCGCCGTCTGAAGCTCGCAACGTGAGCCATCTCCTGCTGACCTACTCGTACGACTGGAGCGTGGTGACGCAGTCGCTTCCGTTCTTCATGCGGGGTCTCACGATCACCATCCAGATCGCCGTCTACTCGATCGGATTGGCGCTGGTGCTTGGGCTCATAGTCGCGCTGGTGCGGATGGGCCCGCCGCCGCTTTCGCAGATCGGTTTCGTGTACGTCCAGATCTTCAGGTCGTTGTCGCTATACGTCTACATCCTCTTTCTCTATTTCGGCCTCGGCGTCGCGTTCCACATTCAGCTCGACCGAATAACGGCAGGTATCGCCGCCCTGACCCTCCTCAACAGCGCATACATGGCCGAGATCTACCGGGCGGCGATCCTCGCCGTTGACCCGGGGCAGCGCGAGGCCGCGCGAAGCCTCGGGCTCGGGACGATCGCCACCTTCGTCAACGTGACGTTCCCGCTCGCGTGGCGGGTCGCGATCCCGTCACTCGTGAACCAGTTCACGGACATCATCAAGGACACGTCGGTGGTCGCCCTCATCGGCGCCGGCGACCTGATGTACCAGGCGAACGAGCGCAACAGCTTCTTTCAGCGGGGCTTCGAGATCTACACGGCCGTCGCGGCGGTCTACTTCGTGATGGTCGTGATCGTCGCGCAGCTCGCGTGGCGCCTTGAGCGCCGGCTGCAGAGGCACCTCGCGTGATCGGCGAGCGCGAGCGCACGCTCGTCGACGCCGACCCGATCGGCGCCGAGCTGGTGCTGACGGCGCTCGCGGCGTGGCCGCGGCTGCCGAACCTCGTCGCGGATTACCTGGGCCCGCGCGAGTGGCTCGTCGAGTCCCGCGAGCACGCGGCCAACCTCGGCGACGTGCGGCGCCGCGCGCTGGCGCTCGCGGAGCTCGCTTCGCATGGCGGCGACGAGTACGTGGCCGCCCAGGCGCGCGCGATCGCGCTGCAGATCGACGTGCACGAGGACCCACAGCGCTACGGCTACATCGACCTCGTCGAGCGCCTTTTTGCGTGCCACTTCGTGCCGCCGGACGCCGACGAGGTGAAGGCCCTGGCGGCGGAGGTGCACTCGCTCGCGGTGCAGCTCGGCGGCCGCGGCGACGACCCTGTGCGGGCGTGGGAGCAGGCTCGGCTCATCAGCGGTGAGGCGAAGTGGGACGTCGCCCTCGAGGCCTACCAGGCCGGGCGGCGGTACGTGCGCGAGCGGTTCCCGATCCCGTTCACCGAGGCGCTCGAGATCTCGCGCACGGATGAGCCAGTGGCGTCGGTACACCTGCTGTGGCTAGAGCCGGACCGGATGGACTTCGAGGTGAACGTCGCGGTGCCGCGCTCGCCGGAGACAGTGACGTTCGAGGTCGCGCACAACATCTACCCGGGCGACTACCTGCACATGGCGGTGCTGACGCAGCGCACGTACGGGATCGAGGGCCGGCTTGCGGCGTGCATCAAGCTCAAGAACGCGCCCGAGAACGTGATCGCTGAGGGCATCGAGGACGTGGCGCCCTTCCGTCTCTTCCCGAACCCGTCACCGGAGCAGCAGCTGGCGTGGAAGCTCGAGTGGCTGCGCCGCGCGGCGGCGCTCATGGCCGCGGTCGAGCGTCGCGGAGCGGGCGCCTCGCGCACGGACGTCGGCGTGGGCCTGCAGCGGGTCGGCCACATGACGCCGGAACGGATCGAGCTCGAGCTGGACCGCATCGACCATCCGCTGTGGGGCACGTACGTCTACACCTACTGGCTGGGCCGGCACCTGGTCGAGGAGGCCGACCGGCGGGCCGGCGCCGTCGTCACGGGCGCGCGGCATCTCGGCTGGCTGTTCGGCGGCCTGCACCTACCGGAGAGCTTTCTGGCGCAGCAGGTCCTTAAGTAGGTCGACCTCGCCGAGGTGCCGGTGGAGATGCGTGATCGAGACCGAGGTCAGGAAGATCCACACCGGCAGGCCGCCCTTGTCGGACACCGCATCGTCGTGCTCCGGACCGCTGTCCATCTCGGCGCGGAAGCCGGCGGTCTGGTATTCGGGGTACGGGGCGTCGTGCGCCGTGACGTCGGGGATCGCGTCGAGGTCCGCCTCGGTGATCGAATCGAGCCATTCGATGGTCTCGGCGTGGACTGCGTCGGCGTAGGCGATGAGCTCGTCGAGCTCGAAGCGCGGCGCCGCCCCGGCCGCCTCCTCGAGATCGAATCCCGTACCGATGCCGGGGTACGCGATCGCGGTGCTGCGCCAGGGTTCGCGCTTGACGAGCTCGGGCGTCCCGCGGACGGCGGTGTTGACCGCCCAGTCCTGGCTGCGCGCCATATGCCAGAGGATGAAGCCGATCGGGTTGACGCCGGGCAGGGGCTGCGCAACGAGCTCCTTCGGGGTGAGGCCCTCGGCCGAATGGTGGAGCCGGAGGTTCACCGTGTGGAGCTGCTGGCGGAGCATGCCGATTGCGTCCACGCCGCCCAGTGTAAGTCCGAACAAGCGCTTGTTTAGGGGCAGGCCGGATCGCGGATAGAATCGGCCGAGTGGAACAGGCGGTGGGCGCTGCGGGCGGGACGATCCTGAGCCTCGAGGGCGTCAACAAGTGGTTCCATCGCGGGACGCTGCGCAACCAGCACGTGCTGAAGGACATCAACCTGCAGGTGACGCGCGGCGAGGTGCTGGTGGTCATCGGCCCGTCGGGTTCTGGCAAGAGCACGCTCCTGCGCTGCATCAACTTCGTGGCGCCGCCGGACACGGGCACGGTGGTCTTCCTGGGCCGGAGCTGGAGCAAGAGCGCCATCCCGCGTTTCGACCCGCTGGCGCGCATGCGGTACGAGCGGGAGCTGAACCTGCTGCGCACGCACATCGGCATGGTGTTCCAGCACTTCAATCTCTTCCCTCACATGACGGCCCTGGACAACGTCACGCTGGGCCTGACGCGAGTGCTCAGGGTGCGCCGGCGCGAGGCGCGCGAGCGCGCGATGGCGGAGCTCGAGCGCGTCGGCCTGAAGGAGAAGGCGAAGAGCTACCCGAGCCAGCTGTCGGGCGGGCAGAAGCAGCGTGTGGCGATCGCGCGGGCGCTGGCGATGAAGCCGCAGCTGATGCTGTTCGACGAGGTCACCTCGGCGCTGGACCCGGAGCTGATCGGCGGCATCCTCGAGGAGATGAAGAAGCTGGCGCTCGAGGGCATGACGATGATCGTCGTGACGCACGAGATGGGCTTCGCGCGCGAGGTGGGGGACCGGCTGATGTTCATGGACGGCGGGGTGATCGTCGAGGAGGGGCCGGCCCGCGACATGATCAAGAGCCCGCAGAACGCGCGGACGCAGGCATTCCTCCGCGCGATCCTCTGAGCGACCGTCTGCGCTTCACCGACCGGGTGGCGCTCATCACCGGCGGTGCGTCAGGGCTGGGCCTGGAGGTGGCGCGGCAGATGGCATCCGAGGGCGCGAGGCTCGTGCTCGTCGATTGGGACGGACGCTCGCTCGAGCTCGCCGCCGCGGACCTCGGCGCGCGACACGTCCAAGGCGACGTCTCCCAGGCCGCGACCGCGTCAGCGGCGGTAGCGGAAGCGCGCGACGCGTTCGGCCGCCTGGACGTCCTGTTCAACAACGCGGGCATCGACCCGCTGCGCGCCCGCTCGGTCATGGAGACCGAGGAGTCCGACTGGGACCAGGTCATGGACGTGAACGTGAAGTCGGCGTATCTCTTCTCGCGCGCCGCCATCCCTTTGATGCGCGAGTCCGGTCATGTCGGCGCCATCGTCAACACCGCGTCTATCGCGGGCCTCAAGGCCGCCGGCGATGAGGCGGCGTACAGCGTGTCCAAGGCGGCGATCGTCTCGCTCACCCAATCCCTCGCCCGCGACCTCGCCCGCGACAACATCCGCGCGAACTGCGTCTGCCCCGGCTTCATGGAGAAGGTGATGACCGACCGGCGCCGCGAGCTCACCGCAGAGGAGGAAGCCGCCCGCTACGCGTACGCGGACGCGCACGTGCCGCTGGGGCGCCAGGGGACGTACAGGGAGGTCGCGCGGTGCGTGCTGTTCCTGGCCTCTGACGACGCGTCTTACGTCACGGGCACGGCGCTCGTGGTCGACGGCGGGATTCTGCTCGCTTAGAGCTAGGCGGCCCAGCGCGCCCCCGGAGCGCGCGCCCTCCAGGACATGAACACCGGCGGCCGCTCGGGCGGGATGAACTTGAACTCGTTGCGTCCCACCCGCACTATCTGCCAGCCGCCCTCGTGGACGAGTCGGTGGTGGTAGTGGCAGAGGGAGAGCAGCTCCTCGACGCGGGTCTTGCCGCCATTGCCCCAGAACTCGATGTGGTGGGCTGCGGTCCAACTCGCCGGCCGGTCGCAGCCGGGGAAGCGGCAGTGCTGGTCGCGGGCCCGCAGCGCCCGGCGCATGGCGGGGGAGACCGAGCGGGTGGCCCGGCCGACGTCGATGACCGCGGAGCCGGCCATCAGCACCCGGCAGACGGTGCTGTCGCAGGCCACCCGCTCGAGCGTCTTCTGGGAGATCGGGGTGCCCTCGATGCTGGCACCGCCGGGCACGCCCTGGAGGCCTTCGAGGGTGGTGGTCACGTTGAGGTGGGGCTTGACGCCCTTGCGGGCCGGCAGGGCGCCGGAGTCGAGGGTGTGGTTGGCCAGCTCGACCAGGGCGTCGGCCATCCGCTGCTTGTGCTTGCGGCGGTCGCGGGGCCCCGTCTTGTTGAACGCCTCCGGCGCGGTCGCCAGGGCCTCGAGCGCGGTCTTGACCGCCGCCCCGCCCACCGGGTCCAGGATGCCGTCCAGGAAGTACATGCCGTCGGCGAGCTTGGAGATCTTGAGGTTGCGGTTCTCGAAGTCGAGCTCGTCGTCGCGCTCCACGCCCTCGGGGTCGATGGTGCAGCGCACGCCCTTGCAGAGAGCCCGGACCTGGTTGACCGACATCGGCGCTGCCCAGGCCACCAGCTCGTCGAGGTCCAGGCGCTCACGCTTGTCTGCGACCTGGTCCAGCAGGTGGCAGATGGCCGCCGCCGACTGGAAGCCCATCCGGCCTTCATC